>Ga0307378_10006504_pt1 | contig 15971 bp, 19 predicted proteins | sample UN1MG_FD_202238 | JGI IMG/M metagenome (GOLD analysis project Ga0307378, IMG submission 202238) | Soil microbial communities from Risofladan, Vaasa, Finland - UN-1 | ecosystem: Environmental > Terrestrial > Soil > Coastal area > Acid sulfate soil | place: Finland: Risofladan, Vaasa | collected... | reverse complement strand
TTGGCCACAGGATCAACGATATTTTTATTTTTCGCATAGAGGTTTTCCCATGAAAACGAAATGTCGGTCTCGCCAATGCCGATATCCAGCATGGCTTCCCTGACAGCTTGGGCCTCGATACCTCTCCGGGCCAGTGCTCTCAGTGTGCCCAGACGGATATCGTCCCAGCCCTCATACCTGCCTGCAGAAATTCCTTCGCGAATCTGGGATGTTGAGAGGATCAGCCCCTCAATTCCCATCCGGCCATAATGGCGGTACTGGGGAATCTCCCACCCAAAATAGTCAAATATATACTTCTGCCGGCGGGTATTGGCAATGTGATCCTTTCCCCTTATCACATGAGTAACACCGAGCATATGGTCATCCACTGCCACGGAGAAGTTCATCAGCGGATAGACGCAGGCATCAAGGCGGGGATGAGGGGGGCTTTTAAGAATCCTGAATACCGGGTAATCCCTCATGGCAGGATCAGGGTGATCGAGATCTGTCTTGACCCGCACCGATGCACTCCCCTCGTAGAACTCGCCGTCCAGCATCTTCTGCCAGAGTTCCAGGTTTGTGTCCACATCCTCGTCACGGCAGGGGCAGGCCTTCCTGGCCAGTTTTAATTCCCGGAACTGTTCGTTCTCGCAGGTACAGACATACGCGCCACCCATCGCGATAAGCTCCCCGCCAAGCCTGTAATAGAGGTCAAACCGGTCACTCTGGTAGACTATCTCATGTATAGTAAGACCGAGCCATTCGATATCTTCCGCAACCATTCCATAGGCGTCGGGATCAATCCGTTTCGGATCAGTATCCTCGATCCGGAGGATGTATTTTCCGCCGTAACGCTTCACGTACTCATCATTCAGCACCGCCGCCCGGGCATGCCCCAGGTGCAAGGGTCCGCTTGGGTTGGGGGCAAACCTCATCACAACGCCCTCGTCCGCCCCCTGAAGTGAGGGGAGCCCTGTTCTCCGGACTTTCGGGCGGGAAAGGTCTTTCACCATATCCGGCGCAAGTTCAATGAGTTTCTGCTGCCGCTCATCCGGGGTGAGCAACGCAACTTCTTTTAGAACTTCCTTCAGCAGGGAAGAGACCTCTTTGGACCGGGAACGAAATTCGGGATGCGTTCCCATCACCATCCCCATCACCGTTCCACTCTTGGGAAGGCTGCGATGTTTTACAGAATTCTGGAGGGCGCAGACAAAGAGAGCCTGCCTGATCTCCTCCATAGTATCAGAAACCCCGGGTGACGAAATGTTCGCCTATCTGGCGCAGCATCTGCTTTTCTTCCGAATCCGGAAGCAGGGAGATCCGTCGCGTGCCGGATTCCACGAGATCGAAGGCTATGGCCTTCACCTCGTCAATCACCCCAAGGGACTCCAGGCTTAAGATAACCTGATCGATTTCCTCATCCGAAAGCTCCCGCCGGAACTGGGAGAGATCCATTCCCTTCTCCCTTGCCTTTATGGTAATGAGTGTCTTTTTCCCTTCACGGAGATCTGAAGCCCTGTCCTTCCCGCTCACTTCCGGGCTGGCGAGGAGGTCGATTAAATCGTCCTGAATCTGGAAGGCCATACCAATGTTCCGCCCGAAATGGTAGAGTGCATCAATATAGGAAGGATTCCCTCCAGCCATTATGCCCCCGATTCCAGCAGAAGCGGCATAGAGGGCCCCGGTCTTCTTCTCCACCATCTTCAGGTATTCACCCTCCGACACATCATCCCGGTTCTCGAATGATATATCCATGTGTTGTCCCTCGCAGATCTCCACGCATGTCCGGGCAAGCATGGAAACCGCCCTCACCTTTGCATTGTCAGGGGCGTCGGCAAGACTCAGGAATTCAAACGCACTGGCAAAGAGAACATCCCCTGCCAGGATTGCAGTAGGTTCATCCCACAGGGTATGGACAGTCGCCACACCGCGGCGGGTTGCATCGCCATCCATTATGTCATCGTGGATTAGAGTGAAACTGTGAGTCAGTTCCAGTGCCAGTGCAGCAGGTATTGCGTCAATCGAACTCCCCTTCTTAATCGCATCCGCTGCCAGGATAAGAAGCGCCGGCCGGAGTCTCTTTCCCCCTGCAATGAGGAGATGAGCACTGGCATTGCCGAGGTCGTCACACGTGCTCCCGAAATAGCGGTTGATGAGATTGTCCACCTGCTCTGCCGTTTGTTCCAGGTATTCCTTCAGATCCATGACAGTTCTCCATTAATTTAATCTTACGCGCTGCCCGTTGGACAGAATATGCACATCGTTGTGGAGAGTATATCCACATTCTGCGCTAAACTCCGCATACGCTGAAATCATCCTGACATGCCCGTGTGCAGGTATGATATGCTGCGGGTTAAGGAGGTGGATGAACTCATAATGATCCTCCTTGTAGGCGTGGCCGCTTACGTGCAGGTCGGGGAATATTCTTGCTCCTGCCATCCGCAGGTGAGTCTCCACCTTATACCGCTGGCCGACATTCATGGGATTTGGAATGACCTTGGCGGAAAAGATTACCTTGTCACCTTTCTCTATTTTATATGGAGTCTCGCCAAGTCCGATCCTGGTGAGGATAGAACCCGGTTCTCCCTGGTGACCGGTGATGATGGGAAGAAATTTTTCCTTTCCCGTTTTCATCATTCTCCTCATGGTCCTGTCAGCCGTTCGCCTGTTCCCAAACATGCTCACCGTCTCGGGGAACGCTACAAGTTTCATCTGCTCGGCCGTGGAGCTGTACCTCTCCATGGAACGCCCCAGTAAAACCGGCTTGCGCCCTATTTCATGGGCACACTCTGCAATGGTCTTTACCCTTGCAATATGCGAGGAGAATGTGCTGACAAGAATGGCATTCTTATCGTCCTCGTAGCTGGTGATCGTGTCCCGTACAATATCACGGGCGATCCGTTCACTCGGCGCTCTTCCATCGTTGTCAATATATGTGCTTTCCACGATAAGGGCCAGTACCCCTTCCTTTCCGATCTGCCTCAAACGCTCGAAATCAGGTGGCGTCCCTATGACAGGGGTCCGGTCGAGCTTGTAGTCGCATGCATATACAATAGCCCCGTGAGGAGTGTGCAGTACCACGGTAACCGCGTCAATGATACTGTGCTGCATTCGCACGAACTCAAGCGTCAGGTTCTGCGAGAGAGTATACCTCTGCCCCCCCTTCAGGGCAAACAGCTTATTATTGACCCCGAACTTCTGCTCACCGGCAATCTGCTGCCTGATAAGTTCCGTCGTGTAAGGGGTGCTGATAATTGGTGCATTATAGCGGTGGGCCAGTTTTGGGATAGCCCCTATATGGTCCAGATGCCCGTGAGAGCAGACAATTGCCTTCACACTCCCTTCCACATTGTTCATCATCGTATCGTCTGGTATAGCCTTCATCTGGATCAGGTCCAGAGAATGCATATTTTCGACTTCGGCTTCTTCGTGGATCATTACCTGATCCAGCCGGAGTCCCATATCTAATATAACAATTTCCTTTCCGCAGCGGACGGCAGTCATATTTCTCCCGACTTCTTCGTATCCGCCAACTGCAATTATCTCAATATCCATTATATTCCTCCATTATTCTGAAGCATATCCCGAGTTACACCGGTCAGATACGCCCTTGTTGTACTCAGTTCCGCTGGTGTGCATGAACCTGACAGGAACATTGCAACCTTGAATTCCTGATTGATCTCTTTAATTTTTTCAAATAACAACTCTTCTCCATTTAACGCGGGTTTAAGAAGCGGAAGAGCCATCCCGGATAAATCCGCACCCAATGCCATTGCTTTGGCCATAGAAAGCCCGTTCCTGATTCCACCCGTGGCGATGACCGGCCCTCCTGTGCTTGCAACCTCGCAGAGGCTTACGACGGTAGGGATACCCCATTCTTCAAAGATGTGTCCGATTCTGACAAGCCTCGACGCGTTTAATCCTTCTCGCTCTCCGGCCCTGATCCCTTCAATGGCAGCCCATGATGTGCCTCCCCAGCCGCCCAGGTCAATGGCTTTTACACCGGCATCCCAGCAAGCCTTTGCTGTCTCTGCCGAGATACCGCTACCGGTTTCTTTCACTATTACAGGCAGTGTACATTCCCGGCAGAGTTCTCTAAGTGCCTCTACACATTCCCTTGCATCATGATCGCCTTCCGGCTGGATTGCCTCCTGAAGAAAATTCAGGTGGATGGCAATGGCATCTGCATCTATCATATCCACAGCCTTTTCAACCCATTCCAGTCCATGATCCCGCAGCTGGACTATCCCCAGATTGGCGGCCAGAAATGCATGCGGAGCCTCATCCCGGACAACGGAAAAAGTGTCTTCAAGCGACGGATCTTCTAATGCCGCTCTCTGTGACCCTACCCCCATACCAATTCCGAACTCTTCAGCTGCGCGTGCCAGCCTCCTGTTGATCTCTTTTGATTCCGGGTGACCCCCGGTCATTCCGGCAATAAAGAGCGGAATTTCGAACCGGTGCCCCAGGAACTCTGTTTCTGTCCTGATCCTGTCCAGATCGCACCCTGGAAGAGCATTATGTACGAGCCTGACATCGTCAAACCCTGACCACCCACGCTCCACATCCTCGTCCACGCATATCCTTATATGGTCGAGCTTGCGGCCCGAGGTATACTGTCCCTTATTCTTCATTCAATTATCCTGTAATTACTGTGCCCCCGTGGGGCTTTCCGTCCAGGAAATCCCCAATCCGATCAACATGGAATATTTCGGATCTGATTCCCTGCCTGGCGAGTTCGATCATTTCCCGAACCTTTCCCTTCATCCCGCCCGTCACATCAGGGGCTTTGGAATCCCCGATATCAATACTTCCGACAGTGTCTGGTGTGATAAAGGGTATTACCCGGTCCCTGTCGAGAATCCCGGGGACATCGGTAGCCAGCCCTATCCTATGGAACCGAAGATTGCGGGCCAGGTAATTCACCAGTTGATCCCCGGAAACGATTGTCGCACCTTTTATGAGGTCCATGACAACGTCTCCATGGAGGATTGGCACAACTCCCAACCCGATCATAACCGAAAGCGGCCTGTATTCCATGGAAATCAGTCTTCCGTCTTTTGCAATTGCACTGCTTAAGGGATGAATGCCAATAGCCTCGCATCCTCCGCCCCTGAGAGCACTGACCACTTCCCGGTTTAAGCGCCGGACTGCACTGTGCGTGACGAATATCCCTTCCAGGTTCGAGGCGTCAACTCCATTCACAATCCCGTATTTCCTTGCTTCGGGATGGCCGAAAGATCCTGCTCCGTGCACGACTGCCAACCTTGCCCCTTCCCGGGCCCCAATCTCATTTGCAAGGAACCGGAGGCGGTCTGAATCAATCATTCCGGCAGAGCTTTTCCTGGTAATTACGCTACCCCCCAGTTTCAGGAGAATCATCTCAGACATCTTTTTCCTTTCGAACGCCCTCGGTGTCGATGGTGGTAATGAACGCCTTGGCATCACTGGCCTCAATCGCCCCTGCCACTCTGCTCTTGAGATGTTTCGGGCACATGGCCACCATGCAGCCTCCGCCACCCGCTCCTGTAAGTTTTGCCCCATAGGCACCGGCGGCCCGGGCCGCAAGGATCAGCCTTGAGAGCGCGGGATGTCCCACACCCAGGACTTCCAGAAGCGCATGGTTCATATTCATCAGCTTTCCCAGTTCGTTTGCATTGGTCATATGATGCATCGCCGAGATGGTAATGGCCCCTATGGCCTCAATGACGGGGTTGCAGATATCCGGTTGTTTTTTTTGGAAATCGGATACCATTTCCACCATCTTCGATGTGTTATGGGATACCATGCTGTTGCCGATTATCATCTGGAAATTTTGTGGTGGAAGCCTCCGCCTTGAAGTGCCAGTGATGAATACCAGCCCCCCAAAAGCCGACACTGATGTATCGGTCGGGCTTGCTCTTCCTTTCTGAACCTTTTTTTCAATGGCAAAAGCCATGTCCGCGATCTCTACAAGGGAATAGTCCTTTCCGAACTCATCATTGATTGCAGACAGGGTAGCCACTGTCACCGCAGCGGAGGACCCAAGGCCCGAAGAACTGGGCAGCTGGGAGTTTATATACACACTCCCTTTCACTCCCATCTCGGCAAAGCAGTTGTCGATATAGGGCGATTTGGCATGATGGGCCGTCCGGCTCTTTCTCACCGTGACAAAAACCCTGGGTTTAATGGCCATGGCAATACCAGGCTTTCCATACACGACGGCATGTTCACCAAACAGGAAAACCTTGCCTGGTGCACTCCAAGTGGCCATCTATATCACCGCAATGGCTGCATACCCCACAACATCTGGATCTCCGGTTATATCCCCACTCGTTGCATAGCGAAGCAGAGTGCCTTCCTTTGCCCCAAGTTTCCTGCATACCAGGCATACCGTTGCAATAGGACCGACTCCGCAGGCACTTATACCGTGCTCGCTGATGCGCCGGTAGAATTCGGTCACATCAAGACTTTCCAGGGCGCCTATTGCATAATGATCATCCCTGTGTGCCTTTTCGGCCGGCACGTAATGCGAAAAATCACTCGAAGCCACGAATCGGATATCATTCCTGCCCGTCCGCCGCACAGCATCGAGTAGGATCTCGGAGAGATACTCTGCACTGGTAGAATCCTGATCGCCCATCAGAATCGGGACTACACGGGCCCGGGGAAACCGGTACTTGATAAAGGGCATCTGGACCTCCAGCGAATTCTCGGCGTCCTGGTGTGACACTTCATCTTCCTCTATATCCAGCATCGACGCTAATTCCGTGTCGTTGTCCAGGATACCAAGAGGTGTCTCCCACGGCAGGAGAGAAACCGAAGTCCGGTACCCCTTGTGGCTGGGTCCGATAACTACGAATGTTCCGGAAAATGTCGGATCAAAGGCACTGTATGCCCACGCGGATACTTCCCCCGAATAGGGATATCCCGCGTGGGGTGATACCACACCAAAGGCATCCATTCCCGTATCCTTGTTGCGGAAATATTTTTCCAGTAACTGTTCCAGATGATCAGGATCCCTCGGATAAAACATGCCGGCTACTGCGCATGTGCGAATCTTCATCGGATTAATCCTCTGTAGTGTTGATATATTTATAATTCTGTCTCGAAGTCCTCTTGAGTCAGGGACGTCTGTATCCCCCTCAGCCGGAGAATCTCCTTGGTGAGCAGGAAATATATCATGCTTAAGGCCTTCCGACCTTTGTTATTTGTGGGAATTACCAGATCTACAAAACTGGTCATGTTGTTGGTGTCACAGAGGGCAACGATAGATATGCCAGTCTGGACTGCTTCCTTGATGACCTGGGCATCACCGATGGGATCGGTGACTATTACTACCTCAGGCTCGATGTAATTGGCCAGGTTCTGGTTGGTGAGCATCCCGGGGATGAATCGCCCGGTGACAGCCATTCCACCAATAGTCTCGGCAAATTTCTTTGCTGGAAACTGTCCGTACTGACGGGAAGTTACGACCAGAATCTTTGGCGCGTCATACTGATGTAAAAACTTGGCCGCTGTTTTGATCCGTTCATCTGTCTCTCTGATATCAAGGATATAAAGCCCGTCTCCTCTCACCCGGTAGATGAACTTTTTCATGTCCTTGCTTTTCTGCTGTGTCCCGATATGTACACCGGCGGCAAGATATTCCTCGACCGGGACAAGCGGTTCCTGTAATTCGAGTTCCAATTCGTTCTCTGTCATTCTATCTGTTCCTCGATTCTAATCAGTTCATTCAGTTTTGCAATCCGTTCCCCGCCGACAATGCCGGTTTTGAGGAATATACATCCGAAAGCGGTAGCCAGATGAGCAATAGTCTCATCCGTGGTCTCCCCTGACCTGTGGCTCATAACCGTGTCCATACCATGAGTATGGGCCAGATGGACTGCTTCGTATGTATCCGTAAGCGTTCCCACCTGATTTGGTTTGATGAGAACGCAGTTTGCTGAACCCTGTTCAATACCCTGGATTATCCGGGAGACATTGGTCACGAACAGGTCGTCACCGCAGACCAGGCAACGGTCGCCCACCTGTTCCATAAGATCGGCAAAACCGGAGAAATCCTCCTCGTGGAGCGGATCCTCGACAAACACAAGGTTGTACCTGTCTACAATTTCTGCAAGATATGCAATCATATCCTCCGTGGTGCGCGTTCCTGTCCGGAAATGATAAGTACTATCCTCTGGGCTCCATAACTGGCTCGCTGCCACATCGATTCCCATCCTGATTGAGATATCGAGTTCATCAGACACCGCAGCCACAACTTCGCTTATCAATTCAAATGCCTCAAGGTCATCAATTTTCGGGGCCCAGGCGCCTTCATCTCCCTTCCCGCAAGCCTTGCCGCGGGCTTTTAATTCATTTTTCACTTCACGGTGAACTCTTGCATTGGCAAATACCGCTTCGGCCATCCCTGCAGTACCGGTGGGTACAATCAGGAATTCCTGAATTTCCGTGGCATCCTCTGCATGAGCGCCTCCGCCTATCACGTTCCCGAGGGGCATGGGCATTCCGGGGACGAAAGGCCCTCCCAGGTACCTGAAAAGGTCCTGTCCCAGGGAAGAAGCCGCTGCCTTTGCATTGGCCAAGGAGAGAGCAACTGCAATATTCGCCCCTATGGTAGCAAAATCGTTGGTGCCATCAATTTCCCGAAGAATACCATCAAAAGCGACCTGGTTCCTGGCATCCTCTCCGATAAGAGAGGGAATGAGGTTCTGGCGGGCATATTCCACGGCAGTGAAGGGATCCTTCACCTTAGCCTCATAGAGCCCTGTACTGGCACCGCTTGGGGCTGCCGCCCTGCCAAATCCGCATTCAGTAAAGACCTCAGCCTCGACCGTAGGGTTCCCCCTGCCATCAAGTATCGGCCTCAAATGAATCTCGCGTATTACCGTCATCCTACTTCCTCTTCACGGTGATGGGAATAATGTCCTGCTGGAATTCCTCGATTGCTATCTCTAAAGGATCGATTTTAGATGTGCTGATAAGTAACGGGGCACCCATCGATATTTGCAGAGCTCTTGCTCCAATAATTCTGGCTCTTTCATATCGAGTATAAGACTGCATTATATAACCTCAAAATGCATGGTGGATAATAAATGGGGTCGCTGAGATTCGAACTCAGGTCACAGCATCCCGAACGCCATAGGATAGTCCAGGCTACCCCACGACCCCTCACTGATACGGATTGAGATCATCAATAATCTCCTTGTGCGTCAGTAACATCCTCCGGCAACAATAGCGGAAAATCCCGAGATCGTCGAGGATCACTTTGGGATCCTCGCCCGCATCTCTTCGCTGCTTGAACTCTTCGAATGCGGCGGAAATTACTTTTCCACAGGTGAAACATCGGACCGGTATCATGTCGGTTTGTTCTCCCTTTTATTTGGATATCTCAACGATAAGACTTTTGGAACTTCTTCCTCGCTCCGCGGCCATGAGGTTTCTTCGCTTCTTTCTGGCGCGAATCGTTCACGAGAAGCGTTCTGTCATAAGTCAGATAGATATCTTTGATCAGTGGATCATTATGCCATTTGAGGATTCCACGAGCCAGAGCTGTGCGGATCGCTTCTGCCTGGCCCATGATTCCCCCGCCATGCACATCGATGGATACATCGACACCGTCAATAGCCTTCGGAACCAGGAGAAGAGGCTCAGATATCTTCATACTGACCATCTCGTTCGGAAATACCTCAAGAGGCACCGAGTTGATTCTGACCCGGCCTTTGCCCGTCTTTAAAGTCGCCCTTGCGATGGCCGTTTTCCGTTTTCCACTTGTATTTACAATTTTTACCATGTTATCACCATCAGAATTTGGCACCAAGGAACGAGCTTACAGCCCCCACAGTCACATACTGGGGATTGTTCAGCCTTTCAATATGTGCCTCTTCCAGGGATTCCATCTCCTTTTCGTTGTATTCCTCGGGAACGCCGACATATACACGTACGCGTTTGAAGGCATCAGCCCCTGCAGGCCTTTTGTAAGGGAGCATTCCCCTTATAGTCCGTTTTACAATATGATCCGGCCTTCGAGGGAAAAATGGTCCGCCTTCGACAGATCCCCTTCTCCTCTTCTGCCCATAATTCCCCAGCACACGGGCCCTGCTGCCTGAAATGACCACACCTTCCGCGTTGACTATCGCAATATCTTCTCCATTCAGTGCTCTTTTCGCAACGATACTGGCCAGTCTGCCAAGAAGAAGTTCTTTACCATCAATTATCGTAACCATCCCCCTTCACCTCAGAATCCGGACCTTGCTGCCTTGGGGATTGTCCCTGATCAGCTCTTCGATGCTCAAACACTGTCCATTTGCACTCTTTATCTTTGTTGAAGCGGATTCACTGAAATTGAGTGCAGCTACCTTTACCGACATCTCCAGAAGTCCACTACCAAGGACCTTTCCAGGCACGAGGATGGTCTCTCCGTTCACTGCATACCTGTTGATTTTGCTTAAGTTGACCTCAGCATAATTTTTACTGGTGGTTTCAAGCCGGGTAGCAATATCCCGCCAGATATTGACTTCATTCTCCCTTGATGCCGCCTTCAGCATATAAATAAGATCAAGAAGACGGATGTTGGATTTTTTATTCTTCCTTCTCTTCATCTATAGTCACTCCCGATATTTCACCAATACATTCCATAAGATCGGCCGACTGCTCCTTTATGTAGACCAGAGCCTGCTCAATGATCGTCTTTACTGGCAGTGAGCCGTCGCCTTCCACCACAAAAATAAACCTTGAATTGTCAGCTTTCACTTTTATAGCGGGTTCATCGCCAATTCCTGTTCCGATACATGCCCGTTCGCAGAGCCTGCACAGAGAACATTCCTCAATACGCTCAGGGATAGGCACTACCTTCTTATGCTCAAGTGTAAGAATCCCCCGCGGGCATTCATCCACGCACCGGCCACAGGCGTCACAGTTATCCCTCACATCAATTACCGGGAAATTCTTATAGCCACAAGCGCTGGTGGGCTGCCATTTTGCATGCTCCTCCCCTGCCGAAAATACCGCTTTTGCCTCAAGAACCACTTTCTGGTCTTTTGTGAGCTTGACAATTGGTATATTCGGATCTGCCGGTTCGGCTGTAGGATCTGCCGGTATAAGGTCACGGGAATATATAGTACCCGGCCCTTCCACGCTCAACGTATATGTTACCGTGCATGCCGGGCATCCTTCGCCATTGCAGGTACACTTCTCCCTGCGGACATAGCAGCTGCTTTCTGTCCGGAGCGGGATAAGTCCCAGTCTGTGTGCAAGCATCTCATCAAATAGGGCACTGGTATTGTCATAGATGCGAATCTCGTCGATAGCCAGAGTCGGCACCTGACCGATCATGGCCCTCCGGATTGCATTGGCAAACGCAGTGCTGGAGGTCTGAAGGCAAAACCGCCCGACTGTATCATCAAGCCTGGAAAATGCGATCTCCATTACACTCTCCTTCCCCGGCGTCCACCCTTGGCCCGGATGGAATCGTGCGGGACAGGAGTTACATCTTCAATCCGCCCGATTCTCATACCTGCCCTGGCCAGGGCACGGATTGCCGCTTGAGCCCCGGGACCCGGGCTGCGTTGTTTACCCCTTCCCGGCGCCCTTACTTTCACATGAACTCCAACAATGCCCTTTTCCATAGCGTTCTGGGCAACATTGGAGGCCATCTGCATTGCTGCATAAGGCGAACTCTCATTCCTGTCCTGCTTTACTACCATTCCACCGCTGCTCTTGGTAACAGTCTCCGCACCCGAGAGATCGGTGATAGTGATGATTGTGTTATTAAACGAGGCGAATATATGCGCAATACCCCATTTTTCCTTATCACTGGCCATAACTATCTCCCTGCCTTGCTAATCCTTGCTCTCTCTGCATGGTCGGTACCGGAAAGAGGGGATTTCCCATAATAGGAGATCTCGGTCTCCTCGTTCCTTACCACCCGGTAACTCGGTATATTAATCCTTTTGCCATTCACTGCGATATGCCCATGAGTAATGAGCTGGCGGGACTGTTTTGGAGAACGGGCAAGTCCCTGCCGATACACCATGGTCTGCAGCCTGCGCTCAAATTCCTGTTGAACCTTCAGGGAAAGCACGTTGTCAATTCCTGCATCAGGGCCCAATAACCCGATCCTCTGCATGTGACCAATAAGCTGGTTTTTCTTGGCCTCCACAACAGCCGTGTCGGTCCCGGTGGACATAAGGGCCAGCAGGTCCCGTGCTGCCTTCCGGTAGCGGCGGAGGTAACTCTGGGCTTTCCATACCTCACGTTTGTTTCGCAGGCCATATTCAATCATCAACCGCGTTTCTTCTTCAATCCGCGTCTTTTCAAACGGCCTTTTAGGGGTCTGATACTGTTTGTGATTCTTTCCTGGGTATCCCATTCCATCACCGGGTTCCTTAGTCCTTCTTCCTTCTCACACCAACGGTGGTTCCCGTTCTGCCTGTGGATTTCGTCCTCTGTCCACGAACTTTCTGTCCGGTTTCGTGCCGAATCCCACGGTAACAACGAATCTTGCGCATGAGGTTTATATCCTCATCCAGTGTGGTGAGTACATCTGTACCAAACAGGTGTTTTGGCTTCCCTGAGTAGATATCCCTGGGACGGTTGAGCATCCATACAGGGACTTTTCCCACGTAGTTATCCACAACCTCGCGGAGGCGGTCCACATCCTCATCACCAAGACGACCCATCAAATCTCGTTCATTGACCTTCGCCATCTGGGTTATCACTGCTGCGCTATGCCTACCCACGCCCTTGATTCCGGTCAACGCGATATGAACAGGTTTTGTCCCGTCAAGATCAGTGTTGCTGATTCGTACGAAATATTTAATTTCTTCTTCTTGAGCCATCCAATCCCTCGTTTTCATGAGATTTAAGCGCTGAGGGAGGGATTTGAACCCTCGAGTCCCAAGGGGACACAGGTTTAGCAAACCTGCGCCATACCAGGCTTGGCTACCTCAACGGAGAATCTCGCATCTTTCGACACTCGCAGCATAAGAATGCTGCTCCATGAATGGTGCTTACTAATTGGGAAGGAGGAGAATATAATCCTTTGCCCAGTGCCAGGGAAAACAGTGGAATACATGGGACTATCGCTTCAGGAACTCTGTGAAAATCGAAACCCGTCTTGTGGAATTTTTATCTCGAACCTGGCACATTTCCCGAAGTCCCCGCATTCCCTAATCCGTATGCCGGTTATCCCCAGAATTTCACGGGTAAGGAATAAACCAAGGCCGGAATTTACCCCATAACCCCGCTCAAAGATGAAACTTTTCTCTTCAACGGGTATTCCCGCGCCTTCATCTTCATAAAAAAGAGTCAGGATCCTGTCTTCTACTGCGGCATAAATCCTGATTAAATGTACATTTTCTCCATATTTCAGGGAGTTCTCGATAAGGGAAGAAAATACCTTCTCGATGAGTTGATCGGTGAAAATTTCCAGGGGGCCGGTTTCTACATCAACATTGATACCTGAAAGATCCATTTTCCTTGCCACCGCCGCGGCAGTAGTTGTAACATTTGCCCATATCGGCCTGTCAGACCCAAGACTTTCATAGCACCTGGTAAAAGCTATATGATCACGGATCTTCTGCAGGGATTGTTCCACGATCCTCATGTGGCCACAAACAATTGGATCCTTCTCGATATTTTCTTTTATTATTTCCATATACCCTGACACAAGGTGTATCTGGTTCTGGATATCATGCCGGGTGATGCTGGAAAGGAGACGGAGTTTTTTGTTCGTTTCTTTTAAGGCATCTTCAGCGGCTTTCCTCGACCGTATATCCCTGAATACCACCTGTACGGCAGGTTTTCCCCTGTAAGAAAATCCCGTTGCCATAACCTCGACGTCGATAAATGTTCCGTCAATCCGTTTGAATTTCTCTTCGATCAGGGGCATAACCACCTCCTGCCCTTCAGTCATACTTTTAATACGATACCTGACAACTTCCAGAAAGTCGGGATGTACCACATCCAGAACGCTCTTTCCGATGAACTCATCAGTGCTTTAGGCCCCCATTAGTTGGGCTGCCTTGTCGTTCGCCAGAACAATTATCCCGTCCTGATGGATTGCCACCGCATCAAAAGAATTCTCAAGCAACCTTCTAATCCACTCTCTCCGGCCATGAAAAGAAGTGAATCCAGTACGAGGGGAACCGATGCTTTATGATCCGGGAAAAGTGAGGAGGGGTTTTCTTTTCCTCACCAGACCCCTGGCCGCCAATGCTGACGAAACGAGAGGGATGGCGATTGTTGCATCGCAGAAGCACTGTACCCGGGGAGATGTTACCGATTCTTTGCCCCAGCTTATTGCCTCTTCGAAGGTGCAGCCGGAAAGACCTCCCCAGTGGGGGGCATCAGTCGTATACTGGATAGCATATGCATGCCCCCCGAGGTCGGCATTATGAATGGATGCAATCACCTGGGTCTGCTGGATAAAGTTCTTGGGCACACCGCCCCCGACATATATTACCCCTGTCTTTCGTGAATTCTCCACAATCGTGGTGATCTCATCCGTATCGGAAATCTGGTCCACATCAACATTTGTCCCGTTTCTTCTGGCGATAACCAGACCTATACCGATAGATGAATCGCAGATTGCCGGTATGAAAACCGGCACCTTGTTGCGGCAGCAGGTTGACACAAGTGACTGGTTTTCCGGTCTTTCCCCAAGGACCCACTCTCCCAGCAACCGGATAAATTCCCGCGATGAGCCCCTGAAGGGGGCTATATCCCGTGCAAAATCGGCGATTCGCTGATCAATACCCCTAAACTCCTCTTCATACGCGAACACATCATAAATCCGATCAATTCCTTTAGAGAATAGCTCCCCGTCATCTACATGATGATGGCCCATATAATGGTATATCCCGAGATGTTCACAGATGTCATGGAAGATATTTGCACCAGTGGACACAATGGCATCCACATAATTGTTTTCCACCAGGGAAATGAGGCATTTTTGCATCCCCGCTGGTATCATTGCCCCTGAAAGTCCGAGAAATATCGTGCAATCTTCGTCCTGTATCATCTGTGCCCAGATATCCACAGATTCTCCAAGTCTCCGACCCTGGAATCCCGTTTTACTCATGGCCTCCAGGAGCTCGCCCACATCACGGGTCGGTCTGACAGGAACCGTTGGTCTCATAGCCATTTCGGGTATGTGTTTTCTCTCTATGATACATAAGTATTGTCACAATGAAGATGTAAAAAACCCATTTCAGGAAAAATAGGGCTTTTTAAAAGAAATTGCCATATCGAATTATTCTTTAGATTTGCATTCGGGTTTTTAAAAAATCAAGGTGCCTCCTTTTTTGGATTATGTCCCGCACGGAAAATAACCGGACCAGAAAAGCGAGAGAAAGATATTTTATATGTATACTCATTAAATTCCGCGAATAATGGATTTTGGGCCTTTGCTTCATTAGTATGAATTGCCAGGCCGGACCGTACGGGCGATTGGATAATAATTATAAAAAAGACTAGAGCGCTTTTACCAGGGATTCCCTGGTTACAAGCCCTAAAAGTTTTCCCTGGTTGGTGACAGGGATAGAACTGATATTTTTTTCCAGCATGACATCCACTACATCGTCAATATTAATGTCTGTGGTCACGGAGAGCACCGGAAAGGACATGATATCCTTTACAAGCAGGTTCCTGATCCGGTGGTCCTGGTGTTTCTCTTCCACAACCTCGCGGAATTTCCTAAGTGCCACCGCTACATCGGTCTCGGTTACAATCCCGGATATGCTCTGGTTCTCAGTGACGACAAACCTCTTGATGTTGTCATCGAGCATCCTTCGCCTGAGATGAACCACACGCTCATCCTCTTCGATGGTATATGCATGCTCCATTATCTCTTCAAGTCCCACTGCCGGACGATACACCTTTAAAAGATCTCCTGTACTGACCTGCCCTATAAGACGATGGTCTTCATCATAGACCACCACCAGTTTATACACCTGGAGGAGCGGAATGAGCACATCTACATCCTGGTCAGGGTACACAGTAGTAAATTC
>Ga0307378_10006503_pt1 | contig 15972 bp, 12 predicted proteins | sample UN1MG_FD_202238 | JGI IMG/M metagenome (GOLD analysis project Ga0307378, IMG submission 202238) | Soil microbial communities from Risofladan, Vaasa, Finland - UN-1 | ecosystem: Environmental > Terrestrial > Soil > Coastal area > Acid sulfate soil | place: Finland: Risofladan, Vaasa | collected... | reverse complement strand
TCGGCGCCGAGGTACTGCTCGAGCATGCGGAGCAGCGCGCCACCCTTCTGATAGGTCAGCACGTCGAACATGCCATCGCAGTCGGCCGGTGACCGCACCTCGAATTCGACCGATCGCGTGCTGGCCAACGAGTCGGTCTCGAACGCCGCACTGCGCTCGACACCGAACGCGGTCCAACGTTGCCAGTCCGGGCGGTACGCGTCGCAGGCCGCGACCTCCATGAAGGTGGCGAACGCCTCGTTCAACCAGATGCCGTTCCACCAGCGCATCGTGACCAGGTCGCCGAACCACATGTGGGCGAGCTCGTGGGCGACGACGTCGGCGACGAGTTGGCGCTCGTTCTGCGTGCTCGTGGCCGGATCGACGAGCAGCAAGCTTTCGCGGAACGTGATGCAGCCGAGATTCTCCATCGCCCCCGCGGCAAAGTCCGGAAGCGCAACGAGATCGACCTTGGCGCCGGGATATGCGATGCCGTAGTACTTCTGGAACCAGCGCAGGCAGAACGCGCCGACGTCGAGTCCGAAGTCGGCGAGGTGCCCCTTGCCGGGGACATGGACGAGCCGCAGCGGCACGCCGTCGACGTCGATGATGTCGGTGGTCTCGAGCCGGCCGACGACCAACGCCACCAGATAGCTGCTCATGATCATCGTGTCTGCGAAACGGATCACACATCGACCGTCAGCAGTCGTTCGTTCGACTTCGGGCGCGTTCGAGATCGCAGTCAGGCCCTCGTCGACGTCGAGCGTGATCGCGAACACTGCTTTGAATTCGGGTTCGTCCCAGCACGGGAAGGCGCGGCGGCAATCGGTGGCCTGCAATTGTGTCGTAGCGATCACCTGCTCGGTGCCGTCGCCGTCGACGTAGGTGCTGCGGTAGAACCCGCGCAGCTTGTCGTTCAGTACGCCGTCGAACTCGATCGTGAGCACGCTCGTGCCGGGCGCCATCGGGACGAGCGGAGTGATGAAGAGCCGCTCGGTTGTCGGATCGAGGAGCCACGTGGCTCCGGCGCCGTCGACCTCGCAGCGGGAGATGGAGAGCTCGTCGGCGTTGAGCACGAGCGTCTCGGTCGTCTCGTCGACGTTCAGATCGATCCGTACCGATCCGCTGAACGTCGCCTCGCCGAGCGACGGTCGGAGCCGGAGGTCGTAGCGGGTCGGCCGCACCGCGGTGGGGAGGCGGTAAGGATCGAGTTCGTTCGGCGAGACAACCATCGACGTGAGGGTACCCCCGGTAGCGTGGACCCTCGTGTCCGACCTGACCCGACGGTTCTCCACCGGATCCAGCGCCACGCCTGCGCGATTCGACGTGGTCGGCATCGGCAATGCCTTGGTCGATGTGATCGCTCCCGCCGAGGATCACTTCCTGCAACGCCACGACCTCGTGAAGGGGTCGATGACGCTGATCGAGACCGAACGGGCCGTCGAGCTGTACGCCGCTCTCGACCGCGCCGTCGAGATGAGCGGCGGGTCGGCGGCCAACACCGTCGTGGGTGTCGCAAGCCTCGGTGGTCGAGCGGCCTACATCGGCAAGGTGAACGGCGACGATCTCGGGGATGTCTTCGGCCACGACATGCGCGCTGTCGGCGTCACGTTCCACCGACCCCCCGGCGACCATGGCACACCGACGGGTCGGTGCGTCATCGTGGTGACCCCTGATGCCGAGCGAACGATGAACACCTACCTCGGGGTGTCGAGCGAACTGTGTGTCGACGACCTCGACGAGTCGGTCGTGGCGGATTCCCTCGTGTTGTACATGGAGGGGTACCTGTTCGATCGCGACGACGCAAAGGCTGCGTTTCGTCGTGCCGCCGAGGTCGCCCACGGGCACGGTCGCATGGTCTCGCTGACTCTCTCCGACTCGTTCTGCGTCGACCGTCACCGCGCCGACTTCCGGGCACTCGTGCAGGATCGCGTCGACCTCTTGTTCGGCAATCACGACGAACTGCTGTCGCTGTATCAGCTCGACTCGTTCGACGATGCGGTGGCGGCGCTGCGCGACGAGTGCGAGTTCGCCGCGATCACCGTCGGCGCCGATGGCTGCGTGATCGTGACGCCGGACGACCTGCTCGTCGTCCCCGCCACGCCGGTTGGCAAGGTGATCGACACCACGGGCGCCGGCGACCTGTTCGCCGCCGGGTTCCTGCACGGGCTGACCACGGGTCGCGATCTCGAGACGTGTGGCCGCTATGGCGCCATCGCGGCGGCCGAAGTGATCGGCCACGTCGGGCCGCGTCCGTTGGTCGAGCTGCGTAACCTGATCGGTGATGGCTGACCCCGACTCGTTGCTCGCTGCTGGCACCGACAACCTGATCCTGACCGCAACCGCCTGGATGCAGGCTGAACCGGATCCCGACATCCGCGAGGAACTGTCGTCGTTGATCGACGTCGCACGAGCGGGCGATTCCGCTGAGCTCGCCGATCGTTTCCAGGGTCGGTTGCAGTTCGGGACTGCCGGGCTGCGTGCTGCCGTGGCCGCTGGGCCCATGAGGATGAATCGGTTGGTCGTTCGCCAGGCGGCTGCGGGCCTTGGTCAGTGGTTGCTCGACGGCGAGGCGTCCGGAGAGATGCCCGATGCCGCTCGCCGCGGCGTGGTGATCGCCCACGATGCTCGTCGCAAGAGCGACCTCTTCGCCGACGACACCGCCCGGGTGCTCGCTGCCATGGGTATTCGTTCGATGCTGTACCCCGGCGTCCAGCCGACGCCGGTCCTCGCCTGGTCGATCACCGGGATGGGAGCAGCGGCCGGCGTCGTCGTCACTGCCTCGCACAACCCGCCCGCGGACAACGGCTACAAGGTGTACCTCGAGACCGGCTCGCAGATCGTGTCGCCGGTCGACACCGACATCGCGGACCGCATCGGTCAGTTCGATCCGCTCGTCGTCGAGCTGGCGCCGTCCGATCATCCGCTGATCGAGCGCCTCGACAACTCGTGGGCCGACCGGTACCTCGAATTCGTGCCGTCGGTTCGATTGCGTCCTGATGTGCCCGGAGTGGCGGTGGCGTACACAGCGATGCATGGTGTTGGCGGCGCGGTCATGGTCCGGGCGTTCGAGGCTGCAGGGCTGCCTGCTCCGTCTGTGGTCGCTGCCCAGCAGGAACCCGACGGAACGTTCCCCACGGTGTCGTTCCCGAATCCCGAGGAGCCGGGGGCGATGGACCTCTTGGTGGCCGAAGCACAGGCGTGCAACGCGAAGGTCGCGCTCGCGAACGATCCCGACGCCGACCGGCTCGGCGTGGCGATCCCCCAAGCCGACGGATCGTGGCGGCGTCTGAGCGGCGACGAGATCGGGTGGCTGTTCGCCGACTACATCTTGGCCAACACCTCCGGCGACGACCGGCTCGTGGTGACCACGTTGGTGTCGTCGTCACTGCTGGCTCGGATGGCCGAGGCAGCCGGCGTGCACAGCGAAGAGACGTTCACCGGATTCAAGTACATCGGCAAGATCGCCACCGAGCGGCCTGATCTCCGGCTGATGCTCGGCTACGAGCAGGCGCTCGGCTACCTGGTGGCGCCACGGCCGCTCGACAAGGACGGTATCACCGCCGGGGTCTTGATGGCCGAAATCGCCGCGGTGGCCGAGTCCGAGGGGCAGACGCTGCAGGATCGCCTCGACGCGATCGCCGCACGGTTCGGTCGTTACGTCACCGCCGAGTTGTCGGTGAAGATGGCGCCCGCTGACGGCGCCGCGTGGGTGGCATCGATCGAGGCCGACCCGCCGACGGAGGTCGGTGGCCGCGCTGTGGTCTCGGTGCAGACCTATCCCGAGGCCAACCTCGTACGCCTGATGCTCGACGGGGGAGTACGGCTGCAGATCCGTCCGAGCGGTACCGAACCCAAGGTCAAGCTCTACGGCGAAGCGGTCGATCTCGCCCCCGCCACCCTCCACGCCCTCCTCGAGGGTGTTGCGTCCGGGGCCTGACCCCCGACGTCACACCGACGTCAGGCCGGGGTGCCGAACTGACGGTCGCCCGCGTCGCCGAGGCCGGGGACGATGAAGGCATCGTCGTTGAGGTGATCGTCGATCGCTGCTGTGAAGAGCCGAATCGGCAGGCCGGCCGCTTCGAGTGCGGCGATGCCCTCGGGTGCGGCCAAGGCACACACGACGGTGATCGGCGCAGGAGCGTCGCGCTCGAGCAGCAGTCTGATCGTATGGATCAGCGAACCACCGGTCGCCAGCATCGGATCGAGCACGATCACCGGCCGGCCGGCGAGCGATTCGGGGAGTTTGTTGACGTACGGCTCCGGCTGGTGGGTGGCCTCGTTGCGGGCCATGCCGATGAATCCGATGTCGGCATTCGGCAACAGATCCTGGGCAGGGCCCACGAAGCCGAGACCGGCCCTCAGAATCGGAACGACCACGGGCTGCACGGCGATGCGTACAGCGCGAGCTGTCGTCAATGGAGTCTCCACCGTGCCCTCGACGGTGGGAAGTGACCTGGTCGCCTCGGCGATGAGCAATCCGCCGATGCGTTCGAGGTTCTGACGAAACAAGGCATTCGGAGTGTTGCGGTCGCGGATCTGCGCCAAGGCATCGGTGCACACCGGGTGGTCGACGAGCGTCGTCTCGACAGTCATGTCAGGCAGCCCCGAGCGAGAGCTCGCTCCTGAGGATCGAGTACCGCGGTTTGATGACGCCGTTGATCAGCTTCAAACGTTCAGGGAACGGCGCAAACGCTGACTTCATCGCATTCACGGTCAACCACTCGAAGTCGTCGAGACCCCAATCGAACGCATCGTGGAGCTTCTGCATTTCCTTGGTCATCGACGTGTTGCTCATCAGGCGGTTGTCGGTGTTGACCGTGACGCGGAACCGAAGGCGCCGCAACATCCCGATCGGGTGGTCGGCGATCGATGGCACGACGCCGGTGTTGACGTTCGAGGTGGGGCACAACTCGAGCGGGATTCGACGGTCGCGGATGTACGTCGCCAGTCGACCCAGTTTCTCCGAACCGAGGCCCTCGCCGGGATCGATGTCGTCGACGATCCGCACGCCGTGACCGAGCCGCTCGGCGCCGCAGAACTGCACGGCCTCCCAGATCGACGGCAGGCCGAACGCTTCGCCGGCGTGGATGGTCGAGTGGAAGTTCTCGCGGTTGACGTACTGGAACGCGTCGAGGTGCCGCGACGGCGGATACCCGGCCTCGGCGCCGGCGATGTCGAAGCCGACCACACCGGCATCACGGAAGCGCACCGCCAACTCGGCGATCTCGAGTGACCGTGCCGCTGTGCGCATCGCTGACACGATCGCGTAAATGGTCAGGTCGGTGTCGGCCGACCCGCGCCGGAAGCCGTCGAGCACCGCTTCCATCACTTCGTCGAGCGTCATGCCCTTCTCGGTGCTCAGCTCGGGGGCGAAGCGGACCTCGGCGTACACGATGCCATCTGCGGCGAGATCCTGAGCGCACTCGTACGCGACCCGCTCGATCGCATCGCGATCCTGCATCACTCCGACGGTGTGGGCGAAGGTCTCGAGGTACAGGACCAGATCGTTGCGCTTGGCGCCGCGGTTGAACCAGGTGGCCAGGTCATCGACGTCGGTCGTCGGCAGATCCCGGTACCCGAACTCTTGGGCGAGTTCGATGACCGTGCGTGGGCGCACACCCCCGTCGAGGTGGTCGTGGAGCAGCGCCTTGGGCGCTCGTTGGATCAGGTCGGCCAGAGACATGGAGCCACGCTACCGAGTCTCGATCGTCAGCCGAGCGGTCGCAGCGGCATGTGGGCAGGACGTCAGTCGACGGTCACGTTGGCGACCATGTCGGGGTGCAGGGTGCAGAACAGCGAGTAGACGCCGGGCGAGTCGAAGGCGAGCGCGAAGTTGGTCCCTGGTGTGAGCACTCCCGAGTCGAACTCGTCGAGGGCCGGGTCGGCCGGGGTGCCGGCGGTGACGGTGTGCGGCACCGCGTCGACATTGTTGAAGAACAGCGGTTGACCGACGTTCACGTTGAGTTCGCCGCTGTATGAGAAATCGGTGATCAGCGACTGCCGTGCGCCCTCGGGAAAGTCGGACCCGCGCACTTCTCGGGTGTCGAGCATGGCGCCGGCATCCATCACGGGCTGGATCGACGAGTTCCACATGCCGAAGACGCCGAGTTGGTTGTCATGCAGCGGGTCGACCCAGGCGTGAATCATCCACCCGAGCGCGGCGGAGAAGTTGCCGCCGGCAGCTTCGCACTCGCTCTTGGGGATGAACGTGTCGCGTCCCCGTGCGTTGCCGCGACACAGGTTGTAGTGGATGTGCCAGTTGTCGAGTGGTCCGGCGAACGTGTCAGGGTGGTCGTTGCCGATCACTTGCGGCGGGATGATGAACGACGTGCCGACGAGCGACATCGGCGGGCCGTTCCATGCGCCGTCGACGCACTGGCCAACGGGTCCAGCCGGCATGGTGCCGTCGGCGAGGGCATACAGGAGGATCTCCGGTCGTGAGGGGAAGAAGCCGTCACCGATCCAGCTCGGTTGATAGAAGTGCGACCCCATGTTGGCGGTCTGGATCTGGTCGCTGACGAAGCCTTCCGCACACGCACTGTTGACGTCACGGTGTGTTTCGGCGAACGCGCTGAGTTCGTCGAGTTGCCCGACGAGCGTGGTCAGCTCGGCAGCGGTCATCCCGAGCTCGGGTGGGATCGGGTCGCCCGACGCTGCCAGCTGCTGCAGCTCCAGATACGAGCATGGGAGTGCCTCCTCCTGGCAGCGAACCGTTCCGTCGATCGGGCCCTCGACGAGCGTCGGGACCACACCCTCGGAGTGCTCGCGGAACACGTATCGCGAGTAGCCGGGCGCACCGCCGGCAGCGAACGTCAACCCCTGGGGGAACTGGGCGTCAGCGCCTGCCTGGTCGAACGCCGCCGCCTGGGCAACGTACTCGTTGACCTGCTCGATCGTCCGCGCCTCGGCCGGATCGATCGTTGTCGTCGGAGCGACGGTTGTGTGAACGGTGGTCGGGGCCGCAGTCGTGGCGACGGTCGTGGGGCCTTCGGCCACCGGAGCGGAGGTGTCGTCGTTTCCTGCGCATGCAGCAATGAGCAGGCACGTGCCGATCGCTACTGTGATCGTTCGTCGACGTGCGTGATTGGCCATACCGATCTCTCGTTTGCGGGTTACGAGATGGTAACTGTTGACATGGAGGTCAGGCCTGTCGCGGAACGATCGGCGTTCCCCGGTCCGCCGCACTACTCCTTGACGTACGGTTGTCCGTCGGCTGCGGGAGGCCGCGCACGCCCGACGAGACCAGCGACGACCACGATCGTGAGAATGTACGGCGCCATGGCCAGAAACTCCGACGGGATCGGTGTGCCGAGGATTCCCAGCTTCTGCTGCATGGCCCGGGCGAAACCGAAGACGAGTGCGGCGCCCAGCACGCCGAACGGACGCCAACGACCGGCGATCATCGCGGCCAGACCGATGAAGCCGACGCCAGCGGTCATGTTCTCCTCGAACCGACCCGTGGAACCGAGTGTGAGCGCCGCTCCGCCGAAGCCGGCGATCAGGCCGGCAAGCGTGACATTGCGGTACCGAACTCGATACACGTTGATGCCCACGGTGTCGGCGGCCTTGGGGTGTTCGCCGACTGCACGCGAGCGGAGGCCCCAGCGCGTGTAGAAGAGGCCGTAGTGCAGTGCGAACACCAGGATGAGCGAGCCATACAGGAAGATGTTGCCCTGGAAGAACATGGGGCCGATCACCGGGATGTCCTCGAGCACCGGGATCGCGATGGTGGAGAACCGGCCCGGCGAGTTGAACTGAGGATTCGGACCAAGCACTCGTGTTGACAAGAACGAGGTCAGGCCCAGCGCAAAGATGTTGATGACCACGCCTGCGATGATCTGATCGACCTGGTACTTGATCACCAGCACCGCCAGGACGAAACCGAGCAGTGCCCCGATCGCCATGGCTCCCACGAGGCCGCCCCAGGTGCCCACGCTGGAGCCGACGATCGTGCCGACGAACGCTGCGGACAGGAGCTGGCCCTCGATGCCGATGTTGATGACGGCAACGCGTTCGCACATGAGTCCCGTGAGGCCACCGCAGGTGATCGGGATCGAGAGCACCACCATCGATGAGAGCATGCCGACGAGGCTGAACGCCTGCCCGCCGGCGGCCCATCCGAGGAACGCGATGACGAACAACAGCATCGAGAAGCCCAGAACCATGTTCGTCCACCGTCCGAATCCGACTGCGAGCTGCAGGATTCCGATCACCACGAACGAGACAGCGACGATGATCGCGATGAGGCGGGGTTCGAAGGTCCAGCTGAGATCGAATCTGTCCTGGCCGAGCGACAGATTGAACGTGGCGTCGTCGGCACTGCTCGGGTCGAGCGCGAAGAAGACGAAGACGAACGCCGCCAGCGCGAAGTACACGCCGCCAAGGACTCGCTCGCGCCGCTCCTCTGGCGTCAGGCGAACCTTCGTGCTCGCGTATGACGTCGACGTCGTCTCGGTCACGGTCATGCCGACCACCCCGTCGTGATCTGGACGGCGCTCGTGTCAGCGGTCTTGATGCGGTAGATCGACCGGATCAGCGCCGGTGCGGCGATGAACACGATGATGAGGGCCTGGATCACCTCGACCAGGTCGATCGGAATGCGCTCGACGCCCTGCATTTCGCGTCCGCCAGCAGCGAGTGCTCCGAACAGGATGCCGGCCCATACGACGCCGTACGGTTTCGATCTCCCGAGCAGGGCCAGCGCGATGGCATCGAATCCAATGCCGCCGCTGAACGCCGTCGAACCCTGGTACGGCGGCAAGCTCATGATCTGGTTTGCGCCGGCGAGCCCGGCCAGTGCGCCCGAGGTGAACATGACCGCCACGGTGAGGAACACGATGTTCATGCCCGCGTATCTCGCGGCGTCGGCATTGGCGCCGACCGCGCGGAACTCGAATCCGATGGTCGATCGGTACATCAGCGCTTGGACCAGTACGGCGGCGGCGATGGCGATCAGGAAGCCGATGGTGACGCGGTACTCCGACCCGAACAGGTAGGGAAGCTGAGCTCCTTCGTTGATCGGTTTCGAGATCGGGTCGGATCGCCCGGGCTGCTGAAAGACGGTGGTCTTCAGGAGCCATTGCGTCAGATAGAGCGCGATGAAGTTGAGCATGATCGTCGTGATCACTTCGTGTGCGCCTGTCTTCGCGCGAAGCATTCCGGCGATACCCGCCCAGAACCCGCCACCGACGATCGCTGCCGCAAGACACATCGGGATCAGGACGATGCCTGGCAGATCGAACGTGAAACCCACGTACAGCGCAGCCATGCCGCCGATGATGATCTGGCCCTCGGCGCCGATGTTGAAGAGACCGGCCTGGAAGCCGACCGCCACCGCAAGGCCGGCCAGGATGAGTGGTGTCGCTGCGAACAAGGTCTCGGAGATCGCATTGATCGACCCGAACGCTCCGACGAACATCGACCTGTAGGCACCCCAGACGGTGCTGATGGTCTCATTCATCGCCTCGAGGGGATCCGTACGGAACAGGCGAAGGTTGTCGACGTCGCTGAGGGCGATGATGATGCCGCCGATCAACAGCGCCGTGATCACGGCGAGCGCAGGAACGAGCAACGCATCGCGTGCTCGGCCTCCCACCCCGGTGATCTCCTGGTAGAGCTTGCTGCGTGACGCAGGCTGCCCGCCGGCGTTCCCCTCGGTTGGATCGGGTTCGCTCACGTCGCTCTCCGTCATGGTGTGTCCTCCTTGGCGGGCGCTGCCGATCCGGCTCCCGAGCCGAGCATGTGGAGCCCGACCTCGGCATTCGTGACGGTGGCGGGGTCGAGTTCGGCCACGATGTGTCCGTCGAACATCACCAGGAGTCGGTCGGAGAGCGCCATCACTTCGTCGAGCTCGGACGACACGATCAGGACTGCCGCACCCCGATCACGCTCCTCGACGATTCGTGCGTGGATGTACTCGATCGAGCCGACGTCGACGCCCCTCGTGGGCTGGGAGGCAACCACGAAGTCCACATCGCGACTGAACTCGCGGGCGACGATGACCTTCTGCTGGTTACCGCCCGACAGTGACTTCAATTCGGTGTCGACACTCGGGGTGCGAACGTCGTATTGCTCGACGAGTCGCTCCGCCTCGGTGTGGGCAACGCCCCAGTCCATCACGATGCCCCTGGAGAAGGGCTCGTGGTAATAGCTGTCGAGCACGACGTTCTCGGTGACGGTGAAGCCGAGCACGAGGCCGCTGCGTTGACGGTCTTCAGGCACGTGCGCAAGGTTGCGTTTGTGCATCTGGCGCGGTGACACCGTGGTCACATCCTCGCCCTTCAGCAGGATGCGTCCTGCCAATGGGGTTCGCAGCCCGGTGATCGCCTCGACGAGTTCGGTCTGGCTGTTGCCCTGCACGCCGGCGATGCCGACGATCTCGCCGGCCCTGATCGTCATGCTCACACCGTCGACGGCCAACTGGTTCCGGTCGTCGAACACCCGGAGTTGTTCGACCTGGACGACGGGGTCCTTGGGGACTGCGGGTTCTTTGTGGACCACCAGATCGACCGGTCGGCCGACCATCAAGGTGGCGAGATCCTGCTCGGTGGTCGCCGATGGATCGACTTCCGCCACCGTCTTGCCCTGGCGCATCACGACGATTCGGTCGGCGATGTGCAGTGCCTCTTTGAGCTTGTGGCTGATGAAGACGATTCCTTTGCCGGCCGCACGGAGCTGTTCGATGATCACGAAGAGGTCGTCGACCTCCTGTGGCGTGAGCACTGCGGTCGGCTCGTCGAGGACGAGGAACCGCGCATTGCGCAGAAGCACCTTGATGATCTCCACGCGCTGTTGCACGCCGATCGGGAGGTTCTCGACGATCGCGTGGGGATCGATGTCGAATCCGAACTGTGCCGACAGTTCCCGGACCGACTCCTCGGCGTCGCGCTGCTTGAGTGCGCCGATGCGATTGGTCGGCTCGATCCCGAGGATGACGTTCTCGGCCACGGTGAACACCGGGACCAGCATGAAGTGCTGGTGGACCATCCCGATCCCGGCGGCGATCGACTCCGATGGCGATCCGAGGGTGAGGGGCTCACCGTCGATGAGGATCTCCCCCTCGTCGGCCGAGTAGAGCCCGTACAGGATGTTCATCAGCGTGCTCTTGCCGGCGCCGTTCTCGCCGAGGAGGGCGACGACCTGGCCTTCTTCAACGGTCAGGTCGACGGAGTCGTTGGCGACGACGCCGGGGAATCGCTTGGTGATGCCTCTCAGTTCCAGCTTCATCCGGATCCCCCGTCATTGCCTGATCTGGTCACCGGGCCATGTTGTCAGAAACGACCGTGGGGACCCGCACCGATGCGGGTCCCCACGATTCAGGAGGTGTTCAGTCCCGTAGCGGGACGCTGTCGGGTGTGAGGGATCAGCCCCCGCTGACCGACTGGCTTCCGTCGATGATCGCCTGACGGATCTCGTCGATCGCAGCCTTGGTCTCGTCGCTCACGATGCTGTCGAACTCGTGGAACTCGGAGATGTCGACGCCTTCGTTGTTGAGGAACCCGCGGGTGACGCCACCCTCGAAGGAGCCGGCCTTGGCGGCGGCGATCGAGTCGGCAACGCCAAGGGCCATCTTCTTTTCGACCGAGGTCAGCCAGAGATCGGCGTACTCAGGCGCGGAGATGAATGCATCGGTGTCGACACCGATCAGCGCACCGAAGGTGCCTGCGGTTGCGCCCATTCCCATGTCCTGCATCGCGGCGCCGGCGCCGAGGTTGATCTGACCGCCGACCGGCATGATGACGTCTGCGCCCTCGTCGAGGAGGCTCTGTGCCGTCGAGCGGGCGATGTCGAGGTCGGTGAAGTCACCGGTGAACAGGCCGGTGTCCGGGTTGGCCGGATCCCAGCCGAGCACCTGGACGTCGGTGCCGTTGACCTCGTTGTAGTGCTGGACGCCATAGTAGAAGCCGTCCATGAAGATCGAGACGGTCGGGAAGTTGGCGCCGCCGAAGGTGCCGACCACGCCGGTCTCGCTCACCGAGGCAGCGACGTAGCCGGCGAGGAACGCAGCTTCGTCGGTCTGGTAGGTGAGCTCCTGGACGTTCTCGAACGTCACGTCGGTCGGTGGGTCGGTCGAGAAGTCGGCGAAGTCGACGTCGACGATGGTCCAGGTGATGTCGGTGTTCGCCGGAGCGTTCTCCTGGGTGACGGCGTCGAGCGCGAAGCCGACGGTCACGATGTGCTCGCAGCCCTGGCTGATCATCTGGTCGATGTTCGGCTGCCAGTCGGCTTCGACGTCGGACTCGAGGTAGAACGAATCGGGCTCGGCGGCCGCGTCACCGGTCTCGATGGCGTCGAGCACACCCTGCCACGCGGTGGCATTGAAGCTCTTGTCGTCGATGCCGGCGAGGTCGGTGACGAGGCAGGTCTTCAGGCCTTCGCCGCTGGCAGCGTCGCCGCCGTCGGTGGTCTCGCTCGAGTCGCCGCTGTCGCTACTGGAGTCGTCGCTTCCGCATGCTGCGAGGCCGAGTGCGGCGATGACGCCGACGGCGAGCAGCTTCTTGCTCTTGATCATGTTCTCCCCTTCAGGATGAATGTGTTTGGCTTCATGATGCAGACCGACGCTGCGCGTCGCTCGTGTTCACGTGGCCAACAAGCTACCGTTTGGTAACGGACCTTTTGCGCCAAGGGTGCTGTCGTCGTCGTGGGCCACCCACTGCGGTGGCCCGATCAGGGCCTGCCACCGTCGGCGAGGGTGCCGCCCGTATCCTGGGATTCCCGTGCCCTCGCCCTCTTCCACCCGTCGTCGCCGCAGCAGCCGGCGCTACGCGATTCGACGCATCGGCGCGCTCGCCATCGTGGTGTTGCTGGGATTCGGTGTGTTCCGCGGCGCGGGCGCCCTGCTCTCCGGCGGCGATGACGGCGTCGCCGACGCCGATGGAACGAGTGCAGGTGGATCGGCCCTCGACGATGGAGTCGAGACGGTCGGCGGTTCGCTCGAGCCCGACACAGCGCCCGACGACGTACTGCCCGACGACACACAGCCCGTCGACACCGAACCGGTCAACACCGGTCCGGCCACCGTGGCCGATCCGGCGACCGTGTTCATCGTCGGCGACAGCGACGCCGGCACGTTCGGTCCGTATCTGCAGACGCTGCTCGACGGAACAGGCGTGGTCGAGACCCAACTCGACTACAAGGTGTCGTCGGGACTCGCGCGGCCGGACTTCTTCGACTGGCCGGCCGAGATCGACACCAAGCTGCCCGAGGTGAACCCCGACATCGTGGTCGCGACCTTCGGCGGAAACGACGCCCAGGGCCTCGCTGTCGAGAGTGGCGAGTTCATCATCGGGGATCCGGTCGCGAACGAAGCCGAATGGACCGAGGAGTACCAGGAACGTGTTGGCGCCGTCATGGATCAGTTGATGGAAGGTGGCCGCACACTCATCTGGGTCGGGATCCCGAACGACGACAACCCCGACGTGACAGCACGCATGGCGATCCAGGACCAGGCGGCCAAGGCTGCGGCGGCCGAGCGCCCGGACGTGATCTTCATCGACACGTGGACGCGCTTCTCCGGGCGCGACGGCGGGTGGGCCGAGTTCGTGATCGACCCCCGCGACGGCGAGGGCAAAGACGTCCGCGCCGACGACGGGTTCCACCTCAATACGACCGGTGCCGAGATCCTCGCAATCGACATCGCCCAAGCCATTCGCGACACGCTGCGCGCCCAAGGCGCCGCAATCTGACGACAACCGGGGTCATGACAACACGGGTCAGACCCGCGATGTAATCCGCTGCGTATTCCTTACTGTTGCTGGCCGCGGGCTTGGATGGCCTCGCGTCGTGCGGCGACGGCGTCGGGGCTGAAGCTGTTGCGCCGCCAGGCCCGGCTGTCGCGTGACTCGATCTCCCAGTGGTCGTCGTCGGTGGCGATCTGCGCATAGGTCGAGCGGATCTGTCGTACGCCCGGCTGATCATTGCCGATGATGTCGAGTGCCAGCTGTCGCGTGAAGGGCATCAGCTCGGCGTGAGCGACGACGTGGTTGACCAGGCCGAATGCCAACGCCTCGTCGGCGAGCATGAAGTTGCCTGTGAAGCTCATCTCACGAGCCCGCCGGATGCCGATTGCCTCGGGCAACAACACCGTGAGGCCCCACCCGGGCATCACGCCGACCCTCGAATGGGTGTCGCCGAACTTGGCGTTCTCACTGGCGACGAGGAAGTCGCAGTTCAGCGCGTACTCCAGCCCGCCGGTGACCGCCACGCCGTTGACTGCGCCGATCAACGGCTTGGTCAACGTCGGGAACGGTCCGCGCACGCCGTAGCGGTTCGGGCTGCCGTCGGCTCCGGACCCACCGGCGAGGTTGCTGCCGTCGGTGCCGAGCTCCTTCAGGTCGAGCCCGGCGGTGAATGCCGGGTCGGTGCCGGTCAGGATGATCACGTCGACGTCGTCGTCGCCCTCTGCATCGAGCATCCGCTGCGGAATGCGCGCCAGCATGTCGCTCGTGAGCGCGTTGCGGGCCTCCGGACGATTGATCGTGATCGTTGCGATCCGATCGGACACTTCGTACAACACGTCGCTCTCAGCCATCCGGCGAGTCTCCCACCCACCGTTCGCTCACCCTGCATCCGAAAAATGTGCACCACGCCGCCCCAGGCGGCGAGTCCCGCGCACATTTCGGGGGTGGTTGCGGTTGGCGACCGAAATGTGCGCACCACGAGCCCACCACCGCGACGTGCCGCACATTTTTCGGGATGTGGGGGATGTGGGGGGGGTCGAACGGGTTGGCCGTGGCCTGGTGTGCAGCGGTCAGTTGACGTCGTCAGCGGGGTGGAACTCGAGGGGGAGGTCGCCGAGCTTGACCAGCGTCGAGGCGATCCAGCCGCCGAGTGCGCCGAAGTGCTCGTCGAGCAGCGTGCTCGTGCCGTCGGCGACGGTCTCCTCGGCGAGTTCGTACAGGCCCTCGTAGGTGACCTCGGCGGCGTACTCCGTGCGCAGGTCGAGCGGATCGACTTCCGTGTCGGGATGCGACGTCTCCGACGTCAATCCGGCGCGTTCGAGGCGATCGTCACCGACGAGCGGGCTCTGCTCGGGAACCGTCTTGTACAACACCGACGGATCTGCCGGCTCGGAGAGTCGCTGGATGCGCAGCACGATCTCCATCTCGATCGCCGGGCGCTTCTCGAGTTCCTCCTCGACGTACCACTGTCGGTAGGCCGCCTGGCTCCACGCAGGCCAGTCGAACGTGATGTGGGCGACCACCCGCGGCGGTTCGCCCTCGCCGGGCAGGCCGTAGCTCGTCTCCCACGTGAGGTCGCCGAGCAACACATCGCTCTGGAAGTGCTCTTCGAACGCCTGGCGTTCGAGGAAGGCTGCCTCGAACGCATCTCGAAGCGCGCTGATGGCATCGGTGAAGACGTGGTCGAGCATGTGCGTCGTCAAGGCTAACCCACGGCGACCGAGACCCTCTTGGCAACGCGGCCGTCGGGCACCTCGTGCAACACTGGCGCGCATGGCTGAACCATTCGTGCTCACCGACGTCTCCGACGGCGTTGCGACGCTCACCTTGAACAACCCAGAGGAACGCAACACCCTGACCGCGCCCATGGTCGCTCAGATCCTCGAAGCGATGGACGCGTTCGAGGCAGACGAAGCCGTCGGCGCACTCGTCGTCACCGGCACGCCCCCGGCGTTCTGCGCCGGAGCCAATCTCGGCAACCTCGCCGAGGCGACGGGCGAGAGCCTCGGCACGATCTACGACGGGTTCCTCCGGATCGCTCGCAGCCCGCTGCCGACGCTCGCCGCCGTCAATGGAGCTGCGGTGGGTGCCGGGATGAACCTGGCGCTCGGATGTGATGTCCGCCTGGTGGCCGACTCCGCCAAGCTCGACACTCGCTTCTTGCAGCTCGGCATCCATCCTGGCGGCGGCCACACATGGATGCTGCGCAGAATCGTCGGCCCGCAGGCGGCGATGGCGGCGGTCGTGTTCGGCCAGGTCCTCGACGGCAAGGAAGCCGAGCGCATCGGTCTCGCGTATCGCTCCGTTCCCG
>Ga0307378_10006502_pt1 | contig 15973 bp, 11 predicted proteins | sample UN1MG_FD_202238 | JGI IMG/M metagenome (GOLD analysis project Ga0307378, IMG submission 202238) | Soil microbial communities from Risofladan, Vaasa, Finland - UN-1 | ecosystem: Environmental > Terrestrial > Soil > Coastal area > Acid sulfate soil | place: Finland: Risofladan, Vaasa | collected... | reverse complement strand
GAGCCCTCGCCCTTGAGGCCTCGTGGACAGCCCCGCACGCTCACCAGTTCGCAACAAGCAAATAACAACAAACTACCTGGTTGACAAAAGCGTTCCCATAGATGGGTCGAGGTACGAGACCCACGCGTCTCGTATGAGACCAATGCCATCTGCGCGTGGGTCTCGTACCTCGACCCATCCTACGAGCCGGGACCCCGAGAGTACGCAACACACGGCAGATCGCATGTTCACCGTCCGAAGAATGACACGCGATGGAAAGGCCGGCCGCCGGGCGACTGCTGGTGCCGCGTTGGTTGTGCTGGTTCTTGTCGGCTGGGCCTCGTCCGCTCTTCCGCCGGAGACCGTCGAGGCCTCGCTGGCGAAGCGGGAAGAAGAGCCGTCGAGCGTCGGTTCGGAAGGGCCGCCGGAGATTTCCGGTCCGCGGGACCTGTTCGACTTGCAGGGGATCGACCGGAGCCATTTCGACTTGCTGACCGACGGGACGCCCTGGCAGGAAGGCGAGAACGAGACGCTCCTGAAAATCATGTACCGGCTCCATCGCAGTTTCCGGCCGATGGACGTCGAGTCGTGGTGCCTCGGCGACCCCCAGCCCGCCGAGCTGGCCCGGAATCCGGACGCCTATCGCGGCGAGATCTTTCGCCTGGCCGGGCGCGTGGCCTCGATCGAGGTCCGCCGTCCGGTGCCGGAGGTGGCGCGGCGGTTCGAGCTGGGCGAGTACTACCGCTGCGAGTTTCTGCTCGGCGATGAGGAGCACTCGGCAGTGCTTTTCGCCCATACGGTTCCCGAGGCATGGAAGGCGCGCGACTCGATCGACGCGCGGGCGGGCGCGTTCGGCGTGTTCTTGAAGCTGGCCGGCGACGACCCCGGGCAGCCCGTGCCGGTCTTCGTCGCCTCGCGCGTGGCGTGGTATCCGCCGACCCGGCTGGGTAACCTCGGGTTCGACTGGGGGCTGTTCGACGATCTGCGACCCGAACGGACGGGCCCCCGTGAGGCGCAAGGTCCGGGCAGCCGCAAGCGGAGCTTGAGAGACCTCCGCCTGACCGGGCGCAATCGGGAGTGCTTCTATCAGATGCTGGCGGCCGTGGGACGGACCGAGCCGGGTGAGCTGCTCGCCGAGGCCACCGCCCAGCTCCGGCGGGCCGGCAAAGAGCGGTTCTCGGTCGTGCCGCTCTTCAACCAGCCTCGCAAAGAGCAGGGGCAACTGGTGGTCCTCTCCGGTACGGCGCGCCAGGTGATTCCCGTGCGCGTGAGCGACGTCGACGTCGTCTCCCGGTTCGGCATTCGCCAATACCACGAGATCTTTCTGTTCACCGAGGACTCGCAGAGCAATCCGCTGGTGTTCTGCGTCCCGGAGCTGCCCGAGGGCATGCCCGTCGGCGAAGGGCCCGAGTTCGGCGAGTACGTCACGGTGGCCGGCTTCTTTTTCAACACGTGGGCGTACCGGAATCGTCAGTCGGGGGATGCCTCGACGGCACGTGAGGAGTGGCAACTGGCGCCGCTGTTGATCGGTCGCGATCTCGTGTGGCACCCGGGGAAGAAGCCCGCCTCGAATCCGTACATGGGTGCAATCGCGGGGGGGCTTTTCGTCGTGGCGCTGTTCGGCGTGTGGCTGGCCCTGTGGCGGTACGGCCGAGGCGACCGGCAGTTCCACGACCGGACGATCGCCCGGAAGTATGCCCCCGCTTCCGGCGTATCGCTCGATGCCGTCGGCCTCGACGCCGACGGCACCCCCGACTTCGGTCGATGGGAGCAGGCCGCCGACTCCGGGGCGAGCGATTCGGGCGAAGCGGCGGGCCCCGGCGACGAGGGGTCGGCGAAGGAGGATTCCGCGGGCTGACCTGGGGAACGAGGGAGGCGGCGTCACGGCGCGCCCTTCACGCGCGCTGCTCCCGCACGCCTTCCAGCTCTTCGAGCCAAAGGCGGATCTCGTTGTCGTATTCGCTGGACAGATCCCCTTTGACCAGTTGGCGGTGGAAGCTGGCCGCGCCCTCTTTGACCAGGTCGGCGGCCTCGGCGCTGGGAAACCGGCGCATCGGGTCGGGGGCGATCAGGCCCTGGCAGAAGCTCATCAGAAGCTCGCTGGAGACGACCTCCTCCGGCAGCAGGTGCGGCAGGCGCTGAGCCAGAAACCGCTTGGCCTCCATCAGGTCGCTGTAGTTCGTGTGCCCTTCGAAGGGAGGCGTGCCGGCGAGCATCTCCACGAGCACGTACCCCAGGCTGGCCAGATCGGAGCGCGGAGTGCATTCACCCCTTTCGAGCACTTCCGGCGCCGCGTACGCGGGCGTGCACGTCCGCCGCGGGGGAATATTCTTCAGTTCGTAGGCCGACCCGATGTCGATGATCTTGGCGTTGCCCGTCCGTTTGAGCATGATGTTCGACGGCTTCAGGTCGCCGTGAACGATTCCCTCGCGGTGCAGCGCGGCCAGGGCGGCCAGGCAGTCGCGAATGATCGCGATGGCGATCCCCGGCTTCAGCCGCGGTTGCACCGGGCCGGCCGTGGCGACCACCGAGTTGATGTACCGCCAGCGGCGGTTGCTCACCCGCTCTTGCACCCGCTCCAGCATGTCGCGCGTGAGGAGTCGGGCCAAATCATAGCCGTCGATCCATTCCATCTCCATCAGCCGGATGCGATGGCGATCGACCCAGTTGTGCACGTCGAGCAGGTTGTCTTGCTGGATCTGGGCGACGTGAGCCGCCACGTGGGCTATTCGCCCCATGGCCTCGTCGTACAAGCGCTCGTCTTCGTATCGCTCGGGGGAGAAGATTTTGAGGGCGACGGGCAACGTGAAATCGTCGGCCCCCCGCCGCTGGCTCAGATAGACGATCCCTTGTCCGCCCGAACCCAGAACGCGAATCAGGCGATGGTGCTCCGTCCAACTGAGCCGCTGCCGTTCAATGATCGTCCGGTACTGGCCCAACAGCTCATCCGAACATGGGCCGGCCGGCTCACCGCCCCAGGTTCGAGTCACGCTCCCCTCGTGAAACATGGTGGTCGTGGACATGGGTAAGCCTCCAAGATGAATGGCGGTCCATGCCGCGGTAGGATGATGGTAGGGATATATTGGTGCGGTATTCTAAACGCGAACGGGCCGGTACGTCCAGTCCGGATCGCCTTGGGAGCCCAAGAGCCCCAACCCCCCAATACGACCGGAACCTGTTACGCCGCAAGTAGTTGCCTCGACGCGATGGAACGGCACGGGAAATCCGCCTTCCACGACGCCGGATCGTCCCAGCACGAGTGTCGGCCGCGACTCGGTCTTCAGGCCAAAGACTCGTCTCCCCCCCAGATAGGGACACCTGAACCCCGGATCGGGAAGCCGAGCCGCTTGTCGGTCAACCGGTTGACGAGCGGCCGGCTCGACTGCCACCGCCGTAGATTCTCGCAGAAAAGCCGCGTCATGTTGTCGATCCGTCGGGCGCTTTGGCCGGCCACGTGGGGCGTGATGATCACGTTGGGCATCTCCCACAGCTTGCTCTCCGGCGGCAGCGGCTCCGGGTCGGTCACGTCCATCACCGCCCCCGCCAGCCGCCCGGCAACGAGCGCCCCGACCAAGTCCTCCTCGACGACCAGCGGGCCGCGAGCCACGTTGACCAACACGGCCTCGGGCTTCATCTTGGCCAATGCCTGGGCGTCGATCATCGACCGGGTCGTCTCGTTCAGCGGCAAGGACAACACGACGAAGTCCGACTCCGCCAACAGGTCGTCGAGGCGATCCGCCGTCCAAAGGGCATCCACGTAGTCGGGTTTGTCGACCGGGAACATGTCGGTCGCCAGGATGCGGGTCTTGAAGGGCCGCAGTAGCTGGGCCAGTCGCCTTCCCACCCCGCCCAAGCCGACGATGCCCACGGTGCTATGGGTCAAATCGCGCGTGGGGCGACGAATGAACTCCCGCTTCTTCTGCGCCTCGAAGAAGACCGGCAGGCTCCGGCACCAGCCTGCGATCAAGGCGATCGTGTGTTCGGCCACCTGATCGGCCAGAACGGCCGACGCGCTGGTGACCACGACGTCGGAGTCGATCACCGACGGGACGAGGCAGTGGTCCATGCCGGCCGCCGACGACTGGATCCATCGGAGCCGGCCCTGCCGGACCACCCCGTCCCAGTCCACCGGGACCTTGGCGTGGCCGCAGTAGACGTCGGCCGAGAAGAGCCCCTCGGCGATCCGCTCCTGGCCGGCATCGAGGATCTCCGCGCCGGGAGCGGCCTCCGCAATCTGCCGCACGTGATGCGGCTCCACCGGGTAGCAGAGGACGATGTGCATGATGGCCCGTTGAACTGGGTAGCCTGCGGAAGGAGCACAAAAACTCAAACCACTCATTCTGATCGATTTCGACGCGGCGGCAAGGCCTGGAGTCGCTCCCCCCAGATTAGGCAAAGCCCAACGGACATGCGACCGCGGCGACGCCGTACCTTCTCCTCAGCCGGGCGCCCCTGCCACGGCGAACGCCCGAGGTGGCCCTGGGTTGCCTGGGGCCGCACTCTCGGTCCTGCACCCTCTCACCGAGGGGCTGGACTCGCTGCATTTGCGCGCAAAATCGGCTCGTTGGCTCCCGAGGGCGAGGCCCCGCCACCGCTTCATGGCGGCGTGGCTTGGCGGCCGTGCGAAAAACCGGACGCGGGGAGTGGCTGCTGCCGGCAAAAGTGAATAGAATTGATGGGTTGAACGAAGTCTGGAGCGTGAGAGGCGGTTTCCCACCTTCCGCGGTCTTGTGTGTGGCTGGCTAAGCTCCCACCTTGAACCGCACCGGCGTCTTCGATATGCCGCAGTCGCCAAGCCACGCCCGCGGGCGGCACATAAAAGCCTTCATACGAGAGGAGGTTTCCCCTGAGATACGGCAAGGTTCAACTCGGCATGGTCACCGTGGTGATGCTCGTCATTTTGCGGTTGACCATTGGTTGGCACTTCCTCTACGAGGGGGTGTGGAAGATCGTCAACGCGGACCAGTTCTCGGCCGCGGGGTTCCTGGGAGCGGCCAAGGGCCCAGCCGCGCCGTTGTTCCACTGGATGGTGACCGACATCGACGGCCGCCAGCGGCTGACTCTCCAAGAGCGCGTCGACGACAAGGGCAACGCCTTCGTCACTAGCGAGTCCTACCTGAACGCCTGGGCGCGACTGAAAGATCAAGTGGTCGACCGGTACAAGCTGGGCCCGGAGCAGGCGGCGGAGGCGGAGAAGACCTTCAAGCTCTACGGCGAATCGCTGGAGTTGTACCTCACGGAGAATCGTGAAGACGTCGAAGGCTACTTCGGCAGTCTCCAGCGACTCCGAGAGCGGAAGGCGGCCGGCACGAACGGCGCCGCCCACGAGAAGAAACGCGTCTGGGACGAGCAGATGAAGCTCCGCGGCGAGGCCAACGGCTGGCTGTCGGACCTCGACGCGATGGGCGAAGAGTATCAACTGGCCTTGCGGGACGTCCTCGACGAGGACCAGAAGGCCCGGGGGCCGATCCGCGCCCCGTTGAGCGAGGCGGACTCGCTTCCGATCGCCCTGCCGGTGGCGAACACATGGTCGGGGCTGCTCGACTTTGGCGTGACGTACGGCCTGTCGGCGATCGGCCTGTGCTTGATCCTCGGTTTCTGTAGCCGCTTGGCCGCGCTGGGCGGGGCCGCGTTTCTGTTCTCGGTGGTTCTCGTCCAGATGCCCTGGCCGACGGTCTATCCACCGCCCCCGGAGGTGGTGGGCCACGCGCTTCTGGTCGACAAGAACTTCGTCGAGATGGTCGCCATGCTGATGCTGGCCACCACGGCCGTGGGTCGCTGGGGCGGCCTCGACTACTTCCTCTACCACTGGCTCGGCCGGCCGCTCGAGGAGCGCTTCTGCGTCCGGAAGTCGTGCGGGTGCGAGAAGGCAGAGAAGCAGGAAGACAACTAGAAGGTGAGGTGGCATGTACTTATCTCCTGAAGAGCGAGCGATGGGGCGAGAGGACTTCCGCCGGGCGGTCGAGGGCGGCCTCTCGCGTCGCGATTTTGTCAAGGGCGGGATCGCCGCGGGCGTGGTCTCCGGCGGCAGCTTGGGCGCCTTCTACTTCGGCTACGAAGCCTCGGTCGAGAACCCGGTCCGCGTGGCCGTGCTCGGCACGGGCGACGAGGGGAGCGTGCTGATCGGGGCGATCAACCCCGACTATGTCCAGGTCCAAGCGATCGCCGATATCCGGCCGTACAACCAGCACCGGGCCTTCCACGGCGACCACTCCAGCGAGTCTGCGCTGAAGCACCGCCCCGGGCTGATGGCCAAGTACGACTGGAGGACGGAGGACGAAGCACGCAAGCACGTCCGCGTCTACGGCGACTACCAGGAGCTGTTGCAGGAAGAGAAGGGCGTCGAGGCGGTGATCATCGCCCTGCCTTTGCACTTGCACGCCCCGGCGGCGATCGCCGCGATGGAGGCCGGCCTGCACGTGCTCACGGAGAAGCTGATGGGCCACAGCGTCCACGAGTGCAAGGAGATGGCCCGCGTCGCCGACCGGACGCGCCGCCACCTGGCCACCGGACACCAGCGGCACTACAACATCCTCTACGCCGACGCGATGGACTCGATCAAGCGCGGCGTGCTGGGCGATCTCCACTACATCCGCGCCCAGTGGCACCGCGGCAACCTGCCCGGGAGCGACAGTTGGCAGCAGCCGATGCCTCGCGACGTCAAGCCGGGCGATCCGCTGGCGGCGAATCTGATCAAGACGCGGGACAGTTGGCGCAGGAAGCTCGCCGAAGCCCGGGGCCGGGAGATCGACGTGTGGCGCAAGCGCGTCGCCCAGATAGAAGCCCAGATCGAGGACGTCGTCCTCAAAGACACGGCCGCCGGCTACGGCTACGAGGGCAAGCAGTACAAGGACGCCCAGGGCAAGGTGGTCTGGGATCGCCCGCCCGCCGAAGAGCTGATCCGCTGGCGACTGTGGGACCGCACGGGGGGTGGTCTGATGGCCGAGCTGGGAAGCCACCAGCTCGACGCGGCCAGCATCTTCATCTCCGCCATGCACGACGGCGTGAAGCAGCACCCGCTCAAAGTCGCCGCCGTCTCCAACCGACCCATCTTCGCGCACGACCGCGAGGCCGACGACCACGTCTGCTGCATGTTCGAGTTCCCCGCGCCGGGCTACGATCCCAAGGACCCGGAGGGGCAGCGCAAGAAGATCGGCGTGCAGTACGCCTCGATCAACGGCAACGGCTTCGGCGGATACGGGGAGATCGTCTTCGGAACCAAGGCGACGCTCATCCTCCAGCGCGAGCAGGAAGCCTTGCTCTACCGCGGCCCCGGGGCCAGCAAGGTCACGGCGGGCAAGAGCGGCGGCGCCACGATGGACACCACCGACACCGCGGCGGCCCAGACCGCCGAAACCAAAGGGCCCGTGGAAGTCAGCCGCGGGTACACCGAGCAGATCGAGCACTGGGCCTGGTGCATCCGCCGCAACCCGAAGCTCTCCGACCCCGACGTCCGGCCCAAGTGCCATCCCCAGGTCGCCTTGGGCGACGCGGTCATCGCCCTGACCACCAACCTCGCCGCCCAAAAAGGCGAAGTGATCCAGTTCAAGCCGGAGTGGTTCGATCCCTCGAGCGACGAGACGCCCGAAGGAGTCAAGCCGAGCGTTCCCGTGGCGTGACGGGGCTCGGCCAAGCCCGCGGGCTGCGACCCGTGGGCTTAGCAGGCGTTCCGCCGACGATACGAAACCCAATCGATACGAGATCCAACGAAAGCGAACCATAGAAGGCAGAACGATGGACCTATCTCCGGAAGAAAAACAGATCGGCAAGGAGAACTTTCAGGCGGCCATCGGCAGCCCGCTCTTGCGGCGCGAGTTCCTCCAGGAAGGCGTCAGGCAGGGCATCTCCTCCGGCAAGGGCTTGGGCCCCTACTACTTCGGCTACGAGAAGTCGATCGGCGACCCGATCCGCGTCGGCTTTCTCGGCACCGGCGACGAAGGGAGCGTGCTGATCAATGCGATCAACCCGGAGTTCGTCGAAGTCGTGGCCATCGCCGACGTCCGACCGTACAACGTCCACCGAGCGTTCCACGGCGACCACGAGAGCGACAACACGTTGGCGGTGCGGTGCGGGCTGATGGCGAAGTACGGCTATAAGACGGAGGACGCGGCCCGAGACCACATCAAGGTCTACGGCGACTACCGCGACCTGCTGAAAGGCGAGCAGGAGCTCGACGCGGTGATCATCGCCCTGCCCCTGCACTTGCACGCCCCGGCGGCCATCGCGGCGATGAAGCTGGGCCGGCACGTGCTGACCGAAAAGCTCATGGGGCACAGCGTCCACGAGTGCAAGGAGATGGCCCGGGTCGCCAGGGAGGCGGGCGTGCACCTGGCCACCGGCCACCAGCGCCACTACAGCATCCTCTACGACAACGCCGTGAAGATGATCGGCTCCGGGCTCCTCGGAAACCTGCACTACATCCGGGCGCAGTGGCACCGGGGCAACCTGCCGGGCAGCGATAGCTGGCAGCAGCCCATGCCCCGCGACGCCAAGCCGAAAGACGAGCAGGCCGGCAAGCTGGAAGACGAGTTGCGAGCGTGGCGAGACAAGCTCACAACGCTCGAAGGCGAGCTCGACGAGCTGAGGAAGGCCTCGACGCCGGACGAGCGCAAGATCTCCGTCAAACGCCAGGAGGTCGAAAAGTGGAGGGCCAAGGTCGCGCAGAAGAAGATGCAGCTCGCCGATGCGGCCATCAAGGATGAGGTGACCAAGTACGGCTACCAGCACGAGCTGATCGGGGGCGTGTACGACCGTCCGGCCATCGAGGAATTGATCCGCTGGCGGCTCTGGAACCGGACCGGCGGTGGCCTGATGGCCGAGCTGGGAAGCCATCAGCTCGACGCGGCCAGCATCTTCATCGCGGCCATGTTCGAGGGCAAGAAGCAGTACCCGCTGAGCGTCACCGCGATGTCCAACCGGCCGCTCTTCCCGCTCGACCGCGACGTCGACGATCACGTCTACTGCATGTTCGAGTTCCCCACCCCCGAGTACGACCCCAAAGACGACTACCGCCGCCGCAAAACGATCAGCGTGTCGTACGCGTCGATCAACGGGAACGGTTTCGGCGGGTACGGGGAGACGGTTCTGGGCACGCAGGGGACGCTCGTCCTGGAGCGCGAGACCGACGCCCTCTTGTACAAGACCTCCGCAACCACCAGCAAGACCAAGGTGGCCGGCGGCCCGAAGCTCGAGCTGGACGACGCCGGCGACCCGCTCTCGGCGGCCGTCGGCGTTCAGGCGCTGGCCGAAGTCGAGCGAGGGTACACGGAGCAGATCGAGCACTGGGCGTGGTGCATCCGGAGGAACCCGAACAATTCCGACCCCCAGATCCAGCCGCGTTGCCATCCCAAGGTCGCCCTGGGCGACGCCGTGATCGCCCTGACGACCAACTTCGCTGCCCGAGAAGGCCGTCGCATCACGTTCGACCCGCGCTGGTTCGACACGGACAGCGACGAGACGCCCGAGGGCGTCAAGCCCGCCGTCGACCGGTACGCTTGAACCTCCTGCCCGGGTCCGGTATCTTAGCGGCCATCCAAGAAGGGCTCCCTCTCCATCGGGACCCTCGGCGAGAGGGCCGGGGCGAGGGAGACCGCGGCGGAGGCGGAAATCCGGAGGAAGTCGCTCGCAAAGGCGCGAACGCGCAAAGCAGTAGGGAGAGGAGACATGCACAGCACATAGAGGGCCGGACTGCGAAGATGCAGAGGATTAGCAGTCAAGCGGTCCGAACGCGGAGAGTGGAAGGCGGACGCGCTTCTGCATGGCTCTCTCCGCCTGATGCTACTCCTGCACGCATCCCTTTCCCATTCTCTGCGCCTTGGCGTCTTTGCGAGAGTCCTCCCTCTCGTTTCTCGCAGGACCCGCGGCCAGAGCCGATCGCGTCCGCAGCACTTCCGGTGTTCTGCGGACCTATTCCGTCACGCAACCCCCGGCAACGAAGGAGGTTCTCATGGACAAGTGGCCCATCGGTGTGTTCGCCAGCATCGACGCCGGATTGGGCGTCAAGCTGGAGGTTGCCCATGAGTTGGGCATCCCCACGATTCATCTCCATGCCCCGCACGAGGGCTCCCGTACGCAAGAGCAGGCCGACCAGTTCCTGGCCAAGCTGGAGGATTTCGGGATCGCGATCTCGGTCGTGTTCGGGGGGTTCGAGGGCGAGAGTTATGCCGATATCCCCACGGTCGCCCGAACCATCGGCCTCGTGCCGCCGGAGACCCGTGGCGAACGAACGCAGGAGATGAAGGAGATCGCCGATTTCGCCCACGTTTTGGGCGTCGACGCGGTGGCCCTGCACTTGGGCTTCCTGCCCGAAGACTCGGCCGATCCGCTGTATGCGGAGGTTGTCGACGTGACCCGGGACGTCTGCGATCACTGTAAGAAGAACGGTCAGCGGCTGCACCTGGAAACCGGCCAGGAGTCGCCCGACGCGCTGTTGCGGTTCATCGGCGACGCCGAGCGGGACAACCTGTTCATCAACTTCGATCCGGCCAACATGATCCTGTACGGCTTGGGCGAACCGATCGCGGCGCTCCGCAGGGTGGGCCACCTGGTCCGCAGCGTCCACTGCAAGGACGCCAAATGGGCGGCCAGGCCCGGCGAAGAGTGGGGCGCCGAAGTCCCCCTCGGCGAAGGCGACGTGGGCATGGAGGACTTCCTCCGCACGCTCGCCGAGCTCGGCTACGACGGACCGCTCACCATCGAGCGCGAAATCCCCGAAGATCCCGATCGCCAGAAGGCCGAGATCGGCGGGGGCGTTCGGCTCCTCAATGAGCTGAAGGCCAAGGTCCTGTGAACTGAATCCCAACCGCGTAGGATTGGCCGAAGAATCGCTTCCGCATTTCGGAAGGGGACCGTCCCATTTTCGCTGCGCGAAAATCGGGACAGTCCCCCAGTCACCTTTCCGCCGATCCGCAGCAGAGGAAGCAGCATGCCAAGTCTCAACGTGGCCGTCCCCCATGACCTGGGTCAGCAGGAAGCGACCGATCGCTTGAAAGCGCAGTTCGGCGACCTGAAGGATCGCTTCGGGCAGGACATCGGCGACGTGGAGGAGGAGTGGGACGGCCACGTGCTCCGTTTCGGTTTCACGACGTACGGCATTCGGATCCGAGGGACGGTCACCTCCGGCGAGTCGGAAGTGACGGTGGCCGCCGACTTGCCCTTGGTGGCGATGCCGCTGAAAGGCGCGATCGAGCGCCAGATCCGCGGTGAGCTGGAAAAGATCGTGGGTTGAGGTTGCCTCAACCACCTTGGCGCTGCCTCGGCACCCACTCGGGGGCATCCGCACCGCGACTTCGCGCCGTCACCGGGCCGGGCGGATCTCGAGCACGTCGTCCTGCAAGCGGAAGGTGCAGCCGGCCGGGGCCAGGACCGCCTCGAACAGCTCCTCCAAGGTGGCGTTGTCGACGCTGAAGGAGATCGGCTGTTGGAGTGAAATGCCTGCCCGTTGGAGCGCTTCGCGGTCGATCTTCAAGGTCAGCCCGAGCCTTCCGGCGAGTTGCTCGAGCACCGGGCCGAGCTGCCCTTTGCCTTCAGGCACCGTGAATCGCTTCTCGCCGTTGCTCGCTTGACCTGAGCGGTTCGCCGCGGGGCGCGTTTGCCGCGGAGGCCGTGCCGAGCCCGCAATCCGCTCGTGATCCTCCAACGGCCCTCGGACGAAGATCTCGCCCGCCACGATCTCGACCCGGCTCTCAGGCACCAGCGCAGCCCAGCGGTCGGCCAGCGCCTGCGGCTCGCGCCCGCCCGGGTAGCTCCGCACGATGGCCACGTCGTCCGGCACCGGGACGAGGGCGACGGCGCTTCCGTCGGCGGCGATCTCGAACGTCAGGTCGAATTGGCCGGCAATCAACGTGACGCGATCCACCAGGGAGAGCGCCGGCAGATCGGCTCCCGCCCAGAGATCGTGCGGAACCTGTTCCAGCCCGGAGATCTCGATCCCGCTCTCCGCGGCAGCCCGGGCGAGCAGATCGCGTGGCGTGGCGAAGTCGTCCCACCCGATCCGCCCGGACGCGAGCAGCTTGCGGCCCGCGGCGGCCGGCAGCCGGCGGACCTCCTCGCGGCGCAGCTCCGCCAGGGTGCGAAGCCGGGAAGTGGCCTGCGGGGGGCCGAAATAGGCGACGGGACCCAGCCACGCAACGCCCAACTGGCGGGTCTGGGCCACCTCGCGATAGACCTGCTCCAACGGCAAGCCGTTCCATTGGAGATCGAGCTTTTGCCCCGGGTCTACGCGACGGTCGATGAGCACGGCGGCGCGCCGGCTGTACGCGAGGCTCACGACGGCCTGGCGCAACGGCGTGCCCGACCAGAACACGTCGACCGGCGTGCGGAGCTGTCGCTCGAGCGCCGTGCCGCCGAGCCACGCGACCGGCGGTTCCGCGCCGGCCGCCGCCTGGAGCGCCGGCGCGACCACCAGCACGAGCGCCACGGCCGAATGAAGAACCCTACGCCCTGACGTTGGGAGCCTTTTCACGATTTGCGGCCTGCCGAGATGGGGCAAGAAACTCCGAACCTACCTATTTTCCGTCAAAGCGCGTGCCCTGCAAAGGGCGAAAAGCCGACGGCGGACGCTTTTCTCGTTGGCTTCGTCGCGCAATCCAATTAAAATCGAAGCTAGGGAATCCTGCGTGGCGAACTCCCCGGAATGGCCCCTTCTAAGCCCGGGGGCTGCAACCCCGGGGCTTGGAACGTGCCGTGGCAGCTCATTGGCTGCGCAGGAGTCAATAGACCGCCAACCGCGATAGGATCGTGGCCCGCGCAGGGGTCGCGAAGCACACGTCCCTTGCAGGAGTTGCCCCCGGTGAGCGCGTCCCGTCGAGATCCGCTTCTCTTGACGCTCTACGAGGAGTTCCTGGAGAGCGAGGACGCGGCCGAGCTCGTCCGCAGGACCTCGCAATCTTATCATCAGGGATCTCTGGAGCGACTGGCCGGCCACCCGTACCGAAAAGTCCGCCGGGCCGCCGTCTTCGCGCTGGGGTTCTTGGCCGACTACGATGCCAACCACGTGTTGGGCCGCGCCCTGCACGACGAAGACCGCACGGTCCGCCTGCTGGCCGAAGATGCAATCCGCAACGTCTGGAAACGGGTGGGCAACGACGACCATCGCCAGCAGTTGAACACGATCATCCGCTTGAACTCCGCCAAGCAGTTCGAAGAAGCCCGCCGCCGAGCCACCCAACTGACGAAGAAAACGCCTTGGTTTGCCGAGGCCTGGAACCAGCGGGCGGAGGCGTGGTTCGCCCTCTCTCGATACCCCGAGGCGATCCGCGACTGCCACCAGGCCCTCGAGTTGAACCCCTACCACTTCGCCGCCGCCGCGCGCATGGGCCAGGCGTACCTGCGGCTGGGCAACCAAGTCTCGGCGCTGGAGAGCTTCCGCCGCGCATTGCGACTCAACCCGAATCTCGAAGACGTCCGCGCTCAGGTCACGCGACTGGCACGCATGATCGAAGGGAAGTGACCGCCGGTGGCTGGCGCCTGCTACCGCCAGCGTCCGTACGGGGTCTGGGGGACGGAGGCGGGGGTTGCCCTGTCGGCGGCCGGGGCTCCGTACATCGGACGCCTCGCCGTGCTGTCTGCTTTGTCAAGCAACGCGGAGACATAGCGGTGGGGGGCCGCGTCGAACTTCCGCAGCGTCGCTTCGCTCGAGAACAGGTAGACACGGCCTTCAAACCAGGCACCGTGCTCACGGCGGCCCGGCAACGTCTCCCCTCGCTCAATCGCCGCCACCACGTCACTACCCGACGATACCGGAGCGTAGCGGTCCGGGGCCGCATCGAAGCGGTCCCGCTGCTCGGGTCCGGCGAAAAGATAGGTCCGCCCTCGGTGAATCAATCCCCACCGAAGGTCGCCCTGGACCCATCGCCGATTGTCGGACAGTTCGACGGGGCAGAAGCCGTCCAGCCCTAACGGGGGGTTGTTGGGCGGAAGCTGAGCCCCCGGTCGCGGGCTCTCCGCTGCCTGTGGCTGCGATGCCGGAACCTGCGAGGCGTAGTCCCCCGAGTTCGGCCCGGCCGGATTGGGAGATACCACGCCACCCGGTAGGACGGTTTGTGTCCGCGCCGCGACAGGTGGGCCCTGATTCCGGCCAACCTCAGTCGCCGGCGGGATCTTGATGCTCGGCGGTCCCTCCAGCTCGGGACTGAAGGACCGGGTGTAGCGTTGACCGGCCGGCGCCATCTGTCCGGGCAGTCCCTCCCCGACACGCCCTACGAAACGGGTGTCCGGACTACCCATAGGGGCGGGTCGCTGGGCCACGGGCTGTTGAGCCCCAGCGCTCCCGGTTGGTGGGGCTGCCGGTTGGCGGCTCGCCAACTCCAATCCCGGCTGGCCGTAGCTTTCCGGGCCCCGATTCCTGGCCATCGCGACGATTTGGTTGAGCTGCCCGACGTACTGCGACCCATCCGCGATTCCGGCGATTTTCCCAACCAGTTGCCCGTCCGGCGCAAGGATCACGTCGGACGGCAGGACGGTGACACCGTATTGCTGTCGGGTGTGGGGGAAGTAGTCGGCGTTGACCTTCACGGGCACGAAATTGCTCTCCACCACCGCCGCCACCTCCGGCCGGACGAAGACTTCCTCTTCCATTTGCCGGCAAGGCAAGCACCAGTCGGCCCAGAAGTGGACCAGCACCATCCGATTTGTCTGCGAAGCCAGTCGTTTGGCGGTCTCCAGGTCCACTTGCCAGCGAACACCTTGTTGAGCCGAAGCGGAAGCGACGAGACCCCAACCGAGAATCACCAGGCACCAGCACAACCAGCGGGTCGCTCGCATGTTCCGAAGCCCCCAAAGGAGAAGGGATAGACGCGGAGTGAGCCGAGACTGCCCTTTGTTATCGGAACGGGAGGACGGGCAAATCGTACGAAAATTAATGGGTCGTGCCGGATTCGCCGATTTTTCGCATTGGCAAGGGCTTACGGTGTCGTTCCGGCTTGAAAAGTACGGAAAGATAGTGTATATGGTGTTAGAGGGCGGGATTTGGCGGCTTGCCAGGACGGTCCGACGATCGTTGGCGGGGCACGCCGGCAGGTTCTGCGTTTGGCGGCGAATCGTCGCGTTGAAGCTTGACAGAGAGTAGGACTTCGCTAAGATAGCCAGTGTTCGAGTTCTGCCCCGCAGGTAGGTCGTACAGGCCCACAGTCTAGAACCTCGGGGCCTCCCCCCATTGGGAGTATTCTTGGGGGATGCTGGCTTTTCCATCTGAGTTTCCTGCGGTTGATCCTGAGGGATCAATGCTCCCGGGCAGACCGGGAGCGGCCAGAGCCCCCGAGAGAAGCGCGTAAACGCTGTTTTTGGGCGCCCGTTGTGGTTCTCTCAGTGTGCCGCCCCTAAACGGCCTCCTGGGTTGCGACACGATTCTCGTCGCCACACGGGAATTGACTTCTTGGTGACGGGGTCCGGACCCAAGCGCCGGACGCCGATTCTGTGATCTTGGGATCGTTCCCGAGCGCCGCGAATACTCTGCGCGGACGAGCATCGGCGATCCCTTATAGGTGCCTTATGGGAAAAAAGAAGAGAGGTCGGCCACGTGGAAGAGGCGGGACGTACGGAGGTGGCCATCGTGGCCGCACCCGACCGCCGAGCAGCTCTGTCCGAGACAACCGCGAGGTCGATACGGCGGAAAACGGCGAGGTCGGGCCGGTGCAGCCCGGCGGCGGCGTGTTGGAGATGCACCCCAATGGATACGGGTTTCTCCGTGACCCCACCGACAACTACGTCCGGCAGATGACCGATCCCTTCGTCCCCGGCAGCATGATCGACAAGTTCGTCTTGCGCGAGGGGCTCCACATCCAGGGAATGGTCCAGCCGGGTCGGAGGCAACAAGGACCACGGCTCAAGGAGATCACCGACGTCGACGGTATCAAGCCGGAAGAGTACCGCGACGTGAAGACCTTCGATCAGCTCACGCCCATCAACCCCGAGTCCTGGCTGCAATTGGAGACGGGACCCGAGCCGCTGACGACCAGGGTGATGGATTTGCTGACGCCCCTGGGAAAAGGCCAAC
>Ga0307378_10006501_pt1 | contig 15977 bp, 12 predicted proteins | sample UN1MG_FD_202238 | JGI IMG/M metagenome (GOLD analysis project Ga0307378, IMG submission 202238) | Soil microbial communities from Risofladan, Vaasa, Finland - UN-1 | ecosystem: Environmental > Terrestrial > Soil > Coastal area > Acid sulfate soil | place: Finland: Risofladan, Vaasa | collected... | reverse complement strand
TCACGGAGTTCACCTGGTTCGAGCCGGGACAGGAGGCTGCGTTGGCAGATGACCGGCTGACCCGGTTGAACGACGAGTTGAGTGCGGCGGCGGAGACTCGGACCGGGGCGCTGGAGCTCAGCACCCTCGTCGCCTGACCCTGGAATCAGACTGATGATCGGGACGTCTGACCAGAGGAACGGATGGAGCCCGGAAGGGTCGAACAAGCTTGATCCGTGCCGGCGAAGTCCTTATACTCGCTGGCCCCGCCACAGAGGCGGATCATTGGCCCGTGGTGTAATTGGCAACACGCTTGGCTCTGGACCAAGAGAGTCCAGGTTCGAACCCTGGCGGGCCAACTCAGTACTCGGTGGAGGAGGCGGAAGCAGGAACCGCCGACTTCGCCGATTTCGTTTAGACCGAGGGCGGAAGTTCGGCGCGAGGTCAGGGGCGTGGAGGAGTGGCCGAGTGGCTAAAGGCGGCGCCCTGCTAAGGCGTTGGGTGGAAACACCCACCAGGGTTCGAATCCCTGCTCCTCCGTTTTGAAAAACTCCGGGACGGGTGGCCGAGTGGCTTAAGGCGCACGCCTGGAAAGCGTGTGGGCATGCAAGTGTCTCGTGGGTTCAAATCCCACCCCGTCCGTACCTCCCGCCGCGTAGACAGATAGAGCAGGACCCCTCGGAGGGGTGGCAGAACGGCAATGCACCGGTCTCGAAAACCGGCGTCCGCGAGGACTTAAGGGTTCGAATCCCTTCCCCTCCGCTTTTCCTTACAACGACTTAGAGTGTTCTGCCACTCAGGGAGTTTTCCACAGATTCTAAGCTGTACCCCAGCGTGTGCCCCGAAGACAAGCCGAAATTCTGCTCGATCCGTCGGAAGTACTCTTGGTAATCTGAGTATTCTGGGTGAAACTGTGCGTAGCGCATTGTCTGACTGATGTTCGCGTGTCCAAGCTGCTGCTGGACTAGATTGAGTGGCATTCCAGATCGCGCCATGTGAACGGCAGCAGTGTGCCGATGATCGTGAATCGTATAGCCGTGAATGCCAGCAATGCGTCGTGCCCTGTTGTGTTCCGCCTGAATCGTTCTCCGTGCGAACAAGAACAGCCTGTTTGTCCCACTGAGGCTCTCCGCGTCAATCAAGCCAACAAGCGAGGATGCGACCCACGTCGGTAGGAAGACAGGCCGATTTCCCGCTGGGGTCTTGGCGTCTTCCACCAAGGCCCGAGCGCCCGCTGTGCCGAATCTGAGAACCGGCACCTACCCCCCGGTGGCCACCCCACTTGGCAATCACGCCCCCGGCCCCTTCCTCTATTCTGGGTACCCTACGCTCTGAAAGGAACCTGAGAGGTGCTCGTTGACCACTTGTCTGCAGCCCCGGATTGAAAGTCCGAGGGCCGCTCAACTCACATCAGAGATGAGAGAAGGGGCGACCCTCGCGAGGCCGCCCCTCTCCTTTGGCTTCCGGTTGGACCCGCGCTGCAATCAGCCCATCGGCACTCCATAAAACGCCCGGAACTGCCAGGATCGGTTCCGAGCCACGGTTCCTTCGAACGCATCGGAGATCCCGATCGAGTAGCGAACGTCCAGCCCGACAATCCCGCCGTTCGCGTTCTTGACTCCCAGTCCCAGGCCTATGGGCCAGGCCCACTCCGTGCTCTTGGCGTCGTCGCAGGTCACCAGAGTCACCGTCTCTTCGATGCTGCAGCTGACCTTGAAGGCCAGGCTGATACCCGTATAGAGATTGAAGTTGATCCGGTCGTTGTCGGTCGGGATGACCGCCCCGACGAGGAACGGGATCTCGATGTAGTCGAGTCGCGCCAGGTCCTTGCCGCCCTTCTGCGTGTAGTTGACCTGGAGCCCGATCGTGCTGTTGCGGCTGGTTCGGAAGTTTCCAAACACGCCGCCCGTGAACCCCCACCGTGAACTCGTGCTAATGGAGCCACCCTGCAGGTCGCCCAGCGTGGCACCGGCAGTAACACCTGCCGTCCCGCGTCTGCTCTGTCCAAACGCTGGTGTCGCGACCACGAGGCTGGCTGCCAGCAGCAGTACTCCCAATCCCATTCGGTTCATGTCTGTCCCTCATTACATGTTAGTCAACAGCGGCCGAGCGCAGTCAGCCGGCCGCTGTCGCATTTGCCTACTGAAGGTCAGGCTCACCGCTCGGATCGAACGGCAGTTCGTCCAGATGCTCGATGAACTCCGTGAAGTCGAACGGGAGGTCCTCGAAGGCGACCGGCGGGTTCATGAGGGCTCGCGTCTCCGGGCGAGCATTCTCGATCCCCGTATACGCGGGTCCCTCAGCAGCAAGCCGGTGCGGGTACTTCTGGATCCAGAGTTCGTGGCGAACCCGCATCCGGCGGAAAGGCTCCTTGAAATGGAATCCGCCAACGGTGATCGGACTCATCTCCCGGTGATCGTTCAACAGATCGAAGGCGGCGGTGAGTCCGGCAGCCGCTTGAAGCGGATCTGAAGAGATCCAGTGCGTCTTGTAATGGTCCTTGACTGTCGCCGCGAGGTTGGGGCCGGCGTAGATGAACACGTAGTCGCGCCGTCCATGCGTTTCCCCGTTGAGAAGCAACGCGGCCTGGTCAAGGCCGTCAATGATCCTATCCCGAGGGACGTACTCCAGCGCGCCGGCCAGCCGGGCAAACGTCGTGAAAAGGTCCGTGACGTGTATGATGTCGTCCGCGATCTGTCCCGGCTCGATCACGCCTGGCCACCAGGCCTGCGCAGGTACGCGGACTCCGCCTTCGAGGAAATCACCTTTCCCGCCGCGAAACGGTCCTTCTCCGAGGCCTGCGCCTGAAGGTGGATTGTGGGTCATCGGGCCGTTGTCAGCCATGGCGATCACGAGCGTGTTCTCGGCAATACCGAGATCATGAAGAGTATCCATGAGCCGGCCGACGGAAGGATCGAGCCCTTTCACGTACGCCTCTCCGACGAGGCCACGCTGCCGCGTCACTTTCGGCACGTCGGGGATGAAACTCGTGAACAGGGGCCACCACGCGACGTAGAACGGCTTCCCGTCCTGAGCACTGCTCCGAATGAAATCCAGAGCGCGCTTCTCAGCCTCGCCGTCAAAGGACTTGTAGCATTCGTTCGTCGTGCCGCACCATTCACGCGCCTGCTCGCCCTTGCGACCCTCGATGTAGAACACGTAGGCGTTCTGGATGAACGAATCGTCCAGCCGGAAGGGATCCTCCGCCAAGATCTCCCGCTTGAGCCCGATGACGGCATTTGCCCCTTCACCCTCGAGGTTCCAGAGACTCACTGCCTGGTTGTAGACGGCCGTGAACGCCTCGTCGTATCCCTGGTTGTGAGGATACGCCTGCTCGATGTCACCGAGGTGGAGCTTGCCGAAGAAGCCCGTAGCATAGCCGGCCTGGGATAGAACCTCGGCGATCGTGACGTTCTCCGCCGCGAGCCCGTGGTACTCGATCGGAAACCCAACGGCATACATACCTGTTCGGACCGCGTGTTGTCCGGTCCACGCAGCGGCCCTGGTCGGCGTGCAAGACGGCTCGGAGTACATACGAGTGAAGAGCATTCCCTCTTCCGCCATCCGGTTCAGTTCGGGTGTTTCGTACCCACGGATTCGCTGCATCGCAGGGATCCCGACTGCACCGAAAGGCTGATCATCCCACATGAAGTGCACGATGTTGGGGGGTGCACCGTAGCGTTCACGGAGCTCGGCCAACTTCGCGTCGAGCTCACCATCCTCGACCTCCCACACCTGACCGTTCTGCGCCTCGAGGATGTAGTACTCCGCGTCGTGTACGATCTGCGACGCCTGCTGTGCCACCGACTCCTGCGCGATGACAAGGCTGCCAACCAGCCACGCCGCAACCATCACAATCGCCGACTTTGCCATCTGAGCTCCCATGTTTAACTGAACGGTCGGAATCCTACTTAACTGTGTAGCCTCGCCCTTCCAGGCAGACACTCATCGCTCGTTTGAACGTGTTGAGCTGCTCATCTGCAGCCGCCTCGGCCTGTGCCGCGCCCGCCTGCGCCGCCTGCTCCTCTGCGCCCACCTTGGCACGCCGGCCGCGAGCGCCTCCTACCACGGCGCCGACCGCTGCGCCCGTGCCGGCATCTCCGGCGATCGCTCCGATGGCTGCTCCCCCCACCGCACCGCGTGCTGCACCACCAACTGCAGCCCCTGTCGTGGCATCCGCAGTTTCTTGACGTGCTGCCGCGGCGGCGGCCTCGGCGTTCGCATCGATGTTCATCGGATTGACGCCGCTCTGCTCCTGCGCCCAGGCATAGCACTCCAACTCGTCCATGGACTGCTGGTACGCGTCCTGCTCGTTCGCCGGGTACACGAACAGCCCCAGGGGCGTGGTTACATCCGGCAGAGCCGCCTGCTCCTGTGTCGCTTCCTGCGCCCCCGCGTCGCCAGCTTCCTGAGCCAGCCCGACCGAGGCCATCGCCATCGTCGAGGCCACTGTCAACATCAAGACATTCTTCAGCATTGCACTCCTCCTGCGGCGCTTTCGTTCGCCGCCTCGATCATTCCTCCGTCTGGCTGTCCAGACGTGGCGCGACTAAAAGTGAAAGCCCAACCCGAGCATGATGCCGAACTGGTCTCCCTTGAACGCGAAATAGTCCTCCGTATCGATCGTACCGTTGGAGTAGTCCGTGTGCAGGTACCTGCCGCCCAGCGAGAGGAAGACGGTCCTCGAGATCCGGTAGCCGAAGTTGGCCGCGAAGTTGAGCGCCAGGTCGGAGCCTACTCCGAAGCCCCCGATGTCGGAGCGCAGGCGAACCAGCCAGCGATCGTACTTGCCCCACCCGATTCCCCAGCGCACACCTACGATTGGGTCCACCCAGCTCTCGTCAAAGCCCTGTTCGTCTGGCTCTCCCGGTCCAGGCGTGGACGGTGCCAATGTGAGATCCTGCCGGGTGTAGCGGACGCCGCCGAGGAAATCGAGTCGCTGAGAACCGAGGTCCACTGGGGACCAAAGTGCAGCCACTTCGCCCGCATAGATTTTGAAGCGGTAGTCTGCCGTGATCTCCAGTTCCCCCGGTCCAGGGCCCTGGATTACCGTGATGTCGTCCTCACCGAGGTTGACGTAGGACCCGTCCAGCAGCACGCCCCAGTTTCCTTTGCGCCCTTCGTAGTGCCCCGAGGCAGCGAACTTCATCTTGTCCCACAGGTCGCTGAAGCTCACATCGAGTGGTACCTGGTTAGTTCCGACCGTGTTCGTTGCGTCCATGTTCACGGCCCAGAGATAGACCACGAAGTCACTGTTCCACTCGTCCCGTCCCTTGTCTCCCGGAAAGCCCTCCTGACCTAAGAGAGGCTGGGATGACGCAGCAAGGCAGACAAGGATGAGCGTGGCCCGTCGGATACGTGAAAACACGGCGCTACTCCATTCATCTAGGGACGAACGTAGCTTCTACAGCTTTGGACCCCGGAGTCTGATCCGATTCAGACTCCGCTAGGTCTGCAAATAGAACGGCAACGGACACGCTCTGCCTCGCGGGGATCTATAGACAGGCGCCTAACTTTGGGGTGTCCCTCCATGAAAGCGCGCGGCTCGGCCGCGTGAAACAAGGCGTCAACGTCTCCGTCGATGAGCAGGTTAGACTCGTCCTTCCCTGCCGGGCCAATGCTCACTGACAGCCCTTCGGGAAATACAGAATCCTCCGAGTAGGGGGCCACCGTGCGGACACGGTGAATAACCCGTTGAAAGCCGCCGCCGTATTTTGGACTGGGCCGTCTGACAGACAAGTCGTCGGATCGTTGGCGGCGTCACCTATTGTACCCCAGTTTGTACCCTGACTATCGGTACTTAGACGGACTTAGACGGACTTAGAAGGAAAGCGCCCGAGAGTAAGTCCGACTGAGAAGGACTCTTAGGGACTTAGAGGGACTTACAGGGAAAGCTCAGATCGGTCTCGAGCGTCGAGGCGTGAAACGCCGAGACACTGAGCACGCGAAGCGTGCGATCCACCGGCGTCCTCACGGACTTAGGGGTGGTCTCGCCTGCTGCGCAGGCTCAAGTGTCTCGCTGCGCTCGACGCCGAATCCCTTCCCCTCCGCTTTCTCCCTAACACCCATCGGTAAACGGTAGCTACGCTTCAACCAGCTCGAGCGTGGACGGCTCGAAGATTTCCTCGATCTTCAGTTGGCGACCTGCGAACCCTTGCTCGTACATGTATCGGAATAGGGCCTCCAACGCGTGCCGGTTTGCTTCAACGCCGTACGGGAAGAAGTTCTTGCCCATCAGGCCCTCGGTGGCGTCCAGCTCCTGTGCGAACCATGGCAGGGTCCGCAGGAACCACTTCAGGCGCATGTCCGAGTACGCGAGGGCCTTCGACTCCGAGTAAGCGTCGAAGACGGCCTTCGGGAGCCAAGGTTGTTGGGCGATCAGGTCGCTACGAATCGCGACCGCGTGCATCGTCGGAAAGATGCCCGTCTTCGCGTAGTAGTCACGCTCCACCGTCCGGGGGTCGGCGAACAGGCGCCTGACCTTTGGGTGTCCTTCGACGAAAGCGCGCGGCTCGGCCGCGTGAAACAAGGCGTCGACGTCTCCGTCGATGAGCAGGTCAGACTCGTCCTTCCCGGCCGGGCCGATGCTCACTGACAGCCCTTCGGGCAACAAAGTTTCCTGCTTGGAAACGGCGCCGGAGTTTGCGGTGGACGAGTCTTCAGCGGATATAACCCACTCGATATCCTCGGGTCGCACGCCATACTCGTCGCTGAGCATGCCGCGGATCCACGTGAGCGACGTGGACGAGTACCCCGGGGTACCGACTCGCATGCCCTTCAGTTGAACCGGATCATCGATGCCGCCGTCCACGTGAACGAAGATGCTCTTGTGCCTGAAGATCCGTAAAGGGAAGACCGGGATCAGCGAGTACGCACGGAATCCCTCGTTGGCGAACGCAATCATGTATGGCGACAAGCCGATCTCCGTCACGTCGAGCGTGCGCGGCCCGGAGAAGACATGGGTGTTGAGGTCGCCGATCTTGCCGACCTGGTAGTCTACGTTGCGGCCGGCGACCTGGACTTTGCCCGTCATGAGACCGCTCAGGTGCTCGTGCGGGTAGCCGGCCACACTGAGATCAATTCCCGGCTCTGCGGCGATCGCCTTAGCCAGAGCAGGGGCGATACCCGCGGAAGATGCTGCCGCAAGGCCACTTACCTTGAGGAATTCGCGCCGGTGTATGCCCATTGTCGATTGCCTCTCTCGTTTGGTCTTGCAGCGCCACGATACTCGGATGCACGCAAGCTAACCCTAAGATCGAAGCCGGACCTCCGCAAACGACAGCTAAGAACAGCCGAAGAGGAATGGTACGTGGTTCACCGCGCAGCCCGGGCCCGTACCCCAGTTTGTGCCCTGATTATCGGAACTGAGATAGGACCCTCGTCACGGCCTACGGGATCAATCCGACCGTCCGAAGGTCGCCATGCACGCGGTCGAGCTCTGCCTGTGACCAGGCACCGCGCTCGATTGCAGGCCAGTCGAGCTCACCCAGTGTGTCGGTGTACTCCTCGGCGCTCGCCCGCGCCTCTTCGATGCGACCCTGCCGCACGAGTGCGCTGATCTCGACCAGGTACGGAAACACGTTGAGGCCCGATCCCTTCTGCGAGTCGATGATCCCGCGCGCCCTCTCCACGGCCTCGGCGTTCATGTCCGCGTAGAGATAGGCCAGCGCTTCGAAGCTGCGGATGCGATCGTTGCGGGGGTCGTTCGGGCTGAGACGGAACGCGATCGCAAATTCGGCGAGCGCTTCCTCTACCCTTCCGGCGATGGCCAGGCCCAGCCCCAGCTCGGCCCGCGCCTGAGCGTGGCTCGGGCTGATGCGGACGGCTTCCTGAAGTTCGAGCAGGCCCTCGTCCACTCTTCGTTGATGGAGCATGAGGTGCCCGTACCACATCCGGGCGTCAACAAGCGACGGGTTCAGCTGCACCGCGTGCTGCGCGTGCTCGAACGCCTCGCCCATCGCGGTAATCGCCTCGTCACCGGCGCTCGTCGAGTAGTAGTTGCCGATTCCATGATCAATCTCGGCCAGTCGCGCATAGGCCAGCGCGTATCCCGGCTCACGCTGAATCGCCATCTCAATGAGTTCCCGGGCTTCGAGAGCGCTTTCGTACGTGCCTTCCAGGATGAGAGCCTGCGCGCGAATCATGAGCTCCCACGTAGCCAGTTCCGCCGGGCGCTCGACGCGGGTCCGCCGCATTTCGCCGCGCGTCATTTCGGGGGCGATCGCGGTCACGATCTCCCGCGTGATGTCGTCCTGAATGGCGAACACGTCTGCCATGTTTCGATCGAACCTGGATGCCCAGATCTGGGTGTCACTCTCAGCATCGATCAGCTGGGCGGTTACCCGGACACTGTCGCCTGCCGTTCGCACGCTTCCGACCAGCACGTAACGCACACCCAGCGAAGACGCGACGGACGGAAGATCCGCTTCCCGTCCATCGTATGCCCGGCTTGAGCTTCGAGAGATGACCGGAAAGGCTCCCCAGCTCTGAAGGCTCGTCACTATGTCGTCGGTGATTCCGTCTGTGAAGTGCAGGTCCGCTGCGTCGTCGGAGAGATTCTTGAACGGCATCACAGCAATGGCTGCTCGGCCTCCGAATCCGGGGATCGCACCGCCCGCCCCGGCATCATCCAGCGTCTTCAGAGTGGTGTTCAGGACTACGAAGATCACGACGGCCAGGACGACACTTACGGCCATTCCCCGCCGAACCGAAGATCCCGCGTGGCTATCAGCTTCTCCAGACCCGGGTCTGACGTCGTAGTACCACGCTGTGGTGAGCACCAGAGGGAGGCCAGCGGCGGACGCGATCATCACGATCCGTACCCACGACATGGGCAGGGTGAACGTGTCGGCGGCCAGGTCCAACGCACCCCACAGGGCGAGTGCCGCGGCTACGTATGCCGCTGCTGCCCGGTGTACTTTGCGTCGGCGAATCTCTGACCAGAGTTGCATGCCTCTCCGTTATTCGGGTGCGTCAATGCTACACATATAGCAGAAGACTGGAAACGGTCTCGAACGTCGAGGCGTGAAACGCCGAGACACTGAGCACGCGAAGCGTGCGATCCACCGGCGTCCTCACGGATCCATAGCCATGCGCCCCAAGCCGTCCTCCCGTAGTTTGACAGCCTCCCTCGTCCCGACGGACCCAGGCTCCGGTGCTTTCCACCGTGCACCCGGTTTCGTCGGTCTGCCAAGCACTCTTTCGGGAGATAGCCATGACACTTGAGATCCTCACCTCGCTTCTTGCCTGGTGCACACTGATCAATCTGGTGATCCTGATCGTCTGGTGGCTGGTGTTGGCATTCGGAGGCGCCTGGATGCGGGGCATGCATCGAAAGTGGTTCGCGCTGAGCGACGAGAGCTTTGCCGCCGTCCACTACAAGGTGCTCGTGTACTTCAAGCTTCTCTGGATCGTATTCAATTTCACTCCGTACCTGGCCCTGCGTTTGTTCGTCTGAGTGCCGGGCGAGATCGGCAAAAAGGAGTAGCCGGCGGCCGGATTCGGTGCGGGGGGGGCTGCGCTAAGAGCCAACCACGAGGCGAGATATCCGCCATGCGATCCGTATCCGTTCTGCTTGCCGCGTTCCTGCTCTCCTGTTCGGCCCCCGATCCACGGCCGAATCTGATCATTCTCTTTTCGGATGACGCCGGATATGCCGATTTCGGATTCCACGGGAGCGACCATATCAGCACACCGAATCTGGATCGGCTGGCCGCTTCCGGAGTGATGTTCACCAACGGATACGTGACCGCATCCGTCTGTTCGCCATCGCGGGCGGGATTGATGACCGGTCGATATCAACAGCGATTCGGGCATGAGTTGAACCTCCCGGGAGTGGCAGATCCGGCAGTTCCGGACTCCGCACGCGGCCTGCCGCTGACAGAACGGACGATTGCCGACATCCTCGCGGAGCACGGCTATTCCACAGGCCTCGTCGGCAAATGGCACCTCGGAATCGAGGACCGCTTTCACCCGACGCGCCGCGGCTTTAACGAATTCTTCGGCATGCGACGCGGGAGCGGCCCGTACTTCACGGGTATGAACCAGAGGATCGAGGACGGAATCACTCCGGTCCATCCGGATTCGCTCGATTATCTGACGGATGAGTTCGGAGATCGCGCCGTGGATTTCATCGCGCGACACCGGGATGAACCGTTCTTCCTGTTTCTTTCCTTCACGACGCCGCATACGCCGATGCAGGCCCGAGAGGACTACCTTGAGGAAGAGGGACCGCGTTTTCAGACTCCCGTGCGGGCGAAGTACTCGTCCATGATGCGTTCTCTCGACGAAAATGTGGGCAAAGTGCTCGAGGCGCTCGACAGCCTGGGTCTTCGCGAGAATACGCTGGTCCTGTTCGCCAACGACAATGGTGGGGCGATGCCCTTCAACGGATCGCTGAACGCTCCCCTGCGGGGTGCCAAAGGGACAGCCCTCGAAGGCGGAAATCGCGTGGCATACCTGCTGTCGTGGCCAGCCGTTGTCGGGCAGGGCCGTGTATTCGATGCTCCGGTATCGACCCTCGACGTTCTTCCGACCTTTTTGAGAGCAGCCGGTATCGATCTTCCGGGCGATCGTGAATACGACGGCGTTGATCTCGTGCCCTATCTGGAAGGCTCTGTGGATGGAGTGCCTCATGACACCCTGTTCTGGAAGATGCAGTGGGGCGCTGCCATTCGCGCCGGCGACTGGAAGCTGGTACGCACACCGCTCGATGAGCACTGGCTGTTCAATCTGGCAGAAGATGTATCTGAATCGAATGACGTTGCCAGCGAAAACCCGGCGCTGGTGTCGTCGCTGCGCCGGTCCCTCGAGTCCTGGGAATCCACCCACCCTGATCCCATCTGGCTGATCGATGACTCCTGGCACGCGCGGACGCTGGAGCGGTACGACCAGACGGTGGTGGACGGGTTTGTTCGACAGTGACCGACATTCGGCTCGACTCACCTGGGACGGTGGGCGAGGCAAGCGCTAACGATTCCCACCCGCCTGCACAGGAGGAAAGCATGTCCGCATTCGAGAATGCCACCCGGTTCTTCCACGCCTGCGAATCTTCCGAGGGATGGGAGGGCTGCAAGCAGTACGTCGAGCCCGGCGCCTCCTTCGAGGCCCAGGCCGGGCCGCTGGTCGAGATCGAAACAGTGAAGGACTACACCGACTGGATGGCCGGCGCAGCGAGCTGGATGCCGGACGGCCGATACGACCTTCATACCTCTGCGTGGGACGAGGCGAACCGGGCGGCCACCTTCTTCGCCACGTATCACGGAAGCCACAGCGGTGAAGGCGGACCGGTTCCCCCGACCAATCGCGAGATGAGCTCGGACTACGTCTACGTGCTGTTCATGAGCGCCGACGGCCGGGTCGAGAGGATGGTAAAGATCTGGAATGCCGCGTGGGCTCTGACCCAATTGGGCTGGGCGTAGAATCAGCGCCCGCAGCCGACCACTCGGCGGACTCCAGCGAATACGCGATCATGGACAAGAGAACAGCACTGATAACCGGCTGTTCGAGCGGCTTCGGCAAGCTCGCGGCGAAGACGTTCAACAAGAACGGCTGGAACGTGATCGCGACGATGCGATCACCCGAGAACGAGACCGAGCTGACGGAGCTGGACGACGTTCTCGTTACTCGGCTGGACGTCACTGACCCGCAGAGCGTCAGGCAAGCGGTGGAAGCAGGCCTGTCCCGATTCGGGGCGATTCACGTGCTGGTCAACAACGCGGGCTTCGGCGGACACGCGCTGTTCGAGCAGTTTCCCGATGAGGTGGTTCGTGCGATGTACGACACGAACGTGTTCGGGCTGATGAACGTGACCCGCGAAGTGCTCCCCCTGATGCGACGGCAGAACGGGGGGTGCATCATCAACGTCACGTCCGTGGCCGGGCTGGTCGGCGGACCGACCTATTCGGTCTACGCCTCAACGAAGTTCGCGGTCGAGGGTCTCACCGAGGCCATGGCGCTGGAGTACGGGCCCCTTAACATCCTCGCGAAGACCGTGGCCCCGGGTGCGTACGAGACCAGGTTCTCGGCGAACGCCAGCGAGCAGCACCTGGATCAGGGTGGCGAAGAACTCGCGGCTTACGCGCGGAGGCTGCGCGAGCACATGCAGGCCGTCCTGCGGAACCTGCAACCGGCCGGGAGCCCGCCAGCGAACCCCCAGGAGGTCGCGGACAAGATCTACGAGTATGCGACATCGGAGACGCCGATCCACAACCCCGTCGGATCGGAGGCTGAGATGATCGTCGGCATGATGAGCGCGGGTCCGCGACAGGCCTTTCTCGATCAGGTGGCGGAGATGCTCACCCTGCCGCCGCAGTAGCGCACCAAGCTTCCCGGCCCTTCCGCTGTTAGAATGCTCCCAACGGTCATGGCATTCCTGGCCGTGTTCCAGCGGTCATCAACGGATGTCGCAAGACAAACAGAAGAGGGGATGATGAGGACAGTACTACGCACCGCCGCGACGATCGCAGCCACCGCGGCATTCTCGCTCGCGACCGCCAACACCGCGGCCGCCCAGCACTGGATCCAGCAGGACGACGAGGCGCGGACGAACAAGTCCATGTTTCGGGCGCTCGAGGACTGGCCGGCGCCGAACGAATTCCGCGCGGGCAGCGGGTTTCCCGGCGCTCAGTACTGGCAGCAGAGGGCGGATTACGTGATCGAGACGTCCCTCGACACGGTGAATCACCGGGTGTCGGGCACCGAGCGCATCAAGTATCACAACAACTCCCCCGACGTGCTACGGTTCTTGTGGATTCAGCTCGACCAGAACGTGCGCTCGCTGGAGCACAGCCGGGCGTACGAAGCGCTCGGCGCTCTCCCCGACAATCTGTCCGAGATGCCGGCGCAGGTGCGGCAGTTCCTCGGCGCCGAGCCATTCGACGGTGGATATGACATCTCGCGCGTGCAGCTCGCGGCCCGCGGCGGCGCGGGGACGGGTGGCGGTGCCCTCGGCAGCGGCACCCTCACGGATGCGGATTACCGGATCAACAACACGATCATGCGGGTGAACCTCCCCGAACCCCTCGAGCCGGGCGGCGTGCAGGAGCTCGAGATCGACTGGGAGTTCAACGTGCATGACAACGGGATGCGCGGTGGACGGGAGCAGGTGAGCGACGGGTGGATTTACGAGATGGCGCAGTGGTTCCCGCGCATGTCCGTGTACGATGACGTGAACGGGTGGCAGACGGACCAGTTCTTCGGACGCGGGGAGTTCTACCTCGAGTTCGGAGACTACGACGTCCGGATCACGGTGCCGGCCAACCACATCCTCGAGTCGACGGGCGTGCTGCAGAATCCCGAGGATGTTCTCACCAGCGAGCAGATGGATCGGCTGGACAGGGCGTACCAGAGCGAGTCTCCCGTGTACATCGTGGGACCGGACGAAGTAATGACGGCGGCCAGTCGCCCGGCACAGAGCGGCATGCTCACCTGGCACTTCCTGGCTGACGAGGTGCGCGACTTCGCGTGGGCCTCCTCGAAGACCTACGTGTGGGACGCGGCTGGCTTCAGCTATCCGGGTGAGGACCGCATCATCGCGGCGCACTCGATGTACCCGCGGGACGCGATGCCGCTGTGGAACGACATCTCGACGGCGGCCGTGATTCAGACCCTGAAGACGTACGGCGAGATGGCGTTCGAGTATCCGTACCCGAAGGCGTCGAACGTGAACGGACCGGCCGGCGGAATGGAATATCCGATGCTCGCGTTCTGCGGGGCCCGTCCCCGGCCGGGCGCTGAAGAGCCGCAGGGATACTCCGACGGTGTGAAACACGCCCTCATGATGGTCACCATCCACGAGGTGGGGCATAACTGGTTCCCGATGATCGTCGCCTCCGACGAGCGGAAGTGGACCTGGATGGACGAAGGTCTCAACACCTTCCTGCAGCACTACGCCCTGATCGAGATGGAACCCGACTATCCCGGCTGGTGGGGGTCGCCCGCGAACGTCCGGGAGTACATGAAGGATCCTGACCAGGTCCCGATCATGACCCACTCGGACCTCATCCATAAGGACTTCCTGCAAAACGGCTACATGAAGCCCGCATCGGGCCTCACGATGCTGCGCGAGGTCATCCTCGGTCCCGAGGCGTTCGACCAGGCGTTCTCCGGATATTCGCAAGCGTGGATGTTCAAGAAGCCGCAGCCCTCAGACTTCTTCCGCTCGATGGACGAGGGCGCCGGCGAAGACCTCGCGTATATGTGGCGCGGTTGGTTCTACACCACGCATTGGAACGACCAGGCCGTGGCCGGGGTCGAGCGCCAGGACACCGAGGAGTTGCTCGGGTCCGATGAGCGCGGGCGCTACTACTATCGCATCACGATCGAGAACAAAGGCGGGCTGGTGCTGCCGATTCGGATGAACGTGGTGTTCGAGAACGGAAACGAGGAGTTCATTCAACTTCCCGTCGACGTATGGCGCTACAACGAGAAGGAGTTCACGTACGGCCTGTTCGCCGACGACGAGGTGGTCAGCATCACTCTCGATCCGGATCACATGCTCGCCGACATCGATGACGAGAACAATCTGTGGACGGCGCCGGCATCGTGATCCCTCTGGCCGTTCGAGGAGCGGTCCTGCCGCTCGTCGCGATTCTCCTGACGGGGGCGGCGCCGGAAGCGTCGTCCCCGGGCGATACCGTGCACCCCCTCCATCTGTCCACGACACAACTCGCGGTCGATACGACCACCGTGTGGCTGCGAATCCGGTTGTTCAGGGATGACCTGGAGTTCGCACTGGGAGTCCGTGCCGGACTCGACTCCCTGAGCCTCGAGCCGTCGGCCAGCCACGATTCCCTGTTTGCGGACTACTTCAATGAGGCGTTCGGCCTGCGGCTGAACGGGACCGAGGTAGCCGGTGTCATCGAATCGAGCGGCGAAGACGTCGAGTCCGGAGTCGGGGACCTGAAGATGTGGTGGTACCAGATCCGGTTCGACAGCACCGAGCCGATCCGCGGTATCGAGATCCGCAACGAGATCCTGTACGAGCAGTTCGAAGATCAGCGGAACATCGTGCGGGTGCTGCACGTCCCGACGGATAAGCAGAAGACCCTGTATTTCGCGGCGCCGGACGGAGGGTGGACCGAGGTCAAGTGGTAGTGGGTCTGCAGCCGGACCCTACGGGCTGGCCGCCTCCCACACCGCTCCCCGCCTCAATTCCTCGAGGAACCCCGCGTCCATCCAGTACATCGCCGGATTGCCGCTCTCGGGACCGCCGTGGAAACCCAGCAGCCAGTCACGCGTGAGCAGGGCAGGGGCTTCGGTGGGATACGGCTGCCGGGTGGACATGAAGAAGAAGTACTTCCCGTCGGGCGACACGTAGGGCGCCCATTCCTCACCTCGCGCCTGGTTGACTACCGGTCCCAGGTTCAGCGGATTCGACCAGTTGTCATTCTCGTCGCGGAACACGATGTAGTAGTCGGTGCCACCGTGGGAGTCAGGCCGGCCGAATACGCCGAGGATCAGGTAGCTCTCGTCGGGAGCGACGAAGGAGTTGAACTGGTTGGAGGAGTTGACCTGTTCGGGAAGGCGCTCCGGCTCAGCGTATCCGTCTCCGTCCGGTCGGGCCCGGTAGATGTAGTTGCGCCTCGTCGCCGGATCGTCGCGGGTGAAGTACAGCGTCCCGTCCGCGGTGGATGACGGGAAGAACTCGTCAGCTTCGGAATTGACCGGCGGACCGAGACGGACGGGCTCTCCCCAGCCGCTTTCGGCACGCTCCATCACCCAGATGTCGGCGCGCTCCCACTGGCCGCGGTCGGCTTCGGGCACCGGACTTCCGTCCGCGGATCTGTCCGACACGAAGAAGAACCGGCGTCCGTCCGGTGTTATGTGGGGTTCGATCTCGCCTGCCGTGGGATCGGCCGAAAACTCGGTCACCTCGGGCTGCGTCCATTCGCCGCCCTCCAGCCGGGAGCCGAGAATTGCCACGAACGGGCCCGCGCTGACCGAGAAGTAGATCTCGTCGCCCTCCGGTGTCATCGCCAGGTCCCGGGTGTGAATCC
>Ga0307378_10006497_pt1 | contig 15980 bp, 10 predicted proteins | sample UN1MG_FD_202238 | JGI IMG/M metagenome (GOLD analysis project Ga0307378, IMG submission 202238) | Soil microbial communities from Risofladan, Vaasa, Finland - UN-1 | ecosystem: Environmental > Terrestrial > Soil > Coastal area > Acid sulfate soil | place: Finland: Risofladan, Vaasa | collected... | reverse complement strand
CGGGCGAGGCCAGGCGGCTCGTCCATAACGGCGGGCGGACGTCTCGTTTTAGCGAGGTTCGCGCGGCTGATGGGATTCAGGAAACTGGCGGGACAACCACTGCCCAGACCGGGTGGACTAGACGCCGACCAACGCACGGCGATAACGGCGGGCGGACGTCTCGTTTTAGCGAGGTTCGCGCGGCTGATGGGATTCAGGAAACTGGCGGGACAACCACTGCCCAGACCGGGTGGACTAGACGCCGACCAACGCTCGTCCATAACGGCGGGCGGACGTCTCGTTTTAGCGAGGTTCGCGCGGCTGATGGGATTCAGGAAACTGGCGGGACAACCACTGCCCAGACCGGGTGGACTAGACGCCGGCCAACGCACGGCGATAAAGTCGCCGTGCTACGGAGCAGCGCCCGATCAATCGGGCTATGTGAAGGAGACCAATGACCGATCGTCCTCTCACTCAAAAACCTTTGGCATACTGCCTCTTTTCCGATACGCGCCCGGAGGCTGAAGATGTGCTGATCGGGTTACTGCGCCAGGCTCCAGCGTGGCGGAAAGTGCACATGGTGGATCAACTGAACCAGGCCGTGCGGCTATTGGCTCTCAGTGGACTGCAAACACGCTATCCATCTGCCACGCCCCAGGAGTTGCGCCGCCGCCTGGCCGACCTGCTGCTGGGGCCTGACCTGGCCGCCCGTGTGTATGGTCCTCTGCCGGAGGAAGCAGATGCTGCCTGAACCTGTAGCCCTTACCCCGGATGTGCCTCCTGCCACCACGCCGATGATTGAAATCACCGGCTGATATCTCAAAGTGCGTTTGAAACGCACTGGAACAGATCGTCGTTAGTGTCCCTCCTGCCTATACCACATATCCAGCCAAGCCGACCAGTCGGCTACGTACTGTGACGGCCTGAAGAGGTAAGCAGACGAAAGACAAGTACAGCTTGTCAGCTTGTCTGGCGCTGCGTCAGGGAGTTTCGGAGGCCACGGGCCGGAACAAGCCGGTGAACAGTTCGTGCCACGTTTCGACCTTGTCTGGGGCGATGAGGGGGTGGCCGGGATCGCCTGATTGACCAGCTGTCTCCGATCCTCTCGCTGGCGGTCAGTACCTCCTCTGGCCTTCGCCCTGTACGTGGCTTTCCCACGTCCCCTGAGTGGGCGTTACTCCACCGGCTACTACGCCAGCTCCGTTGCCTGACCTGATTTTCAGGCGCTACCGCCATAGCCAGTTCCCTGGCGCTCAGGTTCGGGCAATCCCCGTTTAGTCATCTTCCCAGATGCTCTCGACTTAGGTGGCCCTTTCAGGTCGTTCTTCCCTTACTGGGCGTGCGTCTCCTGGGCGGATATAGCGCGTCCTGCACTCCAACACACTATCCTGAAGAGAGTGGGTGTCACCATCGTTCCCACCCGGTGTCACTTGCCCCGCTTGACCTTAGGCTTCAGGCAGTCTAGCTTTCACCATATCGAGATTGCCCTGGGGAACACTCCGGTTTGATGGAACCCTCGTTTCCCCTTTTCACGTCATGCGCTTGTCCCCTTTGCCTTTCGACGCCAGGTCAGACGCTGAGCACCTTCCCTATCCGCAGGAAGGGGGGCTTTTGCCCCGCTGAGATAGACGCCATTACGGGCGCACGTTCAGAGGACCAGAGACCAGAGAGGCCCGAGCTCAGAGGCTGGCGGGGGCCGCCATCACCCGAAAACCGACGTGCCTGACCCAGTAGGACTGGAAGAACCCATTGCGGGCGGCGCACTGGACGCGCCCGACCTCATCGAAGAAGGCGCCCCCACGCAACACGCGAAGCTCAAGGCCTGCCCCCAACTGCACCCCAAAGTCACTGCCTAGCTCCCACTTGCTCGCAGTCCACTCCCATACGTTGCCGGCGCAATCCTGGCACCCGTAAGGACTATCCCCCTGTGTCGAGTACTTGCCCACCGGCGTCGTGTCGCCGATGCCGGCCTCCTTCGAGTTGCAGCGCCCTTCTGCCCACTGACCCCACGGGTACTCCCGCCCATCTGTCCCCCGCGCTGCCTTCTCCCACTCCTCCTCCATGGGCAAGCGCCCACCGGCCCACGTGGCGTAGGCTCCCGCGTCGTGCCAGGAGACGTTGCCCACCGGGTGGTCGGCGATCTTCTTCGGCGGGGTCTTGCCCTTCCAGTGCTCTGGCGGTTCGTGCCCCGTCTCGGCCACGAAGCGGGCGTACTCGGCGTTAGTCACCGGGGCCTTGTCAATCCAGAACTCGGGCAGTTCGACCTCTTTCTTGTCTTCGCCGTAGAGGAACTTGCCCGCCGGCACGCGCACCATCTCCTTGCCATCCCTGGGATTGCGCCAGCGGTCTGCGGCAGGCCTGAGCGGATGCGTGCCCGGAGCGGGAGATGTGGCGGACCCGGACGGATGCGTATCCGGACCGGGAGAGGTGATGGACCCGGACGGAAGTGTGCCCAGACCAAGAGACTCGGCCCGTACTCGTAACGCACGGAGCAGGCGCTCGTACCCCCTCTCCTGGAAAAGGTTAACCCACTGCCAGCGCCTGAGACGCTCGGGTACTTCACACTCTTCCAGGCGGAGAGGGATCAGGAAGATAGCACCCTCTGGCTGTTTGTCAGCCACATCCAGAGCGTCCTTGATCTCTTTCTGGACGTAGCCGGCTTTCGTGATCGCCCGACTCGAAAGGCAGATGATAACCACGTCTGAGGAGCGCACGGCCTTTGGTATCTCCAGTTCCCAGTCTTGTCCGGGTAGCAGGTCCTCCTCATCGAGCCAGGGAGCAATACCATCGGAGCGCAGCCGATGGTAGAGGTCGCGCACTGCGGGCTTGTCGCCGGAAGCGTGGCAAAGGAACACCTTGAGCCGGCGTGTCACTCCCTCCGGCAGCGCCTCCGGTCCAGGTGGGCTGGATGAGACGTACGCAGCCACCTCAGCTCCCACCACCTCCCTCAGCCGGCCCAGCCAGTCGGCATAGTGCTTCCGCAAAAGGTCGCTGTTGTCCGGGTGGGCCAGCAGGCTGGACAGGTCTTCCCAGAACGCGATGTGTACGGAGAACTTACCTTCCGACTGCCGCTTCTGGCTGATCTCACGCACGGCCCGCTGCAGCCTAGCGTTGCGGCGATCGGTAGTGGCAATGGTGTATTCGGCCAGAGGAGGAGAGAACTCCTCGGCCTTGGCCATCTCCCCTACGACGATCGCGCGCGTGAGCGCGCCCTCGTCGTAGCGCTTGCACTGCACGCCGGCGTAGCGCCCGCCCAGCCGCGCCGGCTGGCCGTAGACATCCACCCCCTGCTGCGCCTGCCCTGGCCGCCCGTACCGCTGCGCATTCGGGTCGTCCCACAGCCGCGAGTACAGATCCCAGACGATATCCTCGAACTCGTCCCACGACTTCGGTATCGGCAGCTCACTCTGCGGTACAGTCGGCATCTCCACTCCCGATCAGGCTTTCTCGTTCCTACCTGCCCAGGAAAGCCTCCCTCTTGCTATGGTAGTCCTTGGCACTGTGGTAGAACGCACTCAAGTCATCGTACGACTTAAACGTGTAGCGATCCTTGATCTGATGAAAGGGGTCTTTCTGGACCTCGTTCCGGAACCGGCTCGCCACCTTCGCCGGTGCCACGATGAAAAAGCTGGCATCCGTAAACCGCCAGATCTGGTATAGCCGCAGCAGCCCCTGAGTTACATTCGTTGAGTGCTCGACCTCGAAACAGTACACCGGGAACTCCTCCCGAAACCAGATCACGTCCACGTGGCCGATTGTGTCCAGATAGCGGTCCAGGGTGAAGCGTGGCACCTCCTGAAGGTCTGCCAATTCGCCCAGTTTGACCCCAAATGCCTTTGACTCGTGCGATGGATCGGCCACATACACGTCGTAACCGAGGAGCCTCCCCACCTGCGCCAGCATGGCAATCGCATCCCAGTGATCGTCAAGCTCCGCACTAGGCTCCTCCTCCTCAACCTCGGGCACGCCGACAGTCTCTTTCGGCCTTTTTGGCCCAATCACTGCTTGTGGCCTGATCACTGCGTCGTACACCACCCACAGGAAGTTGTCCACGTCCAGCAAGTCACAGTCAGGGAAGCCATTCTCCCGAAGCACGCCCTGAATTGCCCGCTGCACCTCGATCGCCCGCACATAGTCCTTCCCGCGAATGGCGTACTTAAACGCGCGTTCGGGGACCAGGCTCTCGAGCCCCAGGAGCGGGAGAACGTTCTTTGGCTTGTCATTCCAAATGCAGTAGCTCTCAGGATCGAAGAGGGTCAGTATCTCTGTCACAGACGCCGGCCCCAGCCCCTTGACGCTGAAATGGTCGAACCGGTCCACCAATGGGGCCTCGCCGTACAGCAGGTCATGGAACGCCTCCTGAATCCCCTCGAACTCGTTCTGGCTGAGGACCTTGTCCACCAGGTAGTCGCGGTTCGTCCAAATGCGGCTCGCCCAAAGGCCCCTCAGCAGCGTGCCGAACTCCACCGGTGCCAGGCTCGGCAGGTGCTCCTGGGATAGGATGCTCCGCACCCAACCAGCCCGATCGTGACGGTCCCTCTGCCACTCCGGGCTGCTGAATTCCGCTTCTAGCCGCGGGCGCAACTCCCCGACGTACTTCTCGATCGTTCGAGTCTGCTTCTCGGATAGTTCGACCATTCCGACCTCCTACACGCTGCAGCTCAGAGTTCTGTTCACCTCGCAACACGAGGCAAGTTCAGGTTAGTCTCGGTGGAGTGAACTGACATAGGTTAGTGTCCTATACGAGGGACCGTCGCCCCTTGGTGTCACGATACCCGTGCTCAGTTCTCGCTCATCCATAGTACGGCCCGTTGTCTCCGATCCTCTCACTGGCGCTCAGTATCTCCTCTGTCACCCAGGCAGGCGCGGCCTTCACGATGGCCCGCAGACGACGTTTGTATGCTGCCATAAGTAGCCGTGCCAGTGCACGCTCAGGCGGGCCAGTGGGCTCGATGGTGCCCAGGGCCTCGATGGCGCGGACGAGGGCACGGCCATGGGTGGTGAGGTGGTCGGTGCCGGAGGGGGTCACGATGCCTCTAGGGCGGCGGTGCAAGAACCAAGAAGATCCCGTCAAGCCATCCAGTGATCGGCTGTTTGGTCTTATAGTCAGCTCCTGTGATCTCATAGAACCATATTCCATGATCGGGGTCCCACTCACTGTCACTAATCTGTACTGCCGTGCCGTGCCACATAGACCCTATACGTTGACCTTGAAGGTTGTAATACCTGGGGCGGTCCCAGATGACCACATCACCACCCGAACCCGCTTGAATCCCAATTGCGAATTCAATCCAGGCAGTTCCCAATGGATACTGCTCCGGAACGCCAACGGTCACGTTTGTCTCTGGAACCCAGCCGGTCACAGCATCCCCAACATCCTTGGTGTACTCATCCCATCCTGTGACCTTGTACCACCATCTTCCCTCACCGCTGTGCCAGTACGCATCCAGGACTTCTACCTCATCTGCATGGCGCAAGCCTCCTACTGCTGTCCCAGCGTCACTGCCTGGTTCTGACCGGAGGTAGATTAACCAGGGATGCTGATGTGCACAAGCCATACAATCCACAAATCCACTGGTCCTGTCCGCTGGAATTCGTGTTGATGTGGGTGTCAGGGCCGGCTCTGGTGTATCTGTCGGTGGTGAGCTTTGAGTGGGCAAGGAAGTTTCTGTTGGCCTCAATACATCGGTCGGCCCAGCGTCGGCAACTGCTTGCGTCGCTGCAGGCTGCTCACGAGTTTGTTGAGTAGATTCCTGCGGTCCAATAAGGGCGCCTAGGGCGGTACACAACACGGTGCCCGAGCAGAGAATTACAAGCAAGCTACTACACCCGATGACAAGTTTGCCCTTGATACCAGACTTCCAGAACTGAGCAATGCGTTGCATCTTCCTGTCCCTCCTACTTGTATATGTGCTACCTGCATCAAAGCAAAATGCCCTCTACACCCTAGAAGCGTGTAGGCTCTTACTACTTCAATCCTTACCTCCTCAGTGCTCTTGCTGCCTCAACCAGTACCCTACCTCTGTGAACGTCCTTCCACCACGGCGATTTCCTCCCCCGTCAAGCCGTACAACTCGTACACCAGCGCGTCAATCTCTGCGTCCAACCGCTCGATGGTGCCCAGGGCCTCGATGGCGTGGACGAGGGCACGGCCTTGGGCTATGATGCGGTCGGTGAGGGCAGGGTCAGTCATTGGGGAATACCCGTCTTACTCAGTGATCAAAACCTCTTCCACTGGGCACATCGTTGGATTTGCCCGAAGATGTCCTCGCTGTCTACATCGCCAATGCGTTCCGCCAGATCCCCATGGGCATTGAGGCGCTGCGAGAGAATCCGGTGAACAATCTGGAACGGCGCAATCGCTCCCCGGTGCGCCGAGTGGCGGTAGGCATACAGTGCCTCAACGTACAGGGCTTGGTTCCGGTGAGCGAGGTGCAAGATGAACTCGTGGCTGTCGAAGATTTCCGGCATCTGGGCGATGATGGCAGGGTATTGCTCATACAGCGCGCTAAAATCGTGCTCAGGCATTGCATTTCCTCCTATCCCGCTCGTTACGAAATCGGCCAGACCCCGTGCGCCTCAATGGCCTCGTCTATCTCCCCCATCAACCGCAGCGTCTCCTGGAGCGCAAACTGAGATGCACCCCAATCTTCAGATCACTGTTAGCTTGAAGTGATCTGTAAAACGCCACTGCGATATTCATTTTTTATTCCTTCGCTTACTGTACGAGCATGTCCACTATTCCCAATTCATCTGGATATACCGATGTGCTTCTTCCGTGTCCAAAGCACGTGTGGTATTGCCATGACGAACGAAGAATTCTTTTCCTCTGGGGCTGTCAACAAAAGCTGGCTCGGGAGCTTGCTCCACATCCATCGCACAGACGCTTTCCCCATTGAGCTTTTCAAATCGAGTCTTGATGAAACGGGCATATTCTACCCCGATGTGGTCGCCGATCAGGCGGGTTAGCAATTGTTCAAATCCATCGAGTGACTTGCCTGTCACCAGTTGCAAATCGCGCCCCAGGCCCAAGATGCCGCCATTGTCCTCAACGCCGATGATCAACGTGCCCCCGGCCGAGTTCAGAAAAGCGGCGATGGTTTTGAGCACCGAAAAGCGCAGTTCTTTGTTGATCTGGCCGCGAATCACATCCCACTGCAAGGTGCTTTTGAATTCGAGAGTCGCACTTTCACCGAGAGAGATCAGGTCACCGATGGGTCGTTCATGCATCACTTCAGGCTCGGTGATCAAGGCGCTCATGTACTCGTTGATCTTGCAGGCGATGAGTTCACGACGCGCTTGCAAAAAGTCGAGATACCGGTCTACCCTCCATAGATCGGGGTTCATCGGGATGAATTGTTTGGACAATGCGCCCGGATACTTTTCTTCCACTTGGGGAAAATACTCTTCTGGACACGCATTGGACAGGTCAAGATTTGTATCGGCAGTCAGAAAGGCCCGGTTGGCGATTTCATTCACCGACTTGCGGTGCAGGTGGTTGTCCGAATCAAAACTTGTCTTGTATAAAACGGATGTGGGAAAGATATGGTGGCTGTGCAGGCGATAGGTTTTGCTGTGCGTGACGCCCAACGGCATTCCATTGAACCAATCTACTGCGCCTTGCGTCTTGGCAATGACATAGGTTATGCGATACAAGGGATGCTGCGCCCAGCGGCCCTCCAAATCGCTCGCTTTGACCTCAATGCGGCCACGTTGATCGACAATTTGCTCACAGAGAACCTGCCACGGACTGTCGTGCCGCACGACCAGGGAAACGTCTTGCTCGAGGCGCTGATCGGTCTGCGCCGTGTACCGGGACCACGTCAGGGCTGCATAGAGCCAGTGGATGGCCTGGTTGAGAGAAGCCTGATTGGGAAAGTGGGCATCGTGCAAGGACAGGTAAACGACAATGGGGATGAATGCATTGGTGGTGTTCACATCTTCGGTCGAATGGATTTTGGCATGCTCGGGCAGCATCGCCGTCAGATAGTCGAGAATCTGGGTCAGTTTGGTCCATCCTTCCAAAAGTTCCTTTTTGGGTTGCTTGTGAATCTGCTCAAAAAGCGCCCGCCTGGTAACGACGCCGGTCAGGGCGCGGGTCATAAAGGTCAGGTCAAAGTAAAAGTTGCGGGTGGCCAGGTCGTCAACTCTTGTTTTCATTTCACGTCTGGCCTGGGGCCACTTGCCGGTGATGTGCGTCAGGGCGAGCTCGGCGTCGGTCAATTTGGTACCCTGGCTGTTGACCCGGTCAAAGATGTCAATGGATTCATCAATCGTCGCATGCACAGGCACGGTCTGCACGGGCACATCCATCTCGCGTATTTGTCTGAGCCTGTTCAGATTGTTGTTATATCGTTGCGCAAGTTCAAAAGCCTGAGCGTCGCTTGCAGCATGCTGTTTGGCAATCTGGAACACATTGATCTCGACGCCGTTGAAACATTCGACCACACTTTTCCAACGCGGGTTGTCTTTCATCCGCGAAGCCTGATAGTACTGAAAGTCACCATCGTCCAGGTTAAAGTATAGATCGCGCGGATCGGTGGTAATGTCTTTGGCCGTGTAGTACGGTGGAACCTCGCCCGTGGCCAGCATATACAGGGTGGTCAACCGCTGCTGCCCATCCAGGATGATGTGAATGGCTCCCAGTTTTTCGGGCAAGGCGTCCAGGTTTTTCAGCTCGGGGGGATCGTTGGTTTTCCAGAACAGCAAGCTGCCCACGGGATAGTTTTTCATCAAAGAGACAATCAATTGCTTGGCCTGCTCACGCGACCACACGTATTCGCGTTGAAATTCGGGCAGTACCAGGTCCTGAATGCGAATGTCGTCAATAAGCTGATTGATTTTCATGGTTTTCTCCTTCAGTATCTATGAGAATTATATTGATTCACTTTCATCAAGCTTTTTGTGCGCGTTGCAAGGATTAGATGCGCCAATCCTTTACCCCATCGGCCAGCCCCCGTGCGCCTCGATGGCCTCGTCAATCTCCCCCATCAGGCGGATGGTTTCGTGGAGGGCGACGACGATGCGTTGGTAATGCTCAATGTCCTCCGGGGTGAGGGTGCGGCCGGGGTTGCCTTTCTTGGGGCCGCGATCCTTGAGCCACTTCTCGCACACCTGGTAGCCACCGATGTGAAAGTTCCACACGTCCTCGGGCACGCCCCGAAAGCCGCGCGTCTGGGCCTTGTCAAGCCACACCGTGTTGCCAGCATAGGAGACTTTCTCGACTTCGGGCTTGGCCGGGCCAGCATAGGTGGTAATGTGCTTGTCAAGTTTGGGCGATTCCAGCAGGTGCAGGGCGACAAGTTCGCCGCCGAGCGCGGCGAGCGCGCGAAAGAGTTCCAGGCTGCCGGTGAGCGGCAGGCGGGGAAAGTCTATTTTGAGAAACTCGGCGTAGCGGGCGCGATAGGTGGGGGAGTGAAAGACGGCGTAGGCATAGTGGAACATGTCTTCAGGGCCAAAGGTCTTTTTGAGGTCGCCTGTGCCGTCTGGGATAAACCGCAGACCCAGCCGCGCTTCCACGTCCGCAATGAATTTGGGCGAATGGTTGGGGCGACGTCCGCCAGGGCCGACTTGGGCATCAAACATGATCGCTTGTTTGACTGGCCTTGTGTCTTCGGTGGAATAAAGATACAAAGGGAGAAGTGTATCAATGGTCTTCAGGGAAATCGCTACATGGTCAATAATGTTCCTTGACACCATGACATGTTGCCATGGGCCAACCGTTTCTACTCGTCGTGGCAGTATCAACCCCAAGTTTTTACCTATCAACATGTGGCGCTGAATCTGGTATACGGGTCTTTCCAAGAGGTCTAACGAGTAATAAATGTGACGATTATCAAATGGACGATACAGACATCTGGCAAAATCCTGCGTCCAATTTCTGTTGGCACGTATCTTGGTCCTTGCCCCTTTTACATTCCAACTGCTCGTGTCCTTCAAGCTGTACCGTGACTCGATTTCGCGTGTGGATATGTTCGCCTCGCTTGAACGGAACTCTTCGATACGAGCGCGCAATGGTTGAATGTCAAAATCCACAACGAAACCATCGCGAGCACTCACAAATCCAACATTATTGGTAGCGAAAGCCTCTGTGATTTTCCAACCATTGTCATATTCCCTGCGCAGGTCAGCGTCCTGGGGCGTGAAAAGATAGAATGGTGACCGTGGAGCAACCTCGTGCCATTCAATGCTTTGTAGATCGCTCGTTGCGAGTAGTTCATATTTGGTTGATCTCAATCCATGAAGATTAGAATGGTTGACTTTGGCAAGGTCAGTCGCGCTACGCCGTTTGACCATTAGGCAGATTGCCACACCTTGCTGAATATCAAACACGTTTTCATCTTTTGACCCGTCGGGTGCAGTGTCTTTCTTCTTTGTACTGCCATGCAGGTCAAGAACGCAAATCTCGGAGAAAGTTTGCATCAACTGCTGGCGCATTCCGCGAAAGGTTGGGTTATCGAGATAACCATGATTGGTGATCATTGCCAGAATACCCGTGCCGGTTTCCTCAATACGCCACTGCCCAAAGCGGATGAATTTGACGTAGTCATCTTGTAACCATTTGGGTTGGCGCTCGCCCAACGGTGCGCTATCCACCTGGTAGTACGAACGTACGAGCGAACCAATCCACTCGCCTTTGTTGGCCGAATGGCCAGAATACGGCGGATTGCCGACAACGACGGTAAAGCGTTGTTGGCGTTTGACCGCATTGACGGCCTGTGCTTCAAGGGCCAGCGCGGGCGCCCATTCAGCAAAGGCCCTTTGCTTGCTGTCGTCGCTGGCTGGTTCGAGCGCGTTGGTCAGGTAAACGCGGACGCGCTCAGAGCTGCCAAAGCGATAGTCGGTTTCGTAGAGCTTGAGGCCGATCTTCATGTGGGCGATGGCATAAGGGGCCATCATCAACTCGTAACCGTACAAGCGCGGCAAGAGGTGTTTGGGCACATAGTCATTCCACGCGGCGCTCTGTTGTGCTTCGGTAAGGCGCTGCTGCTTCCATTTGGCGGTGAGGGTTTGGTGGATCACCTCAATCACTTCCACGAGGAAAGTGGCGGTGCCAGTGGCGGGGTCGAGGATTTGGACGAAAGGCAAGTCGGGCACCACGCCGTCAGGGATATTCAGGCCGGGGTGGCGGGCGGCCATCTCGCCCCAGGTGATGGTGGAGGCCAAGCCGTCTTCCAAGCCGAACTCGGTCTGCAGTAGCTTGTGGACGCTGCGGACAATGTAGGACACAACGGGTTGGGGCGTGTAAAAGATGCCGCGCTTGACCTTGAGCTTCTTGTCATAGGCAGCGAGAAAGTGCTCGTAAAAGTGCATGACCGGGTCCTCACCCCGGGTGCGGTTCCCAAAGTCGCGCAAAATGGCCGGAAGGTCGGTCTCGTCGCCACGCAGGAGCTCGACCACGTCCTGGATGCCAAGCTCGTCAAAGTTGATGCCGCCTTTGCGCCCGCCAGCCTGTAGGAAGGTCTGGAGCATCTCACGCAGGAATGGGTTGGTGATGGGCACCATGTCGGTGACGTTGCCGGCCACCAGGGCGGTGCCATAGCGCCCCTCGCTCATCTCGGTACGCGAGATGGCCGCGGTGAGGAGGCCGTAGGTGATGGTCTGGGCATAGGTGTCGGCAAAGTCCGCTTCGCTCAGGTCGTGGATCAGCGCTGTCTGAAAGGCCTTGTGCAAGCGGCGCAGTGGGCCGCGCTCGGACTCGTGGTTCATGAGCGTGCGGGCGGCGGCGCGGATGCCGCGGGCCAGGAGCGCGAGCCGTTCGGCCAGGGCATCGGCCGTGCGGATGACGTGCCCCAGGCGGTGGCGGAAGGCGGGCGACCACTGCCGGCGCCAGGCGTCCGCGTCGCCGGGGTCGCTCGGCCAGCGCAGCCGGTCTTTCAGTGTAGCGGCCACGTGATCGAGCTTGAGCGGGGTGTCGGCGCCATCCCAGCCCAGAACTCGCAGGGTGGGCAGATCGCCCGTTTCCTGGTGGAAATGGGCAAAGGCGATCTCGCGCTGGTCGGCAGACTGGTCGCCAAAGGCGGAGATGAAGAGCAGGTCGTCCAGGTGCCAGGCCGCGGCCTGGGCCCTGTTGGCCGAGGCGCGTTTTTTCAACACCAGATGGCTGAGGATACGGCGCAGCACCACCACGGGCATGCGCTTGTTCTCGAACTCGACGAAAAAGATACCCCACGGCTGGTTGTGGTGGAGGGGGCGCAGTTGGTGGATGGCCTTGACCTTGGCGGCATCCTGCTCCTTGAGGCCCAGCTCGGTGGGCGAGTATTCAAAGGTGAGCTGTTCAAAGGGGTATTCGGTCAGGGGCCAGTCGAGTTCCTCCTCCAGGTACTGGACGAGCTCCTCGAAGGTCTTGATGTCGCGCAGGCGGCTGGCGGTGTCGGGCATTTTGCACTCCTAGTTCAGTTCCATCCAGCACTTGAGAATGGGCGTGACCCCGGGCGGGGCTTGCAGCGGCCGGAGATAGGCGGTAACGACCTGTTTCTCGACCTTTTTGCGCAGATCGGAAAGCGATTTGCGGTCGATGGCGCAGTGGCGCGCGGTGGCCGGGTCGGATCGGATCAGATTGGCGATGGCGCCCGGCTCGGTGAGGATGCGGTTCCCCGCCAGGTCGTAGCACAGCCAGACCGTGAAGCCGGCCGAGTCGCTCCAGCGCGGCTGGCCGGTCTCGGTCGCGATGAGATTGGGGTCAACGCGCGGGATGCGATAACAAAAGAACACGGCCCGGGCGTCCGGCCGTGGCGACGCGCGCCCGGAAAAGGCCTTGAGCGGCAGGTTCGCCAGGGCAGCCGCGAGTTCGGGGTGCTGGTTGACCAGCTTGATGTACTCGAGGCGTAACTGCTCGGCCTCGGACAGTTCGCCGTCGCACTGCTCGTGGAGTTCCCTGATGGGGTCGAACTCGTCGTCCGGGGTCAGCAGCGTCCGGCCCTCGATGCCCAGGGTGCGGGAGATGACCAGCACTTTGCTGGTGACCCGCTGGAAGAGGCGCAGGAGCTCGTCCAGCTCATCCGGCGGCAGGAAATTCCAAAAGGCCACCTTGCCACGCACGTCTTTGAGCTCCGGGTGGTCGGCCAGGATGCGAGCCTCCACCTCGGGGCTCATGCGCCGGTCTACACGACCAACGCGCTGCATGAGGCGGACGGGGTTCCAGTGCAGATCGTAGTTGATCAGGCGGGTGGCATCCTGCAGGTTAAGGCCTTCGGAGAGTATGTCCGTGCTGATGAGCACCCGGATCGGTTGCTTGTCCTGGGCGGCCAGCTCGGCTGAGCTCAGGCCATTGTAATAGGGCGCGAAGCGGCGGATGACGTCGCTACGCTGTGTCTGGCTACTGCCGCCGTCGATGCGGTGCAAGCCCTCGATGCCGGCGCGGGCGAGCTCTTGCTCCAGATAACGGGCAGTGTCGGCGAACTCGGTGAAGATGATGACCTTCTGATCCTTGAGCACGCGGTCGGTCTTGAGCAACTTGATGAGCGCTTTGAGCTTGTCGTCCTGCTCCGGCTTGACGCGGGCTACCTCCTTGAGAAAGTCGGCGAGCTGGTCCAGATCGTCAAAGGTGTCGTCCAGGATGGCGTCGACGTCGAAATTCTCCGAATCAAGATGATCAATGGCGTTGAGTATGTCCTCGCTCAGGAACTCCTCAACCTCGTCCTCATCCGCCTCCTCGGGCCAGAGCTCCTGTTGGTGCGCCTGGACATAGCCGATCAGTTCGGCATACCTGGTCTTCCAGCGCTCCAGGCGGCGCTTGTCGTGGTCAGACCGGGCATGCACCGTCACCCAGGCCAGCAACTTTTCCAGCAAGTGCCAGCAGGAGCCTTCGAAGGCTCGCGCCGAGCTTTCGAAGCGCTTTAGAAACAGGGTTCGGATGAGCATGACGACCTGTTTCTGGCGACCTTCGTCAAAGGACTTGTAGGTGGAGCTTTCCTTGTCGCCCTTCCAGTAAGCCAAAGGATAATAGATGCCGAGCACAAAGAGCGGGTGGTCTTTTTGAAAGGCCGTACGCACGCTCTCAAGGAGGGCGCCGTAGGTGGACCTGATGCTATAGGGTACCACCTGCGGCAATTGGCGCACGGGAAAGATCGCGCCGCTGCCACCGTGCAGGCGCTGGCTCTCTTTCACGTAGGTCCGGCTGCGCTGCACAACCAAGGCATTGAAGACGGTGTCGGTGCGCAGGAGGCGTTCGGCTTCCCGCATCTCTCTGTCCAGCAGCAGGTCCAGCCGATCGGACGCGGGCAACTGCCTCAGTATGGCTTTTTCAAGGTCAACAAAGTGCCGTCGCAGACTGTGAATGCCAAGGGTTGATGCAAAGTGCCTCTCGTCAGCGCCGGTAAACAGCTCGACGATGTGGCGGAAATCGTGGATCGAGTTGTTGATAGGCGTTGCTGTGAGATAGAACACCTGCTTGGGCCGGTCGTTGGACTGAAGATAGCCCTGCAATTGCCGGTAGCGCGAGGGGGCCTTGACGCCTTCGCCTTTGATGCCGGGGTTGCGGAAATGGTGGGCTTCGTCAATGATGACCACGTCGGCATCGCGGATGGTCAACTCGATCTCCTGGGGCCAATGGCCCTTCCGTTGCAAGTCCGTGTGGTTATAGACTTTCAGGTTGACAAAGCCGCTGAACACCTTCGGCAGATATTGTCTAAGGACAGGTTCCCAAACGTCCTCTCGGGCGGCCTTGGGGGCAAAGAGGACCACCTGTTTGCCCTCCTTGAAGACCAGCCTCTCGATGAGCATCAGGCCCACGTAGGTTTTTCCCAGACCTACGCCGTCGCACAGGAACGCTTCGCCGTAGCGATCGGCAATGGGCAACAGATTGCGGTAGGCGTCCTGCTGATACTTGTCGAGCACTTTGAAGACTACAGACAGCTCTTCATCCCAGGCGTCGGGCTCCAGTTCGCGGCCGCGAAAGAATTCGTCGAGGGCCTTGAACCAGATCTCGAAGGGGGTGTGCAGTTTAATGTGCCGCTCGATGGTGCGCAGAATCTCAGGGGTGATGTCCTCAGCCTCGTTCCAGTGACGTTCAAACCACTCCTGAAGCTCTTCGACCTCGCGGCGGATTTGGATGTTGAGCTCGACGTTGTCGTGCAGGCCGGGGTGGGTGAAATTGCTCGAGCCAACCAAAGCGGCAGAACCAACGACCTCTAATTTGGCGTGGGTGATGTAGGCTTTGGCGTGGAATTTTCTCTTGCGGTAGACGCGAGCCTGGATCTGGCCAGAGCGGATCGCCTCGACGATAGCCGGCACGCCGCTGAGAAAGTCGTCCACTTCTTTGGCGTCTTCGATGCTTTCATCAAGCTTGGTTTTAATCTGTGCAAGGCCCTCTTCAAAGGCTCGCTTGGTCTTTTTAGAGACCTCGTCGCCCATCAGGATGCGCAGTCTGTCCAACTTTTGCCACTGCCCATTGAGCGCCAGCAACGCGCCGATCTCAAAGTACCCGGTAGCGATGTCGAAGGCGCGGGCAATGTCGCACCAGTCGTAGAGGTACTGCTGGACTTTCCAGTGCTCGTCGGCGTTGTCAACGATGAAGAGCTCACCGCCGGGCTTTTGGGGGCTATTGCTCATCCGGCTCAACCTCGCTTCCAAGCGATGCCAGGTCAGGTGCTCCCGCTGGGCCTGCGTTCACGGCCACATTCACCTCCTGCCAGCCACGGCACCGCCTCCACAGACAGAAACACCCGCCCAACCGCCAATCTGCCTTGACGGTGGGCGGGCTCCATGCTACAATCTCCAGCACCGGAGCGCTTCCACCGCCTTGGTCACTGCCTCGGGCTGGCGAGAGCCGCGAGGTGTTTTTTATCATGCGCCTATAGTATAGTGCAATTTTGCGCGAAAGTCAATGCTCCACAGGACTATTGCAGCAGATCAAGCAAGCCCCAACCGCCATTTGCCCATAAGGAAGAAGCCCCGGCTCCCACAAGGCCGGGGCTTCTCGCGTAGGCCATTCTTTCCGTGCCCTGGGGGGGGTAGCCACAGGCAGACAGACGCAAGCGAGGCGCAGCGAGCGAAGCGTC
>Ga0307378_10006496_pt1 | contig 15983 bp, 12 predicted proteins | sample UN1MG_FD_202238 | JGI IMG/M metagenome (GOLD analysis project Ga0307378, IMG submission 202238) | Soil microbial communities from Risofladan, Vaasa, Finland - UN-1 | ecosystem: Environmental > Terrestrial > Soil > Coastal area > Acid sulfate soil | place: Finland: Risofladan, Vaasa | collected... | reverse complement strand
TTCCGCCGGTAATAGGCCTCGTCCCGGGGCCAGAGGTAGAGGCACTTCATCCGCTTGGCCGCCCCGAAGAGCCCGGACATGATGTCCTCTTTCAGGGTTTGGACCGTCGAACTGAAGGACCACTGGTAGCCGACCGCGGTCCATCGGGCCGCCGCCTTCTCCGCCGCGATCATCTCGCGGACGTCCTGGATCGTGGCCGCCGCGGGCTTTTCGCAGAGGACATGGCTGCCCTTGGCCAGGGCGAACAACGCCTGGGGCTTGTGGCATTGGATCGGGGAGGAGAGGATGGCCAGTTCGGCCGTCCGGTTCCTGTAGAAATCCGCGAGGCTGACGAAGCACGGGACGCCCATGGCCCGCATTTCGACGTATTGCTGGCAGCGGTTGGGCGCGGGGTCGACGGCGCCGGCGATGCGGGAAAGACCGCCGTCCTTTTTTTCGAGGAGTTCGCGGATATAGACCGCGCCCATGCCGCCGATTCCGACCAGGACCAAGGACACGGGGGCAGGCATCATCCGCTCTTTCGGGCTAATAGTGGCACAGTTTCGCGTGCTCGTCCAGCATGGCCATGAAATTGTCGTACTTCGTGCCCACGGCGACGCTGTGGCTCGTGCCGAGGATGAACCGTCCGCCCGGCTTGGCGCAGGCCATGGCCCGCCGCACGTCGGCCCGGACCTCCTCGGCCGTCCCCCCGACGAGGTGCTCGACGGCGACGCCGCCCCAGAGCGCGATCCTGTCGCCGTAGTCTTTCTTGAGGCGGCAGATGTCCATGCCGGCCGTCGGCTGGATGGACTGGTAGGCGTCGAAGCCGATATCGATGAAAAAGTCCATGAGCATGTTGATGTTGCCGCAGCAGTGCTTGAGGATCTTCTTGCCGAACTTGCCCTTGACGTTCCGCGCCCGTTCCTTGTTGGCCTCGAGGAAGAAGTCCCGGAACATGGCCGGCCCGATGAGCGGGCCCGTCTTGTAGCCGAGGTCCTCGGCCCACATGACGGCGTCGGAGTCGGGGTGGATGAAAAGCGCGTCGGCCAGGTTCTGCTGGCGGACGAGATAGGCCGTCGCCGCCCGGACGGCGTCCGGGTTCGCGGCGAGCTCGAAGAGGCCCCGCTCCATGCCGCCGAGGAGGACGATGCCGACCGACCCTCCCGACGGGCCGCAGATGAACGTCTCCGCCTTGAACTCCTGGATGACGGCGTCGAGGATCTTCCAGGACCGCTCGTCGCGCCGGGGCGGCTCCGGCTCCTTTTCGAACTCCGCCGCGGTGAAGACCCGGGCGTCCCGGACCGGGTCGTGGACGCAGGTGATGTCCCGGGTCGCGTCCGACATTTTGTAAATACGGCCGCGGCGATCCTCCCACGTGTTGGCGTCGATCCGTCGGGGCGGCGGGTCGTCGCCCGGAGGCGGCATCTCCCACGTCGCCATGGGGAAAGTGACGATGTCGAGCCCGAGCTTTTTGTGAAGCTCGATGTGGTCCTCGAGCCAGCTCGCCGCGACCTCGTCGTCCCGTCCCTCCCAGAAGGCGATCTGGGACTCGGCCTTGGCCCGGAGGTAGGTTTCGTGTCCGAGGATGCGCTCGACCGTGTCGAAATCGACGGCGAACTCCGCGTAAGGGACCCTGTCGGGGATCCGGCCCTCCAAGGCGGCGTAGACTCTCTCCTTGGAGGTCATGCCTCGCGCGGCTTCCTTTCGAGAAGGTCCGTTTCCGAAAACCGCCGGGTGCGCCGGTTGAAGCGAAGCGTCCGGAGCTCGAAGCCCCCGAGCCTGACTTTGGCGCTCGCCCCGAACACCGGGAGCTTGACGACGGCCGTCCGCGCCTTTCCCGTCGGCTCGAACAGCCGGACGACGATGTCGTTGCCGTCCTCGGATCTCTTGAACGCCGTGACCTCGACGGCCTCGCCCTCGACCACGACCCCCGGCCGCGCCCTCTTTTTTCCGCCCGGCGGAAAGTAAGCCAGGACGTAGGGCGCTTCGTTGCGGGCCAGGGCCTCCCGGTCGATCGTTCCCATGCGGTCGCCGAGCGGGCCGCCGTTGAGCCAGAAACGGAAGACCCGTTCTCCCGTGTCCTGCCGGGGGATGAACCTGTCCCGGGCGACGGCCAGCCGGTCCTCCCAGGTGTCCGCGGCATAGGCCGGCGAACGCAGGAGGGACAGGCGCAGTTCGCCGCCGCTCCAGTCCGAACCGTGGACGCCGTCGTTGACGACGGTCATGGCCGCCCCGTCCTTTTCCGAGACGAGGGCCAGCCACTTCTGGGCGACGGCTTCGTCGCCGTTCCCCGGGAGCTCGTCGGCGCCGTAGGCCACCTGCCCCATGAACCGCGCTGCCCGGAGCTTGGACGGCAACGCCAGCTTGAGCATCCGGTCCCGCTCGGCCCAGAAGACGCGGACCTCGACCTCGACCTCCGTCCCGCGCTTGGGGATCTTGTAGCGGAGGGCGATCCGCGACGCCCCGTATGAGAGGATCGATTCGACGACCGTGCGGACGTCGCCATCCTCGATGACGCGAACGGGCTTGAACCCGTTCGCGTCATCGAGGACGGGCTTATTCCCGCCTTCGCGGATCCCGGAGAAGCGGGCCGCCTCCTCGGGCGTGGCCGGGGTGAAGCGTCCCTCGAGCGTCCGGAAGCTCCGGACATTCATGCCCCAGGGGTCGGCGTTGTCCTTGATGACGAGGGGCGTGAATCCGCCGGCTTCGAGGAAGTCGATGCCTGCCGCCCGGTAGACGTCGAGGAGACCGGTCCGGGCGTTGACCGAGGCGACGAGGTCGTCCGTCGCGACGGTGAAGGCGCCGTCCTCTTCCCCGACCGCCGGCCGGGGCTTTTCCGGCGTCCGTTCGAGGCGGCAGGCGAATCGGTTCAGCCGGCCGGGCGCGAGTTCGGCTTCGAAAACGACGCGCTTGCGCCATTCGATGCTGAGGTTGCTCTCCTCTTTTTCGGCCTGCGACGGCAACGCCCTGCCCCGCGCATAGATCCGCGGGTTCCAGAAGGTCTTCTCGAAGTTCGGCTCCCAGGGCTCGAACTCGCACTCGATGACAGTCCGGACGGGGTAGGAGTGAGGGTTGAAGACGAAGATGGGGATCTCGCCCGCGGCCGCCTTGGGCTCGCCCGAAGCCAGGGCGAAAAAGGCCCGGGCCTTGAGCCGGGACAGGATCTCCAGGCCGTGGCCGAGCATCCGGACCGCCCCGTCCTCGCCGGCCGGGATGGCCGAACCGGGCAGGATGTCGTGGAATTCGACGAAGGCCAGGTCGCGCATGGCGTCCTCAAACGCGTCTTGCGGGTAGGGCAGGAGGCCTTGGAGCCAGGCGGTCGTGACCATCTTCTCGGCCGAGAAGAGCTCGTTCTCGAGCCGGCGGTGCCCCTGCTTGACTCTGGACATCGACGTATAGCAGCCGACGGCCCAGGGGTTGAGGTCCTTTTCGCGGCGGGGGAGGGACGGGCGCTTCGCTTCGAGCTCCGCGAAGTAGGCGTCCGGCGTCGAGTGGACGAGCTCGATGTCCCGGCGCTCGGCCGTCAGGGCGGCGAGGTCCCGGAGGTCCTTTCGCGACGGCCCGCCGCCGTGGTCGCCGATGCCCCAGAGGTGGATGGCCAGGTCGCCCCCGGGATGCTCGGCCAGCCACTTTTCGAGCCGCTCCCGCTCTTTCCCGCCGACCGAGCAGTAGTGGGCCGAGGCGCGGTTCGCCAGGACCTCGGAGCCGTCGTAGCCGACCCAGACGAATTCGTCCTGGGGAAGCGGGCATTCTTTGTCGCCCGGACGGCAGCAGAGATAGGCGGTATAGCCGCTCTTGGCCAGGATCTGGACGAGGCCGCGGGTGTGGCCGAAGGGGTCGAGGTTGACCGCCGTCCGCGGCTCGACGCCGAATTTTTCCGAAAAATAGTGCCGGCCGAGGAGGATCTGCCGGACGAACGATTCGCCGCTGGGCATATTGCAATCGGGCTGGACGTACCAGCCGCCCATGATGTGCCACTTCTTCTCCCGGACGAGCTTGCGGATCCGGCGGAAGAGGGCCGGCTCGTATTCCTCGACCCACCGGTAAAGGACGGCCTCGTTGTGACAGAAAATGAATCCTTTGTGCTTTTCGCAGAATTCGGCGGCCTGGCGGAACGTGGACAGGGCCTCTCCCGCGCCCTCCTGCCATTCCCAGAGCCAGACCGGATCGAGATGGGCGTTCGAAACGAGATGGATCTTCTTCTTGGCCATGCGCGTCCTTTCTCAGGGCAGGATGCCGCGGACGGAGATCCGCCCCGATTTTTCCGGCAGCTCGAGCCCCAGGCCATAGGGGCGGAAGGGGATCTTGCGCGAGCCGACCTTGTACCCGGGCTCCTCGCCCCGGCGCGCCTTCCGGACGGTCATTTCCAGACGGCCGCCCCGCAGGGGCAAGTCGACATCCATCCGGGTCAGCCCGCGGAGAAGCCGCGGCCGGAGGCGGAGGGCGTCCGGTCCGGGCCTTACGCCGAGCATGTGGTGGACGAAGAGGAAGACGAGCTCGGCCCAAGTCCAGGGGATTATACCGACCTGGGGATAGGGCGGCACGGGCCGCGGCCCGTAGAATTCGAACCAGGAGGCCGCGCGCCCGCCGGGGACACGGCCGAGCCAGTCGAGGACACGGCGCGTCGCGGCGTCATTCCCCGCCTCGAACGCGGCCCGGGCGATGAAGAGCGAAGCGAAAGGCCAGGGGCCGGGAGAGTCCGGCTCCGACGTGACGTGGTAGCGGCCGTAGCCGCCGCCCTTCCAACGCTGGTTCCACAGCGTTCCCATCGACGCGAGCGTCCGCCGGGCGAGGCGGCCGGCCGGGTCGATGAACTCCCAGGCGAGGGGGAGCGCGGCGGAGGAATCCGGGTTGAGCAGGTGCCGGCCCGCCTCGAAGAGGGGGGCTTGGCGCGGCAGGGAGGAATCGGCCAGAGGCCGTATCTCTTCCTGGACATCGCCGGCGACGCCGCGCCGCTTGACGAACGTCCCCGCTTCAACGAGGGAGTACTTCGCGTCCCGCAGCATGGCCTCGCGGAGCCTGGCCGCGGCCGCGTCCCAGCTATCGGCCCGGCCCGTCCTGCCGATGAGGCGGGCCATCCGGCCGGCCGATCGAAGGCCCATGGTCACGAAGAGCTGGTGGGCGAGCTCCATGCCCATCCGGATGCCGTGGGCTTCGTGCCTCTCCCAAAACTCGCGCCGGTTGACCAGCAGGCCCGACGGCCCGTGGCGGAAAGCCCGGCGGAGGGGGAAGGCGGCCGCTTTTTCGATCTTATCCCATCGCTCGAGGAGAAGCTCCCTGTCCCCGGTCCAGTTCGCGTAGGACTCCAGGGCGAAAAGGAGGATGCCGTTCTGGTCGAACTCGCTCTCCTCCCAGGCCCGGAGCTGGCTCGAATCCACGGTCGCGCCCTCGTCGCTGACGAACTCGGAGAGGAGACGGTCGAGCATCGTCCGGGCCGGCCCGGACTGCCCGGACATGGCCAGGGCCAGGGCGATGAGTGCCTGGTCGCGAACCCATTCGAGGTTGTACTGCCAAATGCCGCCGTCGAGCCGCCCGGATGACGCCACCGCGGCCCTGAGCTGGAACTTCGAGGCGGCGAACAAACGGTCGAGGAGCGGATCGGAGAATCGGCCAACGGCCGTATTCTTCCAATAAGCGCCGGAGTCGAACTTCTGTTCGATGTCTGCAGGGGGGGCTAGTGAAACGATCACGGCTCGCCGACCGCCGCGTTTCGAGAGAGTGTATTCGAAAACGGCCGTCTTGGCGCTTCCGCCCCGGAAGGCGAGGGAGGTCTCGACGGTTTGGCTTCCGACGCCCGTCACGAGGCGGACCGAGGGACCGCCCGGCGTGGTCCGGGTCACCGTGACCCGGCGCAGGAGTTGCGCCGAGCCCATGTCCGGACAGAAGAACAGTTCCTTGACCCGAAACGGGCCGCTCCTCCAGCATATCTCGACGCGCGGGTCGGGCACTTTCGGGACCCAGCGTGCCCGGACGGAGCCTCCGTGGGCGGAGCGGACGACACCCGCCGCGACGAGAGAGAGAGCCGTCGCCCTTATCCCGGAACCGCCGTCGAAGGTCAGGGCGGAGCGCTTAGGTCCCAGGCGCTCGGGGTCCATGACGAGGAGCCCGACCGGGGTCGCGCCCTCGGCCGGCGTGACCTGGACCGCGGCCTGGATGAGGCCGTTGCCGAGGAAAAAGTATTCGATGCCGCGAAGCGTCGTTTTGCCGTCGGCCGGGCCGCGGGCAGGGTCATCCGAATAGAAGTGTTCCTGGACTTCCATGGGTGCGATTATATGAAGAGGCGGGGCCGAATAGCAAACCCCGGCCGGCCGGGCTCAGGCCCGGGACGGCCCGCGGAGCAGCCTTGCCGGGAGCATGATGATGGCCTTGAACAGGTCGAGCACGGCGCTGACCGTGATGCCAAGGAGCCGGAAGGGGATGAGCAAGAGCCAGACGATCGGAAAAAGGAGGAGCGCCAGGAGGGCGATCGGCCAGCAGATCACGAGCAGGATGAGCCAGAGCAGAAATTTTGTCATCTTCGCGCCTCCTCATCCATTATACGAAGGGAAAAGTCAATAGGTTCACTTGAAGGGCGGGACGCCGCCCGTTTTTGGCTATGATGGGGACCACCCACATCCCCCGGCCCCCCGGGAACCAGTCCCGGCGGTTCCCCCATCGGCAAGCCGATGGGCCCCCCTCCGCTACGGGGGCTCTGGATGGTCCCCATCACAGCCCGGGCGGCGTCAAGACAGTCAAACCCTGAATCGGCCTGAGCCAAATTCAGTTCAATAGAAGGCCTCATCTGCAGCCTTTACGATTAATATAAGAGTTGAGAAAACGTTGGACCAACGGACTGAATTGAATACAATAAGCGCGTGGTCCTTATCAGCGGAATCGCCGTCGTCGACATGATCGGGAGCGGCCTCGAGCGCGTGGCCCGGCCGGGCGAGCTCGCGTTCTGCTCGATCCGAACGTCCCCCGGCGGCCACGCTTGCAACGTCTCGGGGGATCTCGTCCGGCTGGGCTTCCCGAAATCCCGCCTGCGCGTCGTCTTCCCGGCGGGACGCGACCTGTTCGGCGATTTTCTCGTCCGGCGTCTGAGGCGGCAGGGGCTCCGGGTCGAGCCCGTTATTTCCGACAGGGCCCCGACCTCCCTCGACCTCATCCTTGTCGCACAGGGCGAGGACCGCCGCTACCACGCCGACCCCGGGGCCAACGTCGAGATGTCGGTCGCGCCGGTTCTCGCGCTTCTCGAAAAACATCGCCCGCTCATCTATTATGCGGGCGGCGTCGGGCTCCTCGGCCGGCTCGATTCGGGCCTGGCCGAAGTCCTGCGGCGGGCGAAAAAGCTCGGTGCCCTGACTTTCGTCGACGTCGTCAGCCCCTACCGGAAGACGTGGGGCTTCCTCCGCAAAGCCCTGCCCTGGACCGATTTCTTCCACTGCAACGCCGATGAAGCCGCGTCATTCGTGGGCGAAACCGAGCCGGCCAAGGCCGCGGGCATGATCCGCCGGCTGGGGGCGAAGGACGTTTTCCTGACCCTGGGGGGAGAGGGTGCCCTGGCCGGCGTTCCCGGAACGCTCATCCGTGTCCCCGCGTTCTCCGTCCGGGTCAAGGACCCGACGGGCGCGGGCGACGCCTTCTCGGCCGGGCTCATCCTCAAGACGCACAAGGCCATCCTCCAAGGCAAACCCCCCGACCGGTTCTCCTCCGACGACTGGCTGGACATCCTTCTTTACGCTTCGGCCTGCGGCGCGGTCTGCGCGACCGGCATCGGCACGACGACCGCGGTCGATGGGAATAAAGTGGAAGACCTCGTTCGGCGGCAGGGACGTTCGTTCTCCCGGGCTTCTGAACTTGTTCCGGCCCGCCGTCAACCGCGCGGCTGAGATCCGCAGAATTCGTCGCGGGCCTCGCGCAGGGCGAGGACGTTCTCCGGGTCGCAGTCATAGGCCACGACGCCGCACCCGAACAAGAGACCCGGTTGGCCCGCCGTCGCCCCGAGGATCCGTAGCCCCTCGGACTTGATCTCCTCCGGCCGTCCCCGGTGGACGAGCCGCGAGTCCACGCTGACCCTCAGGGCGCGCCGTTCCTCCCGGCACCTTTTTCCGAAAAGCGCCAGGTCCGACCCCGCGTCGCACAGGAGCTGGGGCGCTCCGGTCCGGAGGAGGTCCTCGAGGATGGAGGTCGTGTCGCCGCCGATGATGAGGGGCGTGTGCCGCGCCCCCGCCGCGCCGAGCTCCGGCATGAGGATATCGCGGTAGGCGGGGAGGACGAATTCCCGGAAGATCCGGGGAGAGGACGCGGCCGGGGTGGCCTTGGAGTCGAAGAGGATGGGCTCGACCCCTCTCTCGAAAAAGGCCCGGCCGAAGACGGCCGCCACCCGGGCCGAGAAGCCGAGGAGGTCCCTGATGAAGCCGGGGTCCTCGACGCTCGCCACGAGGACCGCTTCCGTCCCGGCCAGGGCGCAGGCGAGGGAGAAGGGACCGGTCAGGGCGCCCCGGACGATGAGGTCCCGTCCTTTCTCCTTGTGGAGGCGGGCGGCCGCTTCGAGAAAGAGCGGCATCCGGCCGTCCCGGGTCGGGTCGGGGAGGCCGAGTTTGCGGAGGCCGCCCGGGCCGTCGAGGAGCGAAGCGGCGACCGCGGGGACGTCTGACGAGCCGTCGAAATAGCGGATCTTGCAGCCGCAGGCCTCGGCTTCGACGTTGTAGACGTCGATGCCGACGACGAGCATGTCGGGATCGTAGACCTCGAGCTCTTTGTCCAGGGATTCGAGGAGGAGTTCGAAGTTGCGGCAGACCTCGGAGGGCGTGCGCCCGATGAGCCGGGCCTTGTGTTCATAGACGGCCGGGACGAAGGGGATGCGGTCGGGAACCTCGAAGGCGTAGGTTTTTTCGACCCGCCCTCGCTTGGTCATCGGGCGCTAGATGAAGACCGTGCCCAGGGTGTAGATGGCGAAGGCCGCGAGCGCCAGGCCCAGATGGAAAAGGATCTTACGGAAGGTCTCGGGCTTGATCCGGCCCTGCCGGCGGGAGACGAAGCGGACGAGCGAGAGGTACCAGAGCATCGAACCCGCGCCGACCGCGGCGGCGAAGGCGACGGCCGTCCAGGCGCCGAACTGGACGAGGTGATGCCCGGTCACTGCCCCGGCCACGGCGACCCAGAACATGTAGAGGGTCGGGTTGGTCACGTAGAGAAGGAGGACGCCGAGGATCGGCTTGGGCGCCGCCGAGGGCATCTTGTCGCCGTCGCGCGGGATGGAGAACGTCCGGGAATCGTGGATCAGCTTGCCGCTGAGCAGCAGGATGATGACGGCGGCGACGACCTTCAGGACCGACGTCGCGTAGGGGGGCAGGTTGAGCTTGATCTGGAAGAACCCGGCCAGGGCGACGAAGCAGAAGACCGTGTCGAGCGCGGCCGCCGTCAGGGCGGCGAGGAGGCCGTGGAAAAAATCGCGCTTGAGGGCTTGGGAGACGACGAAGACGTTGACCGGGCCGAGGGGCACGGCGGCCAGCAATCCGACGAATATTCCGAGAAGGATGAACATTTGAAAGTCAAGTGTATACCAGAACAGCCCCGGGGCGTCAACGATAGGAAATGGCTATTCGCGGATTTCCGGGAGAGTGGAGCTGTCCGGTGGGGGGGGCGCGCCGTCGGGCCGTCCGGCCGCGAGCGGCGGCGGGGATCCTCACATCTTGGCGATGGAGACGGCTTCGTCGCCGGGCTCTTCTTCGGCCTCGAGTTCGATGTTGAGGAGCCGGGCCGTCCCTTCGTAGACCATCTTCAGCGACTTCTTGGAGTCCTGAAGTTCGGCCAGCCGCTTCCGGACTTTCTGGAGTTCCTTCTCGACTTCCTCGTCGAGGTGTTCCAGCTGGTGTTTGACCTCGGCCATCGTTTTTTTGTACAGATCATCTTGTTCCTTGCTCAGGCCCATGTGAAACTCCTATTGTCGGATTGTCTATGCTTGACCATCTTCTCAACCGATCTTGCCGGCGACCTTGAAGATGATGACGAACGGCTTCCAGACCTTGACCTTGACCCCGTCCTTCTTCGCCGGTTGGAACTTCCATTTACGAATGGCCGTTTCGGCGGCCTTGCCCAGGCCCTTGTCGTTCTGGACCCCCATGAGGATGCCCGTGTCGATGACGTCGCCTTTTTCGTCGATGAGGGCGTTGACCGTGATCGACCCCTCCACGCCGAGCCGCTGGGCCGACGGCGGATAAACGGGGTCGACGGTCTTCAGAGCTACGGGCGGTTCGGCGACCGAGTCCAGGTCGACGAGGTCGCCTTCGTTGACCCGGGGCTTGGCCGGCGTCGCGGCCGCCATTTCCGGGTTCGCGATCTTCCCGGCATCGCCGGCCGCGTCCTGGGCCGGGCCCTCTACGGTTTTAGGCGGTGGGGCGCTCTCCTTCGTCTTGACGGGGGGCGGGTTGGCCTGGATCGCAAGGGAGCCGGCGGCTTCCCGGCCTTGGCCGTTTCCGGGGCCGGCCGGATTTCCGATCGTGGACGGCGTGTTCGCGGGCATGAGCGGAAGGAGGATCGCATCCTCGCTGCTGGGACCGATATCGGACACCGTGGTCTGAGTGATCACCTTCGGCTTGGGGGCCTCGGGCTTGGGTTTGACTTCGGGCGGCGGGACTTCCTCGGCCGGCTTTTCCGCCACGTTGGACTGGGTGACCGTCTGGAGCGGCTTCAGCCCTTCCTCGACCGGGGCGGCGGGCCGCTTCGGCCGGAGGATGAAGAAACCGACCACGGCGATGACGGCGATGCCGGCGCCTATCGCGAGGAGCGGAGAGATGGTTTTCTTGGGCTTTTCCGCGCAGATCTCCGAGAAGATCTGCGACGAGGCGATGACCTCGGCTTCCCGGGCCTTCGTTCCCGGCTTGGTCGTCGCCGCCGGTTCTTCCAACTTGGGCGGCTTCGGAGCGGCGGGAGGCATCGGCGTGCGGGGCCATTCCATGGGCTTTTCCGTTTTCTTCTTTTCGGGCGTGAAGAACGGCGATACGTCGGATCCGGGGTCGCCCGGGCTTAACGTGATCGACGGCTTCGGCTCCTCGGGCCGGGAGAATGCGGCGGCCGGAGGCGCGATCGGCGCTGGCTTCGGTCTCTCGGCGGCCGGCTTTTCAACAATGACGGGAGGGGGCGGGGGTGTCGGCGGCTTCGGTTTGGCGATCGCCGGCGGCGGCACAGCGCTGGGTTTCTCCACGGGCGGCGGCAGGGGCGCCGTTTTTGGGACCCTGACCTTTTCCTTGTCGAGGTCGAAGCCGGCCAGGGCGGACTTGAGGAACTGGTCGATGTCGGCGTTCCCTTTCCCAACACCGTTCCCGTTACCATTATCCCTGTGCGCCTGAGGCATTTCTTCCGCGGCCTTGTGGTGCGGCATGGGCTCGATGTCGGCCGTCTTCATGAGCTCGCTGGTGATCGTATCGAGCCGGGCTTCTAAGGACGGCTCATGGCGGGTCGGCGCCCGGACCGTGGTCTTCGGCGTCTCTCTGCGCAATTTTTCCAGGTCGGCCGACCAGGCGAATTCCTCCTCGACCGGCTTGGGCTTATCGGGCTTGCGGGGTTCGACAGGCACGGGTTCCGGCTCGGCCGCCTTGACCGGCCCGGCCGGGGCCGGCTTCCTTTCGGGCTTTCCGAGTACGGCTTCGATCGAGGCCAGGACTTCGGCCATTTTGAGGGGCTTCTCGAAGTACTCGGACGCCCCGTAGGTCCGCAGGGCTTCCGTCCTGTAGATGCGGTCCTTGTAAACTCCGGTCATGATGAAGACGGGAGCCATTGAATCCCGATCCGAGGTGATCCTCTGGCAAAGCTCGAAGCCGTGGACCTTGGGGAGCATGGCTTCCATCAGGACGAGGTCGGGGGATTCCCGGTTGAACTTTTCCCAGCCCACCTGGCCGTCGCCGGCGGTGACGACCTGGTATCCCTCCTTGACCAAGATCCCTTGGAGGGAGGCCAGGGAGCCCTGGTCATAATCGATGACGAGAATCTTTTTCATTTAAGGCTTCCTGCCGGCGCCGGACGTCTTGTCCCGGTCGGGAAATGCCCTCCCGAAATGCCTTACGGATGGCGCTGTTGTTCGCATAGCCCCATTTTCCCTCACCCCCAGCCGGGGTCAATCACCCCTTAGGGTGATTCCCTGGATGATTTCACCCCCTGTCCCCGGGGTGAACGGATGTTGGGGGGCGTCCGCGAAAAACTTGAAGGGTTTTCTCATCGTATTCTTTATTTAAGGAACAGAGAATAGAAGAAGGAGGGCGAAATGAACGAACGGAAAAACCGCGGCCTCGGCTGGATCCCGGATTTCCCGGACTTTCGGGACTACACCGGGGAAACGAAAAACGTCCGGGACATCCTGGCCCCGACGGGCCTCCAGGCCTCCGGGCCGGGTCGCGGCGGCCGCAAGCCCCGCGCTCCGCTCCCGGCCGCCGTCGACCTCCGGGAATGGGCCTCGCCCGTCGAGGACCAGGGCGGCCTCGGCTCGTGCACGGCCCAGGCGGGCGCCGGGATCATCGAGTACTATGAGCGCAAGTCCTTCGGGCGTCACGTCGAGTCCTCGCGTCTTTTCCTTTATAAGGCGACCCGCAACCTCATGAAGATGAAGGGGGACACGGGGGCCTATCTCCGGCTGACCATGGGGGCCATGGTCCTTTTCGGCGTCCCGCCCGAGGAATACTGGCCCTATACCGACGCCGGGGAGGGATTCGACAAGGAGCCGCCCGCCTTCTGCTACGCCTTCGCCCAGAACTACAAGACGCTGATGTACTACCGCCACGATCCGGCCGGGGCGGCCGGGCCCGCCGTCCTGGAACGGCTCAAGACCTATCTCGTCGCCGGGCATCCGGCCATGTTCGGATTCACCGTCTACAGCTCTATCGACCAGGCGGCCGAGACAGGCCGCATTCCCTTTCCGGTCGGCCGGGAGCGGATCGAAGGCGGGCACGCCGTCGTCGCCATGGGCTACGATGACGCGCTCGCGATCAAGAACGCGTCCGGCGGCGAAACGGCGAAAGGCGCGCTCCTCGTCCGGAACTCATGGGGGAGCGGCTGGGGCGAGAAGGGCTACGGTTGGCTTCCTTACGCCTATGTCCTCAAGGGCCTGGCCGAGGATTTCTGGTCCGTCTTGAAAAAAGAGTGGATCGACACCGGCGAATTCAAGATCTAGGCGTTTTCGGCTATAATATTCATTCCGATTCCATATTCTCAATCTATCCTCAGGAGGCCCTTATGAAATTGAACAGATGGATCGTCACTTGCATTCTCGTGTTCGCAGCGGCCGCGGTCCCCGCGATCGCTCAGGAAACCGAAAGCGCCGTCCCCGAACTTACTGCGTTCCACGAGGTCATCTACCCCATCTGGCACACGGCCTATCCGGATAAGGACATCGCCATGCTCAAGAGCCTGGTGCCCCAGGTCAACGAGCTCGCCGCCAAGGTCTTCGCCGCCCAGCTTCCCGGCATCCTCCGCGACAAGCAGGCCAAGTACGACGCCGGCCTGGCCGAGTTCCGCAAGTCCGTCGAGGCCTACAACGCCGCGGCCAAGGGTGCCGACGACAAGGCCATGCTCGACGCCGCCGAGGTCCTGCACGCGAAGTACGAGATGCTCGTCCGCATCCTCCGGCCTGTCCTGAAAGAAATGGACGACTTCCACAAGGTCCTCTACGTCGTCTACCACAAGGACCTTCCCGACAAAAAGTGGGATAATGTCCGGGCCGCTGCGCCCGAGCTCAAGGCCAAGGCCGAAGCCGTGACCCAGGCCACTCTTGCGACGCGTCTCGAGCCGAAGGCCGAGCAGTTCAAGACCGCGGCCGCCGAGCTCGTCAAGGCCGCCTCGGCCCTGGCCGCCCTCGGCCCCGGGGCGGACGGGGCGGCGATCGAGCAGGCCGTCCTGAAGCTCCACGCCCGCTACCAGGATTTGGAAAAGGTCTTCGACTGAGCCGGGATCAGGACTTCGCTTTACGTTCCTCAATGAGGATCTGAAGGATCTCGAGCTCGTCGGAATCGAACCAGATCTTCGAGCAGGACAGGCACTTGTCCACCGGGACGAAGTATTGGTAATTGTAAGGCCGGAGGACCATCCGGTAGCCGCAGCTCGGGCAGGGGACGTCCGCGCCGAGCGCGGCTTGGGCCTTCTGACGCTTGAGGGGGTTTCGGACCACCCGCTCCCGGAACTCCCGGGCTTTTTGCCGCAACGGCTCCGAAAAATCGAACTCCTTCCGGGCGACGATGCGGTCGACCAAGGCCATGTCCACGAGCCGGCCCCGGCAATTCCGGCAGGCCCTGACGCCGACTCCCTCGTAGAACGTCTCGGCCAGGGGAACGCGGCAGCGCGGGCAGAGGTTCTCGCGCCCGGGCCTCAAGGGCTTTTTCCGGGCCAAATTGTGCAGGGCGACCCGGACCTGCGGGAATTCGCGGGCCACGGCTTCGATGCCCTCCTGAGTGTTCTTGATGCGCCTGATGAAGGAGAAGCCCGGCCGGCAGACGAGTTCCCCCAGCGTGAACGGCCCCTCCCATTTCTCTTCGGCCGCCGTAGCGAGGAGCCAGATCCGGGCTTCGTCCGCGGGAGGAGAAGAGGCGGCCGTCTCCGGAAAAAGCTCGAGCTGTTCTTTCCGGGCCTCCTCGTAGGAATGAAGGACGCCGCGGGCCTCCTCTCTCGTCCGCTCCTCGTTCCATACGGCGTCGATGATGGCTTCGGGCGTCTTCCGGACCATGGCCGCCAGGGCGCCGAGCCGCGTCATGAGCGGCGGATGCGAGCTGAAGATCCTGCCCGCGAGGGTGTCCGGCGTGTCCCGGGAGTCGGGCCGGACGATGAAGAGGGGGGCGTAGCTCAGAGCGAAATCGCCGACGAACGAATTCTTGACCTGGGCCTTGTAGATGATCCTGGCGAGCGACTCGGGGGCCCGGCTGAGCTCGACGGCGGCGGCGTCGGCCAGGAGCTCCCGCTCCCGGCTGACGAGCGTGCTGAGCAGGCGCATGACCAGGGCTGACAGGGCCACGGCGACATAGAAGAGGATGGGCGGAAAGCCGGCGCTCCCGCGCTGCCCGCCGCAGTCCGTCCGGTCGTCCGTGTCGGGCTCGAGGGCGTCCTTGAATTTCTCGAAGAGGTTGGCCAGCGAGCAGACGAGCGTCAGGTAGAAGGCGTCGCCCCGGGCGATGTGGGCCAGTTCGTGAGCGACGACCGCCTGAAGCTCGTCCCTCGTCCCCTCGGCGAGCAGGCCCTCGGTGACGGCGACGGCCGGAGTTCCGTCCTCCTCGATCAGGGCGATGGAGTTGACGGCGAAGGACGGCAGGACGTAGGAGTTGACGCGCGGCAGCCCGGCGGCGATGCGGATCTCGTCCACCGTGTTGAGGAACTGCATGTGGTAGCGGTCCGCCGCGTCGGGCGTCGCCGCCTGGAGCCGGCGGAGGATGAAGCGGGGGCCGTTCTTCCGGGCGTCCTGGAAGTGGAGGACGGAGATGATAGCCGCGGCGGCCAGGTCGAAGAGGAGGAAGCGGGGCCAAAAGGACGACGAGGCGAGCAGGGCCCTGTTCAAGACGAGACCGAAACTGGCGAATAAGGCCAGGACGATCAAGCCGATGGCGGCGAAATAGAAAAGAAGGACCATCGCGAAGAGGAAGAGGCTCCTCTGCTGCTGGCGTTTCTGGATCTCGTAGAAATCGCGCGGCTTCGTGGCCATGATCTTTCGGACATCATACCGGAAACGCGCGGAGATGGTCAATGCGCGTCGGCCGCGGAGGGGCCTCGGGGATCATCTTCGTTCGCTGCGGTGATACGTTCGCTGTCACCAACCCCCTTTTTGAAACTGGGTTGGTGACGCTCAGTATTAACCCTGCGCGTATCCCCGGGCTTAAGGCCGGGGAGTCGAATGGGTTTAATTTTTCACACCGCTGGGGCCGGGCTCCAATCGCCCCAGCGGTGCCAAAACAACTCGCTCGGCGTGCGCTACGCCGAGCTCAAACACGTTTTGGCGGTTTCCCCTGAAACTACCCTCGCCCGGCACGCTGTCCGACTAAATCACCGCTTAT
>Ga0307378_10006494_pt1 | contig 15989 bp, 16 predicted proteins | sample UN1MG_FD_202238 | JGI IMG/M metagenome (GOLD analysis project Ga0307378, IMG submission 202238) | Soil microbial communities from Risofladan, Vaasa, Finland - UN-1 | ecosystem: Environmental > Terrestrial > Soil > Coastal area > Acid sulfate soil | place: Finland: Risofladan, Vaasa | collected... | reverse complement strand
AGCTGACTTGAAGAATAAAAACAAGTCGGGCGAGGGATCGTCGGCCGACCAGCAGGTATGGCAGAATGAAATAGATCCAAAGACAGGCCTGACGTATGGAGAGCTTGATCAAATGGAATTCTCCGAAATTTGGGAATTAATGCAGAATCAACGGCGGTAGGAGTTTTGGTTCGGATGAAATCGGGCACGATTGGCCATAGCATGAAAAAAACTTACGGCACATCCAGAATGCCGCGGGGATTATCCCTGGCTGAGTTGCTTGCCGCCCTGACTATCGGGGCTATGATTACGGTTGCGGTGCTTGGCATTTATCATCGTGCCGAGAAATCCGCCACCGCTATGACACGCAAGCTCGACGGCTCCAGGCTGCCCGGCGAGGTTCTGCAGCGCATTGCCGAAGACCTTGACAACATCATTTCTTCCGACTCGGATGCAAAAATCACTATTGCAAATAAGTTTGAGAATATCGCATCCATCGGACTGATTCCCGCCGCCAGGCTGATGATTACACGGACGATCAAGGATAGTAAAAACAACGAGCAAATATATGAAGAAATAATCTGGCAGAGCAGTTATGACTTTCAGAGCGCGAGCAACGGCCTGATCTTATACCGCAGCCACAGCGGAATGAACATGGAAGACAAAGTGCTTGAGAAGTATAAAGATGACTTTGAAAGAGAGCTTTTCGTACCTATTTGTGGCGGCGTGACTTTTTTCAAGATTAGTGCGCTGGCCGGCAAGGATCCTTTAGAAAGATGGGACGGCGCTCCGCCTCGTGGAATTGTGGTAACAATCTCTTTTGCTGAGCCCTATAAGAAAGTTGATGGCACTTTAGATGTGTTGGAAGAGGAAAAAATCACAAGAACTATCGCTATCGATAGAACCAGAAAAATAAAGTTCGATACTTCGGCGGGCGACGATAATCAGGTCGAAGGAAAGATGGGAGAAGGAATAGAAGATATGAATATGCCCGATAGTGTAAAACCACGGCCGAGCAGTCCTACTAAGGACAAAAAGGTCAAATAATGAACAGAGGTCAAGACAACTGGAATATTTCTCGAAACCGGCCCGGCGTCATATTGCTGGTGACGTTAGTGCTGTTGGTTGTGCTCGCGACGTTAGGTTATACGCTCAGTGGCCGGGTTGCCGCTCAGCGTCACCGCGACCAGTATATTATCGACTACAGCAATGCTCGATATGGTTGCGACTCGGCGGTGAAGTACGCCCTGGCCACGCTGGAGGAACTCGATCCGCAACTGGTGAGTCGTCCGAATGAGCCTGACTTTTCCGATTTATTTGCCCTTGACGAGATTGGATATCAGGAACTTCTGGCACAGTGGAGCGTCGAATTTCAGTCCGATACATTCAACAGCGGCAAGAATTATGACGATAAGAGTGGTATTGATGATGTTGATGGTATAGGTCGCGATGAAAACGGGATGGCCGGCTACAACGATCCTGATTCTATAGTGATTCGGGGTCCCTATGGCCCGCCATGGCCGTTTGTGACTGAGCCGACTGAGTTCGAGATCGGCACTGCCAAAGTTCGAATTGAGATTGAAGATGAAAATGCAAAATATCCCCTCGGCTGGGCGATGATGAACAATCCGGAGTTAAAACGAGAAACCGAGGCGGGATTTCAAACTTTCTGTGAGATGATAAGATTAGATTATTTACAAATCGATTCGCTGAGAGAGCAGCTAAAGGAAATCAGCGAAATCAAACCATTCGAGACTTCCTTTAAACCGATAACTAAAACGGTCAGAACACCTATAACTACAACGGCAAAAACTACCAGCAAAAGCGGTACTTCAAGAACTCCTCGGACACGGATAAAAAGAACAACTGTACCTGTCTCGAAACAAATTTCCGACCAGACCACGCACTTTGCAAAACTGTTTCACGGCTCACTTATCGACACCGAGCCTCTTGCTCAACCGACAATGGTCGTCGGGGACAGGAAAGAATACCCTTTGAAATATATGGGAATGTGGGGTACGCGGCAGGTAAATATAAATACCGCTCCCCGGCATATCCTGGAGGCGGCATTAATTTTCGGCGGCAATGAAGTCGAAATCGCCGAAGAAATTATACAGCAGAGACGAGAAGAGCCTTTTGCGAACATGGAAGACCTGAAGGAAAAGCTGTCTCGTTATTCCAGATCGCTCGAAAAATGCGAAGAATATATAACAACGCAAAGCACGTATTTCATGATCAAAATAACTTCGACGAGCGGAGTCGCCACGGCATCGTCTATGATAGCGATAATAAAAGACGGCAACAAAGTTACAAGAATTGCTGTAATCAACGGTTGAATACCGATTACTATTTAGGAGTGAGCGAATAGTGGAATCTCAGAATTATTTGGGAATTTATATCAGCAGGAAAACGGCAACGGTGGTCTGTCTCGGTCCGCAAAAAAAAGACGAGGGCGTTGTGAAATGTTTTAGCGTCTCGGTTGAAGGACAGCAGCAGGAAGACATGCACGCATTGGCAGGTCTTATCGCCCAGGGCTGTGCCGAGAGAGAATTGAAATTCTCGGAAATTACAGTAGCGTTAGATTGCGCGATGTATATGCAGCACGAAGTCCACAGCGAGTTTAAAGATCCAAAACAAATAGCTGCTACTGTAAGATTCGATACGGAAGAGGCCCTTGCGACGGATATAACCAATATTTCGTTAGCTTTCGAAATAGCGTCAAGCGACGAACACGGCTCGCAGCTAACCGTTTTTACCGCAGAGCGTAAAGTATTGACGGAAGTTCTTGACGCTTTGCAGCAGTACAATCTTGATCCGGTAAACATAGAGCCGGATGTAAATTGTTTATCAAGATTTATCTGCCGGCATGTAACCTCTGCTGAATCGGAGCAGACCGGGACGTTATATGGCCTGCTATCCGGTCGGAACGGCTATTTGATTGTCCCGCCGGTTGCTACAGAAGAAGAATCCCCGAAGGCATCGATCGTTCGGACGTTCCTGGTCGGCGCGACACAGGACAGGGCTAAACTGTTGCAAAGAGAAGTGCTCGTAACTACGGCTCTCGCCGAAGGTGTCAGCCCGATCAAGTGCATTAAAGTCTTCGATTCGACCGGAGCTATAGAATCTCAGCAGCTTGGCGAAAAGCTGGGTATGGAAACCGGTGTGATTGATTTTCATAGCATCGCCGAAACCAAACTTCGCGCTGAAGCCGAATGCGCCGATCCCATTGATTTTGGTATCGCCTATGGTGCGGCCATGGCTTTCTCGGAAAAGAGCCGCAGCGTCGATTTCCGGGAGGATTTCAGCCCCTTCCAGGGTAAAAAGGTCAGGTTGCAAAAAACATTAAAAGCTGCGGCAATATCCGTGACGATTCTTGTAGTTGCCGTGGGGCTATATTTTCACACACAGTTATTCAGCGTGAACAGAAGCAAGAATAACATACGCAGCAGATTCGCCAAAGATTACGCGGAAGTTACATTAGATAAGCTGTCAGATAACGTCAAAACCAAGGACGCTGTCAGAGAGCTTGCTAAGCTGTTGAGGAGGATCGAGGACGAAAACAAGGGCCTGTATACGGAAGGAAAGTCCATATCGTCAAACCTGACACAAGTGCTGGCAGCGTTTGTCAAATGTGCCGCTCAGACGGACCTGAGTATCGACACGGTTAACATCACAACCAAGGCTATTATGGTCACCGGCGACACCTCCAATCGGCAGAACAGGCAAAGATTCTTCGAAACGGTAAGAAGCAGCGGACTGGAGATTAAGCAGGAAAGTTACAACTCAAAAGATAACCGTGAGAGTTTTAGAATAACGATAGCGCCTAAAACATAATAGGGGAGACGTCTTATGAAAGATGTATATAAAAATCCAATTCTGTATTATATAGCTGTACCGGTTATTGTTGGCCTTTGGCCGTTATTAGTCTGGGCCATATACTTACCGGCCGCCCAAAAGGATGTTGAAGAGCAAATGAGTCAATACAAGAAGGCCGAACCGATTATGTTGGAGATATTCACTCTCGAGCCGGACCGGCTGGAGTTCGCCGATGCAAACGATACCGCTGCTGATTTTACATATGGCGAAGCTATTGACAGGGTTGCGAGTCTATGTCGGATACCGCCGAGCAAGTACAACCTAAGTTCGGCTATGATCATAACTTCGAACGACCAAAAAAGCCAAAGTGCCAGTGTGGACCTCAAGCAGATAGATATCCGAAAATTTGCCAGATTCCTCTCGATGATGCAGCTTCGCTGGCCAAATCTGCAATGTGAACAGCTCAAATTAACAAAAAAGCAGAACCTTCCCGATAATGATATGTGGGACGTAGACATAAAATTTAAATATTATTATTGAGTCGCACAATTCATAGACTATGCGTTTTTAATTGGTATTTTTATTTAGAGGCCGTCAGAATTTGCCCTTGTCGTTTGTCATTCCTTCGATTCACCAGGTTCAGCGTAACAGGCGTCAGGGATTGGTTATTCTAATAAGCTCTAAGCAGATAGACTGTTGGGATTTAAAAATATAAAATAGCTTCCTCGTAATATTATGAGATTGCAGTAGGGTAAATCGAAAAAAATGCTCCCTAAAATACCCTTCAATGCAAATGAGCCTGCGTCCGTAGATGGTTGGCCTGATATGGGGCAAAAAAATTCGGCCAAATATTTCCGTGCTTTCAATTCTCAAAACCTGATTAGTAGCACTATATATAGTATATTGCCCATTCTTCCAGGGCAAAGTGTCCGAGTTTACACACGTGTTAAGATGGGTTTTTTTGAAAATTGATTTTTAATACTATTATGCCGTCTTTTATCGCTAATTGATGCAAGCTTTTGTTTTTGAATAGGTTGGATGAGCACTAAACTTTTCTAAAGTTTTCCGGGCATTGTTGTCGATACCAATATTAGTAGGTTGTTTTGGGCCTCAAAAGGGATTTAGGGGACACACAATATATAGTGGTTACTGGCTTTGAGTGAAAAAATGGATAGTTTTCATCTTGAAGCTTGTCATACAAGGTAGTTTGAATGCCAGAATTCGATTCTAACAACCGTTTTGAAAATGGAAATCACCAGGTGGATCCGGCAGGAGAAAACCTTGCGCCGGATAATGATTTAGTGATGGAGCAGATTCTTGACAATATTAACACCACGCCTATTGGCCAGGTGTTAAGAAAAATTGCTTCACTGCCGGAAATTCGCAGGGAAAAAGTCCTTGATGTTCGTCGGCAGCTCACTGAAGGTAAATACGATCTCAACCAGCGTTTAGATGTTGCTCTCGATAAAGTTCTTGAGTATCTGACTGCTTAGGAGGGGGATCCTTTACGACTTGTTTTAGGGCAAGCCTAACAGGAAATCGAGGTATCTTTAGATATCAAAAGGTTGCCGATCTGTAGCTTTTCAGTATCGAGCCCTTTCTCGTTTCTTCTTTCCTATTCTGTGATCTACTGCAGAATAAAAATCTGTTAGCTACGAGACTATTTCAGGAACTTCATCGTCCGGTTCATCCATTTCGACGGGCTTGTAGCCCGGTTGCTTCGACTTTTCCACTTCTTCTTTAAAAGCCGAAATAACTCTCTCCTGAATTCTCCTCCTGCATTCAGAATTAATCGGATGAGCGATATCGGCGTGAAGTTTCATCCTGCCTTTGAAATCCTTTCTTGCCCGATTATCTTTAAGGGCTGTTCCACAATTATTGCAGTATCTGGCTCTGAGATGGTTTTTGCCTCCACATTTTTCGCAATGGTCGCTCATTTTCCTCGATGGCATAGCAACGAAGTGGCCGTTCGTACCTTCGATGATTTTGATGTCACGAACGACAAACTCGTTGTCCATCGTTATCGAGCAAAACGCTTTCAGCCTGTCATCCTTGTTGCTCACCAATTTGACTCTGACCTCACTGATCTCCATTTTCTTTGCCTCGCTTTAAAGTTTACCATCTATTGTTTCTCACTATAATGCTTTTGCATCCGATCTTTTCCGCAAGTTCGCGCATGCATTCTCTGGCTTCGTCTTCATTCCCGCTCTCAATGATACAAAACATTGCTGATCCACTACCGCTTAGACAGCAAGGCCCGATACCTAACGACTCAATCTCACCCTTAAGCTCGGCAAGATTATTTTCCAATTCGAAACAACTCTCAGCTAACATATTTGTGCACATTTTAACGGCCAAATCAATCCTGTTTTTAAGGATATGGTTTTTTATTCGGATATTGAGTTTTTTATAGAGATGCCGGTTGTGTCGGTAAACGCCGTAAACCTTTTTAGTAGAGACACTTACATTAGGTAGTATCAAAAGGGCGGTGAAGTTGAAAATATCATCTAAATTTTTTACTTTTTCTCCTTTTCCCGTACAAAATGCCAGCGGACCACCCAAAAAGAAAGCGACATCACTACCTAACTTCGCCGCTGATTCGAAAAGGTTCTTTTGGTCGAGACCTAATTTAAAGTAGTGGTTTATGCCGATAAGAGTAGCCGCTGCATCGCTGCTTGCCGAGCCTAGACCTGTCCCTGCGGGGATATTTTTCGTCAGTGTAATTCTGACATCAGGTGTCAGGCCACAACTTTCCAGCAGGTTTTTGGCAGCTTGGTGTACAAGATTTTCTTTTCCCGCCGGTGCCCAGTGCGGCCCATTGCATATAAGTTCAATGCCGGTTTGCCGGCCTGGCTGGATAAGTATTTCATCATACCAGTCGATTTTTGCCATGATGGTTTCTATCTCGTGGAAACCGTCGGGCCGCTTACCGGCTATTAAGAGTGACAGGTTTATTTTAGCCGGTGCCAGCAATAATAACCCGTCACCTACAGTAGTAATCTGTTCTCTGCTATCCATAGTGAATTTCAAATTGTATTTTCTTTTCCTTGACTATAACTGCATAACAAGTCCGTATCAAGAAAGCTTATTGGCAAAGGTATAAAAGAATGTTTTGTGTTTGCCGCGCTATTCTCCGGACTGTTCGTAATGGCACTTAAATCGTGACATCCCATTACTTTGAGAAGCAAACCAACACAACAATCTCGCTCGACTTTTTAGTATCTGTTGTGGAAAACAAAAACCGACGATGTCACCCCTGGTTAAGCAGATATCCAGAGCTAAAAAGCTGGATTCCCGCTTCCGCGGGAATGACAAATACTGTTTCCGCAACAGGAACTATTTTAGCAATCCTGTTGGCTAACGTTATTTATTTCGTGTCTTCTTTTGGGTTTTGAGAGTGTTTCTCTCCCAGAACACACCATCCTGGTATCCCTGAATTGTTCCTTCAAGCTCGGCCAGGCCCAGGCGTTTTGCAGCGAGCAGGCAGTATCCCGTATCAATTTCAACTCCGAGAAATTTACGATCCAGCTTTTTAGCCGTCACAATACTGCTGCCTACACCCATAAATGGGTCAAATACAAGGTCACCTCGGTTTGTGCTTGCCAGAATCAATTTGGCTAATAGTTTTTCCGGCTTCTGTGTGGGATGGTCCGTGTTCTCCGGCATTGACCAGAACGGAACCGTGATATCGTTCCATAAATTCGACGGATGGGTCAGACGAAACTGGCCGGCGGAGGTTTCCTGCCAATCCTTCGGCACGCCGTTCGTGTCGGTGTATGGTGCGAGAACTCTGCGCTTCAATTTCAAATTGTCCACGTTGAAAACATAGTCATCTGAAACCGTCGCAAACCAGATATCTTCCGAAGCGTTTTTCCAGTTCCTCTTTGCACCCCTGCCTTTTTCCCTCTCCCAGGTAATCCGGTTTCTTACCTTCAGCAGGTTATCCAGCACGAGATGAACGGCTGTCGACGAACACCATTCCGAGCAGACATAAACCGATGCCGTTCTTTTTAGTGTGGGCAACAATTTAACCAGCAGGTTCTCGAACCATTCGGCGTACTCGGCAATGCTCTTTTTTCTAAAGGTAGTCGAAGTAAAGGTCTTGGTGAGATTGTAGGGCGGGTCCAGTATCAGCAAGTCAACAAAGCCGTCCGGCAACAAACCAAGGACGTCAAATATGTCCTGATTTACTATTTTATTGCCGAGAGCATCCATCCGGACAGGTTTAGAGATATGAATTATATCCTTGCTGTACCGATCTGTTTCCGCTCGGCTAAGCGTGATTGTTCGATTCCTATGTGCTCGAACCTTATTCACATGACTAACCCTGCCGGTTTGAGTATCTTCCGCTTTATGCTGATTCTTTTTTTGCCTTTTGTTTTGCCGTGAATAAATCGACCTTGCGTTCGACGATTTCGCGAGTGATGACATATTTCACCGGCTTCGGCTCTTCCGGCAGTTGATACATCAAATCAATCATCAGCTCCTCGGTGATCGAACGCAACGCTCTGGCGCCGGTATCACGCGTGAGCGCTTTCCGTGCCAATGCATGCAAGGCTCCTTCCGTAAACTCAAGCTCGGCGTTTTCCATCTCAAAAAATCTCTGATACTGCTTGCACAAAGCGTTTTTCGGCTTGGTCAATATGTCGATCAGCGCCGCTTCGTCGAGAGCAGAAAGCGTCGTGATAACCGGAAGTCTTCCAACCATTTCGGGAATCATTCCATATTCGATGATATCTTCCGGAATAACCTGGTCCAGGATATCGCTGAACTCGGCCTTTTCGTCTCTTTTACCGGCTATTTCCGAATTGAATCCGATCATTTTTTTGCCGAGCCGCTTTTTAATAATATTTTCCAGCCCCACAAAAGTTCCGCCGCATATAAAAAGTATCTGCGTGGTGTCGATTTGTATGTAGGATTGTTCCGGATGCTTTCTTCCGCCTTGTGGCGGAATGTTGGCGGTAGTCCCCTCGAGCATCTTCAGCAGTGCCTGCTGGACTCCTTCTCCGGAAACATCGCGAGTGATCGAAACGTTCTGAGATGTTTTGCCGACCTTATCTATCTCATCGACATAAACTATGCCCCGCTGTGCGGCTTCGATATCATAGTCGGCAGCCTGCAGCAGCCGCAGCAGGAAATTCTCGACGTCTTCGCCGACGTACCCCGCCTCGGTAACGGTGGTCGCATCACATATTGCGAACGGCACCTCCAACTCACGGGCAAGTGTGCGGGCAAGCAGCGTTTTTCCCGACCCGGTCGGGCCAATGAGCAGAACGTTCGATTTATCTATCTCGACATCGCTGTCTTTGCTGTCGCTGTGCAGCAGCCGTTTATAGTGATTATGCACCGCAACCGAGAGATATTTTTTGGCGTGTTCCTGCCCGATAACATATTGGTCCATGTATTCTTTTATTGCTCTGGGTCTCGGCATTTCCTTTAAGCTGATGCCGCTCTTGGTCCCCCGTTTGCGATCCTGCCGGATGATATTATGGCATAGTTCCACACATTCGGGGCAGATAAATACCTTATCCGGACCCTCTATAAGCGTGTCAGCTTGACTTCCCGGCTTGCCGCAGAAGCTGCAAAATGCCTTGGAATTCCTGTTATTTGATTTTTTGGCCATTTCAACTTTCCGTTATCAAGTTAAATATCTGTTATTTATCGTACGCGGGGTATTATAGTACAAGAAGACCGCTCAATCAAGTCATTTAAGTGCGTCAATCAGTCTGTTGTCCGAAGCTGCTCTATTCGGCCTTGTCGTGTGTCAATTGACTTTTCTTTAGCGAGAGCTCACGGATGACCTCGTTATCGATGTTGATGATCTGATACGTAATTTCGGGATCCGTTTTCGTGGTATCGAACGTGAGCAGTCCGAAAGAGCATTTCTGATTATAGCCGAACAAGGCGCCGGGCATGATTTTGTGCGTGTGGATGTTGGTCAGTTTTGAGCTTTCGAACTCGTACAGGTCATATCCGTTCTCTCGTTCTATTTTCCAGGCATCGGAGCGATGGCGGTCGGCGGAGAGAAGAATGACGCCGTCAATCCGGTTGGCTTCCAGAAAGGAGAATATCTGCTCTCGTTCGGCCTTGTAGCCCTGCCACGGATCCCGGCTGCCGGGCTTGGCGCCCAGTGCCCAGGGTACTGGCGAGGCCAGAACCTTAAACTTCGCTTTGGAGGATTTTATTTTTTCGAACAGCCATTTTTTCTGGGCGCCGCCGAGCATCGAGGGATTCTCGCTTCTCGGCTTGTCTCGATAATACCGGCCGTCCAGCATGAAAAAGTCGACGTCGCCGATGGAGAAATCGAACCAGCAGCCGGGCTGCTTTTCTCCGCCGCCATAATATGGATTGTTCCAGTTGTTGATGAAGGTACGCCAGACCGGAATCTTCCATTCGGGCTTGTAAATTTCCGGACCGCCCCCGGCGTCATTAGTCGTAAAGTCGTGGTCATCCCAGATGGCGAAGATTGAGGTAGAGGCGACAAAATCTCGGAATTCAGGACGGGATTGACGCCGATAGTAACAATATTGCTGCACCGCTTGCCTTGTCGGATTGTCGATATAGACATTATCTCCGAGCAGAAGAAATGCAGGCAGATTGTAGCCGGTGATTGTATTGAACATTCTTTCGTATTGCGGGGTGAATCCCGCGCCGCCTCCGAAGCCGACCTGGAATTTTGCCGGCCTGCCGGAAGTGCCAAACGTGCGGAATCGCCCCTCTCCGGCCTTTTGGGCGCCGTCGATACGAAGCTCGTATTCGTATAACGTGCCGGGCTTTAAACCCTCGACTGCGAGCACTGCTGTGAAATCCTGCTTGCCGCTCGTTTTTCCGACTGCTCGTCTCTGAAAAGAACTATCCGTGCCGGCACTTTTCACAACGACTTCGACGGGGACTTCATTGGCCGTACGGACCCAGAATTTCGCACTGCTCTCGGTCACACAGCCGAGCATGGGACCGTGCAGCAATTCCACTGTGTACTTTTCAGCGAGCACCTTGAATTCGGTGCTGCTTGTTAAAGGTTTTAACAGGTCCCTTGGGCCGGCAAGGAAACGAGCAAAAGGCAGTCCCTCGTCAACAGCCTTCTGAACGTATGTAACGGCCTTGTCAATCTCCTGCTTTTGAGCGTAGGCAACAGCCAGGCCATACATCGATTCGAGATCCTTCGGGTGCTCGCTGAGATAGCCTTCAAAGTGTTCGACGGCTGCATCATACTTGCCGTCAACGATGTCGCAAATCGCATCCCGGCCCTGCTTCTTGTATTGCTCGGCGGCATGTATGGCCGGACCGGAAATAATTAATGTCAGAATTACAAATATTAATTCGCAGGGTGCTCCGGAACGATTCGTTTTCTTGCCGGGGCTCCCGGGTTCAATCATGGCTGTGATTCCTGGCATATTCGCCTCCTTTGTGCAGAGCTTTGATATTGACCGGCAAGGTTTTATGGTATCGCCTGGCGAGAACATCCGGCAGGGCCTGGGCCGCCGCATCCGGAGTGAGGTACCCTCGCTTTTGCAGATATGCACCCAACGCCACCATGTTGGCGCTCCTGGGACTGCCCAATTCGACAGCTAATTCGTCGGCGGGCACTGAAACAACTTCGATCGAATTATCCAGTTCAGGATCGACGTCGATCAAAGAGCTATTCAATATAAGAAGGCCGCCATTCTTGAGACGCGGTGCGAATTTGTTCAGCGATGCTTTGTTCAGGACAATCAGCGAATCCGGTCTGCCGACGACTGGGCAGGCGATTTCGTTTTCCGAGATTACGACCATACAATTTGCGGTGCCGCCGCGAACCTCGGCGCCGTAAGAGGGCATATAAGTCACCTCTTTGCCGGCCTTCATCGCCGTCTGAGCGAGCAGCTTGCCGGTCAGCATAATCCCCTGACCGCCAAAACCGGCAATAATAATTTCCTCGCAAAAACCGTTTGCAGCCATTTTCAACCCTTCAATCGTCCGAGAGGAAAGACCTTCGTCATATTGCTTTCGATCCATTCCATCGCTTTGGCCGGGCTCATCCGCCAGTACGTCGGGCAAGGTGAAAGCACCTCCACCAGCGACATACCCTCGGCACCTTCGAGTTGCAGCTCAAAGGCGTGCTTGATGGCTTTCTTTGTTTTACGGACCTGAGCGACATTACTCAGCGCGCATCGCTCGATATATATCGTTCCCGGCAGTGTCGCCAGGAGTTCCGAGACCTGAAGCGGATATCCCTGCTCGGCAGCGGTCCGGCCCTTGGGAGTCGTTGCCGTCACCTGGCCGAGCATCGTAGTGGGGGCCATTTGCCCGCCGGTCATTCCATAGACGGCATTATTGATAAAAATAACCGTAATCTGCTCGCCCCGGTGTCCGGCGTGCAAAATCTCAGCGGCGCCGATACTCGCCAGGTCACCGTCACCCTGATAGGAGAAGATGATTTTGTCCGGGTTGGTTCTTTTCATCCCCGTCGCCACCGCCGGTGGTCTGCCGTGTGCCACTTCGACCATATCCACATCGAGGTAATCATACGCTAAGACGGCGCATCCGACAGGTGCAATACCGATCGTTCGATCGTGTATGTCCAGCTCGTCGATTATCTCGGCGATAAGCCGATGAGCAATCCCATGCCCGCACCCGGGGCAATAATGCGTCGGGCAATCCTTAAGTGTCGGCGTTCTTTTAAATACCGTTTTCATCATTACTTCTTCGGTCTTAAAGTTAATTCCTTGATTTGCTCGAGGATTTCGTCAACATTCGGCACACCACCGCCCGGCCGGCCGTAAAACAAGATCGGCGATTTACCATTGACGGCCAGTCTCACATCTTCGACCATCTGGCCGTTACTCATTTCAACAACCAGGAAAATCCTGAATTCATCCGCTGCCTTGCTTACCTGTTCGGTCGGAAACGGCCACAGCGTAATCGGGCGAATCCAGCCGGCCTTAATCCCTTCTTCTCTTGCCCTGCTCACCGCACTGCGGACAATTCTTGCCGCAACGCCATACGCAACCACTACGATTTCAGCATCGTCAATCTCGTATTGCTCGCAGAGCACCTCGTTTTGTTCTATCTGTTTATATTTGTCCCGCAGCTTAAGGTTCAGTTTTTCCAATGCCCCTTCGGGAAGCCACAATGAGCGGACAATGTTTTGCTTCCTTCCTTTGGCTCCGGTCAAGGCCCAGTCCTTGGCAGGCAGTTCCCGGCCCTTCTTTTTCTCCAATACTATCGGCTCCATCATCTGGCCCAGGATGCCGTCGGCAAGGATCATCACTGTCATCCGGTATTGGTCGGCAAGGTCGAAAGCGAGCGGCATACAATCGACCATCTCCTGCACGCTCGATGGTCCGAGCACGATTGTTCGATAATCGCCGTGCCCGCCGCCCCGGGTTGCCTGAAAATAATCGGCCTGTGACGGCGCGATATTGCCCAGGCCCGGCCCGCCTCGCATGACATTGACCACGACCGCCGGCAGCTCGGCGCCCGCCAGATAGCTGATTCCTTCCTGCATCAGGCTGATGCCGGGACTGGATGAGCTTGTCATCGCTCTTTTGCCCGTGGCCGAAGCTCCGAATACCATATTAATCGCGGCCAGCTCGCTCTCACACTGCACGAAAACGCGGCCTTCCTCGGACATTCTGCGTGACATATAGGCGGGAATTTCGTTTTGCGGCGTAATCGGATAGCCGAAATAGGCGTCACAGCCGGCGATGATCGCCGACTCGGCAAGGGCTTCGTTCCCACACATTAAAATCCTCTTGCCGGCACCTTTGGAAGTCTGCCATTCTTCTGTCATATTCCTGTTCCTTGTACGATCTGCAACAGGGTTCACTTTTTTTCCTCAATTACCCTTTGCTCGCCCTTTTCGCGAGGCTCGATAAGTATCTCGACGTTACCGGAATCGTCCCGAAGCACTTCGATAATCGCCTCAGGGCATATAATCGCACAGGCACCGCAGCCCGTGCAATTATTGTTGTTTGCCTTAGCGGGGAAGTAGCCGATGCTGTTTGATTTTCCGGATACGACTATAGTTTTTTTCGGGCATACCACAACGCATAAGCCACAGCCTTTGCATCGTTCGGTGTCGATAATTATTTTGCCAGCCATTCTCACTATTCGTATTGCGTATATTCTATTTAGCCCCCGGTTTCACCGGGATTTTTCCCACGTAAGGAACGCATTCTAACAAGTCCGGAAGTTCCTGTAAAGTCAAAAGGTCGGTAAATGACATGCACTGTTGAGTAAACCGTTTAATATACGGCATTTAAAACGCATGCTTTCTCTATATGCCTGCAATTTCTCTTCTTTATTTTTCGAGGCGGAAAATCTTATGCTCTTCGTCAAACCATATGTCCCGGGCCTGTGCGACATCATCCGGACCCAGGCCGATCAGCGCCAGCGGATTGTCGAATCCCATCGCAAGAAGCTCGTCGGTACCGACGATATCCAGGGACGCCAGGTGATTCATACATTGGAGCATTGTCGCCGACGAGCCGGCCAAATACCCCGTTGTCAAGTCGTTCAGCCGGCCGGCCTTTTCCAGCACCAACTGGTGGCCCAGCACCTCGTATTTACCGGCTGGGAGCCCTGCCGGCGATGAAGCGTCACTGACGACTACGCAGCGCTCGGGACCCTTGGTTCTGATAATGGTCTTCAGAATCGATGCCGGCAGGTGATGGCCGTCGGTGATAATCATCGCGATAAGATCGTCGTTGCCCAGTCCCGCCCAGATGGGATTTTCATGCCTGGGCAGCATTGCCGGCGCGCCGTTGCCAAGATGGGTCAGCGAGACGGCACCGGCCCGAACCAGCCGGCACAAATCCTGCTCCCCGGCCATCTGGTGTCCCAATGAAACTGTAATGCCACGGCCGACGGCATAGCTGGCAAGCTTTTCGGCTCCGTCCGGTTCGGCGGCAATGGTGAGCAGCTTGACCCGGCCGTCGGCCCAATCGATTATTTGCCTGAGATAGTCCACATCGGGTTTTGAAATCCACTGCTCATCGTGTGCCCCCCGCGTACCCTTCTGTGTCGAGATAAAAGGCCCCTCGATGTGAATGCCTAAGAGCCGGCCGCGAAACTCGGCTTCCTGTAAAACCGAGGCGATGATGGGAAGGTTATGCTCGTAAACTTCCTTCGAGCTTGTGATCATCGTCGGGAGAAACGCCGACGTGCCGGCTTCGAAAACGCCCCGGCAGGCCAGAATAAAATCGTCCCGCGTCAGGTTTATATCGGAGAAATGTACCCCCTTATAGCCATTGACCTGGAAGTCCACCAGGCCTCGTATCTTTATGCTATTTGAAATCTGTGTTTTATGGCTCATTCTCTTATCCGATTTCCAACAAACCATCTTATAAAGGATTTCTACATCTCTGTCAAATACACAGCTTAAATATCCGCCGACAAGGGCAGGAAATTTTTCTTGCCTTGCCGCCTGTAAATCTCCTATCATTCCTATCAACTGTAAACAGCTTGGAAAAATCGTAGAGGACGAGAGCTTATGCCTTTTGAAATCAGTGGCCTGCAACCCGTCAGCAGTTGGATTGAGCTGATTAGAGATAGAAATAGCGATTTTGTCAGCAAGCTGCACCAAATCTATGGTGATAATGACGATCTAAAAATCGAAGCGGTCAGAATGTGCCTGTGCAGCCTCGGAGCATTCGCCGAGAGATACGGGGCGGACCGCAACGTTATCATTATCCGCTCGGCCGGCCGAGTCAACCTTCTCGGCACGCATATCGACCATCGCGGCGGCTCGGTCAATCCCATCGCTGTCAAGCACATGTGGCTTGTGGTCGAGCCGCGCGACGACGACCTGGTGCTGGCTAAAAACTTCGAGTCGAACGATTTTGCCGACGAGCAGTTCAGTATCAGCCGGTGTCTGCCGGCCGGCGAAAAAATCGAAAACTGGGACACCTGGTGTTACGAGGAGTTTGAAAAACGCAGGCACGACTCGTCAGTGAGCTGGTCGAATTATATCCGCGCGGCCGTTTTGTACCTTCAGCATCTCAACACAAAAGACGACGGCAGCTTCAATCCGGCGATCCGCGGGATGAATATGATGGTCTACGGCAATGTGCCGCGTGCCGCGGGGCTCAGTTCATCGTCGGCAGTGGTGACACTTACGGCCGAAGCGGTCGACCGGATAAACGGACTCCAGATCGATCGCATCAGACTGGCCGAACACTGCGGCCATGCCGAATGGTACGTGGGAACCCGCG
>Ga0307378_10006493_pt1 | contig 15990 bp, 11 predicted proteins | sample UN1MG_FD_202238 | JGI IMG/M metagenome (GOLD analysis project Ga0307378, IMG submission 202238) | Soil microbial communities from Risofladan, Vaasa, Finland - UN-1 | ecosystem: Environmental > Terrestrial > Soil > Coastal area > Acid sulfate soil | place: Finland: Risofladan, Vaasa | collected... | reverse complement strand
GGGCGCGCGGGCACCGAGGCGGCGACGACAGCGCAGAAGTAGCGCGCCGCTGTTCGGATGATTGCTTCTCTGGGGTCGCAGGCGGCGAACGCGGGCTCTGCTCAGCGAGAGGGCAATCTGTTCGACTCGGCCTCCCGCGCCTCTACCTTGGCCCTCTTGAGTGCCTCCGCCAACCTGTGCTCAGTGTCTTTGACCTGCTGCATCAGCTTGGCTGTCTCGTCCGTGAGCGCGGCCATCTGTTCCGCAAGGAACTTGACCTCCTCGTTCCGGCCGGCCTGGGCCAACTCCGCCATCTGCTTCTGCGTCGCGTCCATCCGTGCCTGTCGCTCGCGGAGCGAGGCGGTCAGATCGGCGAGCACCTTCTTGAGTTCGTCGATGCCCTTGGCTGTTTCGGAACCGTCTGTCGCTCGTGGCGTCGTCCTGGCGGCGCCGCTCGTGCTGTTGCCGTCGGCCGGTTTCGTGCTGGCGGTCGCGGGCGGGGGTTCCGGGCAGGCAACCTGAAGCACGTGGCTGATGAACAGCGGGATTTCCGGTCCCGGCTCAAGCCTGAACTTCAGCGTCTTGCCGGCGAACTGCCCGCTGACCTTGGTGCCGTCGTGCAGCTTCAGCTCGACCCTGTTAAGCGACTCCGGCAGGAGGCTCAGTTGTGCCAGGTCCCTCGGCGCGACGCTGACCTGCCCGAAGCGGGTCTTGATGTTGAGTACCTCATCGAGGATTCGGCCGTATAGCACGTTCTCATTCCGCAGCGTCACCTCGGTCAGGCCGGCGTTGTTGGGCTCGGCCCGGGGAAACACGAACTGGCTTATGGAACTGGCCGGCGCCGACATGACCGGACCGAGCGCCAGGCTTAGCTTCAGGTCCTTCTGCACGAACAGCCCGGAGAGCAGCGATCCGTTGCTGAACATCGCCCGGTGCAGGCCGCCCTCGGGCGTGTCCATATAGATGGCAGCCAGGTCTTGCGGGCGCAGCTTCAGTGAGCCGTACTGCGTCAGGAAGGTGCAGTCCAGGTCGGCGGGGTCGAAATAGACCTGTTGCCCACAGCGGGTGACGATTGTCGGCCGGGCTATCGTAATGTCCTCCGGCCGCCCGCTCGAAACTCGGTACGACAACGTGGCTATCTTGGCGACCTGAAGGTCCATCTCGCTTCCCGTCTGGAGCTTCATCCGCACCGGGTCGGTCAGGAGCTTGCCGGCGGCCACCTGCCCATCCGCCAGCGCCAGCCGAACGTGGGAGGGGCTGTCCGGCGAGACCTCGAACCCGACCACCCGCTCCGCCAACAGGTCCAGCTTGCCGTAGAACGTCTCGAGGACGTACTTCTCGGCCAGTATCGTGCCGAGCAGCTCGTTTCCGTTGCGCAGGACGGCTGCGTCGTGCTCCTGTTCGCGCGGCAGCTCCAGGCTGCCCAGCATGAGGAACGAGCCCTTCATGTTGAGGATCAGCCTCCGCAGCTCGCCGGGCGACGGCTGAAGCCCGGCTGCCGGACGGAACTTCTTGAGCATCGTCTCGGCGTCGCTCAGGCTCTTGCACTGGGCCTCGAACAGGCACAGCGCCACCGTCGCATTGGCCGGGATCGGGACGTCGAAGTTGTAGTAGAAGGTGCTGTTGCCCGTGCGGGCCTCAACCCTGGGCAGAATCTTCGAGCCCTTGGTCGCGAAGATGTGGCACAGCGGCGGGCGGCTGCTGCTGCCGGACGAGTCGTTGCTGACGAAGCCCCAGTCTCCCCCCGCGACCTGCTGCCCACCCGTGGAGGTGCGGATGAACTGCATGGAGTTGCCCAGGGAGAACTGGTATCGCACCTTCGCGGTGACCTTGGCGCCAGAGGTGTTCTCGAAGACGTCGATCCATCGCGCGTAGGCGCCCTTGGGCGGCACGTACACCCGCCGCCAGACCTTCAGCGAGCCGTGCTGCCACGGGCCGACCTCGACCTCGCGGCGATCCGCGCTGAGCTTGCCGGACGAGCTCCAACTGAACGACGAGCCGTCAACGTAGAGGAGCGCAGCCCCGCCGTAGGCGTTGTTGGTGCCGTTGGAGATGGTGCCGTTGCCGTAGATGTCCCAGCGGAAGCCGCCCCCGTCCGTGACCGTCCATGACCAGTTAGTGGTCAGGTTCCCGGGGATGTGAATGCCCTTGGGCTCGGCGGCGGCCGGCGCCGAGACCATCAACACAACCAGCACTACTATCAGACCGTCTCTCGCACGCATTGGCTCTTCCCTAGTCCAGCCTTGTGAGAACCCGCTGCACAGTCCCGCTGTCACGGCAGTCATCGGATCAGTAGGCCTCGCGGCCCAGGGGCCCGGGGCGGGCTGGAATTGGCGCTCGAGCCCTTCCAGCCGAGGGCCTCCAGCACGCTCTGGATGCGCTGGCGGACCTCCGGATCGCTGTCGCTGAGGTACTTCTCCAGCAGCGGAACGATGGCCGGGCCCATCTTGTTCAGCTCCTCGGTGGCCTTCTGCCTGTCCTTGAAGCTCTCGGCGCCGAGACGCGCCACCAGCTCCTCAACGCGCTTGCGTATCTCCTCCGGAGGAAGAGAGCCCGACCTCGCGATGGCCACGATCTGCCCGACGGGAATCGCCAGGGTCGGGCCGGGCTTGATCCGGAAGGACAGCTCCTTCTGCGCCAGCCGCCCCCGCAGGACCGACCCGTCCCAGAGCTCGACGGCCAGCCGGCCCGAGTAGCCGGCGGTAAACTGGAAGGTCTTGATCGTCCCGGGCTTGAGCTGAACCGTGCCGTAGTCGGTGGCCAGCGTGATCTGCTCGTCGGCCAGTTGCCCCATCAACTCGTCCTCATTGCTCAGGACCGCGTGGCAGGAGGACTCCGTGTCGTTTTCCTCCAGTGCGAAGCGTATCCGGCTTATCAGGCTGCGCGGCACCTCGAGCTTCTGCCCCAGCTTCAGGCTCAGGACAACCTTCTCCGGCTCCAGCAGGCCCGCCAGCCTCGATCCGTTGAGGAAGTGCGCCTGGTGCACCCCGTTGGCGGGGTTGTCCAGCACGATTTCCTTAAGCTCATCGCCCTTGAGCTTCACCACGCCGTACCGGGTATGAAACTCGAACTGAGTGAGCTTCGGGTTGAAGGCCAACTGGTCCTGCGTCCGCAGGATGACCACCGGCCCGCTGTCCGTCGGCTCTTCGGGGCGCTGTTTGGAGATCCGGTAGCTCCATGACTTGATCTTCGCCACCGGTATCGCCAGTTGCCCGCCGGAAGGCAGCTTCAGCGAGAGCTTGGTGTCCGGCGAGCGGCCGCACACCACCTGCCCGTCGGCCAGCAGGAAGCGGACGCTGTCCTCCTCCGCGACGGAGGCCGCCATGCCCACGACCTGTTCGGCCGGCAGCTCAAGCTTGCCCAGGAGGGTCTGGACGGAATAGGACTTGTTCTGGACGGTTCCGAAGATCGGATCGTCGTCGCCGACGATCACGGTGTCGGCCGATTCCGACCGCTCCAGATCGATGTCCGCGTATCCGCCCCCGGCCGACAGGTTGACGATGAGCTTGCGCACCTGCGGCGAGAGGTCCTTGAGCATCTTCTGCGCCTTGAAGCCCTCCATCATCTTCTTCAGCACGTCCACCGACTGGTTCTGCGACTCGAAGTGACACAGGATGACCGTGCCTTTGGCCGGGATGGTGAGGTCGTAATACAAATACAGTTGGTTGCCCTGGAGCTGCACGCGCGGGCGAAGCTTGCTTCTCTTGTCGCCCATCACGTGCAGCACGGAGGGCACGTTGCTGTTCATGCCCGCCCCGGTCACCGTGATGATCGCCCAGTCCTTCTCGCCGAAGCTCCCGCCGCCTGAGTTCGTGATAGTCTGGGTCAGGTTCCAACTGAAGGAGCAGTATATGCGCACCTGGGTGCTGACGGCCGTACCGCTGGTGTTCTGGATAATGTCCAGCCAGCGGGCCAGGCCTTCGTCCTTGTACACCTTGATCCGCCGGTGGATCTGTATGCTCTGGTTCTGCCGCGAGAAGTACGGGCCGATCTCGACCTCGTCTCCTTCCCTGTTGATCCAGCCCTCCCCTTGCTTGCGCGGGTTGTTGTTGTCCAGGTGCAGGTACATGCCGCCGCTGTATGCGCTGTTGGTGCCCGACCCGACTGTGCCGTAGGACTGTATGTCCCAGCGGAATCCCTTGCCGTCGGTGAGGTTGTAGTTGAAGCTGATCGTCCGGGCCTTTTCGATGTGCAGGCCGGTGCGCTTGGTCGTGGTGGTCAGGGCCGACGTGCCCCGCCGATTCACGGCCGCTGCCGGGCCGTTGATAATCAACGTCTGCCCGGCCGCCGGGCCTTCCCAGCACACCAGCGCCGACGCCGCGGCAAGGGCGCCGGAAAGCCATCGGAACCTTCGTAGTGTCATCGTCCTGATCCTTCCATCAAGCCCTGTGGCAGCCATCGGGGTCGTCGGGAATACACTGACGCCATAGCTGACAGACGTTTCAGCAGGCCCGCGGTTCCCGCCAAGCGTCTGGTTTCTGCCTCGCTGAAGCGCCCAGCCGTTATCACACCCGCTGCCGACTTTCCGCTTTGAGCTTTCGACTGCTCCCATTATGCGGGCGCCGCCGGCCTGCTGCCATGCAAATCCCGCGCCCGGTGGACGGGCACGGCACGGATGTTGAAAACGACTGCCGCTGCGCTTAGAGTTACCGTCATGGCCTGCATCCGGATCATCCAGACCGACAAGCCCCTAGAGGACCGCGCCGTGGTCGCCCTGCGAGAGCGGCTGCGCGCGGGGGGCCTGATCGCCGCCGGCCAGGGCGCGGCCGACGTGCAGGCTGTCGTCCGTGAGATCATCGACGACGTCCGCGGCCGCGGAGACCAGGCCGTCATCGAACTGACGGCCAGGATCGAGAAGGTCTCCTTGACACGCGAGACGCTCCGCGTGTCGGCCGGGCGAATCCGCGCCGCCCACGCGGAGGCCGAGCCGGGCTTTCTGTCGCTCGTGCGGCGCGTGGCGGACAACATCAGGGCCTATCAGCAGAGCATCCGCATCGAGGCCCCGCCGCCTCTGGAGCGGGGCGGGCGCCGGCTGGCCGTCCGCTACACGCCCGTCGATCGGGTGGGCATCTACGTTCCCGGCGGCGGCAAGACCGGCGCAGCGCTTGTCTCCAGCATGCTGATGACGGTGGTGCCGGCCCAGGTGGCCGCTGTGCCCCAGATCGCACTGGTGAGCCCTCCCACCTCGGGCGGGGACGTCAGTGCCCGGATCCTGGCCGTCGCGGGCGAGCTGGGGCTGACGGAGGTGTACCGCGTCAGCGGCACGGCCGGCCTGGCCGCGCTGGCGATCGGCACGGAGTCGATCCGGCCCGTGGACATGATCGTCGGCCCGGGCAGCGCCTTCATCGCCGAGGCCAAGAGGCAGCTATTCGGCATCGTGGGCATCGACAGCATCGCCGGGCCTTCGGAGGTGCTCATCGTCGCCGACGAGACGGCCAGGGCCGAGTGGGTCGCCGCCGACATGCTCGCGCAGGCCGAGCACGATCCCGGCTCGGCCGTGCTTGTGACGCCCTCGGGCGAGCTGGCACGGGCAGCCTCAGCCGAGATCGATCGCCAACTGCCGGCCCTCAAGCGCGGCGACGCGATTCGCAAGGCGCTCAAGGAGTACTCCGCGATCATCGTCGTGCCGGACATCGACGCCGCCTGCGCGACGGCCGACTCATTCGCGGCCGAGCACCTCCAGATCATCACCGCCGACGACGAGGCTGCCATGGCGAAGATCAGCCACGCCGGGGCGATATTCCTCGGCGCGTACTCGCCCGTGCCGCTGGGCGACTATTGCGCCGGCCCCTCGCACGTGCTGCCGACCGGCGGAACGGCGAGGTTCTTCTCCGCCCTTAGCTGCAACGACTTCCTGAAGGCCTCCAGCGTGGTGCGATACGACGCGGCGTCCGTGGCCGAGGACGCGGCCGACGTCGCCGAGTTCGCCGCGCTCGAAGGCCTCACCGCCCACGCCGAGGCGGTCAGAAAGAGGCTTGGCACCTGACGTAGGATCTGAGGGCGGCCCGGGCTGCCCTGTGCCGCTGCTGGCGAATTGCCGGAATCCCAAGGCGGGATGACGACACCGGAATGAGGAATCAACTCCGAATCGAGCTATGCACTTGACTCACCCAACCTGTGCGGCTGTTCGGGACCCGGGCCTGGTGGCCCCGTCCTCCCTTGCCGGCGCCCGCCCCGAAGGGGCAGAAGAAGGTAGCCGGGGGTTGAGCGAGTCCCGGCTTGCCGGGACGAGCGGAACCCCCGGAAACGGGGCCACCTGTCCTTTGGAGCCCCGAAGGGGCGAAAGAGGCTCTGGCGCAGAGGGCGTTGCTGTCGCCCCTTCGGGGCTTGGGGATATAGGGAGCCCTGTTCCGGGGGCTGCGCCCCCGGCTATGTCCTTGCGCCCCTCCGGGGCACACGCAGCGCAGCCCAGGTCGGGCAGGGAACGCTGTCGGCGCCGCGCGCTGCGAGATGCCAGATGAGCTACTTCAGAAAGAACATCGAGGCGATGCCGCCTTACGTGCCCGGCGAGCAGCCGGCGGCGGGCGACAAGGTCGTCAAGCTCAACACCAACGAAAACCCGTATCCGCCCTCGCCGAAGGCGATGCGGGTGCTGCGCGAGCTGGACGGCGAGCGGCTGCGCCTGTACTCGGACCCGGTCTCGAGCGCGTTCTGCCGAGCGGCTGCGGACGCGCTGGGTGTGCCGGCCGATTGGGTGCTCGCCGGCAACGGCAGCGACGACCTGCTGGCGATGATCATTACTGCCTGCGCGGGGCCCGGGCGGAGGGTCGTCTATCCCGCGCCGACCTACGTGCTGTATCGCACGCTGGCCGAGATGCAGGAGGCCGACATCGTCGAGGTGCCCTTCGACGCGGACTACAACCTGCCGCTGGACGAGTTGATCGCCGCCGACGCGGCCGTCACGTTCATCGCCCGCCCGAACAGCCCGTCCGGCACTGTCTGCCCACTGGATCTGGTGGCCGAACTGGCGGCCGCCGTCTCGGGCCTGGTCGTCCTGGACGAGGCCTACGTGGACTTCGCCGACGACGACGGACTGGACCTCGTCCGGCGGCACGAGAACCTCATCGCCCTGCGGAGCCTGTCCAAGGGCTACTCGCTTGCGGGGCTGAGGCTGGGCTTTGGCGTGGCCAGCCCCGACCTGCTGGCCGTCCTGGGCAAGGTCAAGGACAGCTACCCCGTGGACACGGTCGCGTGCCTTGTGGGCGCGGCCGCGATGGCCGACCAGGCACACATGAAGGCCAACGCCGAGAAGGTGAAGGCCTCCCGCGCGAAGCTCGCGGAAGAGTTGGGGCGGCTGGGCTTGAAGGTCTGGCCGTCGCAGTCGAACTTCCTACTGGCGGCGGTGCGAACCGGCAGTGCCGAGCCGATCTACGAAGGCCTGAAGCAACGGGGCATCCTGGTACGATACTTCAGAGAGCCGGCTCTAGCCGACAAGCTGCGGATCACCGTCGGCACCGATGAGCAGAACGGCGCACTCGTTCGAGCCTTGGGCGAGATGATCACATGAAGCCAAGAACGGCATCCATCGAGCGGAAGACGAAAGAAACCCAGATCGCGCTGTCGGTCAATCTCGACGGCTCCGGGGCGACTGACGTCCAGACCGGCATCGGCTTCCTCGACCACATGCTGGACCATCTCGGCAAGCACAGCCTGACGGACCTGAAGATCAAGGCCGCCGGCGACCTGCACGTGGACGACCACCACACCTGCGAGGACGTGGCGATCTGCCTGGGTCAGGCGCTCGCGCGTGCGCTGGGCGACAAGGCGGGCATCGCGCGCTACGGCTCGGCGTCGGTGCCGATGGAAGAGGCGCTGGCCAACGTGTCGCTGGACCTGTCGGGCCGGCCGGCCGTCGTGTTCACAGTCAAGTTCGCGGGCGACAAGATCGGCGCCTTCGACGTGCAGCTCATCGAGGAGTTCCTGCGTCGGCTGGCCGCCACCGCCGGCATGAACCTGCACGTCAACGTGCCGTACGGCACGAACGACCACCACGTCGCCGAGGCGATCTTCAAGGCGGTCGCCCAGGCGCTGCGGCAGGCCAAGTCCGTCGATCCCGCGCGCGGCGGCGACGTGCCCAGCACTAAGGGAACGCTCTAATTGCGGATTGCGGATTGGGGACCTGCGGTCTTCCGGTATTCCGGTCTTCCGGCTTCGCCAAAGGCTATGCCCGGACAGGTCGCTAGAGGCTCCGCCGCGGCAAGCCAATCCGAAATCCGCAATCGAATGCCCCCTACGCCCTATGCTCTTCGCCCTGAGCCCTCATAGTTGGAGGCCCTCGTGAGCTCCTTGACGGTACTAGGCCTTGGCAATGTCCTGATGAGCGACGAAGGCGTGGGCGTCCGCCTCATGGAGGCCGTCCGCGACGCACACGACTGGCCGGCCGACGTGGAGTTCATCGACGGCGGGGCGGGGGGGCTGAACCTGCTGGGCGTCATCGAACGCGCCGAGAGGCTGCTCGTCTTCGACGCAGCCGAGATGCACCTGGCGCCCGGCGAGCACCGCGTCGTTACGCCCGATCAACTCACCGACGATGCACCCGTCCACCGCCTCAGCATGCACGACGTGTCGTTCACGGAGACCCTGCGCCTGTGCGGGCAGTTCCTCAGCCGGCCGGATGACGTGACGATCCTGGCCATCCAGCCCAAGACGGTGGACTTCGGCCGCGAGTTGAGCCCGGAGTTGACGGCCGCCATGCCCCGTCTCGCGGACGCGGCCTGTGAGCTTGTGTCGGCCCGGAGGGTTCATTAGCCACGGAGACCGCGAAGGACGGGTGCCCCGGGCAAGCGGTAGCTTGCCCGGGTTGACGGCCTCGGTTGGGTGCCATGCCCCGACGGGACATGCTTCTGGCAAACAGCGCCAGAAGCATGGCACCCGGCGCGAATCCGTGAGCTGGATCTTCGTCCTTTCAACGATCTTGCCGCGGCACTAAGATGTCAGCACGCGCGACTGTCGTGGGGAACTGGACCGTGACGGAAGACACGAGCGAAACCGGCCAGGGCCATGAAGAGCAGACGCGGGAAGTACCCGTCTGCCTGAACTGCCTGACGCCCGTCGATCCGCTTCAGCACTACTGCCCCAAGTGCGGCCAGACCGTCGGCCAGCTCTCGCCGTATATCCCCTTCGTGAACATCCCGTACAACATGCAGCCATTCGGGCGGATGTGGCGTCGGACTTGGTACAGCACGAAGAGGTCCTTCGGCACGAAGCTCCTGTACTTCCTCATGCTTGTCATGTTCGCGCCCGTCATTTTCATCGGCCTGCCGTTCGTTCTGTGGCGGTTCATGAAGCACCCGCCGCGCAGACGCCACGGACCCCACGAGCCCATTGCCGACGACGACGGGGGCGCCGCTTGGCCCGACGAGCCGCCCTGGTATAATTGTCAGGATGGAAGTTGAGCTTCGTGAGATGCTGCTTTCGCGCGGTGCCTCGGTCGTGGCCTATGCGGACCTGCGCGCCCTGCCGGCCGACGCCCGGGGCGGGATGCCGTTCGGCGTATCCGTCGCGGTGGCCTTGAACGGCGAGATCCTGAATGAGATAGCAACCGGCCCGACGGCGGCCTACTGGGACGAGTACAACCGCGTCAACGCACTGCTGGATGAGTTGGCGAAGGCAGCCATAGGCTTCCTGACCGAACGCGGCTTTCGTGCCGTCGCGGCGGCCGCCAGCGGCCGGGTCGACCCGGAGACGCTCACCACGCGTCTGCCGCACAAGACCGTCGCCACGCGGGCAGGTCTGGGGTGGATCGGCAAGACAGCCCTGCTGATAACCAAGCGGTTCGGATCGGGCGTTCGGCTGACGAGCATCCTGACGGATGCGCCGTTGCCGGCCGGCGAGCCCGTTGACGAGTCGCAGTGCGGCGAGTGCCGGCTGTGCGCGACGGCCTGTCCCGCGCAGGCGTCGCGCGATCGGCTCTGGACGGCCGGCATGGAGCGGGCGGACATCTACGACGCCTTCGCCTGCCGCCGCACCGCCTCCGAGCTCGCCCGGAAGGCGGGGGCCGGCAAGTCGATCTGCGGCATCTGCATCTCCGTGTGCCCGTGGACCCGCCGGTACATCGACGCGGACGAGCGAGGATAGCCCATGCACGAACACGGACTGGCCAAGGAGCTCTGGCCGCAGTTGCAGGCTATCGCCGAGGCGAAGGGCTTCCGGCGCGTGATCCGCGTCGAGATGATCGTGGGCATGCTGCACGGCGTGACGGGCGAGTTCCTGGCGCACAGCTTCGAGCACGCCTTCGCCGGCACGAGCTTTCAGGGGGCGGCCGTCTCGATCACCGTCGTGGACCCAGGCCAGGAGTACATCCCCCCGAACTCCGACCAGCGGGTGTCCGCCAGCGGCTGGGAGTTGCTCGTCATGCGCATGGAAGGGGTCGAGTAGCACGCATGTAGCACGGGCGTCCCGCCCGTGGGGGAGTAGGGGCGGCGCGTGAATGTATATACTCAAACTGACCGCTTCTTGAGGCCCGAAGGGCCGGCCCGATGATAGCCGGGGGCGGAAGCCCCCGGCGGGCAAGGAGTTACGAATGGAGCCCCGAAGGGGCGATCGAACTTCTCCGTGCGTCCCAGACCGTCCTGGGATTTCGCTCGCCCCTACGGGGCTCCGCTCCAACTGGGCCTGGCACCGTGGGCTTCCGCCCACGGCCATCATCGCAGACCCCTTCGGGGTCGGGGAGAAACGGTCAGTTTGAGTACACAGGACGCGGCTGCACGATTCTTCTTCGCACAGCCGGCCCGGCGCGGGTATCATCAGCCGAAACGCCCCATTGCCCATGGGGTTCATCCAGTTGTCCACAAGCAAGGAGAAACCCGGTGTCCAGACACATGGAGATTGCAGTCGCTGCGGTAGTACTGCTGTTGTCCAGCCTGGTTCTGCCGTGGACGGATGCGGCGCTGCATGCCGCCGGTCCCGCCGCCGACAGCAAGGCAGGCGAGAGGATCGCAGCCTACGCCCAGATGGCGATCAACCGAGATCCCAATGACCGACCGGCCATGCTGAAGGGGCTTTCCGATCCGGAGCCTCTGGTGCGCCGGCACGCTATCTACGCCCTGGAGCGGATCGGCGACAAGTCCAGCGCCGCCAGGCTCATCCCTCTGCTGAAGGACTCCGACGGATGGGTCCCCCGCTGTGCGGCCATCGCCCTGGGCAAGCTGCGCGCGCGCGAGGCAGTGAAGCCGCTGTGCGAGGCTCTTAAGCACGAGGACGTGCACCTGCGCTTCGAGGCGTTCGTGGCGCTTGGGCGGATCGGCGATCCGTCGTCGCAGAAGCCGATCATCGAGGGGCTACAGGACAAGCGCATATGGACGGAGCTGGGCGTGTGGGACCAGCGGGCGATCCTGCGCGTGATGGAGCGCGAGTTCTTCACGGACCGCGACGTGATCCCGGTGCTCAAGGGCCTGCTGAGCTACAAGGACTGGGAGCATCCGGAGTTCGCAGGCATGACCGAGCAGCGCAAGGCCCAGTTGGCGCTGCTGATCTCCAACGGGGCCGCGGAGGTGCTGACCAAGTTCGGCGACGGCTCCGGCGAGAAGTACCTCATCGAGGGACTGGCCGCCGACGACTACATGCAGCAGTCCTCAGCGTACGCCCTGGGCAAGCTCAAGTCGGCCAAGGCCGTCCCCGGCCTGGTCAAGATGCTGTCCGGGGAGTGGATGACCAATCGCCGCCGGGCCGTCCGGGCCCTCGGGGAGATCGGCGACGCGTCGGCTGTGCCGGCGCTGGAGAAGCTCATGGAGGACAAGGACGACCGCATCAGAATGCTTGCGGCCCAGGCCCTTGCGAAGATCGACGGCAAGAAGCGCCGGTTGGCGCTGGTCGGCAAGCCGGCGAAGTTCCCCGAGATTCCCGCGGACAAGCTCGATACCCCCGGCGGCAAGCGCCCGCCGCAGTTCATCTGCCTCGGCGTCGATGACTGCGTCAACATCGAGGGAATGGAGTCGATTCTCGACGTCGTCCAGACGCTCCACGACAGCGGGGCCAAGGCGGTCTTCACGCTGTGGGTTGCGCCGCTGGCCGCCGACCCCAACAGCCGGGACCTCGAAAAGCAGAAGATCATCTACCAGCGCCTGTTCGACATGGGCTGCGAGATCGCCAACCACACGCTGCGGCACAACCCTCGCGGGATCTATTGGACGGCCTGCCCGTACGAGGAGCAGGTGGAGGCCATCGAGGGCGCCGCCAAGTGGTACCGCGACAACGTCAAGGGGTTCATCCGCCCGTTCAGCTTCAAGGGCGGCGGCGGGGCCTCCGGCACGGCCATCGACCCCAACTTCAGCCGGCAGCTTCTTAACAGGCAGCGGTTCCTCTACTCGGGCCGTCGCGGGCAGCACCCCAACCAGCAGACCTGGCCCAAGCCCGGCGCAAAGACGTATCGGCTGGGGACGGGCTGTCTGGACGGGTCGGCCCCGCCGGTGCATGAGACAATCACCAACCCGATCCGGTCCGATTACTCCGGCACGTTCGACTTCGAGGTGCCCGAGGGCCTGGCCATGTGGAAGGCCAACTTCGAGTATCACTACAACCATCCGCGGCGGCCGATCCTCGCAGTCAACGCCTTCCACGACTGGGGCTTCAAGACCCTGGACGATTCTGTCTCCAAGGGCTCCCACCGCAACGAGGCGGCCATCCTCAAGGCCTTCCTGATGGACGTGCTGGTGACCAACAAGACCAAGTACCCGCAGACCCACTGCGTGACGTTCCGACAAGTGATCGAATACGTGGTCACCGACGGCGACCTGAAGCACACGCTGGCCGCAGGCAACTGCCAGGACAGCCGAAACCCCGTAAAGCCGAAGATCGACTAGCGCGGTCTTCTAGCGGCATTTCTCTAGACCTCTTGCCGCCGGCCTGCGTCTAATGGGATGAGCCGCAGGAAAGCCAACCCTGCGCGCTGCGGGAAAGGAGACTCACCATGGCCAAGAAACTTCATTATCTGAGCGGGCTGGCCGTCTGCGCCGCGGTGCTCTGTGCCGCGGCGGCGCCGGCGGCCGAGCAGACGTGGTCGGTCGGCAAGCTGCCGGGCTGCGACAACCTGCCGGTGCGGATGGCCGGCTACTACGAGCCGGTCAAGGTCGAGTTCACCCCGGCCGTCAAGCCTTACGAGCTGCCGTTGAACCTTGCCAAGCTGTCCAACGCCGAGTTCGCGAAGGCCTTGTACGAGCTGCGCGACCCGGCCGTCTCTAAGGCGTTCAGCGCGCTGTTGACGCGCAACGCCTTCGCCGTGGTGGCCGGACGCTCCGAGGACGTCCCCGGGTTCTACAAGGACGTCAAGATGCGCGGGCTGCCGATCTTCGTGACCTCCGATTCGCTGCTGCACCTGTACCACATCCAGTTCGATGAGACGCTCAAGGACATCGAGGAGCGCGAGTTCTTCAACGACGCGGTGGCGATCTCCAAGGCGGTCCAGGCCGAGGCGATCAAGCTGCATGAGGCGAGTGAGGGCGACCTGAAGGCCGCGGCCAAGCTGCTGGTCGGCTACGCGACGGTGCCCGTGGTCGTCCTCAGCCAGAGCGACCTCGGCGCAGAGGCGGCCGAGGCGCTAGAGGAGGTCAATGCCTGGCCCGCCCGCCCCAACTGGCGGCGGCAGCAGGCCTTCTACGAGAAGTACGACGAGGTCCTGAAGGCGATCGCGCCGGCCGGTCCCCGGCGCAGGCCGGCATCCGCCATGAGGCCGGCCGATCTGAAGAAGGCCCTGTCGGACTACTCCAAGGCCCACCCGGCGAAGGCCGACCCGGGCAAGCTCATCCCCAAGATCGTTGACAAGCAGGTTCGCGCGGAGCTGGACCTCATCGCCGCGCACGAGGGCTTCAATGAAAGCCCGATGTTCACCTACAAGGAGGACTACTCGCAGTACGTCCCCCGCGGGCACTACACGCGCAGCAAGAAGCTCAAGCAGTACTTCAAGGCCCTCATGTGGTACGGGCGGATGACCTTCATCATCCGCGGCAAGACGGCCGACATCGACGGCGTGATATCGCTTGAGGAGGCGAAGATCCAGACGATCGCGGCCTGCATGCTGGCCGGCATGATGGAGGGCAAGCTGGCCGACGGGCGGACCCTGGCGGCCGCCTGGGACCGGCTGTATTCCGTGACGGCCTACTACGTCGGCCTGGCCGACGACCTGACGCCCTACGAGTATCGCCAGGCCCTGCGCGACGCCATCGGCGAGAAGGTCACGGGCGCCAACCTCACCAACGCGCAGAAGTTCTTCGATCTCCGCAAGAAGCTGGCCGAGCTTCGCAAGCCGGAGATATACAGCGGCCTGGGCGACATCGAGGGCCCGCCGGCCGACATCGCCACCGAGGCCGACCTGGCCAAGGCACTGGCCATGACGCAGGGCCTGCGACTGATGGGCCAGCGATACATCCCCGACTCGTACATGATGGGCAAGATGGTCTATCCGACCGTCGGCCTCTTCACCGGCCAGGGCAGCCCCTTCACGCTGGTTCGGTCGCGGGGCGGGCCGATCCGCGGCTTCCCGCGCGGGCTGGACGTGATGACCGTTCTCGGGTCCGGCCGAGCCCGCCACTGGATCAAGCAGCTTGGCGACGACCAGTACCAGCGATTCGACGCCAGGCTCGGCGATTTGAAAGGCAAGTTCGACGGCATCCCCGCCGAGGGCTGGAACCGCAACATGTACTGGTCGTGGCTGCATACGCTGCGGGCGCTGCTGAAGGAGTACCCCAGCGGGTATCCGACGTTCATGCAGTCCGAGGCTTGGCAGGACAAGCAGCTCTCGGCCGCCCTGGCGAGCTGGTCGCAGCTTCGCCACGACACGATCCTCTATGCCAAGCAGTCTTACACAATGCGGGCCGGCTCGGCGCCGCAGCGGCCGAAGATGGTCGAGGGCTACATCGAGCCCGTGCCGGAGTTCTACGCGCGGCTGCTGGCCCTGACGCGGATGACGCTGAAGGGCCTGGACGAATTCAAGGTGCTGGACGACCGCTCGCGCGGGCGGCTGGCGGCGCTGGAGGGCATCGTCAAGCGGCTGCTGGACCTGTCCGTTGCGGAGCTGAGCAACAAGAAGCTCACCGACGAGGACTACGCCTTTATCCGCTCGTTCGGCGATCAGCTTTCGTCGGTGGTGGCCGGCGTCAACAAGCAGGGCACCGAGACGACGATCATCGCTGACGTGCACACCGAGGGCAACTCTCGCCAGGTTCTCGAAGAGGGCACGGGGTATCTGCACATGATGGTGGTGGTCTACCCGATGCCGGATGGCGGGCTGGTCGCCGGCGTGGGGCCGGTCCTGAGCCACTACGAGTTCAAGCACCCGATGTCGAACCGCCTGACCGACGAGGCCTGGAAGCAGATGCTTCGCGGCGGCAAGGCCCCGGCGCTGCCCGAGTGGGCACAGCCGTTCACTGTCCAGCCCGGCGCGGCCAAGCCGGCCCCAGCGCCCGCCGGCCCCGCCCTGCGGATGCGCAAGACCGGCCCGTAGCCCCGCATTGCCGGCGCGCGTTGAATGTGGGGGGTGGCGACTGGGTGCGCCGTCAGCGGAGCGGCAGCAGGGACGGCAGGGATGCTTGTAAGATGGGAGGGTCGCTCAGCGCGACGTCGTCTCGACCCGTCGGCCCGGGCCTCACACCGGGAGAGCCCTTCCCGGACCGGATTCGCCTGAGTGCCAGGCCCCTGCCCGAGCAGGCCCTGCTGCGCCGGCCTGTGCCCAAGACGCCGGATCGCTGATCGCTACGGCGCGCGGAGCGGAGGTCAGTATGAGATCTCGAAACGGTAGCGCTCGTTGTCCGTGTTGACCGGTGTGTGAACCTCAACGTGGGCGTCCAGGTACAGGAAGTTCGCCGTCGCACCGGTCTTGTACAGGCTCTCGTCCGCGGGCAGGACGTGGCGATAGGAGAAGCCATAGCCGCCGGCGTTCGGCCTGAACAGCCAGGGGGGGTCGTTCTGATACAGCGCCCCCGGCATCGCGCCGAAGCTGTCGTCTCCCGCCTCCGTCTCGAGCAGGAGGTACAGCTCACTGGGCGTGCGGAACCGCTCCAACCTGGCCCCCAGCGCATA
>Ga0307378_10006491_pt1 | contig 15992 bp, 18 predicted proteins | sample UN1MG_FD_202238 | JGI IMG/M metagenome (GOLD analysis project Ga0307378, IMG submission 202238) | Soil microbial communities from Risofladan, Vaasa, Finland - UN-1 | ecosystem: Environmental > Terrestrial > Soil > Coastal area > Acid sulfate soil | place: Finland: Risofladan, Vaasa | collected... | reverse complement strand
AGATCCGAAAAATTGCGAGATTGGATATGATTTGGATTAAAACACGAGTATAATAATTTTTGTTACCTCCGATATATGGTATTTGGGGAATTAGGTTCTCAAATTCCTCGTTCATTTGTTTAATACATTTATTTATTTTAGCATCATCATATTGTCCCTTAAGTAATTTCGGTATGCTAACTATATATTTACTAAAATCTTTCATCAATCTTGCTTTTTTTTTAATATAATAATCTTTATCTATTTTGAGGGGCATTAATTACTTCGCCATTTGGGTTTATTTTCTTTATTTTTTAATAATTATAATAGAACTCTAATAGAAAAATGTCTCCTTTTGTTAATAAATTTCTAAGTTAGAATTTAAGATTTTTGGGTGCATATTAAAAAATAAATAAAATTTGACATCCTTTTCTTGTCATAAATAATTAGCAATAAGATTGTTATACCTATCAACAAATAACTATTAATAAATAATAGTAGTTCATCGATTATCAAAACTTGGAAGAAATCTACAAAAACGTTAAATATTTAGTCAATAGATATTACTTTATCCAATGTTTTAGAAAATTATATACATACAAAAGTGTATAAATTTGAAAAAGAAAATAAAGACAAAATTAATCTTATTGATACTCACCGCTATATTTTTATATTCCTCTTCAATTACGACTTGTACTGTTGCACAAGAAAGCATAACAATTACGAGCCATGGATGTAGTGCTTGTAATCAAGAAACGAATAGTTTTTGGGTAAACTGGAGTTATACAGGCAGTATTCTCCAGATATCAATCTTTATTTACGATTTAACGATGACGACTATAGAATACACTGTTGTAGATGGGACTACAAATCTTGGTGCATATGAATGGAGTTTTCCTGTGTCTCATCCACTTGATGGAGAATATTATTTAGTAGTTTGTGATTACAGTAATAATAATGTAAACGATTCTGTTTTAAAAGAGGTATATCCAATACAATCATTTACTCCACCTATACCTGGATATCCTATATTATTAATTGGATTGATAATTGGAATAACGAGTGTTATAGCAGCAATACCTCTAACTAAAAGATTAAGAAAGAGATAATTAATTTTATCTCATATTTTTTTTATTGTTTTTTTTGATATTCCGTATTAAACATTCAATTCTATATTTGTTATTGGTTTCTGCACTTCTCGGGTTAGAATTTGATTTTAAAGTTCAGTAAATATTCTAACTTCCATTGAACTTCAATTTTCTAAACTAAAAATAATCAAATTTAATTATTTTAATTTTAAATATATATAATGAAAAATTTCCAGTGGATAATTATTCTAGCCTAGAAGATAATTCCCTAAAAAATTTCAATTCAGAATTTAAACATATTCTGAAAGATGAATTTCTTAATGAATAAATACAAACCTAGAATTTATCATTAAATTTATCGGGACTCTCAATATAAATTAATGAATTTTTATTGATTTGTTAAATAGTAATCAATGTGAGATAAAAATGGGTTTAGAATTAATAAATAGTAAAATTCACATTCATGATAATGAATTTAAAATTTCTAAAGAAGTATTAGATATTTCAAATTTAGCAATCCCGTTCTCAGTCATATTTAAAAGAAATATTTCACCAGATATCTATTCTGGCGAGGAAATTATACCATTTAAGGAAAAAATCTCAGAATTTCAACAAATTCTAATAAATGAGTTTTTAATGGAATAGCAAATTTAACTAGAATTTAAAGTCATCAAAGGAAATTTTCTAATTATTTCAGACTAGACTTCAAATTTTATATATTAATAAACATAAAATATAATCCATATATCTTTAGAATTCAATTTTAAAAATGAAAAATCATGGAAAAATTAGATAAAATTTATGAAAAAGTGCACGCAAGTTTTTTTGGATTTATTGGAATTGCTATTTTTCTTGTTGGAGCAATCCCCGCAATGTTAGTCCATAGTAATTTCAGTTTATTAACTACTTTTATTAGTGATTTAGCTGTACCGGGATGGAATGACTTAGCAGTTTTGTTTAGTGTCTGTTGGTTCATAACAGGGCTTTTTATGATATTATTTATATTAGGTTTTACCCGATATTTACAAGAGAAGGGGGCATCTATAAAAGCAACTTGGATAGGGTGTATTTTAGGTGTTGTTTCAGCTATAGGTATTTTAATGTTGGCGCTTTTCAATACAAGGGACTTTGATGCATTACATGATATCGCACAATACGTTTTCTTCTTCCCAGGTATTTTATACTTATTTAGTTATGCCTATATTGAATATAAGCTTTCAGAATTTCCCCTATGGCAAGCATTGATTAATGTTATTGTAGCATTTTTCTTCATACTATACTTGGTGCTCTTTATTGTTAATAGAGTGGACGAAGCGTTACTTGTAGAAGCTAAAGTTTTAGCGGAGTGGTTATTTCTTTTTTCAAATTTATTCTGGTTTGTAGAAACAGGTGCTTTTATCTTAAAGAAATAAAAAATTCCAATTTTTCTTTTTTTTTTCCTTAATTCTTTGCTAAAGGTAAAATCTTATTTGGAAGTATAAAGACATTTTGACACATTGGGCATGCATTATATTTTAGAAGCCAAGATGAAACACAAGTTGAGTGATAAATACTTTCACAAAAAGAACATTTGATTGTTGTTTGTCTACTTGGATTAATAAATTGATGACATACGGTACATTGAACTTTTTTTAGGAATTTTTCGTGATCTTTTTTTAATTTTTTACCGCAAAAAGAGCAGAAATTTGTCTTACCATTATCAGATCTAGGTAATTGTTTCCCACAATAAGGACAAAAATTATAAATTCTCCCGGGCAAATATTTTTCACCAATCACAATATTCTTAATTCTAAATAAGTAAAAATGGAAATAGTAATAAAATGATCTTTAGACCAATTTTTAAATGAAAAATGAGTATGATTGTTATTTATGCTTTTGAATAAATTCTCTTAATGGTGTAGTATATTCCTCTTTAAATGAAAAAATGTTATTATGCCCGGCATCTTCAATCAAAACTAGTTTTTTTTCAACATTATCTGGAATACAATCATAGATCAATTTTCCCTCATCACACGGAATAATCCAATCTTGAGTGCCATGAATAACTAATACAGGCTTTTGGAAATTTCTAATTCTAGTATCATTTGAATACTTACTCAATCCATCTGGAGTAATACCGGGGCCACTCACTCTGAATAGTCTCGTCATCATATTGTACATACTCGCAAATCCACTTTCAAAAATAATACCTTTCAAACTATCTGGGTTATATGAGCCAATTTCTGATGCACACACACTACCAAGCGAACGTCCCAAAAGAAATAAAGAATCTTCTAAGTTTTCTTCGATCATCCATTTGTAAAATTCATTATAAACAGGTAATGCATCAGAAATTAAACTAGTATATATTGGTTGACCTGAACTGAAACCATAACCACGAAAGTCAACAACTGCCAAATTTACCCCACAATCAAAAAAAAAGTCTAAGAAATACTGGTAATCAGAAGAAATCTCCCCATTTCCATGAAATAATAATATTGTTGGATAATTAGCATCGTTTAAATAGAAAAAACCACCTAACATAATGTTTTTACTTATTTCAAATTTTAATATTTCAATGTTTGGACCTAAATTAGTTGGGATAGGGATTCTTCGTGGATAAAAAACAATATTAGAAACTGTTGGATTATCTATTAGTTTTTTCACCATAATAGAAAAACTTCTTTTATGTTTTTAAAAATTGCTCAAATGCTTATATTATTTTGTTAAAAATTTTTGACAAAATTGAAAATCCTTAAATAAAATTATTACAGTTATCTAAATACCGTAAATCTAATTTTTAAATTATAAAAAAGGTAAAGATGAATTATGGGAATTGTTATGGTAACAGTATGGTATCCAATGCATAAAGGAATGGACGTTGCAAAAAAATATTTAAAACAACCTAGAGAAATTCCGTTTGTAACAAAATGGAGAGTTTTTAACACCCCAGCTGGAAAAGATGGAATGAAGACTTATCATTTAATTTATACGGAAAGGGGAAAATTAGAAGAAGCAGGAGCAGAAATCTTCAAGTATTTCGCGCCATTTACCATGGAAATTGAGGGTTTTCATCTTCAGTTCGAGAATTTAATGGGAACATCTGATTCCTACAAATTAATTGGAATGAAATGGTAAGAATTATTAATTTCTTAATACTTTTTTTTTATTTTGAAGAACAAATTATTTTCTAAAAATTATTGTTATAATTAGGTTATTTTAAAATTAACCTCTGAAGAAAAGCGTATCCAAATATTTTATTCTTTCTATTAAAGTAATTAGCTTTTTTAAGATGCCTAATAAAACTCTCTATATAAATTAGATTTTATAATTAAGTACTTTTTATGATAATAATTTCATTAATTATTATTTTGCCTTTCCTTGACTGGCAACAGCTTCAATTGCTTTAGCTATTTCTTCGGCATCACCAAGATAATAATGTGCAATTGGTTTTAAATCATCATCTAATTCATATATTAATGGAACTCCGGTAGGTATATTTAATTTGACTACTTCTTCATCTGGCATGTCATCAAGATATTTTACAAGTGCTCTTAGACTATTTCCATGAGCTGAAATTAAGACTTTCTTGCCAGATTTTACAGTTGGGATGATTGTATCATGCCAATAAGGTAATACCCTTGCCACTGTATCTTTCAAACATTCAGTTAAAGGAATCTCATCAGCAGTTAGACTTTTATATTTCTCTTCATTTCCAGGATATCGCGGATCGCTTGTTTTAAGAGGAGGGGGCGGCACATCATAACTTCTTCTCCAAATCAAAACTTGTTCTTCACCAACATCTTTTGCCATTTCAGATTTTGAATATCCTTGCAGGACACCATAATGTCTTTCATTTAATCGCCAAGAGCGAAACACTGGAATCCACATTAAGTCCATCTTATCTAAGACAATCCAAAGTGTTCGAATTCCTCTTTTAAGTACCGATGTATATGCTATATCAAAAGTGAATCCTCCTCCCTTCAACAATTTTGCCGCTTCAATCGCTTCTTGAATCCCTTTCTCTGAAAGATCCACATCTGTCCAACCTGTAAACTTGTTTTCTTTATTCCATGTACTTTCTCCATGCCTTAGAAGCACTATTTTATACATTTTAATCACATTTTGTACTTGTATTTAACACATTATTTGATTATTTTAAAACTTAATATATAAATTCTTTCTCTAAAAAAAGAATAAAAAAAAAAAGTAAAATTAGAATTACTTATTTTCTCGTATGTATTGCTATGATTGATCGATATTTGAAGATCCTTCTAATTCTTCTAACTTTTTATGCTTTTCATCATGCAATATAAGTATATCTTTTTGAATCTTTTTCCAATATTCTCCTTTTATAGGATATAATTGTAATATTAGAGCTGCTATTATTAATGCAATTCCTGGGATTAATCCTATGAAAAGTCTAATTGCAAAAATTGCTGCTGGTGGTTGGGGAAGTACTGGGGGATCACCAAGTTCGTGATCAATGAAATTTGCTAAATCCAATAATACTGCTGGAATTATAATAGCAATACTTTGTGCTGGTTTGGTAAAGAACGCATTCATGCCAAAAAAAGTAGCTTCTCTTCTTACTCCTGTCTTTAATTCGTCTTCATCACACACTTGAGCAAATAAAACATTTGTGAAAATTAAAGGTCCTACGAAACCGATTGCTGCTATAGTTAGAGTCAGATAAATCAATTCATTTATACCAAAAGCGGTAACAATAAATAACAGAATTAATCCAGATCCACCGATTAAGAGTAATATTTGATCACTTCTAACTACACCCCACTTTTTAATTAATTTTGGAGTCACCCAGATACCTGCAAGAAGAGGGATAAATACGAATAGTAATAATATCATTGTAGATTGTTGTACAACATAATCTGCTAAAAAGAAGAGTGAGCCAACTATCAATGACTGGATAAGAATACCCATAAAATTAGCTGCTGTTACGACAAGAAAGGATTTACTTCGGATTGTAACTTTAAAGGCTTCTTTAAAGCCTAAAGGTTCACCTATCTTACTGAATTCAGGTCTTTCTGTGAATTTATACGAAGTATATAAGATTAATGCCATTCCTAATATCCCAACTAAAACCATTGACATTAGAAGCAAGAATCGGGATTGATTGCGGAATAAATCAGGGATGATGAAACCGAAAATTGTGCCAATCATACCTAAGAATTGCCAATACATGTTGAGACTATTTCTTTCTTGTTCATCTTCTGTTAACTCAGGCAAAAGAGCAGAATACACAAGAAATATTATTGTGTAAGCAGTATCGTAAAGACATGTCGTTATTACCATCCACCAGAAGACATTCCAATTTCCTGCGGTCGGTTCTGGTGCGAACCAAACTAGTACAAATGTTAAAGCTAAAAATGGAGTTGTATATCTTATAAATGGAATTCTCCTTCCTTTTTTAGCTTTTGACTTATCTGAATAAAAGCCGAAGAGTGGATCATTTAACATATTAACTATTATATAGACTACTTGGATATAAATGATGATTGCAGAATTTTCTACAAGACCTAAATAATCTACGTAAAAAATAGGTAATAATGATGCGTAAATACCACTAATCATTGCACCTCCAAGACTAGCTAATCCCCATTGTATCTTACGTGTAGGTGAAAACTTAGGTGGTGTTTTTTCTATTGACATTATAAATCAATTTGAATTTTATTATAGAGTGAATTTTTCTTGATGAAAATATATCAACTATTTTCTTTATTAAAATTTATTTTAAAAAATTATTAATTCATTTAAAATTAGTCTAGTTTTTGGTTTGAAAATTGATTTATATCAAATTCAATTCTTTCACCTGTATCTACCAATCTTCTCATTGGCTGTTTCTTACTATCTTCTATGGCGATCTGAGTTGGTTGATATTTTTGCGCCGGATTTCCAATATAAATCCAATCGGGCTCTATAATTTGATTAATATGGGTGACTGTCCACACACCTAAAGTTGCGCCTTTCCCAATTATCGTACCTGGTGAAACAATTGAATTTGCTCCTAAAACTACATGATCACCAACAACAACTTTTTTAATTAGGAGATAATCAGTATTCTCTATTCTGACAATAGTGCTCGAAAAAATTTGAGCTCCTTGCCCTATCATAATATTATTGCCATACTCAATAAATTCAACATCGCTCCAGCCATCAAACATAGTACTTTTAAAATCGGCATTTATATCACACATTTTAAACGCAAAATTGTTAGCCCATGGAAAGCAGAAATTATTCCATATCAGAAAAATAAATTTTTTTACAGTTACTCGTAGGCAGAAATAAGTAAAGTCTTTATTCTTTCGATCAATTTTAAAGAGCCCCTCTCGTGGTTTACGAATTAATTTAAGAATAATTAGACACAATTTACCTAGAAGTAAACTAAGGAGAATATAGGAGCCCCACCAAGCCAAAATATCAATAAAGAATAATACAATTCTCCAATGAAAAAGATTTGAATCCATTGCAAAACTAAAAAAAGTTAATATCATTACTGAAGGCATCACGATTGAAAGAAGATGCAAAAATAAATAGAGTAAAGATGAAGTAACGGTCCATTTAAATCCATTTGTTGTTATAGGGATCTTTTTAATATCAATTGAATTTTTTTCAGGTTTAGAGACTGAAATTCCATTATTCCCCGTCATATTCACCTCCAGTAAATTTCTTAATTTGTTCTTGACTCAATTTTTTTGCAGGAAATCGTCCATATATACTATTTTTTCCTAACTGATCATATTTTATTGTTGCACACAATGGTAATACTGTAGAATTATCTTCCATCTTTAAACCTGGTAAAGAACCATTTGATAGACTAAAAACGCAATTATTACCAATGTCAGCTCCAAAAAAAGTTAGATTTTCTTCTCCGTAAACGCCGTCAACTAAATGGTTGGTAATGTGGGAAAAAGTTCCGATATAACAATTTCTACCATAATCAACATGACTATGGAAAAAAGTATCTTCAAAGACTGTTCCTTTACCAATCTTATTCGATCCTATAAATTTTAACTCCCAATTAATAAGCCAAGGAAAGGGAGAACGAATAAAAGCAAAGATTGGATATTTAAATAAGAAGGATCTAAAATGATAATAATCTAAAGCTTTAGATGTTTCGTCTAAATTCCGATCAAATACTCCTTGAACATGTCCTCTTTTATCTGTTATTTTGTAAAACCATCTAGTAAAGAGCGCTACAAAAAATAAATGAATTAGGTAGATGCAAATAAAAATTAAAGGTGTAAGGAATAGATTTGTAATTATAGTTGTATCTAAAAGTGAATTTAAAGAAAAAGTGGTTGAGAGTAAATTTGGGATTAGCAATCCAAATAGAAATAAGAAAAATAAAAAACCGGGCAAAACAAAAGAACACCCAATTATAATTATTCCCGCGATTAAATAGAAGTGAAAAGGAACTGATAATTCCTTTGCATGCGCTCTTAAATTTTCTGTATCATATTCATCAAGGATCCTCCTATTAAAAATAATGTTTTGGAGCGTATTGTCATTTTTAATTGATTCTGTTCCCTCTATCTTTTTAGCAGGAGAACCTCTGTAAATTGCGTTAGATTCTAACCGTTGATTAAGTGTTGTCATTGCAATTGCATCTAATATTGTATTAGATTCTATTATTGTTCCAGGTAATACAATTGAATGAGCTCCTACAATTACGTTATCTTTTATCGATACTTTTTTCAAAATTAACTTGTCTTTGATGATAATATTAGATATAATAAAACTTCCTGTTCCAATTTTAACATTTTTTCCCAATTCAATAAATTCACAATCAATCCATCCTTCATATAACGAGTTTGAAAAAGAAGTTCTTACTCCGAGTATTTTTAAGATTAAAAGTTCAAGAAAAGGTAATGATAATTGTCGTGCCAACCAAGTTGGCCATTTTCTTACAACTGCCCTTAAACTCCAATAACAGTAGTCCATATCACTTTTATTTCTCAAGAAAACTCCTTCTTTAGGTTTATGTAGGATATTTATAAAAATCAGGAAGATTTTAGCAACAATAGCAGAACTTATTATCAATAATATGATACTTAAGAAGAAAGCAAATGGAAAAAGAATATAAAATATTAAATCAAGAATAGGAAAGAATTGCCAAAAATACCAAACCCATAGTAATGATGGTTGAGCACTTAATATTATTATCAAAAAGTAGATTATCAGATACCGTTTTTTAGCAAGAGAATTTGTAGTTCTTGGTCCAACTCTTAATGATGATGGAATTGAAATTCTAAAATCACTTTAATTTATCCTTTTTAAAGCCAGAATATACGGAATTCAGCTAATAAATTTATATATAAAAGAATAATTTTGTCCTAATTATTTATTTTTATCCATTTGAAAAAATCAGCTTAAAAAAGACCATTTGGATGATTAAGTGGATATTAGTCTTCTATTGTAAAATCTTTTATCATTGTAATATTGTTATCAATATCAATAGTAATGGCAATAAGCTTTAATTCTTCATCATCTACGGTTTCTGGATCCATCATCACAAAATAAAATTTATTCCCCTCTGTATCAAAACCAACTTCCATTTCACCACAATCCTCTGGTATTATCTCCGCAATGTTTTCTGGTGCATTTTCTTTCAAGATCTCGTAGATAGCATCTTCAAGAGTTTTCTGGCTGGCTCTGATTTTTTTAATATTCGAGAAATCAAATTGTCCCATTGACTCCTGAGCCTTAGAATTTAAATCAATCCATTCTTGAAAATATTTTTTCAACATAAAATTACATTATTATTAACTAAATTAAAATTTCTTATTTTAAGAAAAATAAATAATACGAAATTCATCAGTATTATATAATAACTATTTAAAATATTTAGGTGATAGAATGGATATTCTACTTCCAAAGCCAATATTAAAAGGTAGTAAAAGTTTGGAAGAATGTATTTACGAACGGGAAAGTGTTAGAAGTTATGGTGAGAAACCAATTGAGATTGAAAAAATTTCGCAGATATTATGGGCAACTCAAGGAAAAAAAGGGAATAAAAGAACAGTTCCATCAGCAGGGGCTACCTATCCTTTAGAAATTTATGTTACTATAAAAGATAAGGGTTATTTCCATTATAATTATACTAAGCATATTTTAGAAATTATTACGGATAAAGATTTAAGTAAAAAACTTGCTGAAGCTTCATGGAATCAACATTTTATTACTGAGGTATATTTTAATATAATAATCTGTGCAATTTTCGGAAGGACAACCGAAAGGTATGGTCAAAGGGGGGTAAGATATGTTCATATAGAAGTAGGTCATTGTGCTCAAAATATTCATTTAGAAGCGGTAGCATTAGGCCTATGTTCAGTGCCTATAGGAGCTTTTGATGATGAGAAAGTAAAGGAAGTATTAGGACTTAAAAAAAATATTGAGCCTCTATATATTATTCCAATTGGACATCCAAAATGAAGTAAACGTTTTAATATTCTCCTTGAGCTTCAAATTCAGCTCTCGCTATAGAAAAATACATAGTTTTAGATGAAATATCTTTAATTGGCACATGACCCATATATTTCATTCCTACTCTTTCAGCTACTTTCCACGCTCGTGAGTTTGTAGAACGGATAAATGCGATAATTCCTGTTAAAGTTGGTTCTTCAAACGCATATTCTATAAGTTTTTTCATCGCTTCTATGGCAAAACCATGACCTCTATACTCAGGTCGCACCAAGTAGAAACACTGTGCCTTCTTACCATTTTCTGAAGATAACAACCCACACAATCCAATATAATTTCCACTTTCTTTATTTATGACTATTAAAACGATTACAGGGTTGATTGAGTTATAAGAATCTATAATAGAATTGAATATTTGCTGTGAGTTATTATCTAATTTCATCTTCAAAATGAATTTCAAGTTATTATCAGCAGTAGCATCTTTTAAAATATCCGAAAAAACCTCAAAATCATCTCGGTTCATTAGCCTTAGAATAAGTCTTTTACTCACAATTTTTTTAGGAAGATTCATCTGACAATTTTAACTTATAAGATATACGTTATTAAGTTTTAAAGTTGTATTATTATATATAATTTCCATTAAATCACGAACAATCAAAATTACATTAATGTCATACGACGAGAATCTTGTAAAAAACAGGATAAAAAACAGTTTAATATATAATTCCATAATTTTCTTGATTTTTGTATTTTGGTTTTTTTACTCTTCGTTTGATAACATTTTAATTTTATTTCTGATATGTCTACTAATTTTTTTAGTAGTTTTTGTTAAATTTATTACAGAAGTAAGATCTGGATTTACTGTAGAACAAAAAGTTTTATACATACTGCTTTTTTTAATACCATTTGCTTTATTTGGGGATGCTATCTTATTTTATAACACTTCAATTACATTCTTTATCCCATTTAGTAATTTAGTAGGTATAAAGCATAATCATAATTTTATTCTATTTTTATTCTATTTTTCGATAATCTTGCTAAAATTAGTCGGGATTAAGGTTTATTTCTCAAAAAATGTTAAATTCCTTGAAGAAGGAAGAGGAGATGAAATATTTCAATTTTTTACGAAGAATATTACCTATAAAAAAGTAATACTTTTAGTGATTCTCTTTCCACTCGTAGCGTTTATTGAGGAATTGATTTATAGGACACTTCTCATTAGTATTTTAACGTACTATCTTAATTTGGACTATATACTAAGTATCATTTTAATTTCAATTATTTTTGGATTAGTACATTATTCAACTTCGCAAAATTGGGGGCATGTAATTTCCACACTTATATCTTCTATAATCTATTCCCTTGCTTTAATTCAATTAGGTATTATATATCCATGGATATTCCATTTATCAACTAATCTATTTGTATTATTGTTTTATTATCAAGGAAGAAAAAAATATTATTCAGAAATGAAATGATAATTAATTGAAATAATATGATTAGATCTTGAATAACTTAACAAATTTTTTAAACTAATTATCAGAAGTGATATTATGACTAAAAAAATACTAATTTTGACTGGAGATTTTGTTGATGATTATGAATTAATGGTGCCTTATTCTGTTCTTACTATGTTTGGATGTGAAGTTAAAATAATTTGTCCTGGCAGGGGAAAGGGTGAATTTGTTAAAACTGCTATTCATTACATTTCTATAGAAGATTGGGAGTTAGCTTTACAGAGAAAGCCTATCACATATTCAGAATCACTTGGACATCCTTTTAGATTAAATGATGATTTCGATTGGGAAAATGTAGAAAAAGAAGTAGTGAATTATGATGGGCTAATTATTCCAGGTGGGAGAGCTCCAGAATATTTATCTTTAGTTCCTGAGGTGCAAAAACTAGTTTCCCATTTTATGGAGAATAATAAGCCTATTGGAGCAATTTGCCATGGTCCTCAAGTTCTAGCCTATAGTGATGCTGCTTTCAAAAAAATAGATTATTTAAAAGATAAAAAAATATATCCCTATCCGTCCGTTGCTCTGGAGTGTTCTTTACAAGGAGCAATAATAGAGGATGATTATCCTGCAAATATAGCTTATACACAAGACAATCTAGTAACAGCTCCATCTTGGGACGCTTTACCGGAATTTATGAAACAATTTCTTAATCTTCTGAACTTAAATACGTTACCCTAATAAATAGTAAAGATTAAAAAGATGAAAATAGATTTTCGAGAAGCTAAGAGTATTATAACAAAGAGTAATATTCCATCAATTGATTTTGTTATAAATCCCTATACTGGCTGTCAACATGGTTGTATTTATTGTTATGCTGAATTTATGATAAGATTTACGGGTCATAAAGGAGATAAATGGGGACAGTTCTTAGATATAAAAACTTTTGATTTAGACAAAATTAAACCTCAGAAATACAATGGAAAAATAATTTTATTAAGTTCAGTAACAGATCCATACTTACCTTTAGAAAAGAAGTATCAAAATACAAGAAAAATTTTGGAAAGGTTAGTAGGGACACAAGCTGAGATTTCCATTCTCACTAAGTCAAAATTGGTTGTTAGAGATATTGATCTATTTAAAAAGTTTAAGAATATTAGAATTGGCATTTCAATAAGTACTTTGGATGAAAGTTTTGCTAGGATTATTGAACGAGCTGCATCAAAACCTTTAGATCGATTAGACGCTATTAAACAAATTTCTGAAGCTGGTATTGAAACATATACATTTATATCACCCTTTTTTCCAGAAATTACTGATTATAAAGCAATTATCGAGGAAAGTATAGAATATTCTAATCGTTTCAGCTTTGAAAATTTAAATTTCAGACCTCACAATGTTCCTCGAATAATGAAAGTAATAAAAGAACATTATCCAAAATTGGTTTCGAAATATAAAGAAATCCAAAAAGATCAAGGTTATTGGGAAATTCTTGAGCATGAGATTAAAAAGTATTGTGAAGGTAAGAATCTTAATTATAAGATTGCATTCCATCATGGAGGATTTTCAAAAAGCTAAAATGTTTAATTAAGAATATTATATCTCCAAAATGCCAATAGATTATAAGTGTGTTATAGATAAATTAAGAAATATTCTACCATTTGTTAATTGTGTTGCGGTAGTTGAAGGAAGATCTGATTTAGTTTATTCAACGTATAATTGGGATATAAAAGAAGATATCGTTGATGTTATTTCTATATGGTCATCTATGAAACGTCAACCTATTGTAATTACAGGAAAAAAATATTTAGTACGCACTTGTACAAGCGATAGATTTGTAGCAAGCTCAACTATAGGGGAGGGACATATTGTAGGTGCTAAGGATGATGAGAGAACAATTATTACTCTTATTGAACCAGATGGAATTATACCTTTTACTACTGTGGAGATAGCTAGAATTTTAGCTTCATTAAAAAAAAAAGAACCTTACTTGGATGAGAGTATACAATTAGGAAAGAAAATCAATTTAATGAAAGATAAATCATCTCATAGTGAAAAAGTAAAGCAAAATAAACTTGATAAAGATATATTGCCAAACCAAAAACAAAAAGAACCAAAGCTAGATCTACCTTTCACAGCTCGCCTTATGGCTTATTATCGAGCTCAAGAGTCTAAACAAGATCATCCACTCATTATAGATCCTTTTGCAGAGCGTCTTGCAGGTGATTTGAGTCCATATCTGAATGATCATATACGTTTCTCTGAAATGGATTATCCTCTCGTGCGTTCATATTATATTGAAAAAGAATTATTAACATCTTGGTGTAATACACAAAAAGAATCACAGATTATTCTTTTAGGAGCCGGTTTAGACACACGTGCCTATCGATTCAAACCCCTTCATAAAAATAAACACACTATTTTTGAAATCGATTTTCCTAAAGTGATTCATTACAAGGAAGAAATTTTAAAGAATTTAGAACCATTTTGTGGTCTTGTACGTTTATCTGCTGACTTTTCCAATCCTAAGTGGATAAAATATTTGTTAAAACATGGATATTCTACAACTACTCCAACTTTTTGGGTATTAGAAGGCCTTGCTTATTATATAGAAAAGCAAGATTTTACTTCTTTACTCTTGAAAATAGCCGAAATAAGTAGTGCAGCTAGTCAGATTTTCATAGATATCATGCAATTATCAAGATGGTACTCTTTTCCATATACGTCAAATGGAATTGCTGGTGATCCTTTTTCTAGACATTTTAAATGGGGCATTGATATTAAATCATGTCAATCATTCTTTGCTGAATTTGGATGGAATGTGAAATGTTCTTTTGCTGATGACTTTGATCAAGGTCGAAATGTAGGACAGAAGGCTATGATTTTTGTCCATGGAGACAGAGCTTCCACTCTGTAGGTTTAAGCAACTTATGGATTTATTTTAAAATAAAACAATAAGATATAATTCATTTAGACTATTAAATAAAAATCATAAAATTAAAAAGAAGATATTATTCAAATGCCAAGTGGCGTAATTTCTCACCAAGCACCAGGATTAATATTAAAAATTAAATTTCCAAGAAAGTTTGATGGAACTGCTCTATGTCTCAGCACATTAGTTCCCGATTTAAATGTACTGGTTGACCCCTTTTTACCATTTTCATTCAGAGATTTTACTCATAGTTTATTAGGATTATTAATTTATACTATACCTTTAACGATAATATTAACAATTATTTTTTGTAGAAATATTAGTCCATTTGTGGCTAAGATTGCGAAAAGAAATAATGTAATATATAAACCATTGAAATATTTTGGCGTAGATGAATGGGATAACTTTAAGAAAAAAAAATACAATAAGAGATATTTTATTGTTGCGTCTTACTCGGCACTTATCGGGGGATTAACACATCTTTTACTCGATCTCCCCGCACATGAAAACGTAGAGTTGCTTTTTCCAATAATATTTCAAAATCCCGATTTTTTATTATACTCTATAATAGATTTTGGCCCTATGACTATTGGTTCAATACAAATTGAACGTAATTTAACAGTATATCAACTTATATGGATGATTGAAACCTTAATTACATTTGTTATAGCTCTTTATCTTCTTAGATACATTAAAAAGCGTAATTTAATTAGCAAATGGTATGAAGAAAGGTGAATCACCAATGAAATCAACCTTAAAAATAGTTCGAAAGCAGGAAATCATTGCATATATATTATTAATCATAACTATGGTCATTTGGGGAGGCACATGGCCATTAGGTAAGTGGTTAGTAGATGAAAAAGTGGGAGGAGCAACCATCCCACCGCTGATGATAGCAGCGATCCGATATTTTTTAGCTATAATTTGTTTTTTTCTCATTCTTAAATTTAAAGAAGGAACTTTAAACTGGCGATTTGCTAAAGAAAATTGGAGGATCTTAGCTATAATGGGGTCTTTATCTGTTACAATTTATCAAGCAGGTTATCTTTTTGGTGAAATCTTCACGGCTGCAAGTGACGCTAGTATAATGGTCGCAACAAATGCTATTTGGGTTGT
>Ga0307378_10006490_pt1 | contig 15992 bp, 13 predicted proteins | sample UN1MG_FD_202238 | JGI IMG/M metagenome (GOLD analysis project Ga0307378, IMG submission 202238) | Soil microbial communities from Risofladan, Vaasa, Finland - UN-1 | ecosystem: Environmental > Terrestrial > Soil > Coastal area > Acid sulfate soil | place: Finland: Risofladan, Vaasa | collected... | reverse complement strand
ATATTTATGGCTGTTATGGTCAGCCCGTTTCTGTGGTTCAAAATGGAAGATTATCAGCGGGCCAGAATAAGCAGTGTACTTTTGCAGAACGCCTGGATTCGCGAGAAAGCCGAGCAGCGACCGATCCTGGGCAGGATTCTCGTGGGCACCAAATTCAGCACGAAAAAATGGAAGAATGGCTGGGGCTACCATCTTATCCGTTCGAAATATGCTATCGCCTCCGGTGGGACAAACAGCGCCAAAGGATACGGCTTCAGACGAGGGCCTTTCATTAAATACAATTTCCTGCCCGAAAGGCACAACGATTTCATCTTTGCCATAATCGCCCATCAATGGGGTTTCTGGGGCTGTCTGGGTTTGCTTGGGCTTTATGTTATTATTGTAAGCTGCGGACTTGAAATCGCGGCGAATAATACCGATCCGTTCGGCAGATTGCTTGCCATCGGTATTGTCGCAATGTTCGTAGTTGAGGTTATCATAAATGTTGGCATGACCGTCGGTCTTATGCCGATCACAGGCTTGACTTTGCCATTCGTAAGCTACGGCGGCTCAAGTCTGTTGGTTAGCATGACTTCTGTGGGGTTATTGAATAATATTGGGCGGTGCAGGCCGTTCAGCGTGGCACGCAAAGCGTAGTGCAAAACCTCCCAGCCGTGACTGGTGAATCGAGCAGCCGGAAATGATAAAAGGTTTTAGACAAATTGCGGGTCTTACGACGATCAGCAGAGTTTTCGGCATGCTGCGTGACATGGCGTTCGCCTATTTCCTCGGTGCCGCCGGTCTGATGGACGGCTGGGTGATAGCATTCAAAATACCCAACCTGGCAAGGCGCCTTTTCGGAGAAGGAGCGGCATCCTCATCGCTGATACCGGTATACAGCGAACAACTGCAGAGCGACCCCGAAGCGGCAAAGAAACTGGCCTGTACCGTGGTTACGGTAATCTTCATACTCCTGGCCGGGATCGTTCTGCTTGGCGAGGGGATTATCTGGGGCTATTACAGGTTTTTCAGCATCCATCCGAGCACGGACCTGAAGCTGACGCTCAGCGGAATAATGCTGCCATATACGATTTTGATTTGTGTCGTAGCTATTTTGGCCGGGATACTCAATGCGCACAGGCACTTCGCTATGCCGGCGGCCGCACCGATTGTGCTGAACATTTTTATCATCGGCTCGCTCTGCATCGGCGGATGGGGCTTCGGGATACAACCGGGCAGTCTGGTCTTTGTAGTTGCCGCAGCGGTCCTTGTTGCCGGGCTTGTTCAGCTATTTATGCAGCTTCGGCCGCTGCGGACAAGGGGAGTCTATATTCATCCGGCCTGGCAGGTCAGGTCGGAGGCGTTCAAGAAGATTATTTTCCTTATGGGGCCGATGATTCTTGGTTTGACGGTTACACAAATAAACACACTGGCCGACGATTTTATCGCTTTGTGGTTTTCAGGTTCACAGGAAAAAGGCGAAATCTTCTCACTGTTCAGCAGAGAAATCAGGTATCCGATGTGGGAAGGGGCAGTCTCTCAGCTTTTTTATTCGCAGCGGCTTTATCAGTTTCCGTTGGGAGTCCTGGGTATATCTCTGGCCACTGCGATTTTCCCTGTGATGAGTTCGGAAGCTGCAAGAAAGGATTTCGACGCCCTGGTCAAGACCATTTCACGCGGCATCCGAGGCGCTGTTTTTGTCGCGCTGCCCGCGACCGCAGGATTATTGCTGGTGCGCAACCTGGTGGTTTCGGTTATTTTTGAACGAGGACGGTTCACGGGTAGTGACACAACGCTTACGGCAGGGGTGCTCTTGTTCTATTCGCTGGGGTTATGCGGCTTCTTTATGCAGCAGGTCGTCACCAGGGCCTTCTATTCGATGCAGGATTCCAAAATGCCCGCCCGAAGCGCCCTGGTGGCAGTGTGTGTAAATATTGTTCTTAACCTGACACTGATATGGTTTATGGGGACGGCCGGGTTGGCGCTTTCAACGGCGCTGTGTTCGTATTTGCAGGTTGTGATTCTTGTTCTTGCGCTTCGCAGAAGGTTCGGCTCTTCGATATTGGATGGTATGTTGACTACGCTGATCAAAACAATTACGGCAACAATTCTTATGTGGATGGCTGGACAATGCTTTTTGTATCTGTGTCGAGAGCTGCCTGACGGCACGGGTTTTGATGTTTTGAGGCTTGCTGTAGTTGTGCCGACGGCGGCGGCTGTTTATACGGTGGCCGCAAAGCTGCTCCATATCGAGATGCTTTCTTTATTTGCGGGCAAAAAACCTCAATTTTGATACAAATGCAACTTGACATATGAAGGGTTTAAGATATATATCAATTTCATTACATAGAATTACTGTTTTGCCATTATATCTAAGGCTGAAAGGGCGGGGATGCCGAACTATGCTGATGCGAAATACTGTTTCTTTTGCATTTTCACGGGAGAAACAAATGCTTAAGAGAACACCTATCCTGGTGCTTTCGATACTTCTTTTTTGTCCTTTATCAGTCCGGGCTCAAGGATCAACCGTACGAGATATAGAGAAATCAGCGGCGGAACCGGGACAGTTGTATTCGCCATCTATCAGCCGAAAATTTTATGAGATAGCTTATGAACTGGCTAACTCCAAAGATGTCAGAGGACCTGAAATCGAACAGGCGATGGCATTCTTAACTGCCGCGATGAAACTCGATAGTAGCGCCAAGAGTGTGCGGTCCCTATTGATTGAGTTTGCCTGTCGGGAAACGGGATGGGATTATTCCAGTCTGGTGTATGATTTACTTGTTGATTATGTAGATGAGTCCGCCGACCTTGAGGTGGCAAAAAAGGCAGTCCGGTATTTGCTTGAACGGATGAATTCCCGTGAGGGGCGGGAGAAACTTCTTGAACAGATGTTGGGCGCTCTGGGCAGCAAGAACAAAATCCTGGGCTCTGAATTGGCTACTATGCTTGGTATAATAAAAGCTGAAAAGGCGGATTTGGAAGCTGCTGAGTTTTACCTTATGCAGGCCTATAAGAACAATAGATATAACTGGCTGGCCTTTGCAAAGCTGGCTGAGATCAAGCCCGATCGGATCGGCCCGGCAATTTATCTTGAACGTTTAAGATTAGCGATACGTGAGAATCCGTCGGAAATCGACGCTGCCATTGCTTTTGCACAACAGGCCGAACGCCTGCAGCTTTACGAGGCATCTGCAGCGGCTTATAAATATTGTGCCGACTTGTTTGATTATCTTTACCCGTCTGAAGCATTGCCGGCTCGCATCTATCTGCCCTGGGCCATCAGCAGCTACAATTCGAGGCAAAATCAATCCCAATGCCTGGAAATTGCCAGGCGTGTCCGGCAGGAAGGCGGATTTGACCTGCGTCTGGAGTCTATTGCGGGCAAAGCGGCAATTAAAATGGGTGACACTGAACTGGCAGCCCTGATATTCCGGGCTATCGAAGAAAAAACACAACGGCTCCTGGCGCTGCAAGGTTCAAATATAAATACAACTCAATCAGATAGTCCGGATGGTGAGTATTTACAGCAGGATTATAACAAACAATTGGCCTGGTTTTATTCCTTTGTCCTGCCGATGCCGCTCAAAGCAGTGAAGTGGGCTAACGTCGCCTATAAGGCTGACGATTCGCCCGTGACAGCCGCTGTTTTGGCGTATGCGCTTGTGATGAATAAAGATATGGAGTGGGCTAAGCCCCTCGTTAATAATTACGAGCGTAATCAAATTGCGGATTTGGCGCTGGCTATGATTCAACTGGCGGAAGGGCAAAATGATCTGGCAATTGAGACTCTTAATTTGGCAATTGCCAGGGATCCCGGATCGTTCGCGGCCGAGCGCGCAAAAGAAATTATGACTCAGCAGGGCAAAGAATATGTCCCGCCGGTTGAACCTAATACTGTGTTACCTGCATTACAAAATGTATTCGGCCAATCTCTCGTTCCTGTATTTACTCCTCCGGAGCAGATGGTCAGGGCCCAGCTTCAAATTCAGGGAAGTGTGTTTCCATACGGCAGCGAATTCAGTGGAGTTGCAGCAATAACAAATCTCTCTTCCGAGCCTCTTGTAATCAGTGATAATAGTTTGTTTAGAGGTAATATCAGAGTTGATGCCGATATTAGTGGAGATATCAGTAAAAATATACCGAATTTAGTGTTCACCAAGAAGCGGACGGCCTTCCTTATTGAACCTGGCCGCAGTATTCTTATTCCTATGCGACTTTTTACCGGCGAACTCAGAAAGACGCTCCTTACATACCCACAGGCATCTCTGGATATAGAATTTACTCTTTATATTGATCCGGTAATCACGAATGAGGGCAAAATTGCCAACAGGCTGATTTATATCGAGCCGATCAGGGTGAGCATAAAACGTCCGGGCATCGAGCTTAACGGCAAATATCTTCGAAACGAGTTTAATTCAATCTCAACAGCTCCTGTTGACCAAAAAATAAGTACCGCACAGCTTTTCACCGGGCTTTTGATGGAACAACATGCAATGTCTAATCGTAATCCGCTTTACAGATTTATGTATGCCGAGTGGATGAGGCCTCTATTGAGATCTGCATTATTGCACGAATCCGGACTGCTGCGTAATAGTGCTGAAGATGAGTGGGTCGTTAAGGTGCATACTATGGCTGATATGCTTTCTTTGCCTCTGGATCACGAACTAATAAGTGCTGTGGCGGAGAATTTGAATAATACTAAATGGCCGGTTCGTATGATGTCTATTTATCTGCTGACCAAAATCCCGGACAACAAATTCAATAACGTTCTGGACTGGACTGCAAAAAATGATCCGATCAAGGCTGTTCGTGATATGGCAATTGTCTTAGCCAGGGACCTGTCAGAACAGCAAGAACAATTATAAGAGGGCTTGGGGGAGAGAAGTCGGGATTTGAACCAATCAAGTGGGTTCCTCGTAGAATCTGATTATATACTATAAATTTCTTCGAAAAATAGGTTGTAATATCCTGATAATTTTGTAACATTCCGTCTTTCATTGGTAACTGAGATTTTGGAACAGCAGTTATAAGCTCTGTTTTTTTTGAAAGGATTACGTAGATGCCAGCTAAAGTAGATGAAGAGAAATGCACTGGTTGTGAAACCTGTGTAGCAGAGTGTCCAAGCGAAGCTATCAAGATGGTCGAAGAGAAGGCCGTCGTCGATGATGAAGCCTGCATTGATTGCGGAGTTTGCGTTGACGCCTGCCCGGAGGAAGCAATTACTATGGAGTAAATCAGGTTGGCCCCATCGTCTAGGTAGGCCTAGGACACCGGGTTTTCAACCCGGCAACAGGGGTTCGAATCCCCTTGGGGCTATTCGTTGAGCGGCCAGGAATGCGGTTTTTAGCGCGTCTTGGCCGTTTTTATGTCTCTGATTATCTACTGAAATCTCCTGTTTTCTGCGGTTACTGTCCAAGCAGGGCGACAAGACAAAATCCCCGAAGTTCGGCAATTGGCTTTGTTTGGCTCCATTCGACGCTGCTCAGAGCCTGCCCTGAACGTAGTTGAAGGGACAAGCTTGAATTGGCTTTGTTTTCTCGCTGCTTTCGTATCCTAAAATCTCCATAATCCTTTGCTATTACTGATTTAACAATAATTTGTCCATTTTAAAATTGGCTTTGTTTTTTCAACCCCCAGAACAGGTCTGGGGGCTAACTGAGATTGGCTTTGAATTGGCTTTGAATTGGCTTTGTTTGGGTTTGTTTTCACCAAGTGTCCAATCCAATTTATTTCTCGTATCCCCTTGTTGTAATTGACTTTACGCTCATTTTGCCCTTTCAAAAATTGGCTTTGTTTTTTCAACTTAAGCTCAATTTTTCGTCGTTTTCTACTCTTTTTCACCTGTTTTTTTCATTATTCTGCCTTTTTTCGACTATATTTCTCAATTCTACATTCTAAATTCACCATCCTGTTATCCTGTCTACTATATTCATTTTGTTACATATTATACGAAATCGCACACGAAAAGGTCGAATAAAATCCCAAATAATCTCCGTGAGACGCCGTTCTTAATATTTGCCACAGAGGACACAGACGCCGTCCTGAGCGAAGTCGAAGGAGAGCACAGAGAATGAATATTTTTAAGAAAGGGGAAAAATAAGAATTTTTTGACAGGATAACAGGATGCACTTGATAATTTATTGGGAATCCTTTTGTTAATCCTGTTATCCTGTCTATATCTCTTTTTCTGTGTAAATCTTGTAAATCCTGTCGAAGAAATATAAAAAACTTGTCTTTTTACTCGTTTATGGGCATTATATTACAAAAGGCGTGATTCACCACAGAGCGCAAACCTTCCTCGAATCGCCTGATTTTCACGCCGTACCTGTTTAGCCGTATTTAGTTGTTAGTCGTTATTTTTGGGCTTTCTTGTGCCCTTATGAGTGAAGAGGCGTTAGCTGCCGGCCGAAGGCCACGACATACGACATACGACATACAACATACGATATACGATATACGATATACGACATATGTGTCTTGTCCTGTGATAGGTTGTCAGATAAATGATATGATAACTTATTGCAGGAGTGTAGAATGGATCAGAGAATCATTGTTCGTTACAGTATGAGTTTTAAGCAGCAGGTTGTTGAAGAGTTAGAGTCGGGTCGGTTTTCGAGCATTTCGGAAGCTAACGAGCACTATGGCATCGCAGGAGCCGGAACAGTTCGAAGCTGGCTTGTTAAGTACGGAAGGAATCATTTGTGTGCAAAGGTGGTACGCGTGGAAAAACCTAACGAGAAAGACAAAATACTGGAATTAAAAAAGCAAATCAGGCAGCTCAAAGAGGCCCTGGGGCAAACACAGGCCGAGAATGTCATCAATCAGGAATTTCTCAAGATAGCCTGTGAAGAAATGGGCAAGGATGTCGAGAGTTTCAAAAAAAAAGTCGGCACCGAGCTGTTCACCAAGCCGGACAATTCTCTCAGACAGGCGTAGGACGGCTTTGCAAGGTGGTAAATATGAGCCGGCAGAATTACTATAAGCACCGTTACCGACGTCAGAGACAGCATGTTGACGAGGCGTTTATTCTGTCGCTTGTGCGACGCGAGAGGGCCGTTCAGCCTCGGCTGGGAGGCCGTAAGCTTCTTCATATATTGCGTGCTGAATTTGAGCTTGGTGGCGTTTCTATTGGCCGGGACCGCTTCTTTTCGTTGCTTGCCGGAGAGGATATGTTGATAAAACGGCGTACAAAACATTGCAGGACGACCAACAGCAGGCATTTTTTCAGGGTATACGGCAATCTTCTTAAAGATTCTTGTCTTAGCGGCCCTTGCGAGGCGGTGGTCAGTGATATCACTTATATTCGTACGGATGAAGGGTTTATGTATCTGTCGTTGATAATGGATTCATACAGCCGTGCGATTCTGGGCTACGATTGCAGTGACAGTCTGGAAGCAGAAGGAGCGTTGCGTTCTTTGTCGATGGCTTCGAGGCAACTCAAAGATTGTTCCGGGGTGATTCATCATTCCGATCGTGGCATCCAGTATTGCAGTACAGCGTATGTTGAAAAACTCAAACGCGGCGGATTTCGGATCAGTATGACCGAAATAAATCACTGTTATGAGAACAGCAAGGCGGAGCGTTTGAACGGTATTCTCAAGGATGAATATGGCCTTGGAGGACGGTTTTTGAGCAAGTCTGATGCTCGTAGAGCGGTTCGTGAGGCTGTGATGCTGTACAACTACCGTCGTCCGCATCAAGAATTGGGGTATCGGTACCCAATGGAGGTTCATTCGGCGGCTTGAACCTGGCCTCCTTCGCTACGCTCAGTCGGCCAGGTTCAAGCCAAAGATCAATAAAGATATGGAAACAAAAGTGACAACTTTTAATCAGGACTTGACATGAAATACGATATACGGATTTATATGGGAAGGCTTTCGAGGATGAGAATTTTAATTAGACAGTGTTACTTAAATTTTAATAGGTGAGTGTTAGTTTTCTCATGGTTGAAAAGACGGATGCAATCGCGTTGTTAGGAAGGAATCTCAATAGGACAGACATGCTGATCGAGGCCATGACGAAGATTAAGGCGTATAATCGACTATACCAAATGGAGCATGCGCATGATCGAGAGTATTTAGAGGTGGTGAAGAGTGTCCAAAATAAGCAGTTGGAGGAAATTGAACAGTCCTGTGCAGAACACGCCATAGTTTCCTTGGCTACAGCTTTCGAAACGTACTACAAGGAATTACTACAGCAAATGCTTTCCGAGTACCCAGACTACTTCCTCTCAAGGGACACCAAGTACTCTGACAGAGTAAAGAGGCTAATTAAAGATAGCCAACCAGTGACGTATGAGGAAATCGGGCAGGCACTAAACTTAGGAAGCCGCTTCGATTACTATGAGTTCTTAAAAGCCTACGCAATCCCATTCCTTTCATCGGATAAAGAGGACTTCATTGAATACGTATACCTGCTACGAAATATTTACGTTCACAATGCTGGAAGGCCGGATGCGAGAACGAGGAAAAACTAGGGACAGCCACCTATTAATGGCTGGGGACAGTACACATAAAACGGTGACTGTCCCTAATAATAATAAGTAGTTAGCCCTATAAATATTTATGAAGCTCCCAAAAAGATTAGATACTCATATTAAAGAGTCAGCCTCCTGGAAAATATTAGAGAATAAAGTTCCAGCGGAGTGGGTTATCCGAGAAGTTTCCGAACGTGATTATGGTATTGACTGCTATATTGAACTGGTGAACAAAGATAATGAAATTACCGGCGATCTCTTATCAGGACAGCTTAAGGGAACTGAAAAAATTAAGTGGAAGGCAAAACGAAATGAAGTTAGAGAAGCAACATTTTCAGGTATTAAAATAGAGACCATTCATTACTGGATGAATCTACCCGTGCCAGTTTTCTTACTAGTGGCGGATTTAACAGATACTAAATTATATTTTGCCTCCGTCAAGCAACAAGTTCGATCTCAATATAAAAAATACCTAAAACAAAAAAGCCTGAGTTTTACACTCACCAACATCTTTCAGTTGGGAACAGATATAGGCTATGTTGTTTTCATGGCCTTATATATTAAGGAAAAATTTCACAAGGAGTTTGCATCAAACCTACGTACACTATTTGTCCAGTGGCAGAATTATCTAGACTTCATGCATGAACATCAACATTTGGATTGTTTTCTGGAAGCCGAGCCTGATGAAGAATTGCTTTTTATCCATATTTACCTAACATTATATGCTCTCAGTAAACAACTTGCTTTGGATTGGGATATAGAAACTTTAATCGACATCATAAGAAAAGACCAAGAAACCTGGAAGGATTCTTATGGTTTATTTCACTATCAAACATTCACAAATATACTTCCTTCATTAGAAAGAAAGTTTTTTGAAATTATTGAAAAAGCAAGAGACAGAGTGACTAAAAAAGAAAGAGAATACTGGGAACGGACAGATTTAATTTTATATCGTATGGCCCACAAGCTTGACTACCTTAAACCAGGGTATACATCATATTAGCTGAGAATTAATTGAATTAATTAGGGACGCATCATTTTATGAAAACGAAATGGTACCAATAATAGGGTTCGTCCCTATTATCACTCCGAGAGAATTAACCCAACTTTCGCAGTTAGGCACCTAAATCGGCACTTTTGATAGCGGCAGCGGAGAATTAAAGGTGTCCGGTACATTTTTCGATGTGGGGGTACATTTTTCGATGAGTTGTGCTTGCTAATGATAGTAGCGTATGGTGGGGTTTGCCCCACCTTCAAGAATGTCACGTGCTTTGTTCGGTGGGCTAAAGCCCACCCTACATTACGGCGGAGTTTTGGGCCGCAGAGATCGGCTTGAATTAAGTCGTTAGAATTTTTGTGTTTTTAACCCTCGGGAGATTGCGTTTTTCTTCTGAGGGTCTATATTTTATAATCCAGCCGGGCTTAAAATAATCTGGTCAATGTATATATGGTCTCTGTCTTCGCCGCCCTGAGCGGAAACGGTGCCGTCGCCTAAGCCGATAGTGATTTTATTTACAGAGGTCAAATCTACGCCGCCGTCACTGAACAGCCCAAGGGCAATGTTCCACTGACGCCATGAATCAGACTGACACGCATGGGTGAATGTCTCGACCCTGAAGCTTTGGCCGGATGCATCCTCCAGCGTCAAATACATCAGATGCTCGGTGTTTTCTTTTTCACCAACGAATGACAGCGACAACTCCTCGACAGATTGAGCCGTCCAATCCTGCGGACTATCAAATGTCCTCGTGGCCTCGGTAAAGTAGGGTGGATACTGGTTCTGGAATTCGAACCGCATGGAGTTGTTCTCGCCCGACGCCAGAAAGACATATTCGACCCCAGCTTCTTCAATGTTGTTGACCCATGCGCTCCTTATGTCAACATCATTGGTGTATGATTCAAAATCATCCACGATCAGATAATCCGCTACCGTAAAGGTCCAGGTGTGGCCTGTCACCGTGCCGGAGGGGCCGACTTGATCGATCCTCCACTCGTACGTCTGGCCGATTTCAAGATTCACGGGTGTATATGTGGTTCCTGCCGGTGCAGGATCAACCTTTTCCATCGCTCCGGCCTTGCCGATCCACAGCTCGCGGCCTGTCGCAAACTCCGCCTCGATCCAGTTCAGGGCCGTATCGACGGGCACATCAATCGTGCCATCGTCGGGACTTGGAATAACCGCTGCCGGACCATCCGAGGCAGATGAGACGCTGTCAAATGAGCCATGGTAGCCGACCGGTTGGGGAGCTACCCACATCCCGAAGATACCGCTGGCGCCGCTGGTAAAAACATCATCATGAATGTTCGGAGCCTCCCATGAGTCATTGGCGCTGGTATCGACAAACGTCGGAGTTCTGACGAGCAAGGGGCCGCCCTTATACTCATAGGCACTGCCCGTGATATATACGGGATCCGACCCAACGACGTCCAGCTCGAAATAGTGACTCCTTGCGTGATCCAGGCCGGGCACCGGAACCTCCGGCTGCCATTCCGCCATAATATCATCGCTGAGATTGACGGCCTTGATCAGCTCGATTTTCAGGTTGGCCGGGCCTTCCTCATAGTGTATGACCAGCACGTAGCAACTGGCAATGATGCCGGGGTAGCCGGTTATCGAGCCATCGTCATTGAAGTAAGTTATCCTGGCCGCCAGACCGTGGTGGTTCCATGAATCATGACCAGTTACATTAAACTCCGCACATACGCGGACGTCGCTGAAGTTATCGCCCGGGTCCCCGATACCTACGCCGAATTGCGAGCCGCCGATATCGTCCGGGCTTGTCTCGTCCAAAGAGATATAATCGTTGTCATCAGGTCCGTCCTGGATGGTTACGTTGAAAGTTTTGGTCAGATCCGGATAGCAGTTAAATTGCCATGTTGCCAGGTCGAAATCGTTGCCACCGAAGGTCTCCAGCCAGTTGGCTTGTACTGTGCCGCTTGTTAATAAAATTAATCCAATTAGAACACATACTGTTACCAAGCTTGTCAGTTTCTTAAACATAATATTCCTCCTTCAAAAGGTTAGATAAAAATAATTGATTACCGTCTTTAGGTTCAGGGCAGTCTATTTGTCCCTGCCTAAGACAACTCTTTTCGACTTGATACTACCTCCTTCGAGAGCCTAAAGATCACATGAATTTCAACTGCCGAAATACCCTAAACTCATAGACATCTACTATTCTATATATACCAGATCAGCCTCCTTCAAGTCAAGAGAAATTTATGGATTATCACCAGTGAACGTCCTTATGCTTCCATTGCCGCAACTGTATGTGTTATAATAATTACAGAAAAGCATACTGACGATGTTAACTACCTCTCTTTGAGAGAAAAGGGCAAATATCATGCGCATGTCAAAGGCTTTTACGTTAATCGAGCTGTTGGTTGTGATCGCTATAATTGCCTTACTGCTGGCGATCCTGATGCCGACGCTGCAACGGGTCAAAGAGCAGGCGAGGACTATCGGTTGTCAGTCCAACTTGAAGCAGTGGACCCTGATCTTCTCAATGTACGCCAATGACAACGATGAAAAATTTCCCGGCTGGCTTGAATCAACAGAACCCTGGCCACAGCAGCTCAAGTCTCTATGGCCCCACCACCGGGATAGCAACGATTTATTCACGTGCCCCACGGCAAGAAAACCTGCGAGTGAGTTCCTGGATTCAGACGACTGGCATCTGGGCAGTACTTACGCTGCCTGGTCTCTACGCAGTACGGCCAGCCATGTTCGAGTCGACTGCAGCTACGGTCTGAATATCTGGGCACAGTCTGTGCCGGAGTCCGGGGCTGATACCAGGTATTGGCAAACTGTCCCCGGGAAAGGGGCGGGCAACATTCCTCTTTTGACAGACAGTGTTTTTTGGTGGGCGTGCCTGTCGAGTATAGGTAATCCCCCTGAATTCGAGGACGCCTGGACAGACAATTCGCTGCCCTGCTGCATGAACCGTCACAATGGTTTTGTCAGCGCTGTGTTCATGGATTGGTCGAGCCGGCCGGTGGGCGTCAAAGAGCTATGGACATTAAAGTGGCATCGTGAGTTCGACATAGCAGGTTCCTGGACCAAAGCAGGCGGCGTCCAGCCGGAAAACTGGCCGCAATGGATAAAAAGCTTTAAAGAGTACTGAAAAACTCTCAAGCACCTGCAGGTTATCTCGCTTATGCTCGCTTTTTTCTCCCCCCTCATTGCAGGAGCAAAATTTCAGAGTTTATTTTTGCGCTGGTCGAGGCGCTCGCCCAGAGGCCGGCGAACGGGGATATCAAGACCGCCACTGGTTTCAAGCTCGTAGAAAAGCTGTATTTTCATCGTTGCGATCTGCTCGCTGTAGGCGGGGACGTTGATCAGGTTATGCCGCTCGTGCGGGTCGGTCTGCAGGTCGTAGAAACCATCGTGGTCCCAAACACCCTGGTAGAAGATGTACTTGTACCGCTCGGTGCGAATGGCAAAGACCGTCGGCGTGGCGGGGAAGTTCCATTCCCAGTAGTACTCGTAAAGGATGTGGTCGCGCCACCGGATCGACTTGCCGCGCAGCAGCGGCAGGAAGGATTGCCCATCCATACCGGCGGTTTTCGGTAGTTGGGCACCGGCCGCTTCCAGCAGCGTCGGAGCGATATCGATGTTCTGCACCATCTGCGTGACTTTTGTGCCCGGCTCTATCATACCCGGGGCGTACGCGAGCATCGGCACGCGGATGGACTCTTCGAAAGCGTCCCTCTTGTCGTAAAAACCATGCTCCCCGAGCGCGAAACCGTTATCACCCATGTAGATTACCAGCGTCGATTTGCTCAGGCCCGTCTCGTCCAGGTACTTGAGAACGCGCCCGAGATTCTCATCCAGCCCGTGCACTGTCTCGCAGTACTGCTTGTAAAGTTCGTCGAAAGACGGCACCGGATCGTTGTCATATTGTCCGGTTTCCATGTGGTCGACGCCGTGTATGCTGTAGCGGCGCTCGCGGACCCAGTGCGGCTGCGTCTGGTAGTTCCGCTCGGTGTTGGCCATCGTCTCAGGACGCTTAACCTGTGCCTTTCCATAGCGTCCTTTGTAACGCCCGGCAGGCTGGAAGGGGTAGTGCACGGCCTTGAATGACAGATACAAAAAGAATGGCCGGCGTGCATCGCGACCATCCTTGAGCCATGTCAGCGCCTGGTCCGTCAGGACATCGGTTGTGTAGCCCTGGAACGTCCGGCGTTCGTTGTTGATGTTGAGTGTCGGGTCGAAGTACGTCCCCTGGCCCTTGAAGCTGGCCCAGTGGTTGAAGCCCGGCCTCGGGCTGTCGTCTTCGTGACCCATGTGCCACTTGCCGACGAAGGCGGTCTGATAGCCGGCCTTCTGCAGGTACTGTGGGAAGAATATTGTTCCTTCCGGTGCCGGCCGCTGATTGTCAACGATGTGATGATGGTGCATGTATTGGCCGGTAAGGATAGATGCACGACTCGGTGAGCACAACGATGTACTTACGAACGCATTAGCCAGGTGAGCGCCTTGCTGCGCCATGCGGTCCATGTTCGGCGTCTCTAAGAAAGCCGGCGATTCCTTCATAAATCCCATGAAGTCGTAGCGATGATCGTCGCTGAGCACCAGAACAATATTCCTCTTCGCAGTTTTACCGTTCTGCCCGGCCCATAGAGAACGTGCAGCAGCACCAGCAAAAGCCAACGTCGCCGCTCTGTGGCAGGCCGATTTGAGAAAGTCTCGCCGGCTGCAAAAGGTCTGTCGTGAATTACCTTGAGCTGTCATATAACTCGCCTCCTGCTGAAAGAGCTCATTTTTCAGTGAACCATGAATTAACGACGACGAAATTTCATTTTAACAAAAGACCAATTTGATTGTAAAGGATTTCAAATTCCGGCATTTGATGGGAAACAATCACCAGGCTGCTGATTTGTATCAAGGGGTCCGAATTCCCCTGGTGCTATTGACTCGAAACGTTAATTCTGGGCCGTACGATGACTTAAGCGCCTAAAACCGCATCCCGGAAACGGACGCTTCAAACACTAAAGTACCATCAACAACTCCCTGGACAGCAGTTGTGACGTGGCTTGCACGCTTTCTTCGCTTGTATTTTGTAATATGACCAAGCATGTAAAGCTTTTTTCCAGGTTCGATTATAGAGCGAAACTTCGCTGATTCTATGCCGGAAAAACCAATAAATCCCTGCTCCTCGAAAACCTGCTTCATAAAGAAACTTGCAAGCTGGGCTGCTGCCTCGACCATGATCACACCGGGCATCAAAGGCCGGCCCGGAATGTGGCCGCGAATCCAGAATTCGTTTTCTGTTACATCCTTATAGCCCAGAATGAGAGATTTTTCCTTATCGTACCAAAGAATGCCATCGAGATGCTGCATCTCAAATCGCTGTGGATTTACTTTGCAGATTGCTTCCTTGTCAAAGACAGGCTTTGCTTCAAGGTCTATCCGGGATAGATCAAATAATAATGGAGGCGGCATTGTTGATCCTGAAAAATAAAACTCTCACTATAGTATTGTGTAAGGTGTAGCTGCTCTTTTTACACAATACTTCGATACACCTGGCGCATCGCGTGAGAGACACCACATGCTAAACACAATAAAAACAGGTGTTTACAAGTACTTATGATGTTTTATTGAGCTGATCTGATTTCAAGGACGCGGTTGCGAACAAGCTGAGAAGCCTGCTTGATTTTCTGCATTTGCTTACGAACTCGCGTCCCTGCTGCCTTATTACCACCTTCGGCTTTGCTGATGTCAGCCTCAATTTCAGTGACCAGAACTTTAAGATCTTCGTACTCTTGCATTAAAATAACCTCCACTTTCGGATTAAAAATTTACTTAGAGCAGGTTAAAAATCATTAGAAACTTAACGATGCAAAAGTGTTTTGTCAAAGAAAAATGCCCTTTTTACAAAAAAAATCAATATTTTTTTGCCGGTCAGGTTGAGAGTTTTTTGGTCAGTTCGGCGATTCTCCGGCCTCGGCGTATACATTGCCGCTTAACTCTTTCATCGGGCTTGCCGATGGAAACCGGCCCATAGTGGTCACCCTGCGGATCGCCCTGAACGACGCAACCGGCTATAAGCATCGCTTCGATTATGCCCATGATTGTGGTTTCATTGCCGCCCGCGATATTTGCCGAGCTGGTAAACGCAGAGCCTGCTTTGCCGTCGAGTTTGCCGTGAAAAGCGACTGAATCGTCGAATAGCTGCTTAATCGGTCCTGCCATATGGCCATAATAAGTTGGTGAGCCGACAACTATCGCATCGTAATTCAGCAGATCCTGGGCCTCTACATCGCTTACGGATTTGCATTCGGTTTGCAGGTCTGCCTCATTCATTGCCTTGGCTATTATCTCCGCCATTTCTTTTGTATTACCGCTTCTTGAATAATAGATAACAATTGCCTTTGCCATTTTTGCTCCTTTTTTCTTATCGATTTTGCCCGGGAAGCAGATATATCACTTAAACACGTATAATTGACTGTGGGACCGCCGAAAAGTCTTTGTTTTACAATCATACACCAGGCGGAAATAAAATTCCAGAGTTACATTTCGAACTTAGCTGTC
>Ga0307378_10006489_pt1 | contig 15994 bp, 20 predicted proteins | sample UN1MG_FD_202238 | JGI IMG/M metagenome (GOLD analysis project Ga0307378, IMG submission 202238) | Soil microbial communities from Risofladan, Vaasa, Finland - UN-1 | ecosystem: Environmental > Terrestrial > Soil > Coastal area > Acid sulfate soil | place: Finland: Risofladan, Vaasa | collected... | reverse complement strand
CTTCGCGTCGTTCTTGGCGACCTGCTCGGCAGCCAGTTGACCGTCGAGCCATGCGTTGCCGTCGATCGCGCCAGCGTCCCATGTGACCAGATAGGCGGCTTCGAGCGCGGCGTAGTCCGCCTCGGTGATGTCGACAGCACCAGCCGGGCGCGTGTTGCAGGTGCCGATGACTGTGCCGTTGAGAGTCCACGTGCAGTCGGAACCGAACGCTCCGCCAGTGAAGGGGTCGCCGTTGCCGACCTGCCAGTAGGTGCGATCCTCCACAGCGTCGGGTGGGTACATGCTCATCAGATGGTCCCCCCGAACGTGGTGATCTCGATGCCCGAGCCAAACAAGGCAGACACGATCGAGGAGGCTCCGCTCGAACCGAACAGAGCGACGGTGCTGACAATGCAGGCATCGAAAGACGACGGGGCTGGGGGCAGGATGATCCCGTCCACGCTGGTCGTTGCCCTGAACTGGAAGGAGATCGTCGCGGCTCCGGTGTTCGTGTAGCCGTCCGTGGAGAGAACGAAAAAGGGAGCGCCGATCGGATCGGGGCAGCCCGCCGCGAACCCGTAGGAGAATCCGGCTCCCGGCTCCAACGTGACTCGGATGATGGGGTGCTCGGTGGTAGCAAGACCTCCGAAGAACTGCCCCGACGGCGATGGATTGGGCAGCGATGTGGAGAGGGCCGGACCCCACGCGATAGATCCAACGGGTCCACCGACGAACGGGCCGGGTGGAGTGTCGGCCACAATCGGAGGTAGTGAGCCGATCGGCAGACCGCCGCCGCCACCGAACACGAAGGAGTACGGACCCACTTCGAGTCCCGTCGCCTCGCACGCCAGCCCATTCGAGACGGGCGTTCCGGCACCGAGAAGCGGGTGCGGGATGGACGCGGGGATGATCGGGTCCGCCGTCAACGGCGATGCTGGGGTACCGTTCCCGCTGAGATCGATGCAATCGGTATCGGCGGTCTCGATGGCTACCTGGACGCGACAGCAAGCCATTAGATCTGCACCTCATAGAAGATCGTCACGATGTCACCGGCATCGGCGCCATCCACCGTGAAGGGGAGAACCAAGGTGGCGTCACCGTTGCCCCACGACTCTTCGTCCCCGACGAACATCGGAGTGGTGTTGGCGGCGTTGTCGGTCACGGTGACAGTCCCGACGCCACCAAGCGCCCGGATCTTGACGGTGAAGCGCACCACGCCAACGGGGAGTGCCCACGAGAAGACTCCAACGAAGTGTTCGCGACGAGCAGAGAGTTCAGTCTCTACACATTCCAGACAATCGCAGTCGAAGTCGATGGGGCCGACCGGGACGTAAGGGGTTACCCCATCTGCCTCGGTGTCGAAGCTGGAGATAACTGCGCCGTTCTCGTCGCGCAGTTCAACCCGCAGGAACGTGTCCTGGAATCCGGCGCCACCAGAACCAAGGTCGCAAAGCGACCGGATCGTGACGGTGGTGCCTGCGGTCTCAGCACAGACGACGACGGTACCTACGGGGACGTAGGCCGTGACGCCATCGAGCAAAGTGTCGATCGTGGCGATGACGGCGCCAGTGTCGCAGTTGACCTGATAGCGACGCAGGAACGGTCCGTTGTCGTCGCAGAGGATCTCGAACTGAATCGGCTGGCAGTTGTCTCCAGGGTCACCTGGGAGACACTCGGGGATGGGGGCGGACACGGGTCAGTACCCCTCTCAGAAGCTCTGGCAGAGGTCCACAAGGACGGCGAACCGGCAGCACAGGTCGTCGGTGACCGCAGCGGTCACCTCACCGCGGTAGGTGACGGTGTTGGTAGCCCGATCAAGTGCCTCTTCGAACTTCGTCGGGATCAACTCAGGTTCACCCATGCGTACCTGAACCGGACCTGTGGCGTAGGCCCAGACCTCGTTGACACCCGGAGGCGGCTGACCGATCGGGCCGGTGCCTGGGTAGCCCGAACCAGACACAACGACGTCACAGCGAGCGGGGGTGAGGAGCACGTGGTCGCCTGCGATGAAGTCCGCTAGGTCCCCAAGGCTCTCGTCCACCGGGACCTTGGCGATAGCCGTGAGGTTCAGCCACCGCTCAACAAGCGCTGGGGTGGCGTGGATGTAGCCGCGAGACCCGGTGCCACAGTTGGCAAGGGCTTGGGCAAACAGGATCAGGGCGATGCCGGGAGACACTGCCGTGGGCAGCGCCGCACCACCAGGGTTCAGGACGTGATCGTCGTCGTTCGGAGTGGAGCGCACGAGGCTCGGGTTCGTCGGGATCTTCGCCCCGGTCCAATACTCGGACTCCATCGCCTTGGACTTGCCAAGCTCCAACTGGTCGAGGGCGCGCCGCTCGTACTCAGTCGCCTGCCAACCGAACGTCGAACACTGGTAGGGGACCTCGACCTGGAAGGGGTCGTAGAAGACGTCCTCGGTCGGGTCGAAGTATTGCGACTTCTGGATCGGAAGACCAGCTTCCTGGACAACAGCAGCTCCGACGGTCGCGCCACCACCAGCAAGATCGATCGAGGCAGGAACGATGTCGGGGACGTTGGTCTCGGCAAGGTTGCCGGTGAAGGTGATTGTGTAGGGGGTAGTGCCCCCGTCGTCACCAGGGCCGCCCGAGACAACTACGTCACCAGGAGCGATGTCCGGCGTCGAAGCAAGAGCCTCAAGGGCAAGCTGTAGGTCGTAGGCGGAGATGTTGAAAGCGAGGGGTGGGGTGGTGTCCCCACCGAACTCAAGCTCCCAGGTGCCAGAGGTGGCGTCGACCGTGATCTGCTGGATCTCGCTCGTCTCGCCACAGGGGTTGAACACATCGGACTCGATGCAGTTCTCTGGCTGAAAAACGAAACCGGACTCCCATCGAGTCCGGTCATCAACGATGATTGCAGATCGCAACAGGTCGTGGCACGGGGGGATGCTCTTGGGCGGTTGTACGACTGCTTCAGGTGCGATCGGCATGGAACCCTTCCTTCACGGGGAGAGCATAGGCGCTCAGAGCCGGAGTCTGGTGGAACCCAACTACCACCAGACCCCGGCATCCAAACGGATACCACTGTGGATGTCTGCGGATCAGACGCAGATGATCGGGGCGACAGGCTCGGGAGCCGTGCCGTCCGGGCACAGGGTGTGCTCGATGCGGATGGACTCAAGCCCGACGAAGCAGACCTGCACCCACTCCTCCGAGAACAGCTCCAGATCGTTGGTGCCGTTCAGGGTGGAGTCCCGGATCATACCGACGTCCAGGGTGCCACCGTCGAGCCGGACGAAGGTGCCCGGTGCGAAGAGGTAGCTGACCACGGTGGTCGGGAAGGAGTTGAGTACGCCAGCAGCCTGGGCCTCGTTGAACTCCTGTCCGGCTCCGGTTGCGGAGTCGTAGTAGAAGCACACGTTGAGGTTCAGGGTGGCAAAGGCGCACCGGACCGTCTGCATGGGGTCCTCGCAGATCTGAGCAAGACCAAGCGAGTGGTCGTTGACCAGATCGACGTACACGAACTCAGCGATCCACGAGGGAAGGAAGAGTTCGAGCACGGCGTCGGGGGCCATGTGGTGACGGCGGCGGTAGTTCGCAGCGGCGATCGCGACGTTGTTGATCAGCGAGCGGACGGCACCGTAGGTGGAACCTGCGGTGACGGCGGTCGATGCAGCATCGATGGCGTCGAGGTAGAAGATCTCCTTCGTCTCCGAGAAGATCACGGCGAGATCCTGAAGGAACGCCTCGACCTGCTCGGGGAAGGTGCGGAAGTTCAGGTTACCGAACCGCACGCACTGAGAGACCACATCGACGCGGCACTCCTCGATCGGAGGACACGTGACCGCAACGCAGGGCTTGACGGCCGTCGGGGGGTACCCGGCTGCGTCCTCAGCCTCGGTCGTCACGCGAACGCCAGCAGCGGCATCACGGAAGTCCGGGGGAGAGATGAAGCGGATGCCACCTCGGGGGACCTGGACCGCGGGGAGGCAAGCCTCAACGGGGTTCATGGCCTCGGCGAGACGGAAGAAGTCGTAGTCCGGCTCCAGGGGAGCGCAGTTGCCACCAGAGGCGACAAGGGCGTTGACCTCAGACCGTGCCTGAGCGTGACGCTTGCGAACGGCCTCCAGGACTGCGAAGTTCTCCTCGTAGCCGGTACCGAGCACCTCGGGGCGCTCGATGACGGCGGATGCGAGGGTGACCTTCTCGAAGGTTCCGCTGGGGACACCGGTCATGTGACGCTTGCGGTCGACCATCAGCTCGGCCAGGGCCGAGATGTTGATGCTCTGACCGTCACGGAGACCGTTCTCCTGCACGCGGCTGCGGAATCCGGCCGCGGGGGCCTCATCCTCGACTGCGACAGGCTCGACTGCGGCGGGACGGCTCTTCTTGAGAGCAGCCACGACCGGCTTGGTTGCGACGGGCTGAGGAGCCTCGATGGCGGTCTCGACGACCTCCTCGATGGCAGCCTCGACGATCTCCTCGGGCTCGGCTGCCGCGGCAACCTCGTCCTCGATCTCGTCTTCAACCTCGTCCTCGATCTCGGCCTCGTCAGAAGCCTCGGGGGCGAACCGCTGGAGTACCGCACCCACGCGCTCTTCGCGCTCGGCTGCGGCGGTCTCACGGCTGGTCAGTTCGTCGTTGACACGATCGAACTCGGAGACAAGACGCTCTAGCTCGGAGAGCTGCGAGTCGTCCTTCTTTGCCTCTTCTGCGAGAGCCTCAACCTGCTCCTGGATGGTGAGTCCAAGCTCGGTTAGGGCGTCCTCTGAAAGACCTGCGAGATCTTCCGGTACCTGAATGGGGTCCACGATCTGTTCTCCTTGATCATGTTGAGAATGAATTGGTTGCTTGCCCCGCAGGCCCGGCTACGCCGGTCTGCTTGACGCCAACTACGTTAGCGACCGTGCCCCCCCTAGCAGAGGGACTCCTCCCACTATAAGCACTCGCAAATAGCAAAGTGCGGCAATCGGGGTCAGGCGACCCAAGCGGGGTTGACCATCGCCACGCGGCGGTGCTGCCAGCGGCCCACGACGGCGGTGACGATCGCCTTCCAATCGTTGGACTCCGACTGGCGGATCGCGACCTCACACTCGTTCGCACACTGAGGCCCGAAGATCTCACGAATCTGGTTCAACTCGTAAGCCAGGTCAAGGGCTTCGTTCGTCCACTTCGTCATCTCAATACCTCCCCATGGGGTTACCGGAATGATACAGGGTCGGGATGGCTAGCATCAAGCAAGCAAGTCGCTAAGACCGGTCTACGATCTTGGTGATCGTCACCGGATGCTCCGCGACCTCAGCGTCTTCGGCCTCTCCGCCGCGTCCGAGGATGGCATCAACCACGTCAGCCTGAGAGGGGACGCTCTCTTCGGGGTCGTACTCGGGGATGGGACTCTTGTCTGGTTCCATGGCCGGGTCGTCTTCTTCAACGACCCGCTGTGCCCCCGGATGGGGAGCCGGACGCTCCCGAGGCTTCGGCTGGAGGGGAAGCTCGCCAGGGGCGAGAGACGAGTTGTCCATGCCGGGCTGAGGCATCTCGCGCAGCAGTCGATTGTGGGCGAGCACGTCGTCCTCTCCTGTGATGGCGCAGTAGACGGCGAGCGCTCCACCGATCCAATAGGTGCGTCGGTCGTTGGCTGTGAGGTCGACGTCCTTGACCCCATCGAGCCACTTCTGGCGACCCTGCTTCACCTTGTCCCATGCCGCCTCTCGCACGGCATCAGTGGAGGACATCACCTTCGGTTGCTGCTCTGGTGGCTCGGAGGTCTGGAGGTACCCGATGGCCGGGAGGGCCTCGCTCCAAGTCTCCGACGGATGGTCCTGGGCCTTGCCCGTGTCGAGTTCGATCCGAAGTCGCATGTAGCGATTCTAACTACGGACGCGCAGCGACCTCCAACCCGAAGGCTAGAGGTCGCTGCGGAATGGATCTTGGTTGGTCAGGAGAGCCTACTCGGCGGAAGGAGCCGTCGGCCGGGCCTGAGGCGCCGGGAGAATGAGGTCCGTGGCAGCATCCCCCGAGGAGATGATGACCATGTTGCCCTTCTCGCCGATCGCCTGGAGCGTCTCGATGTACTTCCAGACGAGCAACTCCTGGCTCAACTGCTCCTGGCACGCCGCCCCCTCGTTGGGGACAACCGTCTCAGAACCATCGGCAGCCACCTGCACCTGTCCGCCGCAAATGATGATCTGCTGGGAGTCGGCGACGCCCTGGGCCTGGATGCGGGCGATGTTGGCGTTGGTGCGCTCACGCTCCTCGTCGAAGATGCGAGCACGGGCCTCCTCCTCGGCGCGGAGAACCTCGTTCGCTGCCTCCTGCACCGTCTTGTCGAGATCCAGCTTGCGGATGTTCACGAGTTCGACTCGGGCGAAGTCACCCCAGCGCTCCTGGAGACGGTCGGCCATCTCCACCCCGAGAGCCTCGCGCTTGCCGCGGGCCTCCAAGGCGTCGTACTGCACGATGACGTCGCGGGACACGGCACGCAGGTCGTTGAAGATGACCTTCTCCTCGAAGGCGTCATCGGAGCCGTACTGCTCGAAGATGTCACCGACGGCGGAGTCGTTGATCTGGTAGCGGACGGTGAGGTCGACGTTGACGTTGGAGCCGTCCTGAGTGGGAGCGGACACGGCAGCAGCCTCAACCGAGTCACCAGAGCCGTCACCGGCCATGGTGTATTCCTGCACGCGCGTCTCGTAGTCGACGACGTTGTGCCATGGCGGAACCACATGGAAGCCGTTGCCGAGAGACTGCTCGACGCCGCCAGCGAACGTGGTGACGGCCGAGTGGCCGACGCCGATGACCACGAAGCTGTTGAGGGCCGTGAACAGGACGAAGATGCCGAAGGCCACCCATGCTCCGATCTTGGTGCCGAGGGCACCGGAGGCGTAGTCCCGAGCGTCGCGAGCGTTGATGTCCTCTCGCCTGGACTTCCGGCGCAGCACCCCAGAGGTGACGAGTGCGATGATCCATGCGAGTAGCAGGATGACCGCCATGAAGATGTAGCCCATGGTTCTCCTTGTAGTTGGGTTGAGATAGGCATTGCGGAGACTAACCGCTGGGTGTGACACCACTCCCGGGTCGCAGGTCAACGATCGCTACATCCAGGGCTGTGGCGATCCGCGCCACTACCGGGGGATTCGGATTACGGTCCCCAAGCTCGATCTGGCACATGTAGGGCTTCGAGACGCTGGAACGCCTGGCGAACTCAGTGAGGGTCCACCCGGCGTTCTCGCGGAGAAGCCGGATCTTGGCTCCGTCCACATTCACCTTCTTCTCCGTTCCGTACCACATGGGTGTGACACGTCAAGTGATTTCGTTGAGGAGCACAGACCTCTTCGGCCCGAACATCCCCCAGGGGTCCCACATGTGGATAACGGCGCCGTTATCATCGGTGATCTGCCCGGCCTTCATCGCCATCGAAACCCCGAATGGGATCTGCGTCTTTCCAGACTCGAAGTCCTCGCATTCCCAGACCACGGTGCCACTCGCTGCATACGCGCGGTACGTGCCGCGCTTGCGAGTCGGGTGGTTGCTGTCCTTCGGTTCCTTGCTTGCACGCGCCACTGTCGGTTCCTCCACTGCCTCGTACCACGAAGAAATCAGGTCAAGATGATGCTGCAAGAAATCCTGCGACACACCGCCTCCGACCTCTCCCGGATCGCCAACCAAGACCACCCGTCTAGCGTCGAACTTCACTTCATCTCCAACGCTCTCGGCAACCTAGCCGAAGCGATCGACGATGGGAAGTTCGACAGGGCGCGGCCGAGGCTCGGTGGCGCGCCGAGCCCCGGCCCGAGTGGCTACGACGCCGCGGTAGTTACGGCGGAGCCAACTCAACCCTGACGATAGCTCTTGAGCTATCCCCAGCAGGACCGCGACGCGTTCCACGGTGACGTACCCGATGCACGGTAAAGCCGGAGCGCCGCTGCGTCCTGTACGTCCCGAGGAGCGAGGTACGCGCGAGCCCACCGGCTGTCGCCATAGGCGCGCCACGTGGAATCGATGAACTGAAACGCTCCCGAGGCAGAGCTGCGCGGGTTGCGCGCCGTGTAGTCGTGTCCAGACTCGCACCCTCGGATCGCGATGAGGATGGAAGGCAGGCCCACTGTCTGAGTCGGCGGTGCGGCCGCAGGTGCAGGTGCAACCGGGGTGGGTGGAGCAGGGGCCGGGGGTGGGGCGAAGTGCAGGGTGCAGGGGCGGCCGTCCCCGTTGGTGTCGATCCGCGACGTGTCGTGAGAGCCAGCGTTGGCGTCCATCCACGCCTGGGACTCAGCCTGGGTGGCCCATGTTGAGCACCCGGGGGATGCCGGGAGTGGCGGGGTCGTGGGCTCCGGGACGGTCACCGGCTCGGGGGCAGCGGTAGTGGTCACCGGCTCGACGATGGTTGTGGTTGTGGTCGGGGCCGTCGTCGTAGTTGGCGAGGGAGCGACGACAGGCAACTCGACAGAGAACGCTTCAGCCAGCGACTCCCCGCCTGTACTCCGGGTTGTGAGAAAAGCTCCGATCAACACGAAAATCGTGAGAAGGAGCGCGCCCGCGAGAGCGAGCTTGGTGTAGTGTCTCATTTGCATCATCCTTGCTAGGGGATATGAAACGGCCCACGGTGACTAATGCACCGTGGGCCGTGACCTTTACGCTAGTCGATGGGTGTGCCGCGTCGCAACACAACCGTAACACTTCAGTCGACAGGCCCCGCCTCCAGCGCAGCCGCAGCCGCACGGTGCCATTCGCCCATGTCGTCAAAGGTCAGGTCGTATGGCATCGCTTCCCGCACGAGCGCCCGTAGCCGCTCGATCGTGTCGGCGGCGTCGCCACACAATCCGTGATGGCTCGGCGGGTTGCCCCGGTAGTCGGCGTTCTGCTCGGCACGCAACCGCTCCACAAGGTCACTGCTCACCGGGGGCCTCCACTGAGTCGACGTACAGCTCGATGCCGATTCCCTCGCGGCCGAGGGCATCCGCGGTCTTGGGGACGGTCCCGCTGCCCGAGAACGGATCGAGTACGACATCCCCGGCGCCCGTCGAGGGCATGATGCACCGGACGGCAAGCTCGGAGGGGAACGGGGCCAGACCCTTGGTCCCCGTCGAGTTCGGCGGGAAGTGCCAGATGGTGCCGGTCTCTTCCAGGTTGTCGGCGTAGAAGCGGTGTGACCGGTTCTTGGCCAGCATGTAGATGAACTCGTGCTGCGGGCGAGGACGACGAGCGTGGTGAACCGACTCGGGACGTTCGACCCCCTTGTCCCAGATGACCGTCTGGCGCAACAGCCAGCGCTTGTGCGTCCACTCGTGATCGATCTCCACGCTCTCCCCGAAGAAGGCAGTCGCCCACCATGGGATCTCGTTCGAAGGGGGGCCGATCATCGCCTCGATCAGCTTGGGCGGCACGTTGCACCACGTCATCTTCGGGTAGCCGGACTTGCCCTGACGCCACTTCGGCTTGCCGTCCTTGCCTCCGCCCTTGTTGTAGTCGCCGCCCGCACCACCGGAGCCAGACGCGGTGTCGCCGAGGTTGAGCCACATGAGGCCATCGACCTTGAGGACACGCCAGAGTTCATCGGAGAGGTGCTTCCACTTCTCCACGTACTCCCAGAGGTCTTCGGTCCCGTACTCGTCGGGGGAGTCCCCGTAGCGGCGCAGGCCCCAGAAGGGAGGAGAGGTCACGATGCAGTCCACGGACTCATCGTCCAGCGGGATCTCTTCGAGCGAGTTGCCTTGCAGGATCTTCATGGCAGCGGAGACTAGCGGATGGGGGTGACATGCCGACATGCTACGTTCCCGGCATGACCCCAACGCAGATCGAACTCGACCTGGACGACCCCCGAGCGGTGCCGGTTGCACCCCCAGAACGCAACATCACCGTCGGCATCAAGATCGACCTGGCACTCCAGGTGGATGTGGCCAAGCTGGCGTTCGAGTACCGCAAGGAGATCGCCGGGGAAGCGACCACGAAGATCCTCGACCGGGAGGGCTACGGCGAGTCGGAGCGCTTCGAGGTGTGGCTCCACTACTTCCTGTTCGATCGGCTGGACACGTTTGCCATTGCGCCATCTGCCGATGGGGTGCATGAACTGTGGGGAGCCGAACCCGAAGTCAACTTCCGTCTCAACGACGAGGACCGCGTAGCCATCGAGGGTGGTCTCGAACCTCGCTGGGCGATCCCGACGGACTAGAGCAGGTCGTAGACGAAGGTGGGCACGGCGGCGGCGGCGAGCGTGCGCTCGACGACCAGCTCGACATCTTCCCAACGTCCGCCCGCGAGCCCGCAGCCGATGCGTGGCATGTGTACGGACCTCTGCTGCTGAGACGAGTTGGCCAGGTGGGCGACGCTGCGGAGACATTCCTCCAGGGCGTCGTAGCGGATGTACGGACCCCTGGTCTGCGGGTAGTAGCCATGCTGGGCCACCATGTTGCACACCGTGATGTCGTCGCCCACTCGCACTGCCTGGATCTGTCCGAGGCCGAACAGCGCTGAGCCGTGGTCCCCGTCCTCCCAGCGCCCGGCGCGAGCCCACTCGCGGTAGCAACGCTCGGGGGCGGACCACTTCTTCGAGAGGGCCAGGACGAAGCCCTTGCCCCAGCCGCCCAAGTCGTTGTTCACGTGCACAATGAGCTTGGGGCCGTCACCGATCGGCTCGGTCGCATCCCCGGTCAGGTAGGTGATCATGGCCGGGAGACTAGCGGATGGCCGTGACATGGGCATGTGCTAGAACGTGCCCATGTCCACAGATGAAGAGCACCGCGCCTACCGGGCCGCCTACAGGGATCGCCAGCACGCCAAGTATTGGGCGATCCATGATTCGACACCGCTCTGCGCTTGTGGGTGTGAAGAACACGTCAAGCTGAACCAGCAGGGACAGCCCCGCGAGTACGCCGGGGCGAACCATCACAGCAAGATCACGTGCTCGGCGGCGATGCGGAAGGGGTGGAAGAAGCGCCGATTCCGCTCGGGGGCAGTCCCGATGGAGGAGTTCCGCTACACCGCCTACACCATCAAGTATCACAACGTCTGGACGTGGACCGACATGGCCGCTGCCCTCGACATCCCCGCCAATCGGATGCGGTCGGTGCTCCACGACAAGAGGCTGAAGTCGATCGGATCAGAGATCGTGGCCGGGTACTTCGAGAACCTCACTGGCAAGCAGGTGCCGCCAGGCATGAACCCATGCCGCTGGATCTTCTTCGAACTCGGGCTGAAGTGGGACCCACGCCTGGAGCCAACGCCTCAGTGGTAGTTGGTGCCCCCCCTGGGATTCGAACCCAGAACCTATCGATCAAGAATCGAGTGCTCTAGACCAGTTGAGCTAGAGAGGCATGGTAGGAGCAACAGGACTTGAACCTGCTCAGACCAGCTTAAGAGGCTGGTGCCCGTCCCGTCGGGCGCTACTCCCATGGAGCGCGCCTCTGACGGTCAGCGATGCTTGATCGAACCGGGGCGCCTCACGCCAGAGTCGGTCGAACTGTTCGCATCGTCGAACGCCTTCTGGCGCGCTTCGAGCTTTCGCTTTGCTTTCGCTGCCTTGTTACCCATGACGCACCTCCCTGGCGTATCGATCGTGTTCGTAGGTTGCAACGTATCACATGGGTGTGACACTGCGCTCCGAGAGGAGGGTTCGAACCTCCACACCCTTGCGGATGGCCTCCGGTTAACGGCCGGGCACGATTCCTGTTCTGTCATCTCGGAATGTCTTGAGCTGTAGAGAAGAGACTCGAACTCTTAGCGTCGGCCTTAACAGGACCGCTCCCCTGCCAATAGGGACCCTCTACAATGGCTGACCGGGGAGGATTCGAACCCCCAACATCGGGGACCAAAACCCCGCGTTCTGCCTTTGAACTACCGGTCAATGTACGCCCCCGGCGAACCGGGGACTATGTGATCCTCTACGCGAGGTAGGGGACCCAGGACTCCTTCGGAGCCACCCCGAACGCAATCAGCAGGTCGCCCTTCGGCACGAACGGGGTGGTCTTCAGGTCCCACCGGCCCGGACCGAAGTCACGAGCAAGCTCGGAGAGCAGCTTGTCGTCCTTCGTGTTGTTGCAGCCACGACATGCGGCCACGACGTTCTCCCAGCGGTGGTCTCCGCCACGAGAGCGAGGCACGATGTGGTCCATCGTGTGGGCGCGCTCTTCGCAGTAGCCACACCTGTGCTGGTCCCGGGACAGCACGTTGCGGGTGTTGAGGGGGATGCGCGAGCGGTACGGCACCTTGACGAAGCGCGTGAGACGCACGACATCGGGCATCGGCACCGAGACGGAGGGGGAACGCACCTCTCCCTCACCACGCTCGACGATCTCGGCCATGTTCTGCATGACCAGCACGACAGCGCGCTGCCACGTGATGACCCTCAGGGGCTCGTAGCTCGTGTTCAACAGTAGAGTAGACATTCCACACACCTCCTTCTCTTCATCATGGCTCACCAGGAGCCGGTTGTCGTCGCATTTCGATGGGGTGAACGACGGGACTCGCACCCGCTTACTCCGCGATCACAACGCGGTACCTCGACTACTTCGGCCTCGTCCACATCTTGTAGCGGATCTCTCCGCCTGGCTGGGAAGGTAGGAATCGAACCTACGGTCTCCTGATTCAGAGTCAGGCGGGTTTGCCAACGTCCCCCACTCCCCAATGATTCTGTTTTCAAGTCGAGTGCCTGGGAGTCGGACCCAGCGCCTCCTGCTCCCAAAGCAGGCGTCGCACCCCGCGACTCGCACTCGTTGTTTCAGTTGTTGCAGTTTGGTCGGAAGGCCGGGACGCTACCCCCGGTCCTGACTCCCCCGATGGGAGCCGTGCACTTACACCACCTTCCGATGGTCGGGTGGGCCGGATTCGAACCGACGACCACTCGCTTCCGAAGCGAGTACGCTGACCAAGCTGCGCCACCACCCGTTGTGAACCCAAGAAACGCAACCCGTGCTGTGCTCCTTGCGTTGTTTGTGCTTGCGTACCCCCGGTGGGATTTGAACCCACACACCTTGCGGCACCGGGGCTTGAATCCGGCGCGTCTTCCAATTCCGCCACGGGGGCTTGTTGTCTTGCGTACTCCTCCTGGGACTCGAACCCAGAACCTCCGCTTTCTGAAAGCGACGCCTCGTACCAGTTGGGCTAGAGGAGCTTGATGTCCGAGCGGAGGGATTCGAACCCTCAATCCCTTTCGGGCGCTTGGTCCTAAGCCAAGTGCGTATCCCGTTCCGCCACGCTCGGGTGGTGTGCACCGGGAGGGATTCGAACCCGTCACTGTCTAGGCTCTCGACCTAGTGCCTCTACCAATTGGGCTACCGGTGCTCGATGTGGTCTTGCCACAGATCCCGGAGCCGCAGGCGAACTAGACGCGCAACGACGGTTGATCGGTATTCGACGGTCGAGGCTGATGTCGCCCTGGCTGTCGGAGACCGAACCGGGCCTGTGGCCCCGTAAGTCGTAGTCGCTTCGTCATAGTGAGCACCACCATAACAGGTGGGCATGACACGTCAAGTGATTACTCGGGGGCGTCCGATTCGGGAGGCGTGACGCTCCGGTTGATGCGGCCCTGGAGCGCAGCGAGTCGGCTGATGGAAGTCTGGAGGGCCAAGGGGTCTGGCGCCGTTCCGAGGGAGATGGAAGCCTGGGCCACCTGCATCAGTTCTCCGACAACCGCCATGATCTCCAGGGCCATCAACGGGGCGGTAGTGGGGGCAGGTGCCGCCTTCGCCTGGGTGGGAGCGCCATGGTAGTCCGAGAGAAGATGCACGACCTTCTGACGGACACGTGGGAGGTCGGCGCCGAGTTGGACGATCACCTTGGCTCCGACGCCATACCCCTCGCGGATGATGGCGAGCAAGATGTGCTCGGTGCCGATGTAGCTGTGTCCGAGCTGGAGCGCCTCACGCAGCGAGTAGTCCAACACCTTCTTGGCGCGCGGCGTGAAGGGGATGTGCCCCATTGGGGACACATCCCCCTTCGGGGACAACTCCTCGACCCCGCTGCGGATGTCATTCAGGGTGATGTCGAACGACTTCAGCGCCTTCGCGGCGTGGCCCTCGTTCTCGTGGATCAGACCCAGCAAGATGTGCTCAGTGCCGATGTAGTTGTGGTTGAGGAGCCGAGCCTCTTCCTGTGCGAGCACAACCACACGGCGTGCCCGGTCGGTGAATCGCTCGAACATGATCAGGCTCCCTTATAATTCAGCACGGCCTCAAGCACGTGCACGACCTCGATGAGATCGCTCTGAGCGTCCATGACGGACACGATGTCCTTGTACGACCCGGGGTGCTCATCCACGAGAGCGTCGGCCTGGCGGTCGTTCCAGGCGCGCCCAACCATGGCAGCGGCGAGGCTGTCCACGTCGAAGGTCTTCTTGGCCTGGTTGCGCGACATCTTGCGCCCAGCGCCGTGGCTGCACGAGTGGTAGGACGCGTCGTTGCCGAGGCCCGACACGATGTACGTCGAAGTCCCCATCGAACCAGGGATGATCCCGAGGTCGCCGGAGCGGGCGCGGATGGCGCCCTTGCGCGTCAGCCACACGGACTTGCCGTGGTGCTGCTCGCGGGTCGTGTAGTTGTGGTGGCAGTTGATGCGCTGGGTCTCCAGCGAGCCCTCGATCCCGAGTTCGTCAGCGACGCACGCGAGGACGGCATCCATCATCTCCTCGCGGTTGGCCATCGCGTAGTCCTGCGCCCAGAGCATGTCAGCGATGTACGCGTCGAACTCCGGGGTGCCCTCCACGAGGTAAGCGAGGTCGGGGTTGGGGATGCTGATGAACCACTCCTGCATCAGCTTCTTGGCGCGATCGATGTGGAAGCGGGCCAACTGGTTGCCGACCCCGCGGCTGCCCGAGTGGAGGACCACCCACACGCCGTCGCTCTCATCGACACACACCTCGACGAAGTGGTTACCCGAGCCGAGCGACCCCATCTGCTTCGTGGCGGTCGCCTGCATCTTCTCGTCGAGGCCGTCTGGCGCCAAGCGGGTCATGTGCTGCCAGCCCCTCGACTCATGCCCGTCCACGTGCCCCTTGCCGACGCCGGACGGGACAGCCTTGGCGATGCGTCCGTGTAGAGGTCCGAGGTTGTCGGGGAGCTGATCGGCCCGGATGTTCAGCTTGGTCGCGCACATGCCGCAGCCGATGTCGACGCCGATGGCGGCGGGGATGACCGCACCGCGGGTCGGGATGACTGAGCCGACCGTCGACCCGAGGCCGAAGTGGGCGTCAGGCATGAGGGCGAGGTGCCCCTCGATGAAGGGCATCTGGGCCGTCTCAGCAGCCTGGGCGAACGTGTTCTCGTCGATGCCGTCGGTTCCCCATGCGAGAACTCCTTCGGCGACCTTCTGTGGCGTAGACATGGGCGGAGACTAGCCGATGGGTGTGACACTCAGCTCTTGGAGTTGCGAAGCTCCGCGATCTGCTCGTCCAGCGTCTCGGTGTCCAGAATCATCTGAGCCTCCGCTCCATGCTTGGAGTGATTGAGCCCCACGATGGTCGTGCCGTCTCGCTGGCCGGAGAGGCGATGGTGATAGTGGCCGTGCACCAGCAGCTTCGGCTTCAGCGCGTCTACGACCCCATCGAGGGCGCGTCGGTTCGCCCGGGACTGCTCCTCCATCTTGAGGGGGAGGTTGAAAGAGGTGAGGAACTTGTTCAGCTCCTCGTAGTGCGGAGAGTCGTGCGTCAGCATCACGTCAACTCCGTCGGGTGCGCTGTCGAGGGCGCGATGGATGTCTGCGTGGGTGATGCGCTCCTCGGGCCACCACGAGATGAAGGGAACGCGATGGCTAACGTCGACAGAGTGGGCGCCGCCAAGCGCCATGAACCGCACCCCGCCCCACTCCCACACGACACCGCGCGGGAGGTAGGTGATGTGGCTGCGAAGCTGCACCATCTCGGGGGCGTCAGGCTTCGCCCCAAACCTCTCCATCGTCTCGAAGTTCTCGTGGTTGCCGTCGAGCCAGTAGAGAGGGAGACCCGCCTCGGCAAAGTGTCGGTTCAGGTTGTCGAGACGCCGAGTCACCTCATCGTCGTCGCATGACCAGATGAACCCGAAGTCGCCAACCTGGACGACAGCCTCAGCCTGGTCGCGCTTCGCCCGCTTGAT
>Ga0307378_10006487_pt1 | contig 15996 bp, 15 predicted proteins | sample UN1MG_FD_202238 | JGI IMG/M metagenome (GOLD analysis project Ga0307378, IMG submission 202238) | Soil microbial communities from Risofladan, Vaasa, Finland - UN-1 | ecosystem: Environmental > Terrestrial > Soil > Coastal area > Acid sulfate soil | place: Finland: Risofladan, Vaasa | collected... | reverse complement strand
TTATATTCATTTTTCTACTGACTGTTGACTATTGACTTTTAAATGTTTATAATTAATTACCCGAATTATAAATAGTAAATAATCAATAATCAATAACCATTTGCAACCGCGGGTGTAGCTTAGTGGTAAAGCTCCAGCCTTCCAAGCTGGTCACGAGGGTTCGATTCCCTTCACCCGCTTTAGATATCGGTTGAGACACAAGTAAAAGGTCAAAGGTCGTGGAATGAAAAAATTTGTAATATTAGCTGCATTATTGCTTTTTCTCGGCTGTAACTCTGTCGCACAACTCGAAAAACGCTGGCTTGGAAAAGATAAAGATGCTTTGATTACCACAAGAGGCACGCCCGACGAAGTAATGAGCGACGACTTCGGCGGTCAGATTTACACATACATCAAAATTAGTTCTTCCACCATATCAACCGGAATGTACAGCTATTCATTTCATCATCGGCGGGCATATTCTTTTTATCCGCACCAGATAGTTACATATAAAACAAAAACTATGTTCTGGATAGACCCCTTAGGCAAGATTTACAAGGTAGCGGTTGCTTACTAAATCCCGTTCTCTTTTATCTTCCACTTTTTCACAATATTACCAACCGCTTCTAACCAATTGATTTAACTGCGGCTTTTTGGTACAAACCCGCAAATGAATGCTTTGCTATACACATTGGGTGTTTTTGCACTGATACTGATATTAGCCCGGTTCAAACTACCCCTGGCTCTGTCCATCGCAGTTGGGGCGTTCATTATCGGTTTTCTATTCGGACTGGATGGCAGCCAAGTCGTCCTGACCGCCATCACCGGCGCTGTCCAGCCGCAAACTATTGGTCTGGTAGTCGTAACGATGCTCATTTTGAGTTTGTCGGCAATTATGCAGGCCGCAGGACAATTCACAGAGATTGTATCACTGGCAAAATTGCTCGTCCGACGCCCGGCTGTTGCTATGGCGGCCCTGCCGGCGCTGATTGGTCTGCTGCCGATGCCCGGAGGGGCGCTTTTTTCAGCGCCAATGGTGGAAACCGCCGCCGCAGACAGCAAGGTCAGCGGCAGCGTTCTTTCGGCGATTAACTACTGGTTCCGCCATATCTGGGAACACTGGTGGCCTTTGTATCCCGGTGTAATGCTGGCAATGACCCTTACCGGTTTTTCTTATGTCCGTTTTGCTGTTTTTCAGATGCCTATGGGCATTTTCATGCTCTTGACTGGCTTGCTGCTCTTTAGAAAAACCCATCCCGACCTGCATATAAAATCGAAAGTACCCCCAGCCGGCACCAAACGCAGATTCCTGCTGGCAACATTCCCAATCTGGATAGTAATGCTCGTCTGGGGACCGGTTAAATATATCATATCCCTGCTGATTTTGCCTTTGCTCCCACAGGGCCTTGAATCTACGATGGGAAAATACCTGCCCTTGGCCGTCGCTCTTATCACATCGATTGTGTGCATAGTTGTCTCAAAAAAGCTTAAGCTTTCGACCGTGGCGAAATCCCTAAGCCGAAAAACAAATTACACAATAGCCGGCCTGGTTATCAGCGTGATGGTCTTTCAATATATGCTAAGCCAGGTAGGTGCTGCCGTCCAAATCGCCGATGAACTGCTGCAGCTTAAAGTTCCAGTGGTTCTTGTAGTGGCGACCTTGCCCTTTATAGCGGGTATGGTAACAGGCCTGGCAATTGGTTTTGTCGGCACGAGTTTCCCCATTGTATTAGCCCTGGTAGCTGCCCTGCCGGACCACGGTTCGATGTATCCTTATGTTGCACTGGCATACGGCTTCGGTCATATGGGACAAATGATCAGCCCCCTGCATCTCTGCCATGTGGTCAGTAACGAGTATTTCAAAACCGGATTCAACGATGTCTATCGCAGATTAATACCGGTCATTGCTCTCGATGTTGTTTTGGTTGCTGCCTATTTCACTGTCCTTAGGATAATCGCCTGATTTTGTGGTACTCGCCACTATGCTGGCTTCAGATTTCGATTTCTTTTTGTATTAAAGACTTTTTTAAAGCTCCTATGCCAAATCAAACCTGCCGGTTTATCGGTTGGGTCATTAAAGAATTCACAGGCCTCTGTAAAAATAGCAGGTCGGCAAATAAAAAAATATCCGACGCCAAAAGCTCGCTTTTCCCGTAACCACTTTCACTGACGTGAATTAGAGTCTCTCAAACCATAGTCCTATAATAAAATTTTCAAAAATTTCATAAAAATTCATTTTAAAAGGTTGACTTGGTGGGGATAAGTGGTATAATTCCCCAAGTTTGTTATAGCGAGTGGGAAGAATGCCATGCTATTATTAACAGGTGAATATCAGCACGTGATTGATGGGAAGAACAGGGTTCTCATCTCAAACAGGCTCAGAGGCCAAATCGACGTCGATGAGCACGGAAGTAACTTCTATCTTGTTCTGGGTGTAAACGGCATACTCTGTTTGTATCCAGAAAAATATTTCGAGCAGATAGTCATGGCCGTAGCCCCTAAAACCACAGCGCCTGACGAAGCGGTGGCCTTTGAGAGAATTAGCTTTGCCCTGACAAGCAAGGTCGAACTGGATAACCAGGGAAGATTGCTCTTGAACGAAAGACTGCGAAAAAGGGCCGGTCTAAAAGACCGTATTACACTCGTCGGCGTCAGGGACCATATCGAACTGTGGAACGATGAAAACTGGGAACAATATCTCGCTGACCATATGGCCCAGTATCAGAAACAAATGTCGCAGGCAAGACAAATTGTACTGCAGAAACAAAACAAAGAACTTTAACATCTATAGTGGAGGCACGTGATTGGAATGGATTCTAACCATTGTCAGGTAGTAAAAGACAGCCTTAACGGAAAAAGGCCGGTTGACGAGCAAACCCTCGCATCATTGGAGGCTCTCAGAGAACGCCTCGAAAGGCTGAAAAAAACCAGCGAGAGGTTCTCTGATGTTACATTCTCGTCGGCCGTAAAAAAACTCACTAAATGTGAAATGCCGGTAGGTGTATAAAAATAGCGTAAAGCGGACGGAAAAAGGAATATAAAAACTGAACGCTCAAAACGCTATGAATGGTTCGGCAGTTGAGCATATACCGGTGCTTGCAAAGACACTGGCCGAACAGATTAGCTTACCGCCGGATGCGGTGATGGTGGACGCGACCATTGGACAAGGAGGTCATAGTCTTCTGTTCGGCCAATCCTTGAATCCTAAAGGCCTTTTAATAGGCCTCGATATCGATAAAACCTCGCTGTCAAAAGCCGATTATAAACTAAAAAACCTCACTTGCAAGGTTATTTTACTTAACTCGAACTTTTCGAAAATCAGTCAGGCCCTACAAAAACAGGGCATTGAAAAGGTCGACTTCATATTGGCTGATTTAGGCGTAAGTTCCGCCCAACTAACAGATTACGACACAGGGCTTAGTTTTCTAAAGGATATGCCCCTCGATATGAGAATTGACAAAAGAATAAAGACTACCGCGGCCGATATAGTTAACAAGGCAGATGAAAAAGCCTTGGCTGATTTGATTTACAAATACGGGCAGGACAGGGCATCAAGGCGAATTGCAAGGTTTGTCGTGCAGCATCGACGCACCGAGCCGATAAAAACAACAGGCCAGTTGGCTTCGATTGTCTGCAGGGCGCTGGGCCGCCCGGGAAAAAAAAGAAAAAGCAGAATACATCCGGCTACAAGAACTTTTCAGGCGCTCAGAATCGCTGTCAATAACGAGCTGGATAATTTGGAGAAACTACTTGTTTCAGCGCCGCCTTTGCTGAACAAAAACGGGCGAATAGCAGTCATTAGCTTTCACAGCCTCGAAGACAGACTCGTTAAGAATAATTTTAAACTGAATGAAAAGGAGAATATTTACAGCATTATCACCAAAAAACCGATTGTGCCGTCCCGTCGGGAAATAGAACAAAACCGCAGGTCAAGAAGTGCAAAGCTAAGGATTGCACAAAAAAAATAAGTTCGACGTTGGTTAACTGTAAACACTCATAAGAAAATGGAGTTTCACTTATGACTTCCGATGCAAAGATTGGATTGCTGTTGGGTTTGCTTTTTATATTCATTATCGCATTCATAATTAACGGGCTGCCCAACTTTCACAGAGAAAAGAACAGTAATGAACTGACTACCACATTGGTCAGGCTGCAGAATAGTCCCCCCGGTATCGGCGACAGGGAACGAAGGGTGCGCCGTGAAGTTAACGATTATAAAAAACCGACTCAGAAACCTCAGCCCGCCACGACAGCCGAGCAGGACGTTCGCTTCACCGCTGCCCTGCCGAAAAGTAACGTAGTTGCCCAAAAAAATGACGAGGTCAAGTCAACTACTCCGGCCCGGCCTTTGACACCGCCAAAAGAGAACCAGAATCCCGCAGTCACTCCCCCACTCCCACCTCGGCCAAAGTTGTATGTCGTCAGTAAGGGGGACAATCTCTGCACAATAGCCAAAAAGTTCTACGGACCGGAGCAGGGCAATAAAAAAATCAACATAACTAAAATATTTGAGGCCAACAGCAAGTCCCTGAAATCTCAGGATAAGATTTACGTCGGAATGAAACTTATCATACCACCTTTGCAGCTTACAGATTCGGATAGAAACCAGGCATCAAGCGTCTCTTCCACTGCAATATTTAAGAAGGTTATCTCTATTGATAAAAAACTCCCTGCGGCCGAAACCCCCAGGGCAGAGCAAAGTATGTGGTACGTTGTGCAGGAAAGCGATAACCTGTGGCGGATAGCTGCTGAGCAGCTCGACAACGCCAATCGCTACCCTGAAATTGCCGAACTTAATGCCGATATTTTAGACGATGAGGATAATATTGTCGTTGGGATGCGTCTGAAAATGCCCCCTCGATGAGGCAAACGGCCCTCACCGAATATTTTGTTTGCTGCTTCAATTATGAGGTCCCGATTTCGTTTCGTTTTTGTTGTTTTTTGTCTAACTGCTTTCCTGATTTTCACGGTCTATCTGCGGAGTGCCGACAACCGTATCTTTTATAAGATTTGCATCCTCAACACAGAACAAAACCGGCTAAAACAACAGCTTTGGCAAAAGCAACTTCATATGGAAAACTTAATAAATCCCGCCGCCGTCTCACAGCGTCTCGGCGGGGAAAAACAAAACCCGGAAAAATAACGATTAAATTTTGAAAAGCGTACGCACTATAATCTTTTTTTTGCTGCTTCTGATTGCAGTATTGCTGTCACTCGCGGGCAGATGCTTTTACCTGCAATACTTCAGGACCAGCCACTATCTCTCCGCCTGTAACAGGCAACAGCAGTCATACAATATACAAAAGCCTCAGCGAGGTGTTATTCTTGATTGTCGCGGACGAATACTTGCCGCAAGCAACAAAATCCAGACCATTTTTGTCGAGCCCCGAGTCGTAACTGACCCCGAAAGCCTGTCCTACAAACTTGCCCCGATTGTGAATGTCGATGTAGAAACAATTTACTGGCTCATCTCTGAAACCAAAAACCCCGGCTATGCAAAAATCAAAGTCGGCACCGCTCCGAACCAGTGCCGGGCCGCCGGTAAAATCTATGGCGTCGGCGTCGAATCCGATTGGAGAAGACATTATCCTGCAGGTACTCTGACCGCAGATGTCGTCGGTTTCACAAGTACCGACAACCGGGGTTTAGGCGGTATCGAACTGAAATACGATAAGCACCTTGCCGGCTCAGCCGGACAGAATATATTTCTTGCCGATGCAGGTCGCCGCCCTATTCGCCTGAAACAGCAAAGCAATGTAAAAGACGGCGGGGGAATTATACTGACCATTGACGCCACAATACAGCAGTTTGCGCAGCAGGAGCTTTTAGAACAATATCGAAGCTACGAAGCCGAATCCGCCGTCGCAATCGTAGCAGAGCCGAAAACCGGCGCGATATTGGCTATGGTTTCACTCCCGTCTTTCGACCCAAATAACATCAGTTCCGCCGACCCCGATACTTTCAGAAATCGCGCGATAACCGACCAGTTCGAACCCGGCAGTATTCTAAAGCCGATAGTTACTGCACTTGCCCTCGATGCCGGCGTTCTAAACCAATCTGAAAAAATATTCTGTGAGAACGGCGACTATCGCGGCAAAGGATTTGGCCGAATCGGCGAATTCGATTATCATAAATACGCCAATCTCTCCGCACGCGAGATTCTGATTAAGTCGAGCAATATAGGTATGGCAAAAATCGGACAAAGACTCGGCAGCCAAAGGCTTTATAAAGGCCTCACGCTTTTCGGCTTCGGCAGAAAATCCGGCCTTGACCTGCCCGGCGAAGCTCAAGGCCTGTTGAGGACAACCGATAAGTGGACCGGATACAGCGTAACCCGAATACCTTTTGGACAGGAAATTTCCGTCACTGCAATTCAAATAATCCGCGCCTTCTGCATACTTGCAAATGGCGGTCGCTCCGTACGTCCCTTTCTCGTAAAGGCAATCGTCGATAACGAGGGCAGCATCATCGAACTAAAACAGCCGCCGCCGTCTGTCGGCTTCGTAATAAGCCCCGAAGTCGCCAAATGGATCGTTACAGAACCTATGGTCGGTGTTGTAAACGAAAAACAAAACGGCGGAACCGGCTGGAGGGCAAAGCTCGAAAAATGGCAGGTTTTCGGAAAAACCGGTACCGCAGACATCGCCAAAATAGATGAAAGAGGTTATTCCGACGATGCTACAATTGCCTCTTTTATAGCCGGAGCCCCTGCCGATGACCCCGCCGTCCTGGTCCTCGTTTCAATCCGAAAACCGAACAAAAAACTCGGCAAGGGACATACCGGCGGAGCTGTCGCTTCGCCCGTCGCCGCTAAAATTCTTGAAAAAACCCTCAACTACCTTGAAAAGCATCAACTATGATATAAACAAAAACTCATTTTATGGCAAAAATAATCTACGCCGTTGCAGGAGAAGGTTTCGGACACAGCAGCCGCTCGCACCTCATAGGACAAAGACTCATTGACGCCGGCCATAACTTGATGTTTGTCGGCTCAAAAAAATCACTCGTATACCTGAAACAATATTTCGGCGAGCAGGTCAAAGAAATATTCGGTCTCTCTTTCGCCTATGATGACGGCCATGTGGACCCGATGGAAACGCTCAAAAGAAACCTTCGCAGGCTGCCCGAGGCCAATGAGCAAAACGACCGCCTTTTCAAAAATCATTTCGAGCCGTTCCAGCCGGACCTGGTAATATCCGATTTCGAACCCTTCAGCGCCTGGTGGGCATGGCGAAACAAAGTCCCCTTTATAAGCATCGACCACGAACATATGCTTACCCTCTGCAAACTCGAACACAAATCCAAAAACTGGTTTTCAAGAATGACCGCCGCCGTCGTTACCGAAAGTTACTATGTCGGGGCGGTCGCTTATATCATTGTAAACTTTTTTAAGACAACCCTGAAAATTGACGCAGCCGTCCTGGCCCCGCCCATTATAAGACCCATCGTTAGCACTCTTAAAACTACCGATGGTGAACATATTCTTTTGTACTCCACCACCGGAAAAGGCCGGGATGAACTATTGGACATACTCGGCAACTTTACCAGCCAAAAGTTTTATATCTACGGCTTCGATAAAGAGCAACAGCTTGACAACTGCATTTTCAAAAAACGTTCCACGGAAGGTTTCCTTGCAGACCTGGCTGCCTCCAGCGCAGTGATAGCTTCAGCCGGCTTTTCATTGATAAGCGAATGTATGTATCTCAGGAAAAAGATGCTGCTTTTGCCCCTGGCAGGCCAGTATGAACAGATAATCAACGCTCACTACGTAGAAAAGCTCGGAATGGGAATTTCTTCCGAAAAACTTGACGTCGCCGCTTTAACTCGCTTCCTCGATGAAATAGCTCAACCTATGCCCGCCGACGAAAGAATTCTCTGGCCCGACAATGAAAAGTTCTTCCAAATCCTGCAGAAACAACTCGACAAGTTGAAAAACCCCATAAATATAACGTTGTCGTAAAAACCTTTGCCCGCTCACTCTCGGTTTTCTGCCGATTCTTGCCTCTCGCCTATGTATCCGGCTTCGATACAGAACTGGATTATGTCTCTGGCTAAAGGGCCCGCATCGCTTGACCCGTGCTGGCCGCCCTCGACAAGGACTGCTATCGCGATACTGCGGTCCCTGACGTCCTCTGCAAAACCACCGAACCACGCATGCTCTGGCGCCTCGGTTGAGCCGGTCTTCCCATAAACCTTTACACCCTGCTCGTCAAAACCGGCATGAGCAAATTCATTATAAGCCGTACCCCCCGTCTCATTCACAACCGCTCTCATTCCGTCCCGCACTACTTTCATAGTTTCCGGCGAAATATCCAGTGCAACCGAATTGAATTCAGATTCAGCCGCCTCCTCATTCAACAGCCGTGGCGGCTTATACAAGCCGTTCCGCGCCAATATAGCCATTGCATTTGCCACCTGCAAAACTGTTACCCGAAGATTCCCCTGCCCTATCCCGAAAAATCTTCTCTCTCCTGCTGAAATTGAACCTGTTTGACCGCCGCTCGATACTTGCCCCGCCACTTGTCTCAGATTTCGCTTGTATTGGCTGTTCGCAACAGCATCGGGACACAACTGATATGTCTGACCGTACCCGAAATCAAAAAGCCATTGCTGTAAAACTGCCGGCTCGATTCTGTCGGCAAGACGGCTGAAATAAATATTACAACTGCCGCGGATGGCGTTGCGAGCTTTATTGCCGCCCTGCTCATACCATAGAGTATCATGGCCAATACCACGATTTCTATTATAAAGCCAGCAATTGGGCCATCCTTTGCCGCCCGGACTCGCTGGACAGGAAATAATCTCACCAGAACTGATTTTGCCGCTTTCAAGACCCGCAACAAGAATCACCGGTTTGATTACTGAGCCCGGGGGATACTGCTTATTTAACGCTCGATTTCGAAGAGGTTCATTGGTGTCGCCTAAAAACTTGCCGTAATCTTTCCGAACCTGATTCAAATCGAAAACCGGCATTGAAACCAGCGCCAGTATATCACCTGTCGCAACCTCAATAACTACCGCCGCAGGGTTTTTGCAATTATCAGCAAACTCACGCACAGCCAGATAATTCTCTATTTTCTCCTGAAGCTCGATGTCAAGAGTTACTGATACATCTTTACCCAGCTCACTTTCAGTTTGAAAAACCAGTTCCCGGTCTATATCATAAATTACTTCACCGCGTTTACCGCGAAGAATACTCTCACAGACATACTCGATTCCGTCCTCACGACCGCAGACTTCATCTTCAAGGTATCGTAACAATTCCTCCCCTGCAAAGAGCTTTTTGTCCTCTTCCTGTGTTGCAGGCCCTACCCAACCTATCGTCTGAGCCCCCGCAGAACCGTATGGATAAATCCTCTTCGCCTTCGGCAATATGCTAAGCCCTTCAACATCCAGAAATTCCAACTGGGCCGCAAAGATATCGTCATCGGTTTCCAGTTCCAGCAAACGCTGGCTTTGATACATCTCGGCAATATCCTCCCTGGCTGTCAACTCAAGCCTCCTGTTGGCACTTGGCTCGGCCTGCTCGAAGTCCTCGGAATTTGGATAGTGCCTTTTCCAAGCAAGATATGTCCGCATGTTCCATATCCTGTTGTTGATTCTTTCGATTTCTTTCTCCACTTCAGCCCGTTCGAGGCCGAAGTATGTGCATTTTTCAATAATTTGTTCCAAAAGAGCAGTTTTGGCGTCAAGCTCTTTTTGCATATCATCTACTGCCGATTCAGAATTACTCCTGGCCGCCGCTCTCAGGATTTTGGCACGCCTCACCCGGCTGTCCATAAAACAGCTAAGCTTGTAATTTATGTGAAGTTGGAATTGAGGTTCATCGCAGGCTAATATCCTACCCTTCCTGTCTAATATCTTGCCCCTGAGGGTCTTGAGCTGTTGTGAATGTCCGCGCTGCCGTTTTAACTCCGTGATTTTTTCCCGGTACTTGGAATCGTCCACCAACTGCATTTGTGCCAGCCGGAAAAGACAAATCACAAGTAAGCAAACGCTTAGGATTACGAAAATTTTCACTCGTCTGCTATACATTCTGTCCCGCTAATCTTTCCTTCGGGTATGCGTCATTATTTAACAGTTACCAATTCAGCTTCCGACGAAATGATGTGTTTTTATACGCATCAGCCACGCTGAAGGCAAGAACAAAAAAGGCCCGATTATGGCTGAGTAAAGTGATGTACCTAAAAGAACGGTAAATATGTTCGGTGGTGTCGGCTGGGACTTCAGATAAGTCAGCAAAAAGGCCAGACCACCACCTAAAAGACCTGTCACCGCTATCGCAAGGGACTGATAAGGCATCTCGCGGATAGCGATAAAACGGTGAAGATAAGCAAGCAATGTCCCGAAAAGACCGAAACTTATCATCTGGGGACCCATTGCAGAACCAATTATATCCGCCGCAAATCCTATCGCAAAAGAGCTTATTATCGCCTCCGTCGTATTGCAGTAAATTGCGAAAAAAACCAAAAGTATCAACAGCAAATCAGGTCTGACATTTATAAGGCTGATTATATCAACCAGCCCCGCCTGTATCAGCGTAACTGCAACAACAAAAATCGAAAATCTAAACCATCGCATCTTTTATCGCAGCCTATTTTTCACCGTCAATTATGATTACAACCACTTCGTCGAGTCTTTCGATATTACAGACAGGTTTGACTGTTATGTCCCACACAGAAGGATTTTCGTCGTCCCTGCGGCATTCGGCAACCCTTGCTGTTATCATTGCAGAATTCAGAAAACCGGGTATCTTGCAAACTAAAACTTCGTCTCCGACTTTTACATTGTATTTTCTCGATGGAAGCAATTCTATTTTCGCAGAATTCTTGCCGTCACCCTGCATAACCCTGATTACATCAAATTTTTCTATCGTTACAGGGATTTTAGACGTCGAGTCCGTAATCAGTTTCACACGGGCTGTACGTGACGAAACAACCGAAACAGTCCCGATGATGCTCTCCTCGCCAAGGACAAACTGCCCTTCACGCAATCCGTCATCTTCGCCCTTGTTGAGAATAAGCTCCGTGCTCGAACCGCTCACGGGAGCAACGTCGGCTATCATAAGCTTCGCTCCCTCCCAGATTGGCCTGTCTCGAAGACCCGAAAGCTTCTCAACCTTCTCCCTTGTCTGGTTCAGCCACTCTTGAACATTCGCAAGATGGTTCTGAAGTTGGTTGTATTTGCTCCGCGGAACTACATCTATAGGAAGCTGCTTGGCCCGAACCGAAAGAGAAATGCTCCTGCCCATGCTCAAAGGCCAGTGAAAAATCCGGGCGAAGGTGGATTGAAAGTTATTCGCCAGTTTTTGCGGTGCAAACAGAAATATAAACCCCACCAACATTAGCCAGGTGAACAGCATCCGTCTGGAGACTCTGATTTTCTTCCTTGACATAATCGTGGTTCACACCGCCTGCTCCGTCCGTCCGCCTTCGTGATTCAAACACTCTTGTACCAATATAAGAATCACGATTTACGAATCATTTCCATGCGTGCTCGCTATGGTCCATTGTGTCTTTCCACAATTCCAGATTTTCCAGGTACACACTGGTCCCCAGAGCCACCGCACAAAGAGGGTCCTCAACTCGCTCGACTCTCAAACCGGTTGCATTCGCCAAAACCGTATCCATTCCGCGAAGCAGAGACCCGCCGCCGCAAATGTGAACTCCATTATCTATCAAATCAGCAGCTAATTCAGGCTCGGCCTTCTCAAGTGTTGCTGTTACAGAGTCTATGATGGCTGCTATCGGTTCATGCAGTGCCTCGCGGATTTCTTCGCTTGTTATTACGATTTTTCTCGGAAGACCCGATATCGTGTCTCTGCCGGCTACCTCCATTGTCAATTCCTCCTCAAGAGGAGCTGCAGACCCGATTTGTATCTTCACTTTTTCCGCTCGTGCTTCTCCGATAAGAAGGTTGTAAGTCTTCTTCAGATGGTTGACAACCGCTTCGTCCATATCATCTCCACCGACACGTATGGATTCACAATTCGCAATATCGGCAAGACTCAGTATCGCCACTTCAGTAGTCCCCCCGCCGATATCAACTATCATTGAGGCCGTCGGGTCGGTGATGGGAAGCCCGGCGCCGATGCCCGCTGCCATCGGCTCATCAACAAGATAAACTTTACGCGCGCCTGCACGCTCGGCGCTGTCTATAACCGCTCGACGCTCAACTGCGGTTATACCGCTCGGTACGGCAATTACTACTCGCGGCCTTACAAGAGTGCCCCTCCCGTGGACCTTCCTTATAAAATAGTTCAGCATTGCCTCGGTGATTTCAAAATCGCTGATTACTCCGTCCTTCAGTGGGCGTATCGCACTAATCGACCCGGGTGTTTTACCGAGCATTTCATGTGCAATCAGACCCACCGCTTCGCCATTGTTTAAAACTATATTCGTTCCTTTGCGAACGGCCACTACAGAGGGTTCATTGAGGACGATTCCTTTTCCCCGGACACAGACAAGGGTACTGCACGTACCGAGGTCGATACCCATATCCATGCTAAAAAAGCCTAATATCGTATCCAGTAGCACTTTGGACTCCCTTCTCAATTTTACAATTGACTGAAAGTTTATAATATAAACCTTACTTGTCAATAGTCAATTGTCAATTGGCTACAGGAATTTCAAATATTGTGCCATATTGAAGCTGGCACTTATAGGCCACAAATATGGCAGCGGCAAGCACTACAAAAAAAGCCAAAGCGAGAAGAGCCGTGTAAACATTATCTGCTGGAACCACTTTCCCGCCGTGAACTTGCCCATTGGGACTCATATATCGACCTCAAATAGTAACCGTTCAATTTTCACTTATTCAATGTTTCTCTCGTCACAGGCTGATTTACAAAAAAATCTTAAAAATTAGTGGAGACGCTGTCATTTGCCCTTGGTGGCTGCTGCACAAGTTCCAAAAGACCCACTGACTCCTCGGCATCAACGTCTATTATCGAAATATCACAAATAAACTCGTCACCCCTCGTAACGTGGAACTTCATTCCGTCCTTAACTCCATCCGCCGATCCGAGCGATATCCGGGCAAGAGAATTCTTCAGGTCAACTTGTTTAACCAGCCCCTTCAAACCAATATCCTTAGTACGGGGCATAACCGGTAATACCCGCGTCCTTTCGGGAGTAACCGGTACAGGGGCCTCAACTGTCCTGCCTATCGGCTGAAGGTATTTGTCAACTTGGATTTGTAATTCGGCCTTTGCTTCTATCAATCGACGTTTTTCCGACTCCAGTGTCTCGATTATCGCCATCTTCTCTATTAATGTATTTGTCGTTTCATTGAGTTCTTTAGTCGTCTTGATTTTCTCCGCCTTGGCTTTATTCAGCTCTTCAAGAGTATTTTCCAGCAATTGTCCTTGTTTGTCGTTGGTAGTGTAAAAGTCTTTCGTTATACTCGTCCAGCTGTCAACTTTCTGCAGTAGAACCGCCTTTTCTCGCTCAGCTTCCTTCAGTTTAGTCTCTATTTGTGTATATTCCGCCTGAAGCGATGTCATTTTATTATTAAGAGCATCTTCCTGCTGCTGGTATTTCTTCTTTCTGTCCTCTAATTCCCTTTTAGCTTCTTTTTCTTTCTCCACCGCCGCATTGTATTGAGTCTGCAAAGCGCCGCTTTTCTGCCTGTAATTATCGGAATTGGCTACATAAACCACCACTATTGCACTGAGAACAATAGAAAACACTGCCAGCAGGACTATCAAAATCTTTGTAAGTTTACTCAAGATTAGCTCCTTTCAGTAATTACTAAATCTACCCTTGCCCACGCCGCTCAAAACTCACGGCATTATAATATCGTCTAAAGCAACATTATTTTAAGCTAAAAACCTGAAAAGGTCAAGTTATTTTTGGTAAATTAGCGTAAGTTGGCAATTTAGAGTAACCAAAATACACCCATAAACGTTAAACAGGGAACTTTATTTGCCCTTTTGCAACTGAAAAACCGCCTTCGCTGCCGCTATACGCACGAATTTCGACCTGTCTTTCAAAAGACCCGGCAGCTCAATAACAAGGCGTTCTGTACCGATTTGACCTATCGCAAGTGCCGTCAGAACCTTTACTTGTTCGGCCCCCTTGTCATCAAGGCCAGCCGTCAGTTCCTGTGTAAAAACGTCAAGCACTTCTGCCTCACCCGAAGTATCGCCAAGCATACCAAGCTGCTCCGCCGCGCTCAATCGAACCTCCAAAACCTCGTCATCCAGCATCGTTATAAGAGCATTTTTCGCCTCTCGGCTGCCCAATGCACCCATAGCCCTGATGCCCGTTATCCTGTAGTCAATATATTTACTTATAAGCATCGTCCACAACTTCGTATATATCCGCTCATCACCGAGTCGCGCTATGGCCTCGGCCGCCTGAAAACTTACTTTCAGCTCTGAATCCTCCGAGTTTTTCGCCCAATACAACAAATCAAGCGATCCTTTATCGCCGCTTTTACCTATCAGCCAAACGGAATTGGCACGAACTGTCTGGTCTGCACTGCCTGTTGCTTTTCGCAAACTGCCAACTTCAGCCGAACTCCCAAGTCTCACCAGTGCATAAGAAGCCGCTATACGAACATTTTCATCGGGGTCTTTTCGCAATATCCTTAAACCTTCTCTCGCAAGATAATATTCTAAGTCACCCGCTGCAACCGCAGCCGCAAAACGAACCGGAACAAAATCATCTTTTAGCAAACGCTGAACCTTCGGCATCAATTCCACTATGCCCGCATCCGCTACAACTTCAATAGCTTGGGCCCTTACTTGCGGCTCGGAATCAGACAAACCCTCCTGAATAATCCGAAGAGCTTCAGCCTTGTTGCTGCCGGTCTTGACCTCCCCGCCCCCCACGCCGAACGTCTCTAAAGTACCATTGCACCCAAAAACAAAAAATAAGCACAACGTAAAAAATAACAGGTAGGTTATTAAATCTCGAAACGTGATACTTGAACTATCTCTATTAGCCAAAACTTCTTCCATTTGGCTTTCCCCGGCTATTTAAACTTCTTATCACCAACGTCCGGTAATATCGATTAAAAAGCGGTAATATTACAAACAGAACAAAAACAAACGCACAAATTAAATCAAGCCATTGCCCGTATTTACTAAAGAACGTTACCCTTCTATCTATCGGCACTTTATCAACAAACCATCCAGACATTCCTTGCCGTTTCATCGCCTCGCCCGGCAGATTTCCGGCCGAAAAACCGTCTTTAACCCGCCCTTCGCTGTCTATCAGGCAGCTTATACCCGTATTGACGCTCCGAACCACCGAAACTCGGTTCTCAACCGCCCGGAAAACGCACACAGCCGTATGCTGGCTTAACTCGGTACTTGGGCAAACTCTTCCCTCCTTGAATTTCACAAACCAACCGTCGTTGCTTATATTAACAAGCCAATCGACCTTTTTACCCCCCTGCTCGTCTAATGCAAATCTCCGCCCAATCAAAGGAACCGCGTCTTCATAACAAATCAATACGCCGAAACGGTAAATTTGTTCGCCATCACCTCCTCTACCCGCCATCTCAAAAACTGTGTATTCTTCACCGTAATCAAGTGAATAATCGTAATCATAAGGCGTAAATTTCATCAACAGCTTATAAAGCCACGGAATGCTCTTCTTAAAAGGCACTACCTCCCCGAAAGGTACAAGGTGAATCTTGTTATATTGATTCCTCTCCTGCTGCCCGTCAGGCCTATAAAGAAACGCTGAGTTATACCTCGAAGTCAAATCAATCGACAAATCCTCTCCGAACTCTACCGTCCCCCCATACGCCCCAACAAGAACAAAACCTCTCCCTCGCGAATGCTCCTTCAGCCTCTCGTCAAAAACCTTGTAATAATGCGATGAATCCAGAAACCGCTGCACCCTCTCATCCAGAATCGCCTGCACCATTGTTTCCGGCCACACCGTCAGTTCCGCTCCCGCCTCGAAAGCCGCTCCGCTGTTCAGAATCAGCTCTTCGAATATCATCCCCACATCATCGGCATCCGATGATATCTTGACCGACTGAGGTACATTTGTCTGCACC
>Ga0307378_10006486_pt1 | contig 15997 bp, 14 predicted proteins | sample UN1MG_FD_202238 | JGI IMG/M metagenome (GOLD analysis project Ga0307378, IMG submission 202238) | Soil microbial communities from Risofladan, Vaasa, Finland - UN-1 | ecosystem: Environmental > Terrestrial > Soil > Coastal area > Acid sulfate soil | place: Finland: Risofladan, Vaasa | collected... | reverse complement strand
TATGATTGAATCCAATTTTTAAAAACATCATACATGATTGTTTCTGAAGTCGGTCTGACTGCTAATTTTTCTTCAAGTTTTTTACCTCCTCCGTGGGTTACCCATGCAACCTGCGGATTAAATCCTCCTACGTGCTCTGCTTCTTTTTTGAAAAATCTTTCAGGGACAAACAAAGGGAAATAAGCGTTTTCCGCGCCTAATTCCTTGATTTTAATATCCATGGCTTTTTGGATGTTCTCCCAAACTGCATAGCCATAAGGCTTAATAATCATGCAGCCCTTTACTGGCGAATAATCAGCCATTCCTGCTTTTAAAACCACGTCATTATACCATTTTGAAAAATCTTCAGATTGTTTTGTAAGCATATTTTTAAAAAAGTTTTATTACATCTCTTAAAGTCACAATTAACATTAAGCCAATTAAAATTGCGAAACCGAGGGTGTTGGCAATTCTTTCAGTTCTAACTTTTATCGGCTTGCCTTTTATTTTTTCAATCAACAAAAATAATAATCTGCCGCCATCCAATGCCGGAAACGGAAGAATATTCAAAAGCGCAAGATTAATTGAAAGAATTGCTGTAAATTGCAAAACATAAACCCAACCCAATTGCACCATCTGAAAAGTAAGCGTCGCAATCCCGACTGGACCGGCAACTTCACCGATCATTGTACCTTTGAGAATTAATGTTTTTAACAGCATCCAAAGCATTTCAATCATAGTGATAAACATTCTACCAGTTGCTTCAAATCCTTTTAAAATTGCCTTATACCAAGGATAAGAAATTAATCCGGTTTTTGACATGGCGACTCCTAAAGCGCCTTCACCTTCTGGCGGATCAATTCTGGGCACTATATTTTTCTGTAAAATTTCATTTCCTCTTTTAATTTCAACAATGATTTCTTGTCCAACATGAAAAGCTACAAAATTTTGCACTTCTTCAACTTCTTTAATTTCTACTTTTTCATTGCCATGCAACATAAACAACAGCGCATCTCCTATTTTAATTCCGGACTCCTGAGCTGGGGAATTCTTGGCAATATCGACTATTTGAATCTGAATATTCCTATAATTCGCTCCATTGCCTTCAACAAAACTCGGAACTCCTATAGCATGAACAATAGAAAGCAGAATTACGGCAACCAACAGATTCATTAACACGCCCATTACCAGAATTATTGCCCTTTGCCAAATTGGTTTATTATGAAAAGCGAATTTACTGCGGCTGCGTTTTTCCTCGCTTGTCTCGCCGAGAATTTTAACAAACCCTCCAAGTGGAATTAAATTCAAAGAATAAATTGTTTCTTTTCTTTTAAAACTAAAAATCCGGGGAGGAAAACCAAAGCCGAATTCTTCGACTTTTACCCCGGCTTTTTTTGCGCTGATAAAATGCCCCAGTTCGTGGGCAAAAATCAGCACGCCTAATATTAAAATAAAAACAATAATCGTCAGTAACATAAATTATACTGTCATTATCTCTGTTTCTTTAGATTTTTTCATTTCGTCAATTTTATTGTTGTAATCATCAATTACTTTTTGCAATTCGTCTTTGGCGCGAAATTTATCGTCTTCGCGAATTTCACCTTTTTTTTCCAATTCCTGAATTTCTTTCCAGATTTTTTCCCGATTTAAACGAATGGAAATTCTCGCTTCTTCGGCTTTTTCAGAAACTATTTTCACATATTCTTTTCTCTGCTCTTCGTCTAAAGAGGGAATATTTATCCTGATTAAATCACCATCGACAATCGGACTGAAGCCGGACTTGGCCCTAATTCCTTTTTCTATATCCTGTAAAATCGCTTTATCCCATGGCTGGATAGTAATTAAGCGCGACTGGGGAATACTTATAGAAGCAAGTTGTTTTAATGTGAATTTCTGGTTGTAGCAGCTGATTTCAATATCTTCAACCATTGCCGGCGTTGCGCGACTGGTCTTAATTTTCGCCATCTCAATTTTTAGAAAAGCTATTGTTTTTTCAAATTCCGGTTTTAAATTGTCTAATATTTGTTTATACATAAAATTAAATTCTCTAATACTAACCGCGGGTTAACATTGCTCGCGGATATCATACTTTTACTTTTTTGAATTTCCTTAAGAATATTTAATAATTGTTGTGTATTGTGGTCGTCACGCTGTGGGTAATCAGCCGTAGGCTGAATTAATTTTTCCCTGAACCAAAATATCCATGAATCCAAAATTGCAAAAATTTCTGAATTATCGTCCCGCTTAATTACTTTTTCTATATATTTAAAAATATCATTTAACGGCTTTTTAAGAATATTGACGTACTCTTCATTGATAAAATCTTTTGCTATTTTATTTAAAGAAACAGATTTGAACCTGATTTCCTGTAATCTAGAAAGGATCGTTTTCGGTAATAATTCTGGAGTTTGCGTGATTAAAATCAGAATCGTATTCCCTTGCGGTTCTTCCAGCGTTTTTAACAAGGCGTCTGTTGCAGAACTGCTCATTGTTTCCGCATTATTTATGGTGACGAATTTATAAAGGCTATTATACGGAGATAGGCTTAAAAAATTTTTAATTTCCCTGATTTGCTCAATAGAGATTCCTGCCTGCCGACAGGCAGGTTTTTTTTCCTTGTCTATTGGCGTAATATAATGAACATCAATTTGGTCTATTTTTAAAAAATCAGCGAGTCTAGTGGCTGTATTTTTCATCTCTTCGGCAGTTCCGCCATAAAATAAATATCCGTGGGCCAATTTTCCATTTTTGGCCGCATTTTTTAAAAACTCCAACATATATTTAGGATATCATATCTATCCGTCTTTCGCAACTTTATCTATATATTTTTTTATTTCTTTTTCAAATTTCTCTCTGCTAAATTTTTGGACATGCGCGGTGATAAATTTCGAATCGTAATTTTTTAAGCGCAGCCTACGAATACCATCTGCCAAAACTGCTGGATTTTGATAATTGAAAAACTCCCCTGTTTTGCCTTCAATGATTGTTTCAATCGCCCCTCCTGACCTGAAAGCCAAAACTGGCTTGCCGAAAAACATTGCCTCAACCGGCGCTATACCGAAATCATCTTCTGACGGAAAAATAAAAGCTGTGCAATTCTGATAATATTTATTCACGACCTCATTCGGTTGCCATCCTAAAAATTTTATATTTTTTTTGCCTATGCTTTGTAAAAATCTTTTTTCCGGTCCAGTGCCGATAATTATTAATTCCAATCCTAATTTGTTGAAAGCTTCAATTGCTAAATCAATTCTTTTATATCTCCGAAAACGAGAAACAATTAGATAAAATTCTTTGGGAAATTGGGCTGGCGGACCTGCCTCGACTTGCGGAGACAAATCGACGCAAGGCGGGTATATAACCACTGATTCTCGTTTATAATATTTACGGATTCTTTCCTGAACTATTTCCGAACACGCAATAAACTGGTCTACTCGCTCACTCGCCTGCCTGTCCCACATCCTGAAATAGTGCAGCAAGAAATTTTTTCTTGATTTGTCCCATAAATACCTGGTCGGACTATAACAATAACAAATATGCGTGGTTTTTGGACGGGTAATAATTCCTTTAACCCAAGAATGGCTGGAAGAAATCACAATATCGAAATTGCGCAAGTCAATTGTTTCGGCGGCAATCGGCAATAATAGCAAAAGCCATTGATAGTGCTTACGTATGAATTTAGGAAATTTCTGCAAAAATGAAGTATGCACTCGCTTAATTGGAAATAATTTTTGTTTAATATCCGGAAGATAAAATAATGTATAAAGTTCAGCATCGGGAAAAATATCGGACAAAACTTTAAAAGTTTTTTCCGCCCCGCCATAAGAAGTCAAATAATCATGTATTATCGCAATTTTAGGCATTGATAATTATTTCCAGTGTTTCCTTGGCACATTTCAACCAAGAAAAACGCTGGACGTTTTCATAACCTCTTTTAATTAATTCATCGCTAAAATTCTGATTACGGATAATTTTATGAATTGCCTCTGCGATTTCTGTTGGATGATACGGATTTACCAGTAGCGCGCTGTCTCCTAAAATCTCGGGAAAACTTGAAGTGCTCGCAGCAACTACCGGCGTTCCGACTTTCTGCGCTTCCAAAACCGGAATCCCAAATCCTTCACAAAAAGACGGAAAGATAAAGACATCGGCATTTTTTAATAAAGACCATTTTTTATTATCATCAACATAGCCAGTACAAATAACATCATCTTTCAAATTTTTATAAATTTTGTAACCAATATTCGGTCCGGCTAAAATTAATTTATGCGGAATTTGATGATCTTGTTTTAAAATTTTAAACGCTTTAATCAAACCCTGAATATTTTTTCTTTGGTCTCCCCTACCGAGACATAGTAAGTATGGAATAAATTTATTTGTCTGGGCTATGTCAAATGCGGTCTGCGTCGCGTCAAGCGCGACTTCGGGATTCCCGATGCCGTGATGAATTACAAAAATCTTATTTGTATCGGCATGATAAAATTTAATTAAATCATCTTTTGTATTTTGAGACGGAACAATTATCCTATCTGCTTTTTTGATATTTCTTTTTGTCATCCAGCGCAAAAATAATCTTTTAAAAAATGGATACATTTTTGGCAATTTCTCAAATTCCAACCCCTGAATAGTAATAACCAACTTAGGATGGATTAATGGAAAAGTATGCGCTGGCACAAATAAGACATCGGGAGGATTTTTAAACATTTCCCAGCTTAATCTTATCTGGGTCCAAAGTTTTTTGAATGACCATTTTAAATTATTAGGGGAATATATTAAAATCCGATGCTCTTTTGATTCTTCAAGCATCGGAAAATTCATCAATAAATTGTAAACATATTCCTCAACGCCAGTCCGACGCTCTAATGAAATATTTACAGCAATCCCGATTTTCATTTTTTTGACATTATACTTCGTTTATAAACTTCCAAATTTTCTAAGATAATACCTGTTCCTTTAACAACGCCAAGCAACGGGTCACCAATAACATAGCAAGGAACGCCGGTTGCTTTAGAAATCAAATCATCAACATTAGATAACAATGCCCCGCCCCCGGATAAAAACATTCCCCTGTCTATGACATCAGCGGCCAATTCCGGCGGAGTAACCTGTAAAACACTTTTGATTACCCTGACGATTTCTTTTAATTCTCCCGAAATCGCTTCAACCACTTCTTTGTTGGTAAATTCAATTGTTTTCGGTAAGCCCTCTATTAAATCTCTGCCCTTTATTTTTAAGTTTCCGCGTTCAGGATTGGGAATAGCGCTGCCAATCTGAATCTTAATTTGTTCGGCGGTTCTTTCGCCAATAACTAGGTTGTATTTTTTCTTGATATAGTCGGCAATCGCTTTGTCAATCTTATCTCCTGCTACTCTAACTGAAGACCAAGCAACAATTCCCCCTAAAGAAATAATCGCCACTTCTGACGTGCCTCCACCAATATCAACAATCATGTTGCCTGCAGGCGAATTAATCGGGATTCCAGCGCCAATAGCTGCCAGAATCGGTTCCTTGGCAACATAGGCTGTCTTGGCCCCTGCGTGAAGAGTTGCTTCAATTACTGCTCTTCTTTCAGTAGAGGTTATACCTGCTGGAACAGAAACCATAACTTCTGGCTTGAATATCCTAAATCTACCTCCTGCTTTATTGATAAAATAAGACAACATTGCTTGGGTGACCCTGTAATCAGCAATCACGCCGTCTTTTAATGGACGGTAAGCGACAATTGTCTCTGGCGTTTTCCCAATCATTTCTTTAGCTTCATTACCCACTGCCAGAACCCGGTTATCTTCAATAGATACGGCAACCACAGAAGGTTCATTAATCACTATCCCTTTTTGAGGAATATAAACTAAAGTATTGGCCGTACCTAGATCTATGCCAATTTTTCTCACAAACATAATTACATTTTATCCTATTTTATTCGTCTTGGCAATAATTTTTAAAAGTGTTAAATTAAGGTTATGACTCGAAGAACACGCAGAATTATTTTTTATTTTTTTGTGCTGATATTTATTATTTTCGTCCCGCTGATTATTTTTTATGCCCTAGGCTATACTTTTGACTGGGAGAAAAAAACCGTTGTCGCTACGGGCGGAATTTATCTAAAATCAGCGCCGTCAGGAGCTGACATTTATATTAACGACAACCCGAAAGGAAAAACCACCAAACTTATCAGGCGATTACCACCCAAAATATACGATATCGAAATAATAAAGACAGATTTTCATTCTTGGCATAAAGAATTAACTGTTGAACCCAAGCTGGTGGCAAAAGCCAATAATATTCTACTTGTGTCGTCTAATCCTAAAATCTCATTAGTAGCTACAGAAAGCGCGGAATATTCTTTGTTTGAAAAAAAAGAAGCAAATTCTTACTATGTTGCCAATAAAAACCTTTACGAAACAAAAACCTCAAGAACTTTGGCCAAAAACGTGCTTAATTTTGTGATTTATAAAAACGGTATTTTATATTTGGATAACCTGACTGGCCAAATTTTCGAACTGGATTTAACTACCTTAAAATCAGCGGAATTTTTTAAACAGGTATTTCCGAGTTTTAACCAAGGGGAATGGATTCTTTCCAGCGACAACAAAAAACTGCTCTGCCAAAAAGACAAATCAGTTGAGATTTTGTGGCTGGATAATGTCAGTAACAACTCAATTTTACGCCAAAAAGGAGATTTGGATAAGATTGATTTTGGCGTAAAAATCAATGATGTAATCTGGATGCCGGAAACTGATGAACATTTGATTGTCGCAACCGATAATGCGATTTTAATCACTGAACTCGACAACCGCGCTCCGCGCAATACTGTAAATTTCATTACTACTGATAAACCGCAGATAATTTATAACGCCTCAGATAAAATTCTATATTTCCAAAGTCAGGAAAAAATATACCAGACAGAGATATAACCCCTCGACAAGCTCGGGGTAAATAAAAATAGCGGGTGGTGTTCCATAACACCCACCCGCCTTGCGGATTCAACATGATTTATCATGCTGGTCCCTGTTCTTGTAAGCGATAATGAAAAAAACAATTGCCAACAAGAAATAATAAACTTTACCCCATTTAATTGACATCGCTCCAAGAAAAACTCCTGTTATCGGGCAAAGAGCCAAAAACACATTTTTTAAGGTTATTTTTCTCATTTTCCCTCCGTTTTTTCCAATGGCTCGGTTTTCTTAAGAAACAGCCAGGCTCCGAATAGACCAATGCTAAACAGATAAAGTTCGACCGAACCTCGCACAAAATCTTCTAATGGTAGGAAAAAATTCAAAAAAACCGTTAAAATAACAATCCTCCCTGTTATGAGCGGAAACGAAATCACGAAATTCTTCATTTTTCCTCCTTAATCTAATATACTAACTATAACAGGACATTATTTTCCTGTCAAGCCATTACGATAATTTTCGTTGAACTCTCTTATTTTCGCGCCGACGATAGTGGAACAAGTTTTAGTACAATTCCCACAAAGGACACATTTCTTGATTTGTTCTTCAATCTCTGGAATTTCTAGATCTCCTTCCTTGACTTCTAAAATCCTATATCTAATCAGATTTTTGAATTGTCTTGGCCCGGTCTCTCCTTTTTTCGCACTTATCCATGCAGGGCATTTATTCTGGCAATAAGCGCATTCCATACACGGCCATTCTTCCGGTCCCAAAGGTTTCATTGGAATTTTTATATTCTCATAAATCTTTGCCTTGCTGAACATTGTTTCAGGATTAAGAATGTCTTCAGGGTCAAAGATTTTTTTGATTTCTTTAAGATATTTAAGAATTTTTTTGCCCCATTCTTTTTTTAAATACATACTGCGGCATCTGCCTCCACCATGTTCTGTGGCAATCGTGCCGTCATATTTGAAGACCGCGTCATAAACTTTATCCGCAATTTTCTTAATTATTTTCACCTTGCCTACCGGCAGGCAGGCGTGTTTCTTGCTTGTTGCTTCAATTACTGGATCAATATGAATAGTGCCCGTGCCCGCGTGCCCATATAAAGCGACCTGAATATTCAAATCCTTAAATATCTGCCTCAAATCCTTTATTAAATCAGGAATATCTTTTATTCTTACACCCACATCATCAATAGAAACTAATGGCTTAGTGCTCGGAGAAAATTTAGCAGTCAAAGGCAATAAACACTTTCTTAATTCCCAGATTTTTGCCATTTTTTCCGCATCTTTAATCACTTCGCCAACCAGTTTAAAATTCTTTAATGAATTTTCAAACTCTTTTAATGTTGCTTCTATTTTTTCATCAAACTGCACAATAAACATTACTTCTGCTTGTTTGGAAAATCCCAACATCGGAAAACAGCTTGAAGCAAGCTCCAGCGAAACCTTATCAACTAATTCGACCCCAGAACAACCAAGTCGCTTAACTTCTTTAATAAAATTATCAATCTGGTATAAGTCAGCCAAAAACACTGCCCAGGAAACCGGAGTTTCCGTTGGTTTAGCTTGAACTTTTAATTTAATTTCCGTAAAAATACCCAAAGTGCCGATGCTCCCCATCATCAGATGCGCAATCAATTCATTGGTATTAGCATATTTATCAAAAGCGAAAATATTGTAAGTGGAAGCATTTTGCACATCAGCTTTCCGATTGATAATTGCCATTGATTTTTTGTCATCCAAAATCTTTTTTCGCAAAGCTTCCAATTTTTCCTTGAACTTTTCTACTCCTTGTCCGGTTTCAGTATTAATAATATCGCCGTCAGCATCCACAAATTCAATTGCCAGCATAAAATCATCAAGCGTTCCGTATTTAACCGCGCCTCCGCCGCATGCTTTAGTTGCCACATTACCCCCAATCATGCAAGCCCTTGAAGAAGCTGGTACTGGAGGCAAAAATAGGTTTTTTTCAGCCAATTTTGCCTGCAAATCATCATAAATAACACCAGGCTGCGTACGAATGTACGCAGTCCCGAGCGTAGTCGAGGGACTGATTTCTAAAATCTGGTCAAAATATCTTGTAAAATCAAGGATAATTCCCGGGCCCACTGCTGCGCCTGCAACAGAAGTTCCTGCTGTTCTGCAAGTGATGCCGATTCTGTTTTCTTTGGCGAATTTAACTGTGTTTTGGATGTCTTGTTTTGTTTTTGGCAGAACAATCAGTTGCGGAACAAACTTATAAATACTGGCATCAGTGGCGTAAACTTCGCGCCAGTATCTTTGCGTCAAAACATCGCCTTCAATTTGTTTTTTAAATTGTTCGATTTTTTGTGAGTCTAACATATAATTTAATTATAACAGATTTAAAATCCCCGCACCAGAATAAATTCGGTGCAGGGCAAGCAAAAAAGAGCGAACATCGCGAGAATGTTTCCACAGAGCGATAGTGAAAACAAAATGAAGTGGAAGACGCTCTTCTTATCTCTCCTCTGTTTTGTCCTACAGAAGCAAACTCAAGACGGACAAAAAGCAACCACTATAATTGCGACATTCGCTCATTTCTGGCCCCTACTTCAACTACGTTCAGTAAAATTAAACTATAACGCCTTTAAGGGCTGAATGGCATTGATTACAAGTATAATTCTTAGGCAATTTAATTATAATGTCAAGAATTACTTTTTTTAAATTCTTCTATTACATCGAGATTATTTTTTCCTTTTTCCAATTCGCCAACATTAGTCACAACCAGCTTATCGCCGCGCATCTCCAAATTTATAAATTCCCCCGGGTCTAAAGATTTCTTTTTCCCTTCCGAAAAAATATTTGCGATAAAACCAGTCAATGCGTCATGCGTGACTATAATAACTCTATATGATTTATCTTTTAGTTTCTTAATTCTAGATAACGGTTCCATTATTCTTTTTGTGATATCAAAAAACTTCTCGAGTCCTTCAATTTCCTTAACATATTCTTCTGGCAATTCTTTTTTGAATTTAGCAGGAATTTTACTAATTGCGTCATTTATAAAATATTCCTCGTAATTCAAATCATCTGGATTGGTTTTTTCTTTGTCTATAGAAAATTTTTTACCGGCGAATTCTACTTTTCCGCCAGATATTAATGGCTCGAATAATTGCCAGGAAAAATTTTTTACTTCTGTTAATTCATTAAAAACCTGTATTCCATTTTCTCTTAAATTAATTCCTTTTTCTTTTAGCACTTCTTTAATAATCTTTGCTGTATGTAAGCCCCTTCCCTTTGATGAAGACCATATTGCTACTTCTTCTTCTGGATCAATTAATTCCGCTATTTTTCCCGCATTTAATTTAACCTTCTCAATCCCCTCCTCTGTCAAATCTTCTGCCTCTTCAAGGGATGTTTCTTCCTGTTTGTATAATGCCTTTCCGTGTCTAAAAATATTAACTTTTATCGGCTTTTTGTCTACATTTTCCATAATAATTCGTTATTTTTAATTATCTCTATAATATTATTTAAAAATCTCTTCGCTAAATCTTGGTTTAAATCCGGAAAAAATCTCGGCGTAATATACACCAATCCTATAAACCCCATTACCAGGCTTAATGACTTACGAACTTCTTTGTCCCCTGTTTTTTCAATATACATTTCCAGAAATTTTTCCCCCAAATCTTTAAAATATACATTTTTTGTTTCGTGATAAAACCACAAATATTGTGTTAGCCACCATCCGACATCAATTCCGGGATCTCCCCATGGAATTCTCGAATAATCAATTACCCAGGTCGTATTGTCTTTTCTAAAGAAAAAATTTGTGCCCCAAAAATCGCCATGTAGCGCTACAACTCTGTCGTATCTATCTTTCCATTTGCGTATTAATTCATATATCGCGCTAATATACTCTTTTTGCTTTTCTATCGGCAAAACTGCGTGATCTTCCGGAAAATCATGCAAAAGCATCATTGTTAATTCGGGATTGGTAAGCATATTTCGCAAGGCATCGTTGTAAATCGCTTTCAATTTTTGAGGGTCCAAAGAATGGTGTTTAATCGAATGAAGTTTTGTTAAAAAACTTATAACCCCGGAAAGCTCTTTAATGTCTTGTTCATCTATATTCTTTTTTTCTTTTTTCTTTTGAAGTAAAGTCCAATAATCGATGCTGTCTCCTTCAAATTCTTGGACATGGTAAATTTCTGTTTCTTCTGATAAATCTGGTATGAACTCTTCAGTGTCCTGATTAGTCAAAATAACTCCGACTGGCCTGGGTTTTAAATCGAGTCTTTTTGCCATGTTATGGCCGATTAATAACGATAATACTTTCCTTTCGGGAAATTCAAATCCCAGGTCATGAGATTTAACTTTTTTCAAAAAGAAATTTTTGCCATCTTTTGCTGTTAATTTAAACCCGTCGGAATGATAACCGCTTCCGATTTTTTCAATAGCAGTTATTTCAATATTTTGATTGAGTTTTTGAGATATTAATTGTGATATTCTTTTAATGTCAATTTCTTCCATATGTTTTCTTTTTGCGAATTATTAAATCTACGATTATCCCCGATACAATTCCTATTATTACCCCGACCAAAATATCTGATGGCCAGTGTACTCCACAGAAAATGCGGGCGAGAGAAATTAAAATCGCGCTCACAAAAAAGAATACCCCCAATTTCTTGTTATAAAAATAAATTGCCATTGCCAAGGCGAAAAATATTGCCGCGTGTCCAGATGGCATTGATTTGAAATCCGCGTTCTCGAAAATTATTTTATTCGCTGTTTCCAAAACTACGTATGGCCTGGCACGCTGAATAATAATTTTCACAATTTCCGCAATCACAAGACGAGAAAGAAAAACAGAAATCGCAGCTGACAAAATCATAATGCGATTTTTTTTCCACAAAAGAAGAATTATAATAATCGCTCCTATAATGTATTGAAAATAATCAGCAAAAAACATTCCGATATAATCCAATGCTTTTGACGCATAAACCAGTCCATTTATTTTTTCAAACAAGTATAAATCCATATTTATATTTTAACAGAAATTTAAAATAAAAAAAATGGGGTGCCAATTGTTCTGGCACCCCCTGAAATTCTTTTTTTACCTCCTTTCCAATGAACACTCAGCGAATTTCTTTCGGGCGTTCCCAAATTGCGTTCTTGGACCAATCTCGAATCCCCTTAAATTTTGTATCAATGATTGTTCCGACGAACGTTTTCAAGAACTGTACCGAATTCATTGCCCGTAGAAAATACCACGGCAACATGTTAAGCATAGATTCTTTAACAGCTTTTAAAAAAGCTTTGTCGCTTCTTTCTATACGCAACTTTTTATAAATAGCTATTATTACCAAACAATATTGGATAACAAAATCTACTAAGAAAAAAGTGGCAAAGTATTTTGGCTTGAGCCCAAACCCAAACAACAAATACGTAATCAAGGACAAAGGAATACCAAGATAGATTAAACTACTAAGCAATCCTTCATATTTTGCGCCGTACACCGTCCACGCAACACCTGCCCTTCTCCGAAAACATCCAGACTTGAGAGCCATTACTTGATGAAACCCCCTTGTCCAACGATCAAGTTGATTAGCAAGTGACTTCAGATTAGTAGGTTCCTGTGTGTACATTATCGCCTCTTTTACAAAAAAGGCTTTGTTGTACCTAAAGATGATTTCTTGCCCTCCTCTCTTGTAGAATAACTGAACAAATTGATCGAATAGCATTCTTTGTGTTTGTTTGTTCCTATGAGTAATTAATACCTCAAAATCCTTAAACTCTTTGCCAAGTTCGATGATTTTCTGCTTAGCCACTCTAAATTTTCCTGAGTTGCTTTGAACGGTTAAAGTCAACTCTAGATCTTCCGTCACCGTCTTGTTGGGAAAATAGTATTCTTTTGTTTTACACATGAAACCACAACCAGGCGCTACATACAATGCCGTAAAGTTCTGTCCTGTCCTGACAAGTATCTGACCAAAAGAGTATTCTGCTGTTCTGGCTCGCGCGATGAATTTTTCTACAAACTTAGACTGGCCATTTTTCTTGGGCATAACTACTGCGCCAAGAATAGTGTTTTGGGTAATAACTAATCTCTTTTTGCTAACGCGCAATTTGTACATGTTGTTTCTAAATTCTTCCAGAAAATGAGCGTCCAAAATGGTATCTGAATCTATGGTTACTATCCAATCAACACAATCAAGAAGCCCTTGATTTTTTAAAGCATTAATTCCTTCGGCCTTGGACATTCTCTTTTTGCCTACTGCCAATAATGTTGGTGGTTTAATAGTGTTTTTATAGAGGATTATCTCTTTAAAACACGGATTTTGAGAACTCGCAGAGATGATGTTGTACTTATAGGCCCAAAGATAATCTTGAATACTCTGCATCGTTTTGTCAGTTGAACCATGTTCAGATACTACGATTATGCTAGGCAGAAGAGTTTGTCTTAATACCGCGCTAAGCGTTTCCTTGATACCACTTCCTTCGTTATAAACAGTGATAAGAACTCCAATCTTTTCCTTCGGGTTAATTAACCTATAGCCATTTTTTTTGACAAAAAATGACAAAACTGTGTGCGTGAGAGTAACTGGAGATAAAGGGAAATAAGGTGTTTCCATTTTCGTCTCTTTTTATCTGTCCCGTTGATAGGACAGCCAAAGATTGGCGAAAATTCTCCATGTGCGATAAGGTCGTTCGGGATTCATATCCCAGCCATAACCACCAATATTGTGGAATTGGGCATTTTTGTGGAAGTTTCCCCAGATATGCTCCACGCCGATTCTGAAACTGCTGTACCTGAACTGCAGACCAAGACCGCCTTCATAGTAATTGTTCCACGGATACTGTTTCGTGTCGTAAGCGCCATTGATTTTTCCAACGACTTGGATCATGGACTTGCTTCTTTCTCCTGCTTCGGCTTTTTCTTTCGCAAATCGTATCAGATTTAAATCAACTTCCGCGGTGGTGTAAAAGATTACATTGTTGTAGTCAATATAGTTTGGCTGTTTGTCTGTACCACGTCCATGGTAGTAAATCTGTCCCCATTCTTCGCCTTGGAGCCAGTCTCCCACTCTCCAATCACCCCAAAAGCTTCCGAATGCCCGAAACGCAGTATACTGATTCGCATCTTCTGTGATAAAATCCCAGCCCTGATCTCCGACATTCGTAAAACGAGCAGATGGCAGATAACGGACATTTGCAATTTCAATTCCGAATTGGAAAAAACCCGGCCGCCATTTCACACCAAACGCGTTCTCCACGATATTGAACCATGGAAGACCTCTTTTGGGCTCATACGTGACTCTGTTCCTGTAGAACGGACCCAGGAATTTTTCCTTGTCCCTGAACAGATTGAACCCGACGTTAAGATCGTTCATAGCGACCACAATCTTTTTGTTTGCCATGTAAGGAGTTCCTTTGCCGTGGTAATAGATTCCTGTCCAGTTCTCGATCAGCCATTGGCTCACTTTCTTGTCTTTTGCTTCATCCTTTTTCTCTTGGGAGAATAAAGGTTGGCTCAAAAACAAAGTAACCACAAAAAAACAAAAAACAATCAAAATCATTCTTTTCATGTTGATTTCCTCCTTTTGGAAATTTTCAGTATCAGTTTATAAGCAAGGTGAGAAAGAGGGTTTATCCCTCTTTCTCACTCGAAAATTGGTTTTGGGTCTCCAAAGCTTGTTTGTTTTGGAAACTCTCTGAACAATCTATAGCCAGGTTCGTATGGAGCCGAGTGAAATAATATGGCCCGATTTTTATTCGATTCCAAGAGCCAATTCTTTACAGCAAGGTAATCTTCTTCATAAGCCACACGAATAGCCACAACACGCGCGTCTTCTTCTCTGGCAACAGATACAATCTTGCGGCCTTCTTTTAATTCACTAACCTTGACGATTATTAAATTAAAGTTTATGCCACTGATTTTCTGAAGTTCTTCGAAATACCTTCTCGGTGCATCGTAATACTGAATGGGATAAGATTGGTTTGTGTCTTCAACCACTATTTTTTCGCTCAACCAAACTTCTATTGGTTGATCTCCGATAATTGCCCCGAAAACTCCTTTCTTTACAGGGGCAGTACCAATAAGCATACCACTTCCTTCATATCCTATAATTTCTCCGACATACCTATCACAAGGGAAGTAGACATTCTTTCCGAGACCAGCCAAATGTACGGCTGCCTGCATTTTTGAAGGCGTATCGCCGCATCCTACTATCAATGTGGCCTTTTCGTGAACTGCCTGATAAACAATAGAAGAGATTCCGTGAGTATCCCTAAGCAACCCAACATTCTTTTTCACCATAGAGGTTGGATACAGAACCTTGTCCTTTAGAACCTCATACTTAAAAATTCCATTCTCGTCGGGCGCAAACCATGCATTATTACACTTACGTACAATTGTGTTTGTAAGCATACGTAATTTGGCATCAGTTATATCTAGGATATCTTTTATCCTTGCGCCTTCGTGATAAGTAATCAGCTCCTCTTTTTTGGGTGTTTCTGAGGGAAGTTTGTCAATTTCCTTGCCGTACCAGTCGCGATTTACACGATCAACTTGAGCGCCAATCACATCGTTTTTGTTTACCAGTATCTTACTCCGACCCAGTATTAATTTTCTGAGCCCGGATTTGTCATTAGGGAGCACGAGTTTTCTTTTAATCGGTTCTCCCTCTACTTTTACCATTTTAGAGTAAATACCTGTTTTTAGCGATAACTCAAGTTCTGTTTCTGCCTTCTGAATTGTGGATTGAATTTGGACGTGCTTTTGGTTTACATACCTCAAAACCAAAAAAGAAACGCAAATCAACAACAATATTAAAAGAATTACTCTTTTAATGTAACGTTGATATCCTTGTTTGTTTTCATGGTTTTCTGCAAACCTCATCCTTAAATCTTCCGGTTTTACGGTTTCCATGTTTTCCTCCTTTTATATTATTTAATTTTCAAAAAAACAAGATTAATCTACAAAGACTAACCTTGATGATTATACCAGATAAAAAAACTCTGTCAATATCTTGTACAAGATGACCACATAGGTGACACTTTTGATGTTTCAATGGGCGTCCGGTAGCCTAATGCCTGATGAGGCCTGTAAAAGTTGTATTCAATCAGCCATTCAGTAAGGTTTTGGTTAAATAAATCAGT
>Ga0307378_10006485_pt1 | contig 15999 bp, 9 predicted proteins | sample UN1MG_FD_202238 | JGI IMG/M metagenome (GOLD analysis project Ga0307378, IMG submission 202238) | Soil microbial communities from Risofladan, Vaasa, Finland - UN-1 | ecosystem: Environmental > Terrestrial > Soil > Coastal area > Acid sulfate soil | place: Finland: Risofladan, Vaasa | collected... | reverse complement strand
GGCGCCCTCGCGACCCCCGGCTCACCTCCCCACGCGGACCAGCCCCTCGCCCATCACCTCGCCCCATCCGCCAAAACGCCCACAACGCAAATGGCTCGCAACCCAAAAACGCTTGACGCCCAACACAGTCGCTTCGGGATGACCATGCCACCCGCCATGCCACCCGCCGGAGGTTTGGCTTGAGCCGGCCGCACCGAGGTGGTACATAATCGGTGCCGGCATGACGAACCCGAGACGGAGGCAGATCCGATGGCCAAGGTCCTGATCGTCTACTATTCCCGCAGCGGCAACACCGCCAAGATGGCCGAACTCGTGGCCGAAGGCGCCCGCGAGGTCCAGGGGGCCGACGTCACCCTCAAGAAGGTGGCCGAGGTCGACCCGAAGGGCCTCGCCCATTACGACGCCATCGTCTGCGGCAGCCCCACGTATTACGGCCTCATGGCGGCCGAGATGAAGGCCCTCTTCGACCAGAGCGTGGTCCTGCACGGACGGCTCGAGGGCAAGGTGGGCGGGGCGTTCACGAGCGCCGCCAACCTGGGCGGGGGAAACGAGACGTGCATCGTCTCGATCCTCCAGGCCATGCTCATCCACGGCATGATCGTCCAGGGCACGAGCCAGCGCGACCATTACGGCCCGGTGGCCATCGGTGCCCCCGACGAGCGGGCCCGTGGCGAGTGCCACAAACTCGGCCGCAACGTCGCGTCGCTGGCCGCCAGGCTGGCCGGGTGACCGACGCCGGGGCCGTCGCGGCAGGCCAGGCGTCCCCCCGGCATAATCGCTACGGCCGGCGGCGTGGCGGTGCCGATAAGGACTACGACTCGGTCTGGGCTCGAGTCCTGCTGAGGACCCCGTGAAGGCCGGCACGGCTCCCCCCCGAGAAAGACCGGCCCACGCAAGAGGGTCCGTACGACACGAAGGAGGCAGACTATGGAAGTCGTCATCTGCGCCAACTACGACGAAATGAGCAAGCAGGCCGCCCAGGTGGTGGCCGACCTGGTCCGGGCCAAACCCGACGCGGTGCTGGGTTTCGCGACCGGGACGAGCCCCATCGGGCTCTACAAGGAACTGGCCCGGATGCACAAGGCGGAGGGCCTGGATTTCTCGGAGGTGACGACGTTCAACCTCGACGAGTACGCCGGCCTCGACGGCACCCACCCCCAATCGTACCGGCGCTTCATGAACGAGAACCTCTTCAATCACATCAACGTGCCGAAGGAGAACACGAACGTGCCGTCGGGCACGGCCGCCGACTGGCGGGAGTTCTGCGACGAGTACGAAGAGATGATCATCGACGCCGGAGGCATCGACCTCCAGGTTCTCGGCATCGGGTCCGACGGGCACGTCGCCTTCAACGAGCCGGGCAGCAGCCTGGGGTCGGCCACGCGGCTGGTGTACCTGACGAAGCAAACCCTCGACGACAACAGCCGGTTCTTCGACAGGCCCGAGGACGTGCCGCGCACCGCCATCTCGATGGGCGTCGGCACGATTCTGGAGGCCCACCAGTGCCTGATGGTCGTCAACGGGGCGAACAAGGCCGCGGCCCTGGCGGCCGCCGTCGAGGGCCCGGTTACGAGCATGATAACGGCCAGCGCGCTGCAGTGGCACCCCGACACGATCGTTTTCTGCGACGAGCCGGCGGCGGCCGGGCTGAAGATGCGCGACTACTACGACTGGATCCAGAAACAGAAGGCCGCGGGGGAGTAGCGAGCCGCGCATCGGCGCGGACAAGGCATGTAGGGTGGGGCGCGACCCACCCTATGTGGTTACGACGACAGGTGGGTGCCGAGCACCCACCCTACGTGGCTGCGTGGGCCCTCGTAAGCCCGCGCGGTGGCCTTCCCAGGCCACCGCGCCTTGGCGCGGGGCAGTTTCGCGCGGCGGCCTCGGAAGGCCGCCGCGCAACAAGGCGAGGAGTCGAGCCATGAGCGATATCCAGGTGCTTCCCGCGGGGTCGTTGGGCCGCAACTTCATCGGGCCCGAGCACATCCCGCCCGGTTGCGACGAGTACTACCTGCGGAACGAACAGTCGCACAAGCACGAGAGCGAGTGGCGGCGGCTGCGGGCCGACGAGATCGAGACCCTCGTCAAGAACGGCAACAACTGCGACAGCTGGGACGACATCCTGGTGACGGACCAGTTCGACCCGGCCCACGTCCGCAGTTGCGAATTCCACGGCCTGGTGCGCATCGGCCGGCTCGAACCCGTCTACCTGATGCACCACGACCTGGCCGTGCCGGTGGGCCTGACGCACAGCCGCATCATCTCGTGCGACATCGGCGACAACGTGGCCATCCATCACGTGCGGTACCTGGGGCACTACATCATCGGCGACAACGTCATCCTGCAGAACATCGACGAGATGCACTGCTCGAACCACGCCAAGTTCGGCAACGGCATCGTCAAGGAGGGCGAACCGGAGGACATCCGGGTCTGGCTCGACCTGGTGAACGAGGCCGGCGGCCGCCGCGTCATGCCCTTCGACGGCATGATCGCCGCCGACGCTTACCTGTGGGCCATGCACCGCGACGATGCGGCCCTGATGGACCGCCTGGGCCGGATGACCCAGCAGGCGTTCGACCCGCGCCGCGGGTTCTACGGCACCATCGGCGACGGCTGCGTCATCAAGAACTCGCGGATCATCAAGGACGTCCACACCGGGCCCTGCGTGTACATCAAGGGCGCCAACAAGCTGAAGAACCTGACGGTCCACTCCAGCCGCGAGGAGCCCAGCCAGATCGGCGAGGGTGTCGAACTCGTCAACGGCATCATCGGCCGAGGCTGCCACATCTTCTACGGATGCAAGGCCGTCCGGTTCATCATGGGCGACAACTCGAACCTCAAGTACGGCGCCCGACTTATCCACTCGTACCTGGGCGATAACTCGACCGTCTCGTGCTGCGAAATCCTGAACAACCTCATCTTCCCGGCCCACGAACAGCACCACAACAACTCGTTCCTCATCGCCTCGTGCGTCATGGGCCAGTCGAACATCGCGGCCTGCGCCACCATCGGCTCGAACCACAACAGCCGCGCGCCCGACGGCGAAATCCACGCCGGACGCGGGTTCTGGCCCGGCCTGTGCGTCAGCGTCAAACACAACTGCCGCTTCGCCTCGTTCACCCTTCTGGCGAAAGGCGATTACCCGGCCGAACTCAACGTGTCGCTGCCGTTCTGCCTGGTCTCCGACGACCCGGCCCACGACCGCCTGCGCCTGCTGCCGGCCTACTGGTGGCTGTACAACATGTACGCCCTGGCGCGGAACACGTGGAAGTTCGGCGCGCGCGACAAACGCCGGTGCAAGGTCCAGCACGTCGAGTTCAACTCGCTGGCGCCCGACACCGTCGAGGAGATCTTCACGGCCCTCGGGCTGCTCGAACGATGGACGGCCACGGCCCACCGGCTCGCCCGGGGCGAATCCGCCCAGGGCACGTCCGACGACGACCTGGCCGAACTCGGACGGCGGCTCCTGACCGGCACCGACCAGGGCGTGGACGACCTGGAGATCCTCGCCGAGGGCGTCGAGAACTCCACCCGCAAGACCGTCGTCCTCAAGCCCCGTGCCGCGCACGCCGCCTACCGCCAGATGCTTCACTACTACGCCGTCACGAACCTGCTCGACTACCTGGAGGCCGACCCCAAGGCCACGCTGAAGTCGATGTCCGCCGCCCTGGCGGGCCCGCGCGTGCAGCACTGGGTGAACCTGGGCGGCCAGATCGTCCAGGCCGACGACCTCGCGCACCTGAGGGCCGACATCCGCGAGGGCCACTTGGCCGACTGGAACGCCATTCACGCCGCCTACGACCGCCTGTGGGAACGGTACCCCGCCCAGAGGCAGCGCCACGCCTTCGCCACGCTGCTCGACCTGCTCGGCACCGACGCCCTCACGCCCCAGGCCTGGACCGCCGCGCTCGACGAGGCCGCGCAAATCCAGCAGTACGTGGCCGACCAGACCTACGTCACCCGCAAGAAGGACTACGACAACCCGTTCCGGCGAATGGCCTACTCCAGCCCCGAGGAGATGGAGGCCGTGCTGGGCACGGCCGAGAACAACAGTTTCGTCAAGCAGGTCCGCCGGGAGACGGAGGAGTTCGCCAAACGGGTCGCGGCCATCAAGCAGCGCGGCTAGGAAACTGTTTCAGAACCGGGGGGGCGAAAACCACAAGCGTGCCGGGTCTCCTGCCCCGGCACGGCAGGCGAGGCAGACGTGCAGGTGGCGGGTCAGGAGATCCGCCACCCTCAAAGATCCTGGAATAGTATGTGCCGAGAGGAGCCGAGACCTTGAGGAAGTCCGTCGCGATTCTCGCAACGATGGTGGCGGCGTTGGCGGCGGCGTCGGCGCTGGCGGCCGACTGGCCGATGTGGCGATACGATGCCGGCCGCACGGCCGTCTCGCCCGCGCGGCTGCCCGAGAGGCTGAACCTTCAGTGGGTCCGCCAGTTGGCGCCGCCGGCGCCGGCCTGGCCCAAGAGCCAGACGAAACTCCAGTTCGACGCCTCGTACGAGCCCGTCGTGGTGGGCAAGCGGCTGTTCGTGTCGTCGATGGCCAGCGACGGCGTGACGGCCTACGACACCGAGACGGGCGGGGAGGCGTGGCGGTTCTACACCGACGGGCCGGTGCGTTTCGCCCCGGTGGCGTGGGGCGGCAAGGTGGCGTTCGCCTCCGACGACGGGCACCTGTACTGCCTGGACGCCGCCGGCGGGAAACTCCTCTGGACGTTCCGCGGCGGCCCGGCCGACCGACGCATTCTTGGCAACGACCGGCTTATCTCGATGTGGCCGGCCCGCGGGGCGCCCGTTCTGTGCGGCGGGGTCATTTACTTCGCGGCCGGCATCTGGCCCTTCATGGGCACCTTTATCCATGCCGTCGACGCCGAGACGGGCCGGCCCGTCTGGACCAACAGCGGCAGCGGTTCGGACTACCTCAAGCAGCAGCACGATAGTTACGCGTTCGCGGGCGTCGCCCCGCAGGGGTACCTGGCCGTGGCGGGCGACGTGCTCCTGGTCTCGGGCGGGCGGACCGTGCCGGCCGCGTACGACCGGACCGACGGCACGTTCCTGTACTTCCACGTCGGCGAACGGAAGTTCGGCAAGGACGCCGGCGGCTACGCCGTGACCGTGGGTGACGAGTGGTTCTTTAACGGCGGCGCGGCCTACGACATCGACAAGGGCAAGCCCGTCGTCTGGACGGGCGTCGCGCTGACGACCAGCGACGGCGCCATCGGCCTGGAGAAGGGCGAACTGGTCGGCTGCACCTACGAGCCCGTCGAGGAGACGTATCTGGATACGCGCGGCAAGGAACACCAGCGCACCGTTCTCGCGCGGCTCTGGGAGGCCGAGCCCGACGTGCCCCTGGAGCGCCTCTTCATCCGGGCCGGCGACCGCGTCTACGCCGAGGGACGCGACGGCCTCGTGGCCGCCGTCGACCTGCCCCCGGAGGGACGCCGGGCCCGGGTCTCGTGGCAGGGACGCGTCGAGGGGGACGTCTGGAACATGCTCGCGGCCGACGGACGCCTGTTCGTGGTCACCCGGCAGGGGGGGCTGTACTGCTTCGGCGCCGCGAAGAAGACCGTCCGCACGCACCGCTACGTGCGGGTGCCGCTGCCCGTCAAGGCCGACGCGTGGCCCGACCGCGTCGATCGGATTCTCGAGGAGACGCTCGTCACGCGGGGCTACTGCCTGGTGCTGGGCATCGGGACGGGCCGGCTACTTGAGGAACTTGTCCGCCGGACCGACTTGCGGGTCATCGCCGTCGACCCCGACGCCGGCAAGGTGGCCGCCGTCCGCTGGCAGATGGACGCCGCCGGCGTGTACGGCCGCCGCGTCGCCGCCTACGTGGGCGACCCGGCGACGTTCCCGTTCCCGCCGTACCTGGCGAGCCTGGTGCTGTCGGAGGACCTGAAGGCGGCCGGCGCGGGCCGCGGGGCGGCGTTCGTCCAGGCGGTGTACCGCGTGCTGCGGCCGTACGGGGGGACGCTGTGCCTGGCGACGTCCGACGCCAAGTACGGCGAGGTAAAGGGGTGGGCGAGCGCCGCCAAACTGCCTGGCGCCACGGTCGACTCCGCCAAGGGTCTGGTTCTGCTGACGCGCGCCGGCGCGCCGCCCCGGTCGGCCAACTGGACTCACCAGGACGCCGACGTGGCCAACACGACCGTCTCCCAGGACGACCTGGTCAAGGCGCCGCTGGGGTTGCTGTGGTTCGGCGGCCCGGCCCACGACTCGGTCCTGCCCCGGCACGGGCACGGTCCCTCGCCGCAGGTCGTCGACGGGCGGGTCGTCATCGAGGGCCGCGACATGATCCGGGCCGTCGACGCGTACACGGGCCGGCTCATCTGGCAGCGCCGGATGTCGGACATCGGCGCCTACTACGACAACACGGCGCACCAGCCGGGGGCCAACGAGATCGGCAGCAACTACGTGACCATGCCCGACGGCATCTACGTGGCGTACGGGCGCGAGTGCCTGCGGCTGGACCCCGCGACGGGCGGCACGCAGTACGTCTTTCGGTTCCCGAAGCCGAAACGCACCGCGGCCGACGCGGCCGACGGCACCGGGCCGCTCGAGGACGAACTGCCCAGGGGCGCCCGCTGGGGGTACGTGGGCGTCTACAAGGACCTGCTCATCGGCACGGCCCTGCCGGTTGGGGTCGAGTTCATGGAGACCGAGAAGGAACGCCCCGAGGTCCGTCCCCGGCAGCCGCGCGAGGCAGACGGCACCGACGACCGGACGCGCCTGGAGATCGATTCGTTCTGGAAGAGGCGCCGCAAGGAGATCGAGGACGTCGCCATCCACTGGAACGCCCCGCACGGCACCGGCAGCAAGTGGCTCTTCGCCATGGACCGCCGCAGCGGCGACGAGGGCCGCGAGGACGACAAGCCGCGCCTCCTCTGGAAGCGCGAGGCCGAGGCCAACTTCCGCCACAACACGATCGTCGCCGGCCGCGACAAAATCTTCTGCGTCGACGGCCTGACGGAGGACCGCCTGCGGGCGCTGCGGTTCCGCGGCATCGAGCCCGACGCCGCGCCCATCCTCTACGCCCTCGACGCCCAGACCGGACGCGTCCGATGGAAGGTCGAGCGGGGCGTGTTCGGGACGCGCCTGGCGTACTCCGAGAAGCACGACATCCTGGTCGAGCACGCCGGCTACGGCCGCGACCGCGCCCTCGACGAGGCCGACGTCGGCCTGGCCGCCTATCGCGGCCGCGACGGCAAGTTGCTCTGGACCAGCACGGCCGACTACGACGGCCCGTGCATGATCCTCGGCGACGCTATCGTCGCCCAGGAGAACGCCTTCAGCCTGCTGACCGGCAAACTCCGGCAGCGCCAACACCCGCTGACCGGCGAGGTGGTCGACTGGGGGTACCACCGCAATTACGGGTGCAACACGAGCATCGCCGGGCGGCACCTCATCCTGTTCCGCTCGGCGGCCGCCGGGTACTACGATTGGGAGCACGACGGCGGCACGGGCAACCTGGGCGGGTTCAAGTCGGGGTGCACGTCGAACCTGATACCGGCCTGCGGCATCCTGAGCGCCCCGGACTACACGCGGACGTGCACGTGTTCGTATCAGAATCAGTGCTCGGTGGCCATGATGCACGACCCGGCGGTCGAGACGTGGACCTTCACGGCCGTGGCCTCGAGCGACGAGCCCATCCAGCGGCTGGGCCTGAACGTCGGCGCTCCCGGCGACCGCCTGGCCCCCTCGGGAACCCTCTGGCTCGAGTGGCCCACCGTCGGCGGCCCCACGCCGCGCGTCCGGGTCAAGGCCGAGCCCGCCAAGCCCAAGCCGTTCCGGCACCACGTCTCGTTTATCCGCGAGGGCAACCTGGGGTGGGTGGCGGCGTCGGGCGTCGAGGGCGTTGAGTCGCTGTCCATCGGCCTGGCCCGCGGCACCACGCGTACGCGGCCGTACACGGTGCGGATGCACTTTGCCGAGCCGCGCGACGTGGCCGAGGGCGAGCGGGTCTTCGGCGTCGCGCTCCAGGGCGAGACGGTCCTGAAGGACTTCGACGTCGTCAAGACCGCCGGCGGGCCGCGGCGGGCCGTCGTCAAGGAGTTCCGCCACGTCCGCGTGGGCGACGACCTGAAGGTGGAGTTCGCGGCCGCGCGCGGCAAGACGCTCATCTGCGGCATCGAGGTCGTGGCCGAATGATCGCCGGTGGAAAGCATGGTCACCCTTCGGGATGACCATGCCACCCGGCATGTATGCTGTCATCTGCCCTTCCCCTTGCGCGGCGGCCTTCCCAGGCCGCCGCGCGGGCTGTCCTGTGCCAGGGCGCGGTGGTCTAGGAAGGCCACCGCGCGGGCTCTGGGGATGGCCATTCGAACCGGCTCGTGGGTTGTCAGGCCCCCGCGCGCAGGAGGCGTGCTACGGCTGGGCCGGCCGGGTGCTCGATGAGTTCGGCCAGCGGCCCGGTCTGGACCAGGCGGCCGTCGATCATGACGGCGGCGCGGTCGGCCACGGCCTTGGCCTCGCCGATGCTGTGGCAGACGTGGATGGTGGTGACGGCAAACTCGCGTTGGACCCGCCGAAGTTCCACAAGCACCTCGTCGCGCGTCGGGGCATCGAGCGCGCTGACGGGTTCGTCGAGCAGCAGGAGTTTGGGCCAGCCGGCCAGGGCCCGGGCCAGGACGACCTTCTGGCGCTCGCCGCCGCTGAGGGTCACTGTCGAGCGGCCCAGCAGCCGCCCAAGGTGCAGCGTCTCGATGATGGGGCCCACCTGGGCCATGGCGCGGGCGTGCTTGGCGCCCCGGGCACGCAGGGCGAACGTGACGTTCCGCGCGACGCTCAGGTGGGGAAAGAGGCCGTAGTCCTGCGGCACGTAGCCGATGCGCCGCAGGCGCGGCTCGGCGTGGGTGACGTCGCGGCTGTCGATGTGGATGGTCCCGGCCTCGGCCCGAATCAGGCCGCACAGGCAGTTGATGAGGAGGGTCTTGCCGGAGCCGTTCGGGCCGAGCAGCGCGACGTACTGGCCCGAGGCGACGTGGAGCGACACGTCGCGGACCCGGAAGTCGCCGGCCCGTAGCGAGAGGTCTTGCAGGCGGATCATGGGCCCCACCACCTGTTCCGCGAGCCGAGCCAGTGGATGAGCGTCAGCGCCACCATGGCGATGACGAGCATCAGCATGGCCACCGCCAGGGCCGGTTCGATGCGGCCGATCGAGAGTTCCAGGAAGATGGTGGTGGGCATGACCTCGGTCTTCATGCGGACGGTCCCCGCGAAGATCATCAGCGGACCGAAGACCCCCACCGCCCGGGCCCACGCCATGACGGCCGCGGCCGCCAGGCCGTTCCGGGCCATCGGCAGCGCCACCATCCGGAAGGCCCGGCCGTGCGTGCATCCCAGCGTCAGCGCCAGGTGCTCCAGACGCCGGTCCACGCCGTCGAACGCCGACTTCGCCCCCCGAATGCCGTACGACGCCGACACCATGAACTGGCACAGCACGATGCCCTGCGGCGTGTAAACGAACTGGAGTCCCGGCACGCTCTCGATGAACTGGCCCAGCCACGTTCGGAAAAACACCAGCAGCGACACCCCGATGACCACCGGCGGCAGCACGATCGGCAGGTCCACCACCGCGTCCAGCACCGCGCTGCCCGGAAACCGGTATCGGCTCAGGGCGTACCCCACGGGAATCGAGAACCCGATCACCAGGACCAGGCTGGCCGCCGACGTCACCAGGCTCAGGAAGATGGCGAAGCGGACCTCGCGCGACCCAAGCACCTCGAGCATCGCCGCGGGATGCGTGTAGAAAACGTCGGCCGCAATCAGCGCCACCACCGCCGCCACGAACGCCACCAGGAAGGCGATCGTCAGCACGCTGACGGCGTGGGCGCGCGGGCCGGCGACGGTGGGCATGCTCGTGTGTCCTCTCGGGCGGCCGCTACTCGGGCGGCTCGGTCCGGTAGTGGTGTTTCCGGAAGATGGCCTGGCCCTCGGTGCTGAGGAGAAAATCGACCAGGGCCTTGGCCCCCTCGGGGTTCGTGGCCGTCTTGAGCAGGGCGATGGCCACGCGCGAAATCTCGTTCTGCTCGGGCGGTATGGCCACGACGTCGGCGCTGTCGGGGTACTGGGCGGCCACGGCGTCCCAGACGATGACCGCGTCCAGCGCGCCCGCCTTGACCTGGACGCCGAGTTCGTTGACGGTGACCGACGAGAAGGCCAGGTTCTTCTCGATGGCGTCGGCGTCGAGGCGGTTCTTGGCGATGATCGTCTCGGTCAGGCGTCCTACCTGGCACGCCTTGGGGTTGCCCAGGCCGATTCGCAGGCCCGGCCGCGCCAGGTCCGCCAGCCCCTTGACGCCCTTGGGGTTGCCCTTCTGTACGAGGATGACGGGCACGAAGTAACAGACCATGGCCTTCGACTCGACGAGGCCGTCCTTCTCGGCCAGGTCGACGTACCAGACGTCGCCGGGCATGAAGAGGTCGCCGCGGCGTGCCAGCCGCAGACGCGAGATAATCATGCCGCCGCCGCCGTAGTCGCGCTCGACCGTCGTGCCGGTGGCGGCCGCGAAGGTGTCGGCCACGTCCTCCATGGCCGGGCGCAGGCCCGCGCCGCAATAGATGAGCACCTTGCCGCCGGTCTTGGCGCCGCCGCCGCCGGCCGGCCGGAATCGCCTGTCGTCGGGCGGATCGGTGAAGCCGAACTCCCGCCAGACCTCCCGGGCGCGGGGCGACGCCAGGAACGCGACAAACGCCCGGGCCGCCTCCGGCTGGGCACTCGACTTCAGGATGTCGACCGTGACGGCGATGCGGCTCATGTCGATGGGACCGAAGGTGGCGCTCGTGACGGCGTCGACCTTCGGGTCGGGCCGTAGCGCGGCCTCGATGTTGACGGCCTGGAGTTTTTCGCGCCGCAGGTGGATGACTGCGCCCCAGACGATGGCGGCGTCGGCGTGGCCCAGGACGACGGCGTTGGCCGCCTCGCCGCCCATCTTCATCCGCGTCACGACGTTCTTCTCGACGGCGTCGGCGATGCCCGCCCGACGGAACATGGCGGTGTTGACGTGCCCCATGGTGCTGTACAGGGCGTCGGTCAGGACCACCCGGACCCCCGGCCGGGCCAGGTCCTTCAGGCCCTGGATCTTCAGGGGGTTGCCCCGGGCGACGGCGATCATCGGCGTGACGGCGGCCACGGCCCAGCCCTCGGCGGTCAGGCCCTTCTTCTGCATGGCCCCGTGGAACGGGTCGTGGGCGACGTAGAGGTCGCCCTGGCGCGTGGTCTCGGCCTTGATGAGGTTCGAGCCGGAGTCGCCGTAATCGAGATGGATGCGCCGACCGGTGTCCTGCTCGTAGATACTGATGAGGCGTTCCATGGCCGGCCGCATGGTGCCGCCCACGTAACAGTGCAGGGGGGCAGGTTCCTCCCGGGCACAGCCCGGCACGAGGCTCGCCGCCAGCACGAGGGCCAGGCAGGCGACGTACGCGTGGTGCAAGACAATCCGCCGACCGGTGCGAGCAGCCATGCTTTGGCCTCCTTCCAAGGGTCCGCGCGACGCATCTTACGGGAACCGGTGCCGCTTGTACAGGGCTGTCCGCGCGGCAACGCGTCGGGTGGCATGGTCATCCCGAAGGGTGAGACCATGATCCGACACTGGCTTGGCAGGAACCCGTGCGGCATAATCGATGACCTCAGGGGGGCGGTGGCGTAAGGAGAATCGCGTGCACGCCAAGTCCATCCGTCTGGTCCTGGCCGTCGTCGTGACGTGGGGAGCGGTGTCGGCGGCGTGGGCGGCGGTAGCCCCCACCCGGATGGCGCGGGCCCAACCGCGACGGCAAGTCGCCCGATACCGGACTCCTCAAGGAATGGCCCGCCGACGGACCGCCCCTGCTGTGGAAGGTCACCGACATCGGCCACGGGTACTCCGGCGTGGCCGTCAGCGGCGGCACGGTCTACATTACGGGCGACGCCGACGGCAAACTCGTCCTCTTTGCCTTCGACCTCGACGGCAAGCCCAAGTGGAAGGCCGTCGTCGATGCCGCCTGGACCGGCGACCATCCCGGCGCCCGGGCCACCCCGATGATTGACGGCGGCAAGGTGTACCTGGTCTCGGGCAACGGCGTCGTCGCGTGCCTCGACTCTAGGACGGGCCGGCCCGTCTGGAGCAAGAACATGCGCGAGTTCGGCGGCAGCGTTCCCGGGTGGGGGTACGCCGAATCGGTGCTCATCCTGGGCAACCTGGCGGTCGTCAAGCCGGGCGGCGGCAAGTGTATCGTCGCGCTCGCGAAGACCACCGGCGCCCCCGCCTGGGCCAGCAAGGGGTTCACGGGCGGCGCGGAGTACGGGTCGTGCCTGGCCTTCACGTTTGCCAAAGCGCCGCTCATCGTCGCCGGCACGGGCAAAGGCATTGTGTGCGTCAGCGCGATGAACGGCGGCGTGGTCTTCTCGAACGAGTTCAGCGCCGGCAACACGGCCAACTGCCCCACGCCCGCCTACGCCGACGGCCACGTCTTCTGGGCCAACGGCTACGGCAAGGGAGGCGTCTGCCTGAAGTTGGCGGCTGCCGGCCGCCGCCTCTCGGTGACCGAGGCCTGGAGGACTTCCGACATGGTCTGCCACCACGGCGGCTACGTCATCCACGAGGGGCACATCTACGGCAACAATGGCGACGGCTATGCGTGCCTCGACCTCAAGACCGGCAAGAAGATGTGGGGCGAGCGGGGCGTCGGCAAGGGGTCGCTCTGTTGGGCCGACGGCATGCTGTACCTCTTCGGCGAGGGCGGCGGCCGGGCCGGCTTGGCCACCTGCTCGCCCGAGGGCATGCAGATGAAGGGCGAGTTCCGCGTCGCGGGCAGCGGACCCAGCTGGGCCCACCCCGTCGTCATCGGCGGAAGGCTGTACCTGCGGTACGACACGAACCTCTACTGCTTCGACGTCAAGGCCAAGTAACCGCCGCCCGACGTTACTTCTCGGCGCCGTAGCAGAGGATGCGGCCGTCCTCGAGGGCCACGACCGTGCGGCCGTGGCGGTCGACGGCCAGGCCCCACCGGACGGCCTCGGCGGGCAGCGGCTGGGTCCAGAGGCCGCCGCCGTCGGCCCGCGCGGCCTCGAGCGTCCAGGAGGTCCGGTTGTCGGCGGCGTGTTCGCGGCATGAGAGGCGGGCGTTCCTGGCCGCGACCACCGGCACGTCCCACTTGACCGAGTTGTCGAACACGGGGTTGGCGGAGTTGGTGTAGAGCGGCTGGCCGCACACCTTCACCTGGTTGCCCTGGAGGATGAGTTCGCGTCCGCGCGGGGCGCCCGAGTGCCAGCCGGCCGGCGGCGGATTGAGGCACTTGCCGTCGGCGGCGTCGAAGAGGCCCGGTGAGACCGCGTTGCCCCCCGCCAGGTGCAGCCGGCCCCGGTGGAGCAGCAGGTCGCCCTGGGCGGCGACGCCGCGGTGAGAGAACGCATCGAGATGGCCCGACGAGTTGTTCTGCCACCGGATCTTGCCCGTGGCGGCGTCCAGGGCGTAGAGGTGCGTGCCGTCGAAGTTGTTGATCCCCGCCGCCAGGTACGCCACACCGTCTTCCACGACCACGGCGCTGGAGACCGGCCACGTCGAGAGCAGCGCCCCGTACACCTGGATCCGCCGCTCGGCCGGGGCGGCGCGGAACCGCCACAGCGAGCGTCCCGTGCCGGCCTCGAAGGCGTAGACGCATCCGTCGGCCGACCCCACCAGGGCCCGCCCGCCGGCGATCGTCGGCGGATACCCGATGGCACCGCCGGTGTACGCCTTCCAGGCGGGCTTGCCGGTGGCGGCGTCGAAGGCCCGGACGATGCCGTCCGACCCGCCGATGAACACCAGACCCCCTGCCGCCACGGGCGCCGTCGGCCGGTACGGGGCCGGGGGCGAGAACGCCCAGAGCTTGCCGACCTTCTCGGGCACCTCGGCCTGGCTGGCGGCCGCCAGGGCGCTCGTCGCGCGGTACGTGGGCCAGTCGGCAGGCGAAGAGTCGAAGGCGGCCACTTTCGCGCTGTCGGGCGCGGCCACGAGGCGCTCGGCCTCGGTGGCCTGGGCGTCGAACGCGAAGTCGCCCGCCGGTCCGCACGCGATGACGCCGAACATCTGGAGGTTGCAGTCGCAGCCCCACGGCACCCAGTACAGGTGCCCGCCGGCGATGATCACACCGATCTGGCACGACGGGCGCATCGTCGACGTGTACTGCGGTTTGCCGGAGGCCAGGTCAAGCCGCTGGGTGCCGCCCTCGGTCCGGAAGATGATGCCGTCGGGCGCGCCGACCGACCGCGTGCAGGCCCGCCGCTGCAGGTCGTAACTGGCCAGGACGCTGCCCGTCAGCGGGTTGAGTTTCCGGCTCATGTCCTTGCTGCCCTGGGGACCGATGGTGTAGACGCCGTCGTCGCGGATGACGATGTGGAGGTCCTTGGCGTCGTGCTTCCAGAGGAACTTGCCGTCGTCGGCCGAGACGGCCGTCAGCCAGTTGACCTGCGGACCCAGGAAGTACACCGCCCGGTCGGTGCACTTGAGGTACACCGTGCTCTTCCAGCCGCCGACGTACCCATGGCCGGGGCGATAGGGGCCGATGGCCTCGAAGAGGGAGGCGTCGCGGTCGGGCGTCCGTCGCCAGAGGGGCTTGCCCGTCTTGGCGTCGAGGCACGCCAGGTACTCGCCGAACCGGCCGATGAAGATGCGGCCGTTCTTCATGCACGTGCCGCGGCTGTCGATAGGCCGATCCTCGCGGTGGTGCCACAGCACCTTCTTCGTCTTCGGGTCGATGGCGAAGAGCGTCGGCGCGAACCCCCACGCATACTCGTTGGCGTTGTAGCCCTTCGAGATGCCGTCCCAGGGCCAGCCGTGGGCCCGGCGGCGCCACTTGGCGTCGGGGTCGGTCTTCTCGTCGGCGCCGACCAGTGCGTACAGGACGCCGCCCTCCAGGGCCATCCACTTCCAGAACGGTCCGTCGGTCAGGTCTGCCGGGACGGTGATCTTGCCGGTCACGTTGCCGGTGGCGGCGTCGAGGATTTCGCACGACTTTGCGCCGCCCAGGTACAGCGTCTCGGGCGTGGCGATCATCGTGCATCGGTCAACCATGTGAACCTGTCGCAAGGGGCGCTTCCAGAGCATCGTGCCGTTGAAACCGTTGACGGCCAGCAGGGTGTTCATGTACGGCTCTTCGCGCTCGTGCCAAGCCACGTTGCCGAAGGCCATGAAGACGCGGCCGCCGGCCGCCACGGCCGCCTGCGGGGCAGGGGCGTAGCGCGGCTCGGCAACGAACTGGGTCAGGTACGGGGCCCGGGCCAGGCGGTCCTGGGTCTGCGGGTTGTTGTCGGGTCCGTGGTAATGGTGAGACCAGTCGTCGACGCCCTCGGGGAACGGCTTGGTGACCGCGGTGCCGCCCAGGTAGGCCTTCCCCAGGGGCCGGAGGACCCGCAGGGCTTCGGCCTTCGCGGCGGCGAAGTCGCCGGTGGCCACGACGGCGTCGGCCACGTTGTCGGCCAGGCCGACGCGCTCCGGGCCGCCCTGGGCCACGTAGATGCGCGAGCCGTAGAGTCCGGCGGCGTCGGCCGCGCGGCGGGCGGCCTCGACGTCGTCGGCCCCGGCGAGTTGGACATAGACCGTGAGGTCGCTCGCCTTGGCCACATCCAGCGCCAGGCGGCATCCCTTGTCGCCCAGCAGGGCGGCTATGCCGCGCGGGCAGCCGATTTGCTTGACCAAGGCGGCGGCGTCGGGCGCCTCGGCCGCGATGCCTCCGCCGGCGGCGACGAACACGATGGCCATCAGGGCGACGTAACCGACCGGCCGGCCCCACCCGGAGCGGCGCGTGGCGACGTGATGCGACATGGCGGTCCTCCTTGCATTATCGGGACGGCACCCCATCCGGGGCCCAGCCGCAAGGCAAGTGGCCTTGTGGCGTTACTCGGCCAGGATCTCGACGGCGTTGATGAGCGGCCGCGTGGCCGGCGTCAGTTCCTTGGCCTTGGCCGAGAGGCGGAGCGTCAGCGTCTCGCCGGCCTCGACGCCCTTGAACTCCTTGACGAGGGCGCGACCTGCGCCGCCGGCCT
>Ga0307378_10006483_pt1 | contig 16001 bp, 18 predicted proteins | sample UN1MG_FD_202238 | JGI IMG/M metagenome (GOLD analysis project Ga0307378, IMG submission 202238) | Soil microbial communities from Risofladan, Vaasa, Finland - UN-1 | ecosystem: Environmental > Terrestrial > Soil > Coastal area > Acid sulfate soil | place: Finland: Risofladan, Vaasa | collected... | reverse complement strand
TCCTGCATCTCATACTCCCAGGAGGATTGGAGCATTATCTGTTGATGGGATTGCCCCGCGAACCGGTCATCTTCAAGACCGTGAGGCAGGTGGTGCCAAGGATACACGCCGTACGCCTTACCGAAGGAGGGTGCTGCTGGCTGCACGGGGTCATCTCCATCACCAAGAACAAGGAGGGCGACGCCATGAACGCCGCCATGGCCGCGTTCACTGGACACCCGTCCATGAAGCAGGTCATCGTCGTCGATCAGGACATCGATATCTACGACGATCGACAGGTGGAATGGGCGGTAGCGAGCCGCTTCCAGGCGTCACGCGGACTATTGGTCATCAATAACGCCGCCGGTTCCTCGCTCGACCCCAGCGCCGAAGGTACGACATCTAAGTTGGCGATCGATGCCACGAAGCCTTTGGGCGACACCAAGGCGTTCGACAAGGCCACACTGCCATAGGGATGGTGTCAAAGATCGTATCAATTGGCCTTGGCTATGACGATGCGGTATGTGAAGGGACCGCGGAAGCGTTTGTCGCCGACCTCGAAGGTCCCACGGTCCAATCCGTATCTGCGCAGAGTGCCGCACAACCTTTCCAGATCGGTGTTCCCCAGGGCATAGCGTTCGGCAAGGTCCTCGGAGCATAGGTCCAGGGAAGGCGCGTTCAATATCTCCACCACCTTCCATCCGTTGCGCTCGTGCGCCGCACGCAGTTCATCCGGCGTCATGTAGAACTTGTCCACGCCCATCATGGGATAGAGCTCGTTCATGCATTCCTTCTCCTCCTTCGAGGCGAAGCATGCAGGCTGATGCACCAGCATCTCCCCTTCCTCCATGACCGATCGCAGCGAGGAGAGGAAGCGGTCCTGCCCCTCCCTGCCGAAATAATGCAGGACCGAACGTGAGATCAGCATGAGCCGTTCCACTTCGCCCAGGAGCATCTCGCGTCGCAGGTCCAGGGCGGAGCAGAATAAAGTGTCCAGCCCTCGTTCCCTGCAAACTTGGAGCTGCTCGTCCGAAATGTCCACATTGACCAGGCGTGGCCGGAGACCGTTCAAACGGTCCCCGAGATGCCTTAGTAGGAAACCTGTCCCTCCGCCTATATCGGCGATGACCTCCGGGCGACAGCGTTCAGCGGTCGAATGGGCCGCGTCCAACATGGGGGCGGCCTTGATCAGGTCGGAGAAATATGAGCCATGGGCGGTCGCCCACTTGCCACCATGATACTTCAGTTCTTTGGACACATTTTCTACGCAGATGTCCGTCTTAAGACCCAGTTCCATTGTAAAAACCCGATGTGGATGGCCATATTTGTATGGTGCGACCACCCACTGGTGAGATATGTGAATACAGGGTCTATCAAGATAAGAGCCATTGCCAGCAATCATTATTAAATCACAATTCTTATCCGTTTGAAAATGAGGATAGATCATGAGATGTAACAATTGTGGAATGGACTACATCATGGACAACAGTTCCAATTGTCCGAAGTGTGGCGCTTCCCTGGTACAGCCAGGGTACCAGCAGCCCCCTCAGCAATATCAACAGTACCCTGATCAGAATCAGCAACCGCCCCAGGGGCAATATCAGCAGCCCCCCCAGCAATATGGAGGGCAGCCACAGCAGTTCGGTCCGCCTCAGGGCGGGTACTATCAGCAGCAGCCGCCAATGCCATCACAGCAGAGGGTGCCGACCGTACGCAAGATCGACCTGACCGACAGCCTGTTCATCATCTCCGCGCTCCTCTTGGTGGCCGCGGGATTCCAGAACCTGGATGCCCTGACCTGGTGGGGACCTGTGCAGTTCGCACCGGTGCTCCTGGGGTTCGCAGCCTTGGTCGTGGGCGTTCTCGCTGTGGTCATGGTCGTTATGCCGGCCATGATGAAGGCCTTAGGTCAGGTCATGGACATGCTGGTGCTGGTGTTCGGTATCGTCTTCATCCTCTGGGGACTGGCCGCCACCTTCGGCGACACCATCGGGATGCAAGGCGGTTTGATCACAGCCGCTGGCCTCGGCATGCTCTTCGCAGGCATGCTCCGCATGGGTCTGGTGAAGTGAGGTACGCCAACCATCTTTAGAACAAACCTCTTCCATTCATTTTTATAACATGTTCCATCGACCGGGAACTGTCGATCGATCGTCAGGTCCTATCCCGATCAACATTGTGATGAACAATGGCGCCAAAGTTCCGATGTTAAACGCCCAATGAGGGACCCTCCATTTCTTTGGCCAGTAGGGTATGTCCATTCCGTTGATCATGCTCAGAACGGCGTATTATGCGCCGGTAACATGATGCTCACCGCCCATTCTCTAGGAATTAAAAGTTGCTGGATAGATCTCGCCTCATCCCTAGGTTAGGACCCCGGGGTCCTAAAGGACCTAGAGATGCCAGAAGGTCACAGGTTGATCGCCCCCTGATCTTCGGATACCCAAAGAAGGCTGACGGAACTGCTACGCCCAGGAACGACCCCGTCATCTTGAAATGGGTAAAAGATCAGTGAAGCATCAGGACATGGTCTATTCAGAAAGCTCCCAAAGCCTACGACATCGGAGAACCTACCGTCTTATGGTCTCTTCACGGCCCTTTCCGATACTGATGATCTTGACCGGGACCTTGGACCTGTCCTCGATATAACCTATGTACTGGCGCATCTCCTTTGGAAGGGCATCGTAACCCCCGCGCACGATCTCCATGGTCTCCTCGGCCTTCCAGCCCTGCCAACCGTCCAGTTCCTCGTAGACGGGGACGGCCCTTTCAAGCTTCATGAAATTTCCTGGAACGTGCTCCACGTGCTTGCCGTCGATCTCATAGGCCGTGGCGACCTTGAGCTTCTTCATATCATTGAGCACGTCCAGCTTGGTGACGGCGAACTGTGTCAATCCGTTCAACCGGGCGGCGTGCTCCACGATGAGCAGGTCCAACCAGCCGCATCTGCGGGGACGTCCCGTGGTCGTTCCGAACTCTCCGCCGACGTTCATCAGCAGCTCACCGGTGGCGTCGTTCAACTCCGTAGGGAAAGGGCCAGCGCCCACTCGGGTGGTGTAGGCCTTCAGTATCCCCATGATCTCGTCCACCCTCTTCGGTCCCACACCCGCACCGGTGCAGATCGCGCCAGCGACGCAGTTGGAGGAAGTGACGAAAGGATAGGTGCCGTGATCGATGTCCAGCATAGTGCCCTGGGCCCCCTCGAACAGAACGTTCTTTCCGTGGTCCAAAGCATCGTTCACCAGCACCGAGGTGTCGGTGATATATCTTCCATACTTCTTGCCGTAGGTGAGGAGATCGGAGAGCAGCTCGTCCTTGGTCTGGGCCAGCCGCACCTCCAGCATCTCCATTGTCTTGAGCTTCATCGGCATCACCGTGTCGAGGCGCTCCTTCAACAGCTCCGCGTCCAGCAGGTCGCCCATGCGAATACCGCTACGAGAGATCTTGTCCGAGTAACAGGGGCCGATCCCCTTGCCGGTCGTTCCCACGACCTTCTTCCCGCGCAATCGCTCCTCCGCCCCGTCCAGCAGACGGTGCCAATTGAGGATGATGTTCGCCCGGTCTGAGATCCTCAGGCCGTCCACTGACCGCCCCCGGTCCTGTATCTCGGCGATCTCCTTGTCCAGGCTGATGAGGTCGACGATGACCCCGTTGCCGATGACGTTGATGACCCCCGGGCGAACAATGCCCGAAGGAAGAACATGAAGGGCGAACACTTCCTCGCCCACCTTGATGGTATGTCCGGCGTTGGAACCGCCCTGATAGCGGACCACCATATCAGCCCTGTCGGCCTCAAAATCCGTGATCTTGCCCTTGCCCTCATCTCCCCATTGGGCCCCGATGACCGCTATGCTCGGCAATTTCTCACCGGTTCGCAAAAAGGGCCAACATAGATAAAACCTTCTTCATCGGCGCTTTGGCCCAGCCGGATGTCGCTTACGAAATGAGAATGCTCTCATCACCCTTTAATACCGAGAAAAGGGCTGTAATTATTTGGAACAAGGGGACCCGGGCGGGCTCGGACCAAGGGAGGGAACGGACACTTGGCGTTCAAATGGTTCAAAATCACCCCACAGGAGCGAGAGGCGAGCGCGGTCGGAGCGATCATTTGGGTGATCTGGTTCATAGGCGTGAGCATACTGATGTCCATGGCGGTGCATGATCAGGAGACGAGCGATCTATTCTCCTCCCCTCTCTTCGGGTGGGTGGCCATCGGTCCTTTGTTCACGTTCCAGTTCGTAGGTAGGTACATCATGCGCTTCGAGACAAGGATGGCCTCGGGCTCCTTGAGCAACACGAGCAACGCCGTCACCTCCACCATCTCCTTACTGGCCTGGGGATTGGTACTGCTGGCCTGGGACTCTTTCTTCGGCGGCATATCCACCATCCCCGCCGTGGTCCTCGGCCTGACGTTCACCTATCTGGTGCTGCTGATCGCCAATCGCAGGTGGAACTTCTGATCGTCAACAGATGGACCTGAACGTTTCCAGCACTTCCTCCAAAGGACGGTCGGTGCGGAACCCGGTGGGCGAGAAGTTGGTCCGGGAGACCTTGCCTATGCCGCCCATGGCCGCCAGCAGTTCGTCCCTTCCCGGCGGCGACAGTTTCAGCATGGAGGCGATCTCGTTCGTCTCATAGTAGAACGGCACGTCCAGTTCCTCCTTCCAGATATCGAAGTGCTGCTTGGTGCGCTCGGCGCAGGCCAATCCTTCCGGGACCTCCGCCTCGTTCACGGCCTCATGGTCCATGAGCGGACCGAGCCACATCGGCCCCATCTTCCCTTCGCCGATCTTTCTCTCCCCGGTGTCCCGATCGTAGGACATCATTCCCAGCTGCTCCAGCGAACGGTCGGCGACCCCAGCGCCGTCCTTGATGCTGAGGAACAATCGGAAATAATGATCTGCATAATAGCAGAGCAACGGGGTAACGCCCTTGTCCAGTTGGGCGGCCATTCTGACCACCGTACCGATCATTATGCGCAATCCGCTCTCATGCAGGAAAGGATTGCGTTGACTGTTGGCCATGTATCGCCGGCGGCATTTTCCCGGGTGCGTTCCCGATAACGACGCCGTATCCGTGGCGGTCACCGCCAGTATTCCCTTCCGGGATAATCCCTGCAGCGCCGAGGGAACGAAAGGTATCGGCGTACCGAAGGGATCGAGGTCCACGTAATCGAACACCTGGTCCGCCAGAAGGCAGCGCAGGTCGGCGTTGGTGACCTCGGCGTTATCCAACCCGTTCCTCCTTATGTTCTCCTCTATGTACTCGCAGGCCAGGGAATCCCTGTCGTTGATGACGAAGTGAAAATCCCCCTTCGCCTCCTTGCATAAGCGTATACCCCGGGCACCGGTGGCCGCCATGGCGTCGAGGCACTTGCGCGGACGGATGACCGAATGGAACATGGCCACGGAGACGTCGCGGTTGAAGGCCATCTGCCGATTGAAGAACACTCGTCCCTGGACCTTCCCCGGTCCCTTCTCAGAAATGACAAGGGGCACCAACAGTTCGGTGCTCCCTTCGACAATGCTCGTTCCTTCCAGATTCACAACAGCTCGCCCTTCATCAGCTTCATGATCTTGTAGGGCAAAAGGTTTCGGTTGATCGGCGTAACTTCCAAAATACGCACGTCGTCCCGCCGTCTGATGTCCTGCAACAAGGGATTGCGGGACTTCTTGTGAAGGGTGAGCAGCATTGGTTTTTCAACCTCCAACGCGTCCTCGACCGCCTTGACGAACTTCTTGCTCTCCACCTCGATCTTGCCCACTTCATCGATGACGATGACATCCGCATCGGCGCAGGCGTTAGTGAGCGCTTGAACGCCGATATCCTCCAGGACCTGGATATCGATACCATACTTCCCCACGGTGAACTTGCTCTCTATGTCCGTAGCGGCCAGAACAGCCTTCTTCTTGGTTATCCAGTCGATGACGTAAAGACCGGTTCGCTTCTTATCGTCCAAAATCGGCTCAGTGATCATGCCGCCAACCTTAAATCCCTCCGCCTCCAGCATTTTTATGACCTGAATGAGAGTGTTGGTCTTACCCGCGCTGGGAAGCCCAGTAATGCCGATTTTAATATTATTCATTAATTTCACCGATTAAATTGCATCGACAGAGGTCGGCGCAATAGGTTCCCTGTATGTGAATCCTAGCTTAATTACCTTTGCTGATTCACGGGCGACTGGGTACAATCGGAAAATATTCAGATTAATATCAATAAAAATATAATTACATCACATTATTTCTTTGACGTACATCAGAGGGTAACGCAGGTCGGGCTTGAAGTCCATGCCCGCGATGACGGTCGTCCGATCGATGGAGATGGTCAGTTCCACGTTGAGCATATTGCCGGTCAGGGTCTGATAGTCGAACTCGTCCTTCTTCAGGCGAAGGGCCTCACGGGAGATGTTGACCTTCACGTCCTTGACGAACGGTTGCACGCGTACGCCATCCTCGATGGCCCTCTCCAGAATATCAACGTTGGCCGCTGCGACGGGGGTCCCAACGAACTGATGATAGATCGTACCCAATTTAATGCCGGCCTCGAACACCGCCCTCTCCCTCTCGGTGCAATTGAAATATCTCGAAGCGAGTTCTTCGCGCCTGCTCGTCATCTAGTTTTACTCGAACACGTCCGGGCAATTAATAACTTGTTCGACCAAAATCGTTATGTTGTACTAGCTACGTGATAAAACATCGGAGGATTTTCGATGGAACAAGTCAAGAGATACGAACTGCCAAAGCTCGCCTACGGATACAAGGACCTAACCCCTTTCCTGAGCGAGGAGCAGTTGACCGTTCACCATACCAAGCACCACGCCGCCTACGTCAACTCGGCCAACGCCATTCTGGATAAGATGGACAAGGCCCGGCAGGACAATGTCGACCTGGATTGGAAGGCTATCATGAAGGACCTGTCGTTCCAGATCGGGGGTCACATACTGCACAAGTACATGTGGGAGAATTTGGCCCCCGCGGGCAAGGGCGGTGTACCTGCAGGAAAGCTGCTGGAGGAACTGACCAAGGAGTTCGGTTCGATCGAGCGCTTCAAGAAGGAGTTCAGCGCGGTGGCCGGTAGCGCCGAGGGCTCTGGGTGGGCTGTGTTGGTGTATTGTCTGGGGACGCATAAACCGCTGCTGATGCAGGTGGAGAAGCACAACGTCAACGCCATTCCCGGTTTCCGAATCCTAATGGTGTTGGACGTCTGGGAGCACGCCTATTACATCGACTACAAGAATCTCAGAGCCAAGTACGTGGAAGCGTTCTGGAACCACGTGAACTGGGACACCGTAGGAAAGAGGTTGGAAGCGATCCTGAAGTGATCACTCACCTTTTCCGACCCTCCGGTCAAGGCGTTCCACCGTGAACGTCACCCACCGCGAGGGTTCCTTCTTCTGCCCGAAATCCCAGTCCTTCCAGGCGGTCCAAATCGACTCGGCCTTGAACCGTCGGTCGTCAATACGTTTGGAATCGATGACCGCCAGCATGTTCAGGAAACGAGGGTCTCTATGTGCCCAAGGGCAATGGCTCAGCGCCTCGGTCACGCTCAGGACATCGTACCACACGAACGGCAATTTCAGTTTTCGGAAATCAGTGCCCATGTAGAACATGTATGGGTGTCGCTCCCGGCTCGCCTGCCATAGTGTCAGCAGTTCGTCGGTGATGATCTTCGCCATACCTTCGTGTCCTTCCAGATCGATCTGGGTGATGGCCTTCAACGTGTAAAGGTTGGCTAACGGGCAAGGGTCGTCCTTCCTCCCCGGACCGCGGAACTTACCCAGTTCCGGTGATACGACACAGGGCATGCCGTTCTCCCTGTTCATGGTGGACAAGGTGCGAAGCCCCTCTTTACCATCGAAGGAGGGATAGCATTTGGATAGGGAATAGAGCAGCAATGGCGTGTCGCACAGAGACCAGGCCAGTTCCGTCCTTCCCGAACCTCCGAACCTTTCCGGCGTCTTGGTGGGCAGACGAGGCAGCCCGTTCACCAGCGTCCCCTCCAATGAAGCGAGCAGATCGGGACCCAAGGCCTTTTCGACATCGATCCCCAGGTCGGCCAGGAAGGCGAACTTATGCAGAGGATGGTCGGCGGTCTTGTGACCGGTGATCGCCGGCCAAGGCCAGGAGGACACCTCCTTGACGATCCTCTGGAGTCGTGGGTCCTGAAGGGCGGCGACGTCGTCCGGCTCATCGTCCAAAAGGTCCCGGTTGATCAGATGCTGTAAAACGGCGTCCCCTTCCAATAGCCAATCTAAGTTCCCCTGGGTGTTCATCACCATCATATCGAACACTGACCAGCTAGGAGAAATAATTTGGGCCCTGTGACCTTTGCTTTTTACGCTGGTCAAGTAAATATTTATACGGACCTATACATGAGTTGCCGAAATGAACGCCGCGGAGCGTATCCAGGAGCTCAAGGCACAGCGGAAGGCCATCATATTGGCCCATAACTACCAGCCGCCGGAAGTGCAGGACATCGCTGATTTCGTAGGCGACTCCCTCGGACTGTCCCAGAAGGCGGCCAGCACCGACGCGGAGGTCATCATCTTTTGCGGAGTGGACTTCATGGCCGAGAGCGCTAAGATACTCTCCCCTCAAAAGAAAGTGATCCTGCCCGAATCGGACGCCATGTGCCCCATGTCCGCCATGTGCACCGATCTGGAACTGGGACCGATGAAGGAGAAGTATCCTGAAGCCGCTGTCGTAGCCTATGTCAACACCTCCGCTGCGGTGAAGGCGTTGGCGGACGTATGCTGCACATCGTCCAACGCCGTCAAGGTCGTTGGCAGCGTTCCGCAGAAGCGTATCATATTCGTCCCGGACCGTAATCTTGGGGCCTATGTGCAGAGATTCCACCCCGACAAGGAGATATTGCTATGGCCAGGCTATTGCCCGACCCACCACGACATCTCCGTGCAGGAGATCAAGGAGCTTCAGTGCCAACACCCCAGGGCCAAGCTCATGGTGCATCCGGAATGCATCCCGGATGTGATCGACCTTGCCGATAACGTCTCATCCACCGAGGGCATGATCAAGTACGCCCGGACGAACGAGGCCAGGGAGTTCATCGTTGGAACCGAGGTCGATATGACCTACCGCCTTAGCAAGGAGGTGCCGGACAAGAAGTTCATCCCGGTGCCGAGCGCCATCTGCCCGAACATGAAACGTACTACGGTCTCATCTTTGATCAGGGCATTGGAGACCATGTCTCCGGAGATCACTCTGGCACCAGGGATAATCGAGGCAGCCAGGAAACCGCTGGAGCGCATGATGGAGATCGGCCGCGGGGACTAAGTGGCCTTACTTTTCAAGGAAGGGCGATGCCCCAGTTTCTAAACGGCCAAAGGATTCGGCCATCTCGATGCCATACAGCCACGTAACTATTACGTGTGGGGATCGAACTAGGACGATAGGATCAGGTTGCTTAGCATCGATAAAAAATAATAAAAGGGGTTTGAGGGGAGGATCACCGGAACGGCGGGGGCACCTGCATCCGGCCGCGCTTCTTCCTTTCCGAGTAGAGAAGTATGGCCACGACCAATACCAGTGCCAGGCATATCGCCACCGCTATGGCGATTATGATCGCCAGGACGAACGGGACCGATGGTACCATGTCCATCTCCATGCCGGAGATGGCCACCGTGGGGTCGTGCATGATGCTCTCTCCCACAGGGTAGATGTAACCGCCAAGGATCACGATGGAGCGCACCTGTCCGTCCTTGACATCCTTGGGCAGCATGTCTCGGGAGCCTGCGTGCACCTGATAGACGACCAGTTCATCCTGACCGTCCACCGTCACGTTGCTGACCCAGGTGAGCATGCCGGTCCGCTGCCAGTTGTCACGGAACGCTATACGGTCCCTGGTCAGCAGTGTGGCCTTCTCCGGAAGTTCTCCGGTGTCGCGGATGGTCGCTTCGCCGTCCTCGGTCTCGAGCTCGGCTACACCCGAGCCATCCTGGACCTCATTTTTCACGAACTGGGCGGAGTACCATTTCTCGACGATGTCCGGTATGAACACCGCGTGGATGATGCCGTTCTCCAGCATAAGGCGCGGATCGGACGCGTTCTCATACGGGTCCCAGCCTTCGACGATATGGTCGTACTTGAACTCGGTGTCGGTGGTCACTCCTGTGAAATTACGCGGGGCGATCTGCTCCGAATCGCGTATGATGCCATCACCGTCGTTGGTTCCAACGGTCACCTTGTAGAAGGGTATCTGCACCTCCGATCCCGTTGCCGTCGCGGTCACGTGGAAAGCGAACTCGATACGGTCGACGATCCCGTCGTCCACGGTGCCGTTGCGGTACTGTTGCAGCTCGCCGTCCCACAATTGGGTGTAGAGAACGTTCTCCGCGTACACGGAGAAGTCATAGTGTTTGCTCTGGTTCTGGGCATCGATGCTGGTCACTATCTCCGATAGGTTCCAGGCCCTTTCCAGGCTCACGTACTTGTAGACAGGTTCGAAGCTGCCGTTCGGATCATCGAACAGGCGCCGGTCGCTGTTGAAGTCGAACAGTCCGTTGTCGGCACCGTAGTTCAGACCGAAGGCGGTCTGATAACCGACGTCATCGAACTCCAGTAGAGCGAACAGGCTCTGGCCGAAAACGGTGACCACCGGGATCGGCACCTGGTCAAGGATGACCGTACCGTCCTGGGTGACCACTTGCGCCCCGCCAAGGTAGCGCAGGTTGGCCCCGATGATGCTTATGGGCGCTGGGTCCGCCTCGGTTCCGTAGACCACGGCGAACCAGGCCATGGATAGGCCTTGCGACATGTTGATCGCTACATAGCTTCCACCGCCATACTCGGCGGTGGTGCCCATCTCCAACCTGATGCGGTCCATGGGGTTGGCGTCCGCGGCACTGGTGTTCAAGCTGATGGCGCTGAGCATCAGCACGGCCACCAGGGCCACGGCGATTGTGCTTGTGAATTTGAGCATTTTTAGCCTCCTAGGTCTCCGAGCGTCTAAGGATATCAAATAACACCAAGCAGAACTGTTACTGACGATTGTTTCCTACTATTTTATATACTCAAAATCCCGAACGAGGAAGGAATGAGCGCACCTGATCCACGAGCGGTTGACAACCCCATTTCCGCCATCTTCGACCTGGCGGAGGACGTGAACCGGGAGGCGCCCCGATTAAGGAAGCTGGTATGGTATGCCGGCGTCTTCGTAGGGATATGGCTCCTTCTTGATTTCGTGCTCATACTGCAGAACATCATTCAAAACTTTGTGCTGGGGACCATTCTCATCGCCCTCTTCGCCCTGGGCACATGGACCATGTTCACCCTGCGGCGGCTCAACGATTTTCTGAACTATTACACTCTCAGGCACTCGGTCATCCTGAGCATTCGGCAGGACGATCCGGTGGTTTTCGCCCCTCAGGGAAGCAACGCCGTGGAACGGCTGCGGTCCCACCTGGCAAGCAGGAACCCCTCCATGACCGTGGCTCTAAAGACCGACGGCCGATCGCAGGCGGTGCTGAAGGGCAAGGGTGGTATGCTCTACAGCTTCGATTATTACCTGAGGTCGCGCTCCGGACCGCTGTGGCGATCCTTCGGCCTGGGGTACCCAGGTTATCAGCTGTTCATCAAGCAGATCGACCAGACACCGACCGCGGAGACCTTCTGGTCCATGGTGCGGGCGGTGGAAGAGGTGTGCCGGCAGAACAAGCTCCCCCCGTCCCGGGCGATCGTACTGTGGAAGAGGACCGAGGACCAGGACCTGCAGGACGAGGCCTACGACATACTGCAGCGCTCCTCGATGAGCTTCCAGCACCGTACCCGCCGTTACAACTCCTCATTGGAACTGATAATCGAGAACCAGGACGGCAGCTATGAGTTCATACCGTACATCGCCGACACCTACCTTTCGGCATCCCGGGCCCAGTGAGGCAGACCGCGGTAACGGTAATGGTCCTTGATCTGCTCGTCATAGATGCTCAGGAAGAACTCGTTGTATCTGCGGATATAAATGACCCCTTCGCGGGTGATGCGCACCTGGTAACGCCCCTCTTCCTTCAACACCGTCACCAGTCCGTCCTCCGCCAGCTTCTCGATGACCTTGTTGGTCATGAAGTGGTTGGATCGGATCTCGTGCTTCACCTCCTCCTTGGAGATGCCGTACGAATCGCTCGCCAGGATCTTATCCAACTTCGATTCAAGGTCCTGCTGGTAAAGGTCTATACCGAGTTCGGCCACCAGCCGGTTTAGTGTGAAGCAGCAGTAGATCTTGTGATCCTTGTAGGCCCTGGACATCTTCAAGTGGCAAATGGTCTGGAGAGATTTTAAAAGGTGTTGGTTCACAGAAGTATGTTCACACCGTTAACGATGAAAACGATGGCGAACACTATCATCAAGACCCCGGACCCGGCTATCATATACTGGTGCCACCGGTTGTCCCACTTCTCCTTGGTGTCGAACACCGTGATGGCGATCAATCCCTCCCAGATCAGATCACAGCTGATGTGAACTACGACGAACATGGGGAGCATCCACAGCCCGAAGGTGATGGCCGTCGTGATCAAAGCCGCGCCGACCGTGGCCCACCACAGCAGCCAACCCGGGTTCGACACCGTCGTCATGACGCCGGCCATGAAAGGGTCCTTGTATCTGGTATCGCAGCTGGTCACGATCTCCTTGCGCTTACGTACCATGTCCCAGCCCATGTAGATCAATAGCCCTCCGCCCAACAATCCGATGAGGGCGAAGATGAAATCGTTCCTGAGGAAGATGCTCAGTCCGAAGAATATGCCGATGATCAGCGGTACCTCGACGAGGGTGTGTCCCAGCGCTATCTTCCAACCCGCCCGCCGGTCGTTGTACCCGCAGGCGATGGTCACCGCGAACACCGGCCCGGGCATGAGCACGCCCGAGAGCGAGATGATGGCCACGGAACCAAGGAACAGTAATGCCGTCTCGATGCTCATCTCATCACCTCACAGGTACCAATCAACGGTCAGGTTGATGTAGTCGTCTGGGGCCATATCGCGCAATGCAGCATTTTCCACGTCGATGATGGAGACGCTGTGGATACGGGAGTTCATGATCTCATCGATGCTCACTGGTGGGCTCTTGTAATACATGTCGCAGTAGTGCTTCACCAGCTCCGCGTCCTTGGCGGAACGGTCCCGCGGTGGGCGGGTGAAGAACGGCATAACCGGCATCACGTAGTGTGGCGGTGCTGCCAACGAGAATTTATGACAGTGATTGCTGTATCGGGCTATCTTGGAAGCTATCCTGGCCCGGATATAGTCCATGGGATCGAGCGCGTGTGCCGGCGGAACATATCCGGTCTCCACCTCCACGATGAGCACCCCATCCCCCTTGCGGGCGTGGACATCGCAGCTTAGCCCGGAATCGATCATGTGCTCCAGGTCGACCTCATATCCGTCCAGTATGAGATATTTGGCCACGATCATTTCCAGAACGGAGTGATTGATCTTGAGCAGGTTCTTCTCCCGTAGATCGATCAAACGTTGCTCCAGAACGCGCAGAGCTTCCTCTCCTGCGCCATCGGTGCCCTTGATGAGCTTGTTCATCAATACTACCAGGTCCTTGGAGAACTTATCCAACTGGGGAACCTCTGCTGGGTAAACGGAAACCTAATGCTTACTTTTTGTGCTCTTTGCACACGACCAGGGTCAATGTGGAACGTACCCCGGGCAGATCCCGGATCGAAGCGATGGTAATTTTCAGTTCCTCCTCGTTCGACGCCTGCACCCTGGCCACGACGTCGTAGACCCCATACACCATGTAGCATTCCCGTACCGCCGGGATATTGGACATGGATTCCATGACCTTTCCTTCGGCACCAATGTCGTTGGTTATTGCTACGATGGCGCTGTTCATAGGGGACAATTGATCTTACTACAAATCAAACTTACCGCCGTCTACTGAAGAATGTGGACGGCAGGACCATTTCACTCACTCCTCCACGCCGGACGGATGGAACACGTCGGTGACGGTCCCGGTCTCGCAGGACACACAGAAGCCATATCCTTCGGAGGTTATCTCATGCGCTACGCACAGGGAGTATGGCACTCCCACGAAACTGCTCTTCATCGATTCAAGAGGCTGTTGGTTCATTATCTTCCCTCGCTTTATCTTGCGGTATCGATGATCATGACCGAATAGGACATAACAATGCTGTTCGGCAATCTGCAACATGGTGGCAGGCATGTCTAAAATACGACATATGAACAAATTCAACACGGTCTGCTAGGAAACGTTTATTGCCTGACAGACGGTAACCGATTCAGTCATTGGACTGCTTATAGGATCGATGAAGAGAAGAGGGTCAGCTGATCCCCCGGGAGATGATGAACCCTATGAGTGCAGAGATCCTGGTCCAGGACCTCATTCCATCCTTCTGACGGATATCTGAAGGCCGGGCACGTGATCGGCATCGCCGTAACATTTGCCGGCGGTGATGCGCACCACCTGCGAATCGTCCGGTATCAATATGTTGGTGATGGCGTCCAACGCCGCCCTGACCAATTTATCCAGGTCCGGCCGCTTGGTGTTCATCTTCCACTTCTTCGGCTGGCTCTTTGGCCGGGTGAACACGAAGTCCAGAGTGATCTCGTAACCTTGGCGACGATCGCTGGAGAAGAAGTTGGCCGGCCTAAGCTCGTTCGCCCTTTGGGCCTCGGTGGCGATGCGGTGCCTCCACTGGTCAGTGTTGGCGTTGGTATGGGTGGTCACCACCCGTTCCAGCTTCTTGATGTAGAAGGCCTTGGTGCTGCCCTGCGGCACAGGTTCCCCGGCCACGAAGAACTCGATCAGATCCTGGTCGAAGCGGTCCTCTCGATAGCCTACGTATTCCATTGGTCCGGACTCGTAGTCTTCAGCTTCCGCTCCTTCAAAACTCAAGCGCATCCCAAAATAGATATGAATCCCCTGGGTAATATAATTTTAGTAGCTGAAAGCTACCTTTTCGTCCCTTATATGGGATGAAAAAGTTTCATGGGACCAATCGATTGCGGTCCCTCGGGAACAGGATGGTCTCCCTGATGTTCGGCAATCCCAACATCTTTTGCACCAGGCGCTCCACTCCCAGTCCCCAACCGCCGTGCGCCGGCATTCCGTAGGCGAAGGAGTTGAGGTAGAACTCGAAGGAGGACGGCTCCAATCCCTTCTTTTCCATCCTCTGCACCAGACGGTCGTGGCGGTGTTCCCGCTGCCCACCGGACGATATCTCCTGACCTTTGTAGTCCAGATCGAACGAGTATGAGTACGGCGTGCCATCCTTCTCCATGATGTAGAATGGTTTGGCCTCTTCCGGGTACTCCGCGATCCAGTACATCTCGTTCCCGTCCTGGGCCATCAGATCGCCCAGCAGCTTCTCCCCTTCGGTGCCCAGGTCCTCTCCCAGCTCGATCTTGAACCCGGCCCCCTGGACCATTCCTATGGCCTTCTCATAGGACAGGGTAGGATACGGCGCCTTGGGCAGAACGACCTCGCTGCCTATGATCTCCAGGGCTCTCGCTCCCCGTTCCTTGACCCCGGAGATGACGAACTGCGTGCAACCCTCGATCATGGCCATGACGTCCTCCTGCGAGTCGATATGGGCCATCTCCCCATCGAAGCTGATGAACTCCGATACGTGACGCGCCGTGTCCGAAGGCTCAGCACGGAAGGCCGGGCCGATCTCATACACTCGGTCCAGGCCGGTGGACATGAGCATCTGCTTGTACAGTTGCGGCGATTGCGCCAGGTATGCCACCTTTCCGAAGTAGTCGACCTTGAACAGGGTGGAACCGCCTTCGGCGCCGGAGGCCACCAGCTTAGGGGTGAAGATCTCCACGAAGTCATTGTCCGCCAAGTACTCGTCGATGAGGCGCATGGTCAGGGACTTGATCTCGAAGACGGAGCGCACCTCCGGTTTCCTCAGGTCCATGTAGCGATGGTTGAAGCGAGTGTCCATTTCGACATCTACCTTGTCGACCACGCCCATGGGCAGCGGGGTGGCCGACGGGCTTTGAACGATCAAAGCGGAGGGAATGATCTCGTAACCGCTCT
>Ga0307378_10006480_pt1 | contig 16007 bp, 29 predicted proteins | sample UN1MG_FD_202238 | JGI IMG/M metagenome (GOLD analysis project Ga0307378, IMG submission 202238) | Soil microbial communities from Risofladan, Vaasa, Finland - UN-1 | ecosystem: Environmental > Terrestrial > Soil > Coastal area > Acid sulfate soil | place: Finland: Risofladan, Vaasa | collected... | reverse complement strand
CAAAATGCACGCGGCACGGGAGGCTGCGGCCGTTGAAGGATTGACGGCCCCCGCGCCGCGTGCGGTTTCCTTCAGTTAGTCGGCCGCGTAGGCCCTCTGGGCGCAAGCGAACGCGCGGATGTCCAGGTACTCAGCCTGGCCACCCAATTTGACGGCAAACGTCGGGGCAAGCCCTTGATTGTCCGGGAAAGTGGTGTCGTCGATGTCCGTCGAAAGAACGGGGTTGTCGTCAATCGCCAGTTTCGTGACGCGATCCCCCGTTCCCCAATAGAAGTTCAGCTTCTTGGTCACGGGAAGAAACCGCATTCCGAAGGTGTACCACGTGTCGATCGCCAGCGTTTTCCAGGCGGCTTCATGCGTAACCGCCTCCTGGCCCGCAAGTTGGTACATGATGTCCAGGCCCGACGTATCGGCGTGATCCATGAACAAACCGATCATGTCGATGTCCGCGACACCAGGAGTGGCGGCGGTCGGAACATTGTCCGCCAGAAAGTTGCCGTCCAGCGCGGCCCTACCAGCGAGGCCCATGAACAGACCAAGCTCGTTCGTCGTGATGGTGGAGAGGCGGAACTGAACCTCGAAGATGAGTTCCCTGACCTCGGCTGCCAACGTCGTACCGTCGGAAATGACAAACGGTTCAGCGCCACCGCAGAACTGAAGTTCAGCGGCTTGGTTGTCGGTGGTTCCACCCATCCGAAACCCATGCCCGCCGGGGTACTGTGCATGAGTCAACCCAGTGATGTAAGCATCAGTGGTATCGACAAAGGCGCAGATTCCGTTGCCGATGGGCATTCCGGTAGAACCTACGCCCGCCTTGGCGTATGGCGGGGAAGCGGGATCGAGCATACACCCGATTCCCTCATTGGCATCCTTCAACACGAGAATCTCGTGCGCCGGAAACCCTTTCCAGAGGTCGTAGGTCAAGCCACGCCCCAACTGGTCCTCGTGTTTACAAAGTAGTTGTCCCATAACTCATATCCTCTACAAAAAAGTGAATGGTCAAAAACCTCCACGCCAGCGCGGCTTATGACGCGACGTAGAAGACGAAACCTCCCTGACGCCGGTCGTAGCACACGAAGTTGCCCCAGTTGGTCATCAGACGCTTCCGCACGCTGCTCTGATTCGGAGCCTCCTTGGGCGGGTGCAGGATCATGTTCCGGTTTGTCTTGAAAAAATATTCAAATTTTTTCCAATTCACGCCGTAGAACGGGGCCGAACTGTCGTAGGCGTCCGACTCCGTCTCGCTCAAAGCCGGCACCCAGGTCAACGGGGTGCTGCGGACCAGGACCTGGCCCGAGAACGCGGCGACGTCGGGGCCGAGGTCGTCGTTTCCGCGTTGCAGCAATCGCCGCATCACGGCCAGCACGGAATGCACCGTGTAGAGTCCCCACGAGGCTTCGCCGCCGCCGATTTCCGGGTACGGCGCCGGGGCCTTGAAGTAGCAGAAGTCCATCGCGTTGATGATCTTCTCGATCAGGTCGTCGCGGCTGATCTGCACGTACGGACCCGTGTAGTTCTTCCACTTGGCGTAGGCGTCCGTGTCGATCGACCCCGCCCCTTCGGAAAACCCGTCCGGGTTGCCGCCGGTGAATCCCAGCGTGGAGTTCTTCTGAATCCAGAACGGGATCCCGGAAGGCGGCCGGATCTTCAGCGCGCTGGAACTCGGCGCGGTCCACATCGACGTCTCCATCAGCGCGAAGAAGTCGTTGTAGAGACCCTGCTCGTTCAGGATCATTTCCCGGATGAGCGTCTCCTCGTCGCTTTGGAAGGCGTCCTCGTCGATGTCGTAGGTGTAGCCGCCCACCTGCTTCGACCACTCCTGGTGGCCGTGGGTCATCACGTTTTTGCGGCCCAGGTTGTCCACGCCGTAGAGCCCGCTGTGCCGGGCGTTGCCCTGGTTGTCGACGCGGAGCTTCCATTCCATGCGTGTGCCGCCCTTCTCCGGCTTCTTTTTGGATTTGAACCACTTCGCGCCAAACGTGTACTCCTGCAGCGGCATCGAAATATCGACCCACTCATTCTTCTTGATTCGGTTGAGCGTCAACTCAATAAAATCGTCGATCTGTTCATGGTAGAGCGCCATGCTCGTTTACTCCTGTTATCTGTCACCGTTCTCCTTCTCCATGGCGGCGTAGGCGGCGTGTAACACGGGGTCCTTCGCGGGATCCCCGGTCCACGGCTGATCGATACTCGCCACCGCCCGCCGCCCGCCGCCTCCCAGTTTGCGCTGGGATTGTTTGCGGACCGTGCTGGCGAAAGAATCGCGGTGTTGTTTGTGGATTTCGTCGGCGAACTCAAGATTCAGAGCCCGCTTCACCAGGGCCGGGGTCAGTTCCGCCGGCCTTCCTTTTGCCTGCAAGCCCGCGGACAACAGGTCCACGGCCTCGCGCAGCTTGTCGCGCGCCTCCCGCTTGGGAGATTCGCTGGAACCGAGCAGTGCTTCTTGTCCGAGCGAATTGACGATCGCGTCGAACGACGTGCGCGCCTCGCGCTCGGTGAACTCCCGGAGCTGCGTATCCAGGCGCGCTTCGAGTTGCCCGATACGCTGCTCGTAGAAATTCGCCACCCGTTCGATCTCGTCGATGAGATCCTCGTGGACCCCTTCGGGGTCCTCGCGGTCGAGTTTCGACTTGAAGCCGGTTCCCTCTCGCTGCGACTCTTGCTCGGCGGCCCGCTTTTCAGCGTCGAGCCGTTCCTGGGCGGCCCGTTGGGCCTCCCGGGCGGCGGCTTCTTCTTCGCCGGGTTTGAGGTTCTTCTTCGCGGCGAGAGCGGCCTTGCCGTCCTCGACCAGCATCAGATCCATCAGCTTGGCGTGGCGATCCAGTTCATCGGGACCGGTGAACTCGCGCGCCTGTTCCTCACTGAGATTCATGGAGGCCAACAACGCCTTGACGTCGTCGGTCGCCATCCAGTCCTCGCCGCCGTCGTCGCCGCCGGCAGCGGTATCGTCATCCTTCGCGTCATCGGCAGCGGCATCGTCGTCATCGCTGTCGTCGTCGGAAGGGTCCTTTGCAGAAGAAAGTGTTTTGTCATCCTTCGCACCGGCGGCGGCGGAAGGGTCTTTTGCGGCCGTTTTCTCGGGCTCGGCCTCGGGCGGGTTGGCGGCCTCGAAGGCGTCCAGCGCCTGCTCGGCGGCTTCGGTGTTGAGCGACCCGTCCTCGTTGGAAAGGTCGGCGGGCATGTACCGCCCCTTTTTGTCTCGTTCTCGCTTGGCAGCCATAATGAGTCTCCCGTGTGTTAGTGTGTCCCGGCGTAAAGGCCGACTCGTTCACCTTGGTAGTCTTCTCCGACGAACTCGAATCGTGTCGCAAACTCCTCGGGATCAACGGCAATCGAAAAACCTTCCGAGTCGGTTGCTATCCATTGGCCCGGCGACGGCGTGTCGTTGAATACGCACTTCACGACCGCACCTTTCCGATGCCACGAATGCAACTCCTCGAATAGCTTCCCGTAGGCCTTGTGGCGATCCTCGGCACAATCCTTGTGGTCGCGCGCCGCCTGCTCAAACTGCTCGATAACGACCCTCGCGTGGGCGTCGTCGTCTATGTGGAAGTTGGTGTCCCAGTAGTATCCGGGGCGATGGGTTTCGTTTTCGATCATCCGTTTTTCCCAGGCCAATCGCCGTAACAGGCGTCGTTGTCGCGCAAAGACCTCAACTTGTGGACAGCCCTACGCGACGAGCGGGACTGGTATTCAATGGTCCCGTCAGGGTTGTGGTGAGCCCCGTGAATGTTGTGTTTGCGGTAAAGCTCGTTGAACTCGCGAACCTGGTCTGGATGGACCGCGGCCCCAATCGTGCCCTTCATTGGTTTTCCGCTGGTGATTGCCTGGCGACACGGCAACAGTCCGCCCTTGGCCGTCCCCAGTCGCGGCTTCTTGTCGTACTCGGCCTTACTGATAACCCGGCCGTTCCAGCGGTAAACGATTTTCCTGCTCATCCGGCCGGCCTCCCCATCGTGGCAACTTGTTGGGGCGTGTTCTGACCGCCGCCCATGAACGCCTGCTGTAGCACCGAGCTTCGGTTCTGCGGCGTGCCGCCCGTGGCGACGCTGCGCCGGACGTAATTCCGCGTGGTCTCCGAAGGCATCCGGGACTCGCCCGACTGGTCTTCTTGCGGTGGAGGCTCCGGCACGGCGTAGGTAATCCAGTTCATCAGCTCGGGCCTCCGCAGCAGACGCGAGTAATCCTTCTGCATCTGCTCGACGTCGATCGTGCCGCCGGCGGCCTGAATCATCGGGTAGAACCGTTCGAGCCGGTCCATCGCCCGCTCCAGCTTCTGCAGCTTGGCCTCCGGCGACTCGTAGTTGGTCGAGTAGGGTTCGACCTTAAATCCGTACTGCCAAGCGTCGCCTTCCCGCATCTCCGGCGTCCAGGAGGTGTCGACGCGGACCGAACTGCCCGGCCGGAAGGGAACGGACGACGACCTGACAAGGAACTGGTCGGCCCACATCAGGTGCCCCAGCTTCGCAACCACGGAACTGGTGAAGGTATGGACCCGCTGTTGGTTTTTTGCTTCTTCCCTGCTGACCGCCTGCTGAATGATCTCTTCCTGGCCGAGGGTGCCCGCCTGCGGACCGAGTCCCGCCTTGGCCGACAGGTTCCCGGCCGCGCGGTCGAACAGTTCGAGGACGTTGATTCCGAAGGCCACGCCGGCGGGGTCGACGCCGCCCTGGACGATGACTTTGATTGCATCCGGATCTTGCACCGGGACAAAATGGCCGTCGTTGGCTTTCCTGAGCCGATCGGCGTCCTTTTGGTGTACCGGCTTGAAGGTCGGGTTGCTCTTCTGCCGCTTGGCCTGCCGAAACTGTTTCCGGATCAGCCCGTTGTACGTCTTGTGCAGGCCCATCAAATGCGAGGCCGGCGAAGAGGGCATCGCGTTGTCGGGCACGTCGCAGAAGGAAAGCAGGTCGTAGGGGCCGCCTTCCGGCCCGGCCTCGACCAGCTTCAACGGCTTGGTGTGAACGTGCCTGGGAAAGACGCCGACCGCGTTGAGTTCCGGCAGCCACACGTCCATCAGGTCGGTCATCGGCTCGTATTCGTCGTCGTCGGTGATCGACCCCGATCCGATATCGGCCGCCTGTTTTTCGCCGCGGTCATGCTTGCTCGTGGCGTGCATCTGCTTAATCACGGACTGGTCGTAGTCCGGGTTCGTGCGGACCGACTCCCAACTCACCCGGTATTCGTCCCACATGAACTTGCAGCGGCGGACGTCCTTGACCGACATATCGAGCCCGAAGTCGTCGGGACTGATCCGGCACATATAGGGCCGGCCCGGGTCGGCCCACACGTCGTCCTCGAGCTGCACCGACTCCCATTCCGCCTGAAAGACCTTGCCGATTCCGCCCGTGAAGAAAGCGTCCAGAACGATCGCCTGGTGCGTCTCGGCGAAATGGATTTCTTCGATCAGGTCGTTCAGCGAGTGCTCCCAGCGGAAGGCGAACGGCCAGAGTTCGCGCTGCCCGGTGGTGACGTAGACCTGGGGGTTCTCGGCGGCCAGACCGATCGTGTAGACGATGGCCGTCATATTGAGCAGGTTGACCAACACTTCCTGGTCGGGGCCCTGGTCGTTGTAGTAGGGACCGACAAACTCCCGAAGCATGTCGATCCGATTCCGGCGGAACGGGCGCCTGGCGGATCGGCTACTGTCGATCGCCGTGTAGAGGCGTTCCACGTCGGTTTGCAGGCCCAGGTCGATCATTCTACTACTCGTCGAAAGTTGACGAACATGCGGCCGCGTTGCAGCCATCGCCAGACCACAAACCACCGGCCGTCGGAGTTTTTCACGGTAAAAACGTTGGGGGGCTCTTCCCTTCTCGCGACGTCCGCCAGAACCGCATTCAATTCCCCGGTCCTATGTGGCAGTCCCAGGTCGATCATCGTTCTCGCTCAGTTGCCCCGGTCCACGAAAAAACCCCTCGAACCGCCTGCACGTGCAGTTCGAGGGGTTTGATATCTAATCACCGGCCTGGCCGGGCCGGCTTTCGTGGATCGGGTTGTACTTGGCGCTTAGCGCCTAATCATTCAACGTTGGTCTCATTGAAATTGGAATACCGCGGAAGAAGATCATCTCTGGCTTCCGGGCACCGAACAGCCCGGCAAACGGCAGCGCGACAATCAGGGATAGGAACTTTCGCCTAAGCATGATTCCGCCTGGTTTATAGGAAGTTGCGTCTCCCACAAGTAGTTTTCCAAACTGTTGTACATTTCCTCAGCCACCTCCTTGCGCCGCTTCTCTATCGCCCCGATAATGTCGTCCGAGTAGATGGGCGTGATGTACGTTACGGTACGGTCGATAGGCTCGTAGGGCTTGACGAGATCGGCCTGTTTTGGAACGCCAAGCAGCCCCGCAAAGGGCAGCGCGGCAATCACGGATAGGAATTTGCGTCTCAGCATGGTTTGTCGTGCGTCATTAGCCCAGTTCCATTCAAATCAGCCCAGTTCCATTCAACAAATTCGTCAATATCGGCAGTGGTCAGGCCCCGTTGCCTGCTCTTCTCAACGATCGCGTTGAGGTCGACGGGCCCATCGTAGGGTTTGCCGGGATCGGCTGGCTTCGGGGCGCGAAACAATCCTGCAAACGGCAGCGCGGCAAACAAGGATAGGAAGGCTCGCCTCAGCATGGGTTGGTCCCCCGCATCGCTTTCTCCCACTCCTCATAGAATTTCTTTAGGTGGTCGGACTCTGGCCATTCAAAGGCGAACCGCTGTTGTGTCATCCGCGTCGCCCCCAGACCGCGGCTCTTCTCAACGATCGCGTTGATCTCACTGTCCTTCACAATCCAGTAAGGCTCACTGTCCTTCACAATCCAGTAAGGAATACCGTGTTTCGGCGGGCGGGGCAGGGGAGCTAACTCCTGCTTCGCGGCAGGAAGGAGTCCTGCAAACGGCAGCGCGGCAAACAGGGATAGGAATTTGCGCCTCAGCATGGTTTGCCGTTTCCGACTTTGTGACCTAGTGCCTTTATTACCCCCATGCTAGCGGCATGCGCTTTCCGCTCGTTCTCCAAGGAGGTCCGTGCCATGCCCAACATGATTATCAGCTCTTCCTTGTTGAACTCGCTTACCGGAAAGCCATTACACGTGATGTCCGTCGGGACTTCACATTTCGCCAGTCTGCGTTTCGCCAATTCGAGGTCGGTCATTTCGCTACCCGACTGTGTTAGTTCTCTAAAATACGGCCTGCGTAGCCACTCTACGCCTATCGGCTGGACCGCGCAGTCGACCGGTTGCTGAATCCGATCACCGGGAGCTACTGGACCCGGTGCTCCGACCATAGGTCCGACATTCCGCTATCCGTACACCTTGTCCGGTTCTGTGTCAATAGTAGCTCTCACCCAATAATACCCTACCACGGTCGAATATGTCAATCCCCTCTTCTAGCCAAGGGTCCCCAGATTGCCCCTGTTCCCGGTCGTACTCCTGGAGCCGCTCGGCCATCGACCCCGGCGGGGGCGCCATCGGGATCTCCTCGTCGGTGTCCAGAATCGGCTCCTGGTCGCACTGCCGCCAGGCCAGGGAGGCCGCGATCACCCGATCCCCGTGGGCCTTCCCCTTGCCGCCCTCGTCGTCGCTCTTGGTTGACCCGATGTGGACAATCCGCCCGCCGCGCCATTCGTACTCCGGGCATTCGTCGTACAACGCCGCGCTGCGGGCGACGAACTTCCCCTCGGCCATCGCCTCCTGCATCGTCTCGAACAGGCCCAGCTTGGCGTTGTCGTCCTTCATCCAGTAGCCGGCCCTCTTGGTCGTCTTCTTGTGCCCTACGTCCTCGACCTCCCGGTAGTAGACGTTTGGGTACATCAGCTCCTCGACCAGAATCTTCATGCACGACGCCCCGAAATTGGCCTCCACGATCAGCTCGGCCGTGTGGAACCAGTACCCCAAGGCGGCGAGAACGTAGCCGAACCTCGCCGGAATCGTCGAGTTCGACGTCCACTCCGCCACCTGCTCGCCCGTCATTTTATTGATTACAGAAGCCACGGAGTTCGACGTGTAGTCCCCGGCCGTGCCCGCCGAAACGTCCCCGCCCACCACGTAGAGCCCGAACGGCATTTCCCCGTCCAGCCCCGGCCGGGTCCACAGCTTCAACTCCCCGGTGTCCGATTGCGAAACGTAAGGGGCCCGGACCTTCGCCGTCTCCGAGTCGTAGATCAGCGTCCCCTGCAGCAACGGCGGACGCGCGTATTCGGCCTTCGCCACCTTCAACGTCTCGCTGTCGAAAACCTTCGCCACCGAACCCTTCGGGTCCCGGTCCAGTTCCTGGGCAATGCCCCGCGGCGTCGCCCCCAGGCGCAAACACTCCTCGTTGTACCAGGTGTTTCTCAGCTTGTCCTCGATCTTGTAGCCCCGACGCTTCAACTTCTTGTGCTGCTCGGAGATCAACGCCAAGTCGGCCGGCCCCAGCCGGTTCCCCGGCCTCGGATCGGCCTCGAAAATCTTCCCGTGAACCACCCGGTACAGCTTGGCGTTCTCCGTCGGGTTGTCTTCCCAGCGCATGGTCAACCGAACCGCGTTGGTATCCTCCTTGTGCTGGACCATCTGGTAAAAGGCCCCGGCGTCCCCTTTGTGCGCCGAGACCACAAACCGGCAGTACGTGACGTGCTGCGTCGCGTCCAACGCCGCATAGTCGTCCCCGAGCTTGAAACGGGCAAACTCATCCATCGCGAAAACCGTCTTGCGCCCGCCCGCCCCCACGTCCTTCGTCGCCGCGTACCCGACGATCGACGCCCCGTTCTCCGGGTTCGCCAGCGTGTGGTCGGTCACGTTTCGGTGCTTCGCCAGCGCGAAACCCTCGGGAAGCAGCCATTTCGGCAACCTCGGGATTTCCCAAGCAAGCTTCCATAGCAACGTGTCGGTGTCCTGCATCGAATCGACCAGCTTCTCGTTGCGCGTCACCAGACCGGCCGAGAACATCGGGTCCCGTAGCCAACGCCGCAGGAAGATCAGCAGGTACATCCAAGTCGCGCCCTGCCCACGGCTCTTGTCCAACAGCACGTCGATCGGCGACTGCGAAACCTCCGAGTCCGAAATCGCCTTGTCCATCGCCAGAATGATCGGGTCCTGATGCGGCCACGTGCAGAACGGCCACACCTTCTCCGCTTTACGCGGCTCGGAACACCAGCAGAACGCATTGAACCAGAACAGCACGTCGTCGAACGCCGCCTGCCTCAACGCCTTCTGGAGCCCCCGGTCCAGCATCGCCGCCGTCCGCCACCGGATCCGCCACTCGATGTTCTCCGCCGGCGTCGCCTTCGGACAATAGACCGGGGAGTAGAACGCGGCGTCCTTGAACTTCCCCGACACCAGCCGCACCGGCCGCCTCTTCAGCCTCGGCACCGTCCGCTGCTTCGTCAACGCCACGCCGGGTGTCCTTCCTAAAGGAATCCACCCGGCCAGGTGAAGTGTCGCCGTGCAGCAACTACGTCAGAGCGGAGGGCCGGAATTGAACCGACATTGCACCATTCATCTAAGCACCCACTGCTGACTCGCCAAGCGTGATCGGCCTTGTCACGATCCTTTGGACTCGCTCCGTAAATCAGTACGCCAGCGGGAACCCATACCTCCGCTAACTCCGCTCCCTGCCCCTCGTGCCTTCGCCTCCTCGCATTTATCTTTCAATCGGACATTCCACTGCCGGTCGGCAAGTGCTTGCGCAATTACCGCGTCGAGTTCCTCTTTTCCCATTTCCAGATGGACCCCCGCATAGACGAAAACAGTGAATGGCGACTCCCGACGATGCGGGACAATGAACGGCGTCGCAATGTAGCGGACAACCTTGCAGATCGGTTCGTTCGGCGACATCACCGAAAACTCAAGATACCGAGGGATCTCACGGTTCTCTCGCCTGACTACTTGGTTGTGGTGAGGCCCTCCTATGCAGAGACAATCAACCGCCGAGCGAAATTGCTCTTCGAGAAAACGAATGTCATCAATCGTTAGGCTGCTCATCCCTTCGCCTCCTCGCCCCGGCTCGACTTCAACACGACCGACGGGAATTTGCCGTTGACGATAGCGTGTGCTACCGCTCGGCACCCCACTATAAACCCGAGCACGAATCCACAAACAAAACAGGTTACAAGCATTCCGAGCAAAAACCAATTCATCCCTTCGGCTCCGTAAACTGCTTCAACAACTTCCGTATCGCCACGATCGACTTCTTCTCTTCAACTACCTCTTCCTCCGGTATCTCAGAACCCGTCTCATCTCCAAGATACTTCGGTACCAACGTCCCAAAAAAATGCGTCGGATTGTTCGCCGCGTGTTTCATGTACGCCCTACCGCCCACAGGCTCCGGACTCGTTGCCTTCTCCCAAAGTAGATCAAATGTCCCAGTCGCCGCGTTCTTCTGAACCACGAACTCGTAATTCTCAAACGCCCAAGCTATCGCCTTCCGCGGACTCACCCGAAGCTCAGACATCACTCAAACCCCCATCCGAGATTCACCGATAGCGACACCAGTTCCCGATACCATTCCATCGGCACTGCGACGCCCGCTTTCTGGTAGCGATCTATCGCATCGCAAACTTCTCCCAGTCGTTCTTCCATCCAGACCTTCCGCGGCATCAGACCCAACGGCGGCTTCGCTTGTCGCGATGACATCGGTCTGATCGAGTCAACCATCACGCCTCCCGTTGCTGGCCCATCCAGTCCAAGTGGCTACGCCGTGGCGCAGCGTGCAGATGCGGGCACACCGCCGCGTAGATCGTCTGATCCACGTCCACCCGCTCGTACCGAACAGGATGACGACGCAACCACCACCGAGGAAACCACCGCTCCCGAACCGCCTGCCACCAGTCCGCCGGCCACCGCTTGTGGATCACAATCCGCTCTTGCGGCATACCATACACCTTGGCCGTCATCATCAGACGCAAACTGCCGTATTTATCCCGGCACACCTCCACCACCGCTTCCGCCGGCATGTTCTGTAGCTCGCGTTTGGAGAGGTCTTCGACAGCAAAAAGGCGAATCTGTTCGGCTGTCACTTGCACGATCGAGTCAACCATCACCCATACTCCTCGAAAATAGTAAAACCCCGGCCGCCCGAAACCGAGCGGCCAGGGACCCGCGAAGGAAGGAGGTCCTACGACCACAAGCTGAACCCAAAAATACCCTCCCGTCAATCCGGAAATGCTAAATTGCCTACCTTGACACCCGTTTTTTCTCGCAGTTTCGTGGGGGCTAGGTACGGTACCCGAGGCGGCGGGGCCGGGGGGTCCGGCTCAATCCTGGCCGAGGGCGTCGATCGATTCGCGCGCCCTGGCTGCCCTGCTCGTGCCCAGGTGCAGCCATAAGCCCTTGCACAGCCTGTACTTGCGCCTGCTGCTCTGTGGGCGGGTGCGTCTCCCACGCGTCCACGCGCGCCCACGCGCGCCCACGCGCGCCCACGCGCGCGACTAGTATTACGAAATCGCTTGTTTGTGACACTGCCCTACCTGCTGCCTGCCAGATGGGGGGCTGCTGTCTGCGTTGTGGGTAGCCAATAGAAAAGGCCCTGGGATGGTGCCGCGGTGAGGCGGCCAGGGCCAGTGGGGTTTCCCCCGTGATTCGCTTCAGATTGTCCCTTGAAGACACCGACCCCATGGTGACCGACCCGGCCAAGGACATCCATCCTGGGCTACCGGGTCCTGCTTTAGCTGGCAGCCACAGCCTTTAGGACCGCCTCCCCGTCGTACTGTGCGTCGTCGCTGCACGGCGGATCCTCGGCGTCACCCTTCGTGGCCGGCGTCCTTATCGCCCTGGGGCTTTGCGGCTGCCGACCGTGTAGCCGCTGGTGGCAAATGGGGCCTGATGTTGAGATCTTACGGTGTGGCTCGGCCAAGGTCAAGAGCAGTCTCAATACCCCACCTTTGGAGATATTTTCAGTAATCCGTCCGAATCGGCATTTACTACACTTGACGAAACAGACGAGAAGAGTAAAATACCAGTAATCCCCGAGAACGGGGAGAATGGCCGCGTGGGTTGCGCGGCATTTCAAAACACGCAGAGGAGGATTGAGACCATGCTGCACGATCTGCCCATTTCCGAGTTAGCCTTCTTCTCGGCCCGCTGCAACCGTCGCGACCTGGCGGCCGGCCGGACAGTACCCCGCGGCAATACCGAGCGCCTTCGCCTGGCGTTGCGTATCCGGGCCAGGCGTGCGACTTGGCACAGTTGGGCGGCCGGCGACGCTGGCCATAACCAAGTAGCTGCGGCGCTCGACTGTCTGCGCTGACCGATCCATCCCAGTGGGGCAGCTAGGGATTGACCGTTCACCCTTACCCTAACTGGAGATTGAGACCATGCAAAACCCAAACACCCTATCCGGAAGCCGAGAGGCCAAGCGCGCCTTCTTGCGACTGACAGATGACACCGGGAACATCGACCGATTGTACGGCCCGTCGCAAGCAGTGAATCGGGCCACGATCGTATCTATTCTGCTTGGCGAGCGGGTTGTTAAGACCAACCCCCGCGCAAGCTGGCATCGGTTCCGTCGGACAATGCTAGGTTTGTTCGCAGTACCCAGCGGGTGTGCGTCGCGGGAGAATACAAACCTGATGCAACTCGCCACACAGGACTAACAAGGCCCCCACGGGGGCCACGTCGAGCGGGGCAGCGACGCGGCAACCCGTTACCCCTTACAAGGAGACCGAGACCATGAGCGAATCGAAACACACGCAACAGGTAAGCTCCTGCCACGGAGCAACAATGCACCTCGGCCCATTCTTGGCCGGTTGCGAGACAAACTGGGTATGCGATGAGTGCGGCTGCATGTGCCACGCCGTCAACAGCGAATCAAAACACACGCCGGGACCGTGGAGCGCGCCATCGGCTGGCGTCTACGATTCTGACGGAATTATGATTGCTAGCTGTGGAACACATACGATCGTGGAAGAACTGAGAGCGGCGGGCTTTGGTCCTGCTGCTATCGCTGATCGTATTGCAGCCAACGCCACCTTCATCGTTCGGGCGTGCAACTCGCATGACAAGCTGCTGGAGGCGTGCCAGGAAGCCGAAGAGGCAGCCCGACTTGCCGGGATCCACCAGATGCCAGACGGACGCGATTGCCCGTGGTACACGGCACTCAAGGCCGCCATCGCCGCGGCAACCGGCGAGTAACCCTAACCCCCACGCAAGGAACCTGAATAGATGGCACACACAATCGACGGAAAAGGCCCGTACCCAGACAAGGCCGGCGAGTTCTGCGGAAACCACCTGCCTGGCTCTCCCGCGATACGTCGGTTTCACGAGTCACCAGCCGACCGTCACCAACGGGAGTATCTCGCCCGTATGCGATTTGGGAAACCGTCTTCCTGTGCAGCCGGCACATCCGAGGAAATGGCGGCCCAGGGATGGGTGGGCTTGTACCTCAAAGAAGACAGTAAACTGCTCTCGTGGGAAACACCGGTTGAGACGAACCAGTTGACCGAGGAAGTTGTGTCGGCCGTGCGGCTGACAACCTAACCCCTTACCGGAGACAGAACCATGACCATTCGAGAAATCAAGGCTCGGGCCGGCGATCTGACAAGACGCACGGTCTACGTGCATCTGGACGGAGGTGTTAGCGCGCGCCTGCTCAGTATCGGCCGCCAGTATCTCCGCGTCATGCGCGGCAACGGACAGATTCGGCAGATAGTTGCAGCCGATGTCCAGGCTATCAGCGATTAGGGCCACGCGACACGGGGCAGGTCGCGCGGCAACCCGTGAACCCCTTACCTACTGGAGAAGCCATGAGTGAGACGAAACACACGCCGGTACCGTGGTACATCACTGACGATGATCCACCTCAAGCGCCAGGCTGCGACGCCGAAGGGTGCGCGATCGTCGCCACCGTTGGGCGGTTCACGATCTACAGCAAGGACTCATGTGCGCCTTGCGACAAGGTCGACGTCAAGCTGATTGCCGCGGCACCGGAACTGCTGGCGGCGTGCCAAAAAGCCATCGCATGGACTGACGCGATAGAAGAACACGAGGGCGACAATCCCTGGCGTGATATGGAAGCCGCCATCGCCAAGGCCACCGGCGAATGACCCGCAAGCAGACCACTACTCGACGTCTGGCTATCCTATACGCCAGGTTCAGCCCGCGGCCGCGTGCCAAGGAGTGCGAGTCGGTCGAGAGCCAGCTCACCGAGCTCAACGCCTACTGCGCGGCGCATGAGTACGAGGTTGCCGGCGAGTTCAGCGACAAGGCCCTCTCCGGCGGCGACGACTGGACCGACCGGCCGGGGATGCTCGACGCCGCGTCGGCCTGCAAGCGGGGCAGCGTGTTCATGGTCCGCGCCTTCGACCGGCTGTTTCGGGATGCTCGTATGGCACGCAACTTCATTTTTATGATCGAGTCAAAAGGTGCATCCATTCTGAGCATCACCGAGGAGGCGGCCTCGCTCAACACCCCTCAGGCTCGGTTCATGCGCAACGTGCTCTTGGAGGTGGCCGAGCTTCATCGCATCATCAACAACATGCGCACGAAGGCCAGGATGCTGCACCACCAGGTGAACGGCCGGCGGATGTCGAAAACCCTGCCCTACGGCAAGCGGATCGACCCGTCGGACGGCGCCCGGCTGGTCAAGGATTTCGACGAGATCGCGACGATCGCGATGATCGTGCAGTTCTATCGGGAGGGCTTGTCGTTGCGGACGATCGCCGAGGAACTTGACCGGCGGGGGATCCCGAGCCGGGGGCAGAAGTGGCGGCACGGTCTGGTTTCGACCATTCTACGGCGTGAGGGGATCATAGATTTCCCATCTTGATGTACGATCACAGAACCTCCTCAGCGGCTTCCAAGCGTTCTCTCAACCACTGCATACGTTGTCTGAGATCGCCTTCGCAAAACATTACATCGGTCTTGTCAATTTCATAATGGATTGCTTTCACAAGACTTACAAGATCATTGAACCACACCCACGCCTGATGGGGCGTGACGATGGACGTCCATTCGTCTAGCGTCATCTTGGCTAATTGCATCATGTTGTCATAATTGTCAGCCTTCATCATTTCCTCCCGCCGCGTCATGCAGCACTTCCGCGGCCTCCGGCACGGCCTCACACGCCACACGCAGCACGTCGCAGACCAGCCGGCCGACGCGCTGCCCCTTCACGGTCGCCAGTCGGTGGACGGCCGCGTAGAGGACTGGGTCCATCCGCAGGTAGAGCACGGGATCTATCATTTCAATCCTCCGATCAGCGTCCGCATTTCCTCGACCGTGTCCTCGGCGGCTCCAGGGCCCTCGCGATGCGGCACTCGGCCGCACCTTGTTCGCGCGCGTCGATCTCCTCACACCGGGCGACGACCTTCCGCAGCCGCTTGGCCAGCGCCGGGTTGTCCGGCTCGACCAGGTCGCAGTAGAACCGGACGGCCTCGCGCGCCGCCCGGTCCGTGTCCAGGTCGAACTCGTCTGTGTCAGGCACGTGTTCAGCCCTTCTTCGCCTTACGCCGCACTTCGGCCTTCTCGGCCTCCGCCAGCAGCGGCCGATCCTTGTCGTGCAGGCCGGCCGCGGCGAACGACTCCAACTCGTGGGAGTGACAGCCGTAGACAGCAACCACCTCCTGGAACTCCTCGATGTCGTGTTTCCGGGTCCGCCACACCCAGCGGCCCTCCTCATCTCGCTTCTGCTCGCCATTGGCGTCCATCGCCGGCATGGCGTGGCACAGCTCGTGGTAGATCACCACCGCCCGCTTGTTGGCGGCGATGATGCCGCTAGTGTTCCAAGCCTGGTGATTGAGCAGCATCACGAAATCGAAATCCTTGAAGGCCCGGTCCAGGTCCGACGCCTTCCGCATCTGCCCGAGCCTCAATCGGCCGTCGGCGTCGGCGTGCCAGCCGAACCGCCAGCCGATCGCGATCTTGGCCTCTTTGAGATCGGCCCGCTTCGTGGCGATCAAGTCCTCCATTAGTTTGTAGGCCTCGGTCACCTTGCCGGCGTGCTTGCGCTCGAGCAGCTTGACCGTAACCCGTTTGCGGCTCCTCGTCTTCTTGGCTTTCGCCATCGTTTCATCCTCCGAAAAAGGGGTGGTTAGTGGGTAGACTC
>Ga0307378_10006478_pt1 | contig 16013 bp, 8 predicted proteins | sample UN1MG_FD_202238 | JGI IMG/M metagenome (GOLD analysis project Ga0307378, IMG submission 202238) | Soil microbial communities from Risofladan, Vaasa, Finland - UN-1 | ecosystem: Environmental > Terrestrial > Soil > Coastal area > Acid sulfate soil | place: Finland: Risofladan, Vaasa | collected... | reverse complement strand
CAACGCCCCTCTGTCCCTCAGACACTGGATGAGTTCTTAGCGGAAAAACGCGAAGAGGACAACGAAGTACGCGGGACCTACAAAAAGGAAGATATCGTTGGCAAGGCAGAACGTCTGCTTGGTAAGTGTTTTTGGCAAAAGGAAACCGTGTGGACCCGGCGCTACCCGACCTTGGCTATGATGTTCGACTTCCACAACCCGGACAACAACCCCTGGCGTCAGACTTACGATCAGCTCCAATACAACTACCTGCATAAGGGCTACGACTTCCCCATCCACATGCACGGCAAGAACCAGTGCGAAACTTTGGATGATATCATGGGACTACTGCCCCAGACCGCCGTCTTTGATATGCCCTTGGACTTCGATCCGTTGGCCATGTTTGTTGATCCGGAAGGCATGGACTTCACTATGAAGTCGGACTTCAAATTCATGCAGGGATTTCAGCGTATTCCCTTTGAGCGGATCGGATTGTATGTGGATGAGTACCGTAAAACCATGCCGGACAAGACCCAGTATCGATTGGCCATCAAAAAGAAATACCAGGGGATCTCTTCCTTTAAGGGACGTTATGATCGTGAGCAGATTAATCGCCGGTATGCCCCGCCAGCATACCTGAACGATGTGTCGGGCCATAATAAGAACCACTAATGGACACGAATGAAAAATGTATGAGTTCGTAAATTCACTATTCGTGTTAATTAGTGTTCATTCGTGGTTATATACTTTGGAAGGTATTCTATGCTAAGAAACCTGATGTGCTTAGTCGTTATTTTGTTCTGGTTGTGTCCGGTGTGGGCCCTTGAACTCTATGTGTCACCAGCGGGTTCTGATAAGGCGGCCGGTACGCTGGATGCGCCCTTGCAGACACTGGAAGGTGCATGTGCTGCTGTGCGTAAACAAAAGGGCCAACAAGGGGCCACGGTTTGGCTTATGCCCGGTCGGTATGTGCGTACCGAGACCTTTGCCCTGGATCAACGTGACTCAGGTACGCAAACCCAACCTGTCGTGTATAAGGCTATGCCCGGTGCAAAGGTTTTTATTGACGGAGGCAAAACCGTTCCGATGACGGCCTGCAAACCAGTATCCGATGCGGCCATAAAAAAACGTCTGCTGGCCGAGGCCCGGGATAAAATCCGGGTGATCGATCTACGGGCCTTAGGTATTCGAGACTCCGGCAAGCTGGGGCCGCGTGGCTTTCGCCGTGCCTACATCCCGGCGCCGCTGGAACTCTTTATTAACGCGAAGCCGCAGCAGATCGCACGCTGGCCCAATACAGAGGCCGTGCCCTTGGGCAAGGTGATCGACAAGGGCAGTGCACCTCGTTACCAGGATTACAGCATGCGCCCCGGGATTTTTTCCTATGATGTCAAACGGGCAGAACGCTGGACCCAGGCCAAGGATCTCTATGTCTCCGGTCTTTTTTTTGTTGGCTATGCGGATGATACGATACCCATTGCCAAGATCGACATGGAAGCAGGCACCTTTATCACGGCCCTGCCCCATCTCTACGGTTTTCGGCAGAAAGGCTTTACCAAGTGGTATGCCCTGAACCTGATCGAAGAGATCGATCTGCCCGGAGAGTATTGTGTGGACCGGGAGGCCGGTCGACTTTATTTTTACCCCCCGCATGATATGACCGATGCCTCTATCCAGGTCTCGCTGATGACCGAACCCCTGGTAGCCCTGGAGAATTGCTCGCACGTACACTTTGAGAACATCACCTTTGAAAACAGTCGTGGGACAGGTATTTACATTGAGAAGGGTAACAACAACCTGATTGCCGGGTGTACCCTTCGCAACCTGGGGATCCTGGCTGTACAGATCGGCAAGGGCATCTCGTCCTTCCCCTATGGAAAGCATGATGCCTGCGGTTTCCAGGCTTCGGGCGAACCCGGTGAACCGATTTCCCGGGCCATGGGCAGTTGGCATGAGTATATCTACCGCTTTACGGCCTGGGATCGCCAGGCAGGTACCAACCACGGGATCCTGAGTTGTGACATCTACGACATCGGGGCCGGCGGCATCAGCCTGGGCGGTGGGGACCGTAAGACCTTAATCCCGGCGGGTAATTATGTGCGTAACTGTGACATCAGCCGTGTGAACCGTTGGGATCGTACTTATAAGGCCCCGGTCAATATCGATGGGGTGGGTAACCGCATTGAGTACAACCATATCCACGACTGTCCCGGCATGGGCATCTATTTGCATGGTAACGACCATGTAATCCAGTACAATGAAATCGATCACGTGCTCACCGATATGTCTGATCAGGGTGCGATTTACATGGGACGCGATCCCAGCGAAGCGGGTAATCGCTTCCAGTACAACTTTTTTCATCATGTCGAGAACTTCCATGAGGGCGGACATGGTGTCCAGGCCATCTTCTTTGATGATTACAGTGCGGCCTGTGCCACGGTCTTTGGGAATGTGTTTTACAAGACCGGCAACACCGGCGTGATTAAGTTCTATCTCGGCGGACAGAATCCGATTGTCAACAACATCGTGATCGATTGTCCCCAGCTCTTGCAGAGAAACAGTTGTAAACCGGACGGTCCCTACAAGTTTATGCAGGAGGGACTGGGCCATGAGCGTTGCTTTAAGACGTTGGACGTGACCAAGCCACCGTATTCGGTGCGCTATCCTGTCCTGCGTGACGTGGCCCTGGGTATTAAGCCTGTGGATCATCCGCTGATCAAGAACTACATTGTCAAAGACGATCTTTCGCAGTTTGTGGATCCCGACAAGATGAACTTTGCCCTGAAGCCCGATACCACGGTCTATCAGGACATTCCCGGTTTTGCGGAGATCCCCTTTGGGCGGATCGGATTGTATCAAGATGCGTGTCGTACGTTTGATTCTAAAGAGAAAGAATAGGAGTACCAACATGACCTTGAACAAATGGAGACAACCAACAGCCCTCATCCTCCTTCTGACCTTTAGCCCGGTCTTTGCGGAGATCACCATTGACGACGACCAGGGTACGCTAACCCTGGCAGCCGATGGTCTCAGTATTTCTCAGGTACGACCCCGCGTGCAACTCTTTGTGGGAGACGACCCGAGTCTGCTGGATTGGATACCTGGTGAGCCGGAACGTGTGACAAAGGAGGCGGAAAAGACACCCTTGGGTCGAACGAGCAACACGATTTTGACTTGGCCCCATGACCGAGGATTCTCTTTGGAATGGATCATCTCGAAGTTGCCAAACCACCACGGGCTGACCCTGCAGTGTCGCCTGACCAATACGAGCACGCAAGACCTGCGTATCTGCAAGTTCTTTATGCTCGATGCGCCGGTGGGGCAGTTTACTCTAGCAGGCAACGCAGCCGACTGGATGACCTCCAGTCGTTACCTCAAGTACGCCAAGTACTACGACACTATCGCCGATCTCCAGCAACGCGGGCAGTTAGTGCAGGATCGGACCAAGGCCGCTGACGGTAAGCATACCCGGGCCGTCCCCTACGAAGAGGACCTGTGTATCTACACGGCCAACGGCCAAAAGGGCCTCAGTATCAGTGCGGTTACGGATATCTCGTACATCTGGTCCCACGTGCACGTACCGGAAGCGGGCGGTCTGGGTCTGGATATTACCAGTGACATGAGCGGTGTGCTGCTCACACCGGGCGAGGCCCGCCTGAGTGAACGTGTCCTGGTGCTGTTCGAACCCTGGTATGAGGCCGGGCTGGCTGCGGTTAAGTGGATCGCCCACAGTATCGAACCGCGTCACACGCCCCCGGTCTTCGGCTGGTGCAGTTGGTACTGTGCAGGTTCGAGCGTGACACAGGAACACTGCATAGACGTGAGTCGCTATGTGCAGGTCCACCGGGACCGTTACCCCTTTGAGACCCTGCAGGTCGACGAAGGCTGGCAGTTGGGACGCCACAGCTGGTACGTGAACAAGAAGTTCTTCATGGGCATGACGGCCCTAGCCGATGTGTTCAAAGAGGCCGGTGGTACGGCCGGGGTGTGGATGACCCCCATCAGCCCCTATTCCCAGCGAATCATTGACGGTAAGCTCTGGCACTTCGGGGGACGCGGCGGTACCTCGGCGCGCAGCTTTGACGAGAGTTGGTTCGTGGGCTATCGGAAGGGAAAACCCACTATGGGTAACCTGGATCCCTCGGTACCGGGCGTGAAGGAGTATATCCAAGGCGAACTGAAACGCCTTTACGATCAAAGCTACCGTTACTTCAAGACCGATTTCTCCATGGTCGCGCGTGAGGAGTCGGCCTACAACGATCCGCGGTTGACCAGCTTCCAGGTGCAGCGTCTGCTGTACAGCCAGATGCGCGAGGCCATCGGCGAAGACAGCTACCTGTTGGCCTGCAACGGCGGTCCCACGCGTGTGGTCCTTGGACTGGCCGATGCCACGCGCATCGGTACGGACACGGGTACCAAATGGGGCTTCTGTCACGCCACCAACGAGTACGGCAAACCCATGGACGTGCACGGCGCCTGGTTCCCGATCCTGCAGATCGGCTGCGCTTCGGTGTACACTCATCTGATCGCCTGCGATCCGGATGTCACGCGCGTGGACAACCTGGGTACGGCCAACTACGATCCGCGTTTTAACGGTATGAATCCGCGCAACCCGCAGGAAAAGATGCCCGTATTCCTGAGTCTGGAGTCGGTGCAGACCTTCCATGGCATCCAGGGCCTCTACGGCGGGACCATGATGATTTCCGACCTGATCGACAAGCCGGACTACCAACTGAACAACCGGCTGCGCATGGTAGAAATCATGCACCCGGTGACCTCGGAAAAAGGCTGGAATTTCGGCGGCGGCAGCGACATCTACTGCAAACAGTTTGGTTTTGCGGCCGAGCGTCCCTGGGGGCAGTGGATCAGTATGATGGTCTGGAACCCAGATCACAAGAACAAGCAGGATCTGACCATCGACCTGGCCCCCACGGATCATATCGGGGAGACCTTCCACCTCTGGTCCTTCTGGGACGAGCAGTACCTGGGAGTACATGATAAGAGCTACGTATTTAAGAACGTGTCCAAGTACCACTCGCGTCTGATTCGGCTAACTCCGGTAGACAAACAGGGGCGCATCACATTGATCGGTTCCAACCTGCACATGGCCATGGGCTCGGACGAGATTGCGGGCCTCAAGGCCAGCGTCAAGAAGATCAACGTGGAATTGGTTCCCTCGGCCGGGGCCCTGGAAGGGCAATTGGTCTTTTACAGTGAAAAGCCCATAGAGGTGACCAAGACTTCCGGTTGCCGAGCCTTTGTGATGCAGAATACGGAAAATGTCTACACCGCGGTGATCACGGACCGTGATAGGAAAGCCCAACAGCAAGTCCTCACACTGGAGACTACTTTAGAGCTTCCTCCATCATTGGAACAGGTCCAGAAGGATGCTTTGCTCAATGCACAGTGGCTGGCAGGAACCATGAACATCTTGAAATAGGATGATGAGTCCATGACACGGTTGAGAATGACTATGACAAAGAAACATCTCTATATCATTTGTATAAGTACGATCTTTGCTGGACCTATTTGGGGCCTAGACATCTATGTGGCAACCAACAGCTCCGACCAAACAGGCCGGGCCACCCTTGAGTCGCGTCTGCATCCGGCAGCCCGAGATCAGCTGCTTGGTGCTTCCTTAGCTGGTACGGGTATAGAGAAATACTTAACCGACAGCCCGACTACGTACAATCGGGAACCCTATGGCATTGACTTTAAGGGATTGCCTCTGGATCGACGCTTTTACCTGCTCAATGTTTTATGTCAGCTAGATGAGCCTGGTGAGTGGTATTACGACTCTCAAAACAATATCCTATACCTTTGGCCGGTGCAGATACAAACGCATGACAGTGCTATCACCATTGCCGGAGGCCCTCCACTGCTGGAGGCCGATGGCACTGAACATGTGATCATTCGTGACATCATTTTTGAGATTTTCGGCGAGCGTGGTGTTCAGTTCCACAATGTGAATCACGTGCTCTTTGCCGGCTGTACCTTCCGCAGTGGGATTGGGCAGGGACTGAGCCTGCGTTACGGCGTGCACAACGGTATTACGGGTTGTGACTTCTACAACCTGGAATCCGCCTTTAGTCTGACCGGTACGAGTGCCAATCGTCAACAACTCATTGCAGAACACAACTTTGCCACCAACAACCACATCCACCACTGTCGCAGACGCGGTTACGGTATGATCTCTATCGGCGGGGTGGGTATACGTTTTGCCAACAACCTGCTGCACAACCAGAACGGCGGCATGTTCTACGGGGACAACGATGCCGTGATTGAACGCAACGAGTTCTATGACATGGGCTACGAAATGGGGGATTGGAACGTGGCCTACAATGGAGCGGACCTGACTAAGATCAACAACACTGTGCGCTTCAACTTTGTGCACCATCTTATGGAGACACCACGCGGTTATCCGATTGCAGCCTGGCGTGCCGATGATGGCGGCTCAGGCTTACGGGCTCATGCCAACCTCTACTACAAGTGCGGACGCTCGGCTGTGGAGTTTCATGGACCGGCCAATGAAATCATAGGCAACGTCGTGATGAAGACCCAGCACCTGTGGTGGACCTTTCAGCGTCCCTATGAGAAGATACCCAAGTCCCAGTTTATACAGGAACAGAGGGAACTGGATCGAGAGATCCGGGGGACCTATGTAAAAGAGGATCTCATCGGCAAGGCCGAGAAGCTCCTGGGCAAGTCCTTCTGGACGAGTACCGACGTGACATGCCCGACAAGACGACCTATCGCCGGGCGGTCCGTGAAAAATACCGCGGGATCCCTTCTGCGGGAGGCACTTATGACCGCAGGCAGATCAACGAACGTTACTCGCCGCCGGAGTATTTGCAGTTGCTTGATTAGGGAATGTATAAGGTTGATTCAGGAATATTAGATTATTTCGCCCAGTGCCAAGGCACAGACGTTATTGTTGGTCGCGCTGGCATGTTGGATATGTCATGTAGTAAATAATACGAGGTGTCAACAATGAAAAGAATTTTGCTCATTTCTTTGGTACTACTGGCGAACAGGTTGGAAGTGCCCCGATGTCAGGCTGATACATCAAACAGCTTTCGTTATGCGCCGAATTGGGAGTCTGTGGCCGCTTATGAGATCCCGACCTGGTATCGCGATGCCAAATTCGGCATCTTCATTCACTGGGGACCTTATGCAGTGCCGGCCTTTGGCAATGAGTGGTATCCCTGCCGGATGTACGATGCCAGCTATGTCAAGAAGTATCACGATCTGCGTTGGAACTACTACGAGCATCACCTCAAGACCTACGGACCGCATAGGGACTTCGGGTATAAGGACTTTATCCCGCTGTTCAAGGCGGAAGAGTTTGATCCCAAGGCCTGGATGGACCTCTTTGTTCAGGCCGGGGCGAAGTACATTGTGCCGGTGGGGGAGCACCACGACGGTTTTGCCATGTACGCCTCGACTCATACCCGTTGGAATGCCTTGAACATGGGGCCTAAACGGGATGTGGCCGGGGAGTTGGCACAGGAGGCACGGGCCCGGGGATTGAAGTTCGGGATATCCTCGCACTTCACTACGAACTGGACCTATTACAAGCACGACCCGGCCTTTGATACCAGTGATCCGCAGTTCTACGATCTCTATGGCCGTCCCTATGCCGAGGGCTCGCCGGCCGATGCCCAGTTTATTCAGCACTTTAAAGAACGTACCCAGGAGATGATCGACAAGTACCAGCCGGATCTGATCTGGTTTGACGGCGGCCTGAGTCAGCGGGAGTTTATGCGTCCCAAATTGGAACTGCTGGCCTATTACTACAATAGAGCCATGGAGTGGGACAAGGGGGTTGTATACAACTACAAGAACAACCGGCACCATATCTGGCCGGACGGCTGCGGTGTGCTCGATATCGAACGCGGCAAGTTGAACGATATCCGACCGGAGGCCTGGCAGACAGATACATCGGTGGCTCGCCAGACCTGGGGCTACACGGTGGACATGATCGTCAAGCCCGCCGGGGAGATCATTGACGACTTGATCGACATTGTCAGCAAGAACGGTAACCTGCTCTTGAACATCGGCCCCAAGGCCGACGGCACCATTCCGGAGGAACAGAAACAGGTCCTTTTGGAGATCGGTACCTGGCTCCAGGTCAATGGCGAGGCCATCTACGGTACACGTCCCTGGAAAATCTACGGCGAAGGGCCTACCCTGGAAGATCTCGCCAACACCCACATGGCCGAACGGCGCAACGAAGATAGACTATTCACGGATCAGGATTTGCGTTTTACGCGCAAGGGCAAGGATCTCTATGTGATTTGTCTCGGGCCGGCGCGTGATGAACTGATTGTGCATAGCTTGCGTGACCAGTCCCCCTATTACGATTACGAAATCGACCGCATCACTATGTTGGGTTCAACAAATGTGGTTACCTATCGTAAGACGGTGGCTGGACTGGTGATTCAATTACCGAAACATAGACCCGATACCCGGTATGCCTGTGCCTTCAAGATCCATTTTGGAATGCTTGTGCACTGAGGAGGCTAATCGGGATGAAGTATGGAATTCCAGGAGAATGCTGGTGTTGCGATGGTTTCTGCTGATGACTTTGACGGTTCTACCAACCGGCTGGGTGGAGAATGCCTGGGGTGAAGGCGTATCGGTTGAACGTACATGGACGATTGATAAAGACTATCTGATTTGGCCGATTACACGCGTCACTTCTCCGGTGCAGCCGAAGAATCGGTTTTTCCTGCATCTGGAGGGTGAGTTGCTGGCTTTTATCGATGTGGAACTAGCGACGAACTCGCCGGATTTCTGGGTATTTACGGATCTGACTCTTTACCAGGGTAAGATCTTGACGGTTAAGGGCACCCTTGATCCGAACTGCCGGAGTGCCTGGGGGTCGGTACGTCTGTCGGATCACGTTCCGGGGATGAAGAATCTCTACCGGGAGCCTCTGCGTCCCCAGTTCCACTTTTCAAGCAAACGGGGCTGGCACAATGATTCCGACGGTCTGCTGTATTACCAGGGCCAGTGGCATCTGTTTTACCAACACAATCCCTATAACTGGCACTGGTGGAACATGCACTGGGGCCATGCGGTTAGTGACGACCTGCTGCACTGGCAGGAATTACCGTCGGCCCTGTTTGCATCCCCGGATCTGAAGACATGGGAAAAGACCGACGTCTTCCGCATTGAGGGGACCGGCGAGTGTCCGGACATGTTTGCTTTGCCTGTGGATGGTGATCCCACGCAGACGAAGTGGGTCATTTGGGGCAGTAACGGCACCTATCAGATCGGTGACTTTGACGGTCGCGATTTTGTGCCGGAAACGGCGTCCCAGTGTGCCTACCATGGTGCCGCTTACGGTGGCCAGACCTTTGACAACAGCCCGGACGGGCGCCGTATTCACATCGGTTGGGTGCGGGACTGGAAGGGCGGCTTTGAGGGTATGCCCTTTAATCAACAGATGACGCTGCCCTTGGAACTATCCCTGTGCACTGTGCCGAAGGGCAATCCGAGGGCCAGGACTGTGTGCATGGCGATTGCACCGGTGCAAGAGGTGGAACAGTTACGCCTCCGTACACAGTCCTGGCAGAACCTGACCGTGGAGCCCGGCACCAATCCTCTGGCCGATATAACGGATGAACTGACAGAGGTCGAGGCTGTCTTCGATACGAGTGCGGTTGCCAAAGGTGAGTTTTGTTTTACGGTTTGGGGACGTTATCCAGCGTCCTATGATATGGCCTCCCAAAAGTTCTATGGGATGAAAACAACCATTAAGCCGGAAGATGAGCGGCTGAAGGTACGCCTCTTTGTGGATCGCACCTCCCTGGAGGTCTTTGTCAACGGTCACTATACTGTACGCACGATTCGACCCCAGGAAGGCAAGCCGGTTCTGGAGCTGTTTACCAAAGCGGGGACGCTTGGTGTAGCGTCCTTACGCGTTCACAAACTGAAATCGATCTGGGAAAACGACAAGTAAGTATTGAAACAAAAACTTTGTTTCAGGTGAATAAGGTGTTGAACGATGTCATATAAAGATGGATTGGCGGCAATTAACCTGGAGAAAACCTCACGTGTGCCGCGCACTGAGTATAGTTTCGAGCGGCACTGGGAATTGGTCAAGGTCGAGACCGGCATAGAAATCACTGAGGCCAGTACTCCGAAAGAACAACGTCAGGCCAGTCAGGCTATGTTCAAGGCCTGGAACGTGGATTTTAGTTGGAACATCATGCACATCCACGAAACGGACTTCACCAAGCGCACCGACATGGGCCATGCCGTATTTGAAGCGGACGGTAGTGACTACAGCAATCAGGTGGACTGTCCCTTTAAGAGTCCGGAAGAGGTGCTGGCCTTTGATACGGTGGAGGAGTTTGGTCTTAAAGATAAGGCCGAAATCACCCAGCGTTTCAATAATAACTACAAGATGCGTTGTGACTTTACCCCGGATGCAGTGAACATGACCGGCATCTACGTGTCCCTGATGAGCGGTCTGATTGAATTGTTCGGTTGGGACATGCTACTCATGGGCATGGGCACGGACCCGACACGCTTCGGGCAGGTGACCAACCGCTACGCTGAATGGATCATGCAGTACTTCGAGGCCCTGGCTGCCTGTGATGCACCGGTTGTGATGGTGCACGATGACATTGTCTGGACCTCGGGTCCGTTCTGCAGTCCCGACTGGTACCGCAAGTTCATCTTCCCCAACTACCAAAAGCTCTTCCGCCCCCTGATCGACAGCGGCAAGAAGATCATGTACACTTCGGACGGGGACTACACCATATTCCTGGGCGACGTGGTGAGCTGCGGCGTGCACGGCCTAGTCTTTGAGCCCACTACGGATATGAAACTCTTTGCTGAAAAATACGGCAAGACCCATGTGTTCGTGGGCAATGCGGATACGCGCATCCTCCTGCAGGGCAGCAAGGAGGACATCTACAACGAGGTCAAACGCTGTATGGACATCGGCAAGGACTGTCCGGGTTTCTTCATGGCCGTGGGTAATCACATCCCCGCCAATACGCCCGTGGAAAATGCCCTGTACTACAACGAGTGCTATAAAAAGCTGGGGCAGCGCTAAATCTACTATTGATAGAAAAGGATGGCACAAATGCAAAATACCAGCAGACGAACGTTGTTAAAAGAAATAGGTATGGCTGCAGGAGCCTTTACGTTCATGGGTTGTGCGAGTATGCCTAAACAAAAGGATAGTGTACCGAAACGCCCCAACATTATCTTCATGTACAGCGACGACCATGCCTGGCAGGCGGTGAGTGCCTATGGCTCGCAGTTGACTCAGGTCGCCCCCACGCCGAATATCGATCGTCTGGCTCGAGATGGGATGCGTTTCGATCGTTTTTGTGTTACGAACTCGATCTGTGCGCCCTGCAGGGCCGTGATCCTGACCGGTAAGCACAGTCACCTCAACGGAATCAAGGACAACGGCACTCCCTTTGATGGTTCGCAGCAGACCTTCCCCAAGCTCCTGCAGGCCGCCGGTTACCAGACCGCAATTGTGGGCAAATGGCACCTGCACAGCGAGCCTACGGGCTTTGACCATTGGGAGGTCTATCCCGGACAGGGGCATTACTACAATCCCGTATTCCGTACCCCACAGGGTGAGGTCACAGAGCAGGGCTATGTGACCGACATCACCACGGACAAAGCTCTGGATTGGCTGCAGAACCAGCGTGACCCGAACCGGCCCTTTATGTTCATGTATCAGCAAAAGGCCCCGCATCGGCCCTGGCAACCGGGATTGGACAAGCTTACGAAATTTGACGACGTGAACATCCCCGAGCCGGAGCACCTCTTTGACGACTACGAGACCCGTACCTCGGCTGCACGCACGCAAACCATGGAGATTGCCAACCACATGCGTTTGGGAGGGGACTTGAAGGTCTGGGACGACAAGACACGCGTGACAGATCAGCGGGAATACAAAAAGACCTACGACCGTATGGACAAGCAGCAACAAGCGTTATGGGACGCCGCTTACGGTCCTAAGAATACCGCCTTTAAAAAAGCGAATCTTTCCGGTAAGGACCTGGTTCGCTGGAAGTACCAACGTTATATAAAGGACTACCTGCGATGTATCTCTTCAGTGGACGATGGTGCCGGTAAACTCCTCGACTATCTGGACGAGAGCGGTCTGGCTGCGAATACGGTTGTGATCTACTCCTCGGACCAGGGATTCTTCCTAGGTGAGCACGGTTGGTTTGATAAACGATTCATGTATGAAGAGTCGTTCCGCAGTCCCTTTGTGATTCGCTGGCCCCGTGTGGTCAAGCCAGGCAGCGTGAATAAGGATCTGGTACAGAATCTGGACGTGGCTCAAACCCTCTTGGACATCGCCGGTGTAGAACAGCCTGCGGATATGCAGGGCGAGAGTTTCGTACCACTGCTCAAACGCAAACGTCCGCGTGACTGGCGTAAAACCCTGTACTACCATTACTATGAGCATTGGGCGCACAGTGTGGCCCAGCACGAAGGTGTCACCACGGATCGTTATAAGCTGATCTACTTCTACCTGCGTGACGAATGGGAATTCTACGACCTTAAGAGAGATCCACGTGAAATGAAGAATCTCTACAATGATCCGAAGTGTCAGAAACGCATTTTAGAGATGAAAACGGAATTAGAGCGACTGCGCAAGTATTACAAAGTCCCGGAAGGCTATAAGAAGCATGAGGATGTATAGAACTGGTTTTCAGAAATCGAGAGGAGTGACAGAGGTGGATGGCCTTTTACGAATAGGGTGGATTGCGGTCATCTTGATCGGATTTGGACCCTCGGCTTGGGGAATTGATCTCTTCGTGTCCCCGGATGGGGCGGATACCCAAGCCGGTACCGCTGATGCGCCACTGTTATCCGTGCAGACCGCCATCAATTGTGCTGCGGCTGTCGTGAAACAGAGCGGTTATCCGAGTGACGGTATTCGCATCACCATCCGATCCGGACACTACAGCTTTGATAAACCCCTCACCATACCCCCACTCTGTCAAGGCACACTAGAGAATCCCTTTGTTATTGCAGGCGATGTTCAACAGCCCCCTGTGTTTAGCGGGGGACATCTACTCGGCCTAGGTTTGGCTCGGTTGGTTAAGCATGAATCTGTTTTGGCCCGCTTGCATGCTCAGGCCCGAGACCGGGTGTTTGTGGAAGCCGTTACGTCACCGGACTTAAGGGCCTTACTCAGCCAACACCAGGCCAAGGTAAGCTATAAGGGACGTATGATGAACCTGGCCCGGTACCCCAATGTGGGCTATGGCCATATGGATCGTATCCTCGATCAGGGGGCCATCTATGCCCATGGACGGACCATGGGTGACCCGCCTAAGTACTCCATGGAGCACCCCATTGGTGGGATATTTACCTTAACCTACAAATCAACCGAATCTTGGGAACGGGAATTTCAGAGGAAAAAAAAGGCCCGTGTGGTCGGTTATCTTGCCTATGACTGGTATAAGCAGAACCACCGGATTGCCCGAATCCAGAATGGGACCATCCAGTTGCTGGAGTACAGTCGTTATGGTCTGGACAAGAAAAAGGAGATCCCCAGACGCCTGGTTGTAAAAAATCTCCTGTGTGAACTGGATGAACCGGGTGAGTTCTATTTCGACGAGAGTGTGGGATTGTTATATTTCTGGCCCTATGACGACCGTTTGGATGCCGAGGGGCTAAGTCTGTGGGCGAGTTTTCCCTTTGCTGAGCTTAACAACCTGTCCCATGTGTCCCTGGAGAATCTGGTGATCGAAGGCGTGTCGCAGGGCAAGGCAGCGGTCTCGATTCAGAACTGTCACAACGTACGATTGGCCGGGTGTACGATTCGCAACTGTTCGCGTCCGGCCGTGAACATCCAAGGTGGTACGCGTTGCGGACTCCTGTCCTGTGATCTCTATGACGTACCCCTTCACCTGACCTTGGACGGAGGAGACACCATGAATCTGATCCCCTCTGCACACTATGCCATGAACTGCCATTTCACCCAGGTGCAGGCCACAGACTACTACGGAAAGATCCAGATCCGTGGAGTGGGACAAGTCTTTCAGAACAATTTGGTGCACAACTTCATTGGTCAGGTGATGACCCTTGGTGGTAATGATCACCTGGTCGAATACAACGAGTTTTTTAATATCGGCATCGAGGAGGGGGATGGGGGAACCATCTACAGCGGGGCCCAAATGTGGAGTTGGGGCAATGTCTACCGGTACAACTTCTTGCACCACCTGATGTGTGTGCCCAAGGCTCATCCACGTGGGGGCATCTACCCGGATGACCGTGATCAGGGCGACACCATCGTCAACAACCTCTTTTACAAGGCCGCCCATCGCGCGGTGCTGATTAATGGCGGGGCCGGGCATACCGTGAAAGGCAACTGTTTTCTCCAGGGCCATATTGGCATCTACAACACCGAAAGCGGCAGTGAGAAGATCTGCCAAGATCAGGCCCGTTACGATGCCGGTGAACTCAAACGCGGTGATAAGACCGACTATATCTGGCGCACGGAACAGGCCATAGGCCCGGAGGGCTGGAATCAGGAGCCCTGGGCCAGCCGGTATCCCCTCTTCCGTATGATCATGAACCAGGAGCGAAAACGCTTCTGGCCGATTGAGTGTGATTTCAGTAACAATTGTTTTAGTGGTAATTTCCGGGATATCGAATATCGCTTTGCCTCAGGTGAGCAGGGAGTCAAGGACATCAGCGAAGTACCGCATATCCGGGCGGAAAACAACCGGACCATTTCCATGACCGTATTCAGGGATCCCAATGCTATGGATTTCCGCTATCGTACGCGTCGAAACGATCGTGATCTGCCGGACATCCATTTTGAAGACATTGGATTGTTCCAGGATCGATTCAGGCCTAATCCTCCGGATAAGCAGGCCTACCGACAAGCCGTGCAGCGACGTTTTGCTCAACGCAAGTCCTATGATCCAGATGCCAGGTATGACCCACAAAGCATCAACGATCTGATCTACTTCAATACAGGGAAGCTCTTATGGCAAGACTAAAACCACGCTATTTTCTTTTATTGGGCTTAATCTGGGCAGTGACAGCCCAGGCTAAGGTGACTGTCAGTTCACCGAATAAGGAGATCCAGGCTAAGGTCCGTTTCGATCCTCAGGGGCGATTGGTCTATACGCTGGAAAAGGGCGGTCAACCTATTTGTGCGGACTGCCGATTGGGGATATTCCTGGATGATCAGGACTTGGGTCGAGGCAGTCAACTCCTCAACAGCCAAAGCAAGTACATTCAGGAAACCTACGCCACACGCGGTGTGCACAACTTGGCTAACAACCACTGTCAGGAGGTCCTAATTAACTTACGTCATCAGACGACACAGATTCCCTGGCAGGTGCAGATGCGGATTTACAACGACGGTATGGCCTATCGATATGTAATCGCCTCGGATAAGACCCATGTAATCCAGGGGGAAGCTTCTAGCTGGTTCTTTGCGCCCGAGGCCACGGTGTGGTATCAAACCAATCTAAGTTGTTATGAGGGGATCTATCAGGAGGCCCGTTTAGGTGATTTGAAGCCGGGCTTAGAGATCGGACCACCGCTGACCCTGCGTTTACCACAAGGGCCCGGCTATGCCGTGGTTACTGAAGGCAACCTGGTCAACTACAGTGGCATGGCCCTACGCGTTACTGAGCAGTCTGGTTTGCAGGCCTATTTCCATGATGATCCCAAGGACTGGAAACACGAGGGCCCTTTCAAGACACCCTGGCGTCTTACCATAATCAGTGATGATCTCAACGGCCTAGTCAATTCCGATATGGTGACCAATGTCTGTCCGCCGCCCTCGGCTGAATTGGACCAAGCCGATTGGATTCAACCGGGTCGGAGTGTATGGCAGTGGTGGTCGGTGGGGAGTCCCAAACTGGAGGAACAGACTTGGTGGATTGACCGTACCCGAGACATGGGGGCCGAATACTACCTGATCGACGATGGCTGGCGTTTATGGCAGACTGAGGAAAAGGGATGCTGGGATCACCTGGCGGACGTCGTGGCCTACGCGAAAAAGCAGGGCGTGGGTA
>Ga0307378_10006473_pt1 | contig 16017 bp, 13 predicted proteins | sample UN1MG_FD_202238 | JGI IMG/M metagenome (GOLD analysis project Ga0307378, IMG submission 202238) | Soil microbial communities from Risofladan, Vaasa, Finland - UN-1 | ecosystem: Environmental > Terrestrial > Soil > Coastal area > Acid sulfate soil | place: Finland: Risofladan, Vaasa | collected... | reverse complement strand
CATCAAGTAGTTCTTCAAGCAGTTCAAGTTCAAGTTCTTCAAGCAGTTCAAGTTCAAGTTCTTCAAGCAGTTCAAGTTCAAGTTCTTCAAGCAGTTCAAGTTCAAGTTCTTCAAGCAGTTCAAGTTCAAGTTCTTCAAGCAGTTCAAGTTCTTCTGGAGGGTATTCATCAAGTAGTTCAAGATCATCTAGTTCGAGTTCTTCTATTGGGTATAGTTCTTCAAGTAGTTCTTCGTTTAGTTCTTCTAGTTCTTCTAGTTCTTCTAGCTCTTCTGTGGGACATAGTTCATCTAGTTCTTCAAGCTCATCTAGTTCATCAAGTTCTTCTAGTTCTTCGAGCTCATCTAGTTCATCAAGTTCTTCTAGTTCTTCTAGTAGCTCAGAACAATATAGCTCAAGTAGTTCAAGTAGCTCAAGTAGTTCGAGTAGCAAAAGTAGCGCAAGCGAAGGCGGATTTTCTTTTAGTTCTTCTTCAAGTAGCAGTATAGATTCAAGTTCTTCTTCTAGTTCTTCGTCTATTGGATATAGCTCAAGTAGTTCGTCTATTGGATATAGCTCAAGTAGTTCGTTGAGTAGTAGCTCATCGAGTAGCTCAAGTAGTTCATCGAGTAGTAGCTCATCGAGTAGCTCAAGTAGTTCATCGAGTAGTAGCTCATTGAGTAGCTCAAGTAGTTCGTCAAGTAGTAGTTCATCAAGTAGTAGTTCATCAAGTAGTAGTTCATCAAGTAGCTCAAGCAGTTCAAGTTCTTCTTCGAGCAGTTCAAGTTCTTCTAGTTCAGCAGGCTATAGTTCTTCAAGTTCTTCAAGTAGTTCGAGTTCTTCTATTGATTCATCTTCAAGCTCTTCGTTTTCAAGTAGCTCTTCTTCTTCAAGTAGCTCTATTGACTCAAGTTCAAGCAGCTCGGAAGAATTTAGTCAGTCTGATAGCTCTCGGAGTTCATCTAGTTCAAGTATCTCAAGCTCATCTAGTTCAAGTATCTCAAGCTCATCTAGTTCAAGTATCTCAAGCTCAAGTAGTTCGAGTTTAAGTAGCTCAAGCTCATCTAGCTCAAGTTCTTCTTCTAGTAGTTCAAAGCAATATTCGAGCTCTAGTTCTTCGTCTATTGACTCAAGTTCAAGTTCTAGTAGTTCTTCATTAGCATTTAGTTCCAGTAGTTCTTCTTCAAGTTCTTCTGAAGGATTTAGTTCTTCAAGTTCTTCTGAAGGATTTAGTTCTTCAAGTAGCAGTTCTTCTTCAAGCAGTTATATATTATCTAAATACAATCAAATAGTAAGATATACTGGTTCTTATATAGAGCCGGATGGTAATGTCGGAGATATTTTTGTAGGCAAGACTCAACTATTTAATATTAGAAGTGCAGATGTAGCGGGCGTTTGCATTAATAACTCTGGGGTTATGTATATTTCTGATCCATTTCAACATGTTATTTTTAGAATCCTTACATCTGGCGAAATAACATTATTTGCAGGTAAGATAGGTGTAAGTGGAAATAACGGTGGTAATAGGGTTGCAGGCAAAGACGCAAGATTCAATACTCCTAGGGGATTAGCTGTAGATGCTAGTGGATGCGTATATGTGGCAGATTCTGGTAATAATCAAATAAGAATGATAACTCCAGACGGATTTGTAATATTAGTAGCAGGAAGCTCAACAGGTGTTAGTGGTTTTGTAAGTGCAATTGGAAGCGCAGCTAGGTTTAACAATCCTATAGATGTAAGCGTAGATAAAACAGGTAATATTTATGTTGCTGATACAGACAATCATGCTGTTAGAAGAATAATTCCGGGGGTAGCTAATGTATCAACGATAGCTGGAACAGGTGTAGCGGGAGATAGTTATGGGATAGGAATAGCTTCTCAATTGAGTCATCCTTATTCTGTTGCTTGTGATCCTTCTGGCAGAGTTTATGTGTTTGATACTGGCAATTATAAAATAAAGTTATTAGATCAAGGCTTTAATCTTTTGAAATTTTCAGGGAGCGGGATAAAAGGTACTGCACTTGGTGATGCTCTTACTTGTGAATACAACGATTTGAAATTTTCTGATGTTGACCCGTCTGGAACAATTTACGTTATTGATTATAAGGAAGGTGCTAATAGTAGATTGGTTAGAGTAGATAAAAACGGAATACCTGGTAATGTTAAAGATTTTGCTACAACAAAAGAGGGAACTTATGTTATAGGCGTAGCTGTTAATAATACAGGTATTTTATACGTGACTGAATCAGATTATGATGAGCTTAGATATAGTAGCTCTAGTTCTTTGAGTAGTTCTTCAAGTAGTTCTTCAAGCAGTATTGATTCAAGTAGTTCTAGTAGCAGTTCAAGTTGGAATGACTATAATCATATTCTTGAAGATGGTAATAATAAGATTCATGAGGATGGGAATAATGCAATTTTTGAACAATTTGTAGAAAGCTCAAGTAGTTCAAGTAGTATTGATTCTAGCAGCTCAAACAGTTAATGGATAGTGTTGATTAAATTGTTTTTAGTAAAGAATAAGGAAGGAATTTAGAGCCTGAATTTCTAAATATATAAATAGGAGTCAAATAAAAATGGACATTAAGATATCACAACTTAGTAATGTTTCTTCAAGTGCGTTTACGGATTTGTTTGAAATTTCTCGTAATTTAGGCGGCGGAAGTTTTGAGTCTTATAGCATAAGATATCAAGAGCTATTTAGATCGATTATAGGAAATAGGGTTATTACTGTTGATCTTTGTGGGACTGGTGATGCTATAACAATTGAAGAAGGAATTGATAAAGCTATTGTATTAGCTCCTTCTGCTACTAACCCTGTTGTCATACAGGTTAGGCCTGGAATTTATACGGAAAATCCACTTACGATTCCAAATTATGTTGCAGTTGTATCTACGGGAGATAATAATACTACTTATATTGATGCTATAACAACTACTTCTCCAATAATGACTGTTGGTAGTTATAGTACAATATCCGGTTTTTATTTTAGAAATGCCAATGGAATTGGAGGATGTGCCATTAAGGGGGGTGGAACCAATTGTGTTATTGACTCTTGTGCATCTTCTAATTGCGAAACTGGATTTTATGCTATCGCCGGCGTATCGAGTTACATGAGATGTGTAAATTGTGCGGTTATTAATGCTCCGGGTCAAACATGCAAGTATGGTTTTAGGGCGGATAATGGCGCTGTATTTACGTTAGAGCAATGTATTGCTAATGGCGTAACTTCTCTTTCTTTGATAACTAATGGAATTTATGCAGAAGGTGATGGTTCTATAATAAATATGCCTACTTTTTTTGCTTATTATTGTATTAATGGCGTATATGTGGATAATGGTGCCATGATAGATTCTGATTCTGGATATATTCAAAATTGTACAAATGCTATGAGGATTGGAAGTAATGGGAGTAATAGTAAAATATCTTCTTTAGGGACATCAATAAAAAATTCGACCACTTATGATGCCTTAATTGAATCTGGTACGGGACATATTAAATTTACTGGCTCAATAGATATGACAAAAAGATCAATAGTGAGTGGCGCTAAATTTCATACTATTGCATGCACAGAAGAAGATCAGCCAAAAGAAGGAGCTTATTTAACTGGTCAAACAATTATAGAAGAAAGACTTGATGTTGGTACTCCTGGCTCTATTGATTTAGGAATAGATGTGGGATTAGATATTGGCGAAGGTGGAAGTTATACAATGGATGAACAAGGCAATGAAATAGTTGAATATTGGCAATATGATGATTCTGCCGCTTCTGGATCGAAGTTTACAAGATATGCTAATAATGCAGGAATACAATTGACAGACGAGGATGATGCTATAATAGTTGGTTCTAAGTTTCCATTTTCTACTGTTAAGATTGATATTGATGTTGCCGCTAATGTTGGAAGTAATTCATTTGTAACAGAACATTGGAATGGAACTACATGGACAGAGGATCAGGTATGTGCTTATGAAAAATATAATTTGACCCATAGAGGCGCTGTTATTTTCCAAAATGTAGAAACTCAATATGTTGAAGTTGGAACGGCTATTAATAATGATTGGATTAGTGATAAAAATGTAATCGATGAAATTCCTCAATGGGATAATAACATAGACATGTATGCTCTTAGATTCAGGAATAACGGAGGCTCAATAGTAACTGGAATGGAATTTGATAGTGGGATGGTAAAGGGTGATGATTTTCAAATAAGTTCATTTAAAAAGGCTGTTGCTTGGGGTAGATTTAGGCGGACAGATACTATGGTTAAATCTATAACAGAAATGCAACCTAATGCAGTTAATCCTCCTCAAAATATAACGGTAGATATTTCTCCTAATATAAGTAATGTTATGCAGGCAAATTTTACAGATGGTAATGTTAGTGCGGCAACTTTTTATCAAACTATTCCTGATTGGGTAGATACTTCTAGTGGCATTGTTCTTAATATTACCATGTATGCTACGAATGCTAATATAGGAAATATTAATACTGTAGTAAGATATTTGCCAGTGAATGCCGGATTTATATTTGATGGGACAGCAACGGAATATTCGGCTTCGTTAATTGCTGCTACAGTAGGTGTCGCTAATTTATTATTTGCAACCACTTATACATTTAACATTAGTAGTTTTTCTCCTAGAGAAAGTTTCACAATAAGTATAGAAAGGGATGCTACTGATGGAAATCTATTAGATACGTATGTTGGAGATATAGTTGTAACGGGTGTACAAATGATTTGGACAAGAAAGGTTATAGGATAAAAAGAAATTAAAAGAGAATAATTTTGTAAGGAGATTATATGGCAGACTTTATAAACATTGATTCGACCATAGATTATGAAATAAAATCTTCTCGTCCTCATTATGACACGATTTATGTAATTATTCCTTTTGCCAAAGTTACTTCTAAAATGGTAGATAGTGCCTGTGAAACTTCTATAGATACCTTAAGGCATACGGTATCGGGCGAAGACAAGGTTATTCTTAAATGGGCTAAAAAGGACTGGAAATATTTAGAAAAAGTTCCATCGGTTTTAACGGCTCACTCATTGGATTCTGATTTTAAGGCGTATAGTTATGAAGAAATACTAGAAGAGTTAAAAAAGCCAGAGTGGAGCGATCCCGATTTAGATGATTTAGAGCCAGTAATTAAGGATCTAGAGTCATAAAAGGGCGATTATTATTATGTCAAAGAAGCCTCAGGACATTTTATAAAAAAAATAAAGGTTAAAAAGATTTAAATAGTGAATAAATTGAACATAATAAAGGTTCAATATATTATAGCGAATAAATAGCAAATAAATAGCGAACATATAGCGAAAACAATCTGGAGATTTCAATATGGCCTTTAACCAAGTAATTAATTATTTGCAGGGGTATGTAAGTTCAAATGGTAATATTGGCAGTAGCGTTACTGGCATTAGCGGTGTAGTAGCTGGAGTTCAAGGACTTTTACTAAGAGGCTCTACAGACCTAGGAGGCGTTTGCACAGATAATAATGGAAATATCTATGTAACTGACGCTTCAAAACATATTATATTAAAACTTACTCAGGCCGGCGCACCAGGCACAGGTATTATTGTTCTTGCCGGTCTTTCTGGAACCGCAGGAAATAACTCTGACACTGAAGTTACTTGTGCGAATGCTAGATTTAATTATCCTACAGGTATAACTTGTGATAATAATGGCGATTTATATATTTGCGATACTAACAATAACCAGATTCGTAAAATATCCAATAATAAAGTTACCTTAGTAGCGGGTGCAGCAAATACAGCTTCTGGAACAGCAGATGGAGTTGGAAACGCAGCTAGATTTAATAAACCTTACGACATCGATATTGATCGTTCTGGTAAGATTTATGTTGCTGATACTTTTAATCATGCTATAAGAAAAATCCTGGGCGGAGTAGTTTCTACAATAGCGGGAGCTAAAGGAACTGCTGGGAATGCTCCTACGTGGGCCCAGATGATAACTAGTGCTGGCGTTCTTGGAACAACAGCTAGATTCAATAAGCCTTATTCTGTCGCTGTTAACCCAACGGGATATGTATTTGTTGGTGATACCGAAAATTATGTTATTAAAAGAATTGATCCCGCAGGCAGAGTAAGAATTTTTAGTGGAATAGGAACAAGAGGAACTAGTATTGGTACAGCAGGGGATTGGTCTCGCACGTGTCAATATCAGGATTTAAAGTTTTCAGACATTGATAAGTCAGCCGATTTGTATATGATCGATTTTGACGAAGGTGGCGCAAGTAGATTAATGAGGATTAATGAAGAAGGTCGCCCAGCTGCTGTTATTAATTTTAGTAGTGGCACTCCTGCCGGAGGACGATATCTTGCGTCAGTTGCCTGTAATCCCGCATCTCATCTTATTATAGTAGAATCTGAATATACTAAACTTGAGTATTCTTCCAGTAGCTCAAGTAGTATTGATAGCTCAAGTAGTTCTAGTAGTAGTTCTAGTATCTCGAGTTCTTCAAGTAGTTCTAGTAGTTCAATAAGTAGTGAAAGTGCTGGAAATACGTCGAGTAGTTCTAGTAGTAGTTCAAGTAGCTCAAGTTCTTCAAGTAGTTCGAGCTCATATGTACAAAACTGGTCAAGTTCTTCGAGTTCTTCGAGTTCTTCTAGTTCTTCAAGTTCTTCTTCAAGTAGTTCTTCAAGCTCTTCAAGCTCTTCAAGTGTCTCAAGTTCTTCAAGTAGCTCAAGTTCTTCAAGCAGCTTAAGTTCTTCAAGTAGCTCAAGTTTGCAATATAGTAGTTCGAGTAGCTCGTTGCAGTATAGTTCAAGTTCTTCGAGTTCTTCAAGCTCTGGTTGTCCAAATTGTGAGCCTGTATTGGTTGGCAGCGTAGTAGGAATCAATGTAACGGTGTCTACTGGAGATCCAAAATGTTGGACTCTTGCTGAGTCCCTTGGAATTGTGACAACTACTGGTAAGGAGTACGAAGGAGTTCTTACAAGTATTGTCGGAAATGATTTGACTATTACAATTCCTACATTGGTCGGAGGAGATATAATTGCCGGACAAACCATTACCGTGTGTCATGGATATTTGAGCTCCTCAAGCAGTTCTTCGAGTAGTTCGAGCTCATATGTACAAAACTGGTCAAGTTCTTCTAGTAGCTCAAGTTCTTCAAGTAGTTCTTCAAGCAGTTCTTCAAGTAGTTCTTCAAGTAGTTCTTCAAGTAGCTCAAGTTCTTCGAGTAGCTCAAGTTCTTCAAGTAGCTCAAGTTCTTCAAGTTCATCGAGTTCTTCAAGTAGCTCAAGTAGCTCAAGTAGCTCAAGTTCTTCAAGTTCTTCAAGTTCTTCAAGTTCTTCAAGTTCTTCAAGTAGCTCAGAACAATATTCAAGTTCTTCAAGTTCTTCCAGTTCTTCAAGTTCTGGTTGTCCGAATTGTGAGGCTGTATTGGTTGGTAGCGTAGTAGGAATCAATGTGACGGTATCTACTGGGGATCCAACGTGTTGGACTGTTGCTGAATCTCTTGGAATTATTACAATTACTGGCAAGGAGTATGAGGGAGTTCTTGCAAGTATTGTTGGAAATAATTTGAATATTACTATTCCTACATTAGTTGGAGGAGATATAGTTGCTGGACAAACCATTACTGTATGTCATGGATATTTGAGTTCTTCGAGTAGTTCTTCAAGTAGTTCTTCGAGTAGTTCTTCAAGTAGCTCTTCGAGTAGTTCTTCAAGTAGTTCTTCAAGTAGCTCAAGTTCAAGTTCGAGTAGCTCAAGTTCAAGTTCAAGCAGTTCAAGCAGTTCAAGCAGTTCGTCTTCTAGTAGTTCTTCAAGTCTTGCTGGATGCGAAGATGCATATTGTGGAAGCGGATTTACTACAGCATCCCTAAATGGTACATGGATATGGACTGGTGGATTTTATAATAATAAGCCAATATTTGTTAATGTTGCTGGGACTTATTATATGTGGTATGAGTCGGGAACTGGATACTGGGCAATGAGTAATAATGTTGGTGATCCTCAAAATCAATGGATAAGCTCTACAGATACTGCTGTTGGATGTCCAGATGGAGATAATTGGGTTGATGAAGCAGGTATAATAGTTGCGGGCGAATGTAGTTCTTCGAGCAGTTCAAGTAGTTCGAGTTCATATATACAAAACTGGTCAAGCAGTTCAAGTAGTTCAAGTAGTTCAAGTAGCTCAAGTAGTTCAAGTAGTTCAAGTAGTTCAAGTAGCTCGAGCTCATATATACAAAACTGGTCAAGCAGTTCAAGCAGTTCAAGTAGTTCAAGTAGCTCAAGTAGTTCAAGTAGTTCAAGTAGTTCAAGTAGCTCGAGCTCATATATACAAAACTGGTCAAGCAGTTCAAGCAGTTCAAGTAGTTCAAGTAGTTCAAGTAGTTCAAGTAGCTCGAGCAGTTCAAGCAGCTCGGAAAGCCAATAAACTTGAGAATTTAGGAGAAGTAAAGGAGAAATAAAATGGCATGTGCTAATCAAATAGTAAGGTTTGCATTAAGTGATGCAGAAGGAGTAACTGGTTTTTCAGTTGCTACTAAAGTGGAAGCAGGGGCGGCGGGACTTTTAGTTCGAGGCTGTACTCGTGTTGGCGGAGTCTGTACGGATTATTCTGGAAACATTTATGTGGCTGATATTGCTGAACATTGTATTATTAAGATTGACGAAGGCGGAAGGATTTCTAACTTTGCCGGAACTCCAGGGACATCTGGAACCAATGGAGCAACCAGAGTAGCAGCTAATAGCGCACTTTTTAACGGTCCGTCTGGAATATGTTGTGATAAAAGTGGCCGTATTTATGTTGCAGATTCTTCAAATAATCAGATCAGAGTTATAGACAGTGGATATGTTAGCATGGTTGCTGGTTCTACTACAGGGGTGGTAGGTTTTGTTGATGGAGTTGGTTCTGTTGCAAGATTTAATTATCCTCTTGGTATTGATGTTGATAATTCTGGAAATATCTATGTAGCGGATTATTCCAATCATGCCATTAGAAAAATATTTCAAAACGGCAGAGTTTTAACCTTGTCTGGTAATTTAGCAGGAGCCGTTGCTGGGAACGAAGAAAATATACAGGCCGATAATCATTCTGCTCAATTAAATCATCCTTGGGATGTAGCTGTAGATCCCGGAGGTAATGTTTATATATTAGATAGTGATAACCATAAGATAAAGAAGCTTCTTCCTTCGGGATGGCTTTATTTATTTTCTGGTTCTGGAACAGCAGGTCATAGCTTAGGAACGGCAGGAACGACTCCGGCAACTGCCCAAGCATATACTTGCGAATATGACTTGCCTGTTTTCTGTAAAACCGATAAGAGTGGCAATCTTTATCTTGTAGACAGAGGAGAGGGATGGACTAGGATAGTATTGGTAAATTATAATGGAGCGCCGGGAGAAATAGCAGATTTTCATGGTACTGCCTATGTTGATTGTGTTATTGGAATTACTGTAACTCCTGCTCAAAAATTATTTGTTACGTTTTCTGATTTTGAAACATTTAAGAGTTCAAGTAGTTCAAGCTCAAGTAGTTCAAGCTCGACTAGTTCAAGCTCAAGTAGCTCAAGTTCAAGCAGCTCAAGTAGCTCAAGTTCAAGCAGCTCAAGTAGCTCAAGTTCAAGCAGCTCAAGTAGCTCAAGCTCAAGTAGCTCAAGTTCAAGTAGCTCAAGTAGCTCAAGTTCAAGCAGCTCAAGTAGCTCAAGTTCAAGCAGCTCAAGTAGCTCAAGTTCAAGCAGCTCAAGTAGCTCAAGCTCAAGTAGCTCAAGTTCAAGTAGCTCAAGTAGCTCAAGTTCAAGCAGCTCAAGTAGCTCAAGCTCAAGTAGCTCAAGTTCTAGTAGTTCTTCAAGTAGTTATATACAAAATTGGTCAAGTTCTAGTAGCTCAAGTTCAAGTAGTTCAAGCTCAAGTAGCTCAAGTAGCTCAAGTTCCTCTAGTTCTTCGAGTAGCTACATACAAAATTGGTCAAGCTCAAGTAGCTCAAGTAGCTCACCATTATAATAAAAACAAAATAATTTAGAGGAATAGAAAAGTAAATAATAGAAATAATAGGAATATTAGGATAGTTAAAAATAGTAAATTCAGGAGGAACAAAAATGAGTTGTTCTAATCAAGTAGTAAGATTCGCATTAAGTGATGCTTCGGGTGTAACCGGTTTTAGTGTTACTTCTAAAGTTGAAGCAGGTGCTATAGGCCTTTTGGCAAGAGGATGCACTATGGTTGGAGGTGTTTGTGCAGATTATTCTGGTAATATTTATGTATCGGATTATGCTCAGCACTGTATTATTAAGATCGACGAAGGCGGAAGGGTTTCTAACTTTGCTGGTTTGCCAGGAACATCGGGTAATAACGATGTAGGAGGTTTGCCAACTAGAGTTCCTTGCAACGATAGTTCAGTAGGCGCTGGTGATGGCGCAAGATTCTATCAGCCAATGGGACTTTGTTGCGACAAAAGCAATAGAATCTATGTTGCCGATTATGCCAATGAACAAATTAGGGTTATTGATAGTGGCTATGTTAGTACTGTTGCTGGAATTGCTGCAACTCCTGGCTTTGTTGATGGCGTTGGATCTGTTGCAAGATTTGAAGGTCCAAAAGATGTTGCCGTAGACAATTCTGGAAATCTATATGTTGTAGAATATTTAAACTCTTCTTTAAGAAAAATTACTTCGAACGGAAGCGTTTTAACTATTTCTGGAAATATGGCATCGCCTGGAACAGGAGATGAAGAAAACGTAAAAACTGATAAATATTCTAGGCAGTTAAATTCTCCTCGTGGCGTAGCAGTAGATCCCGAAGGTAATGTTTATATAATGGACAGCGGTAATTATAAAATCAAGAAAGTTACTCCGAACGGATGGATTTATTTGCATTCAGGTTCGGGAGTAATGGGACATTCTTTGGGAACTGCCGGAGTAACTCCTGCTACTTGTCAGTCATTTACATGTACTTATGGTCTTAACTCTTTTTGCGCAATAGACAAATCTGGTAATCTTTATGTTGTATCAAGGGAAGAGTCGGCGACAAGGTTGTTAATGATAAATTACAATGGAGTACCCGCCGAGATAGCTGATTTTCGTACAACCGCTTATGTTGATTGTCCAATTGGAGTTACTGTAAACCCTGGCCAGAAATTGTTTGTAACATTTTCTAACTTTGAAACAGGGGTTAGCTCGAGTTCTAGTTCTTCAAGTTCTAGTTCTTCAAGTTCTGTAGATTCAAGTTCTTCGAGTTCTTCAAGTTCTTCAAGTTCTTCAAGTTCTTCAAGTTCTTAATAATCAACGAATATTAAAAAATAGCGTATTCTCTAAAGAATACGCTATTTTTTTGATCGTAATTAGTTCTTAAATTTGATATTTTTGTTGTATAATATGTTTATGTTAAAATTTTTGTTCAATTATTGGGAAACAACGAAACATAGATGGTGGGTTTTTTATTATAGTCTAAAATTTAGTTTGAAATTATTAAGACGAGCTATTGTACATGATTTATCTAAATATAGTTCAAAAGAAGCACCATTTTTTGCAGACAATACTCCTAAACTTAAAAAGACAACGTATGGATCAAAAGAATATAAAAAATTTCTTGAAAATCTGAAGCCTGCCCTAGATCATCATTACAAAATTAATTCTCATCATCCTGAATGTTTTGATTTGGGATTTAGAGATATGTCGGGATTAGATCGTATTGAAATGATTATAGATTGGTTAGCTGCAACAAAAAGACATGGAGATGGTGATATTGATAGGAGTGTAAAAATTAATAAAAAAAGATTTACATATTCTAATAATGATGAAATATGGCTCAGGAAAATAGCGGAGGAATTAAGATGACCGATAAAAACGATAAAGCCGATAAAGGAATGCCTAGTTTAAGAGAATTAGGTATTAAGGGAGTAGAAGAAATCGGAGTGGAACGTCCTATAAATAATAATTATAAGAAAATGGTAGAAATCAGCAAAGAAACAAGTCCCTGTATTGAAGAGGTAGACTGCAGCGATAGGAATGATTATACTCCTTTAGTTGATATGGAAAATATTGTAGAAGATAAGGAACAGATTGCCCTTGAAGTTGAGATAGAAAAGAAGGGCATTCCTATTATTGATGTCGAGCGTCCCCCTATTCCAAAAGTTGAGACAGATAAGACTTCCTACGATAAAAAGACAGTAAAAAGGATGAAGAAGAAAGAAAAAGAGAAAACGCCTGATTTCTCTTTGAAGGAAGACAGGGAAATGAAAGCTTATGCAGAACAGTTGAGAATAAAGAAAAGGAAAGGTTTATTTGACTGGGTTGGTAAGAAAATTGAGGAGTGGCGTAATAGTTTTTTAAGATTTCTCTTGAATTGTAAGAGGAAACAGGATAAACTAATCTCTCATAACCATATTATTCATGATACTTCGCCGGATCTTAAAACAGTTTCGGTCAAAAAGATTACAGAACAAGACTTGAAAGAGATGGGTAGAAGAAGGGATTTTCAAAGAGAAGAAGACAATTCTAACACACGATTAAATGCGGTTAAAAACAAGGAAAATGGGGTAGTTGTTATGACTGCCGGAAATGCCAATGATATTAAAAAGCAGTATGGTGATAATTATGAGGTGGTTGAATCTAAAATAAAAGGTTAAACAATGAGAATAGTTAGACAATTAACAGATAATAAGTTTATTAATCTTAAGGAGGTTCAGGATCCGGAAAAACATATAAAGGGATATCAGTTTGCCGAGAGACTGGGCAAGGATTCTATATCTTTTATTTGTTGGGATAATGATTCAGAACAATTTTTGTTTAATAATGAATTTAAGCCTCCCATTGACAAAACCATTTTAGGTGCTTTTGGAGGCTCAATGGATAAAAATAAGTCGCCAGAACAAATCGTTATAGATGAAGTTAGGGAGGAAGCTGGCTTTGAGGTTGATGAAAGTGCTGTGCATTATGTTGGCAAAGTCATGGTCTCTACTCAGATGAACCAGTTTTGTCATTTGTATTTAGTTGAGGTTGATAGAAATGATCAGAAAGAAAGACAGCCAGAAAATGAAGTTGAGGCTATGGCTAAAACGGAATGGGTTGAGTGGAGCTCTAAAAAATTAGGCGAACTAAATGACTGGAAACCCTTGACTATTATTTTTATGGCTCAGGCTAAAAATGTCCTTCCCTAACAAAGTAAATTAAAGAAACAAATTATGGCTACTAAAACATTGTCAAAATTTAAAGAGGCTATTCTTGGGGATCTAGAAAAAACAAGAGTGGCAATCGTTATGCATGAGAATCCGGATCCAGATTGTATTGGGGCATCGTGGGGACTCATAAAATTACTTCAAACGTGGAATCCCGATATTAAGTGTACTCTTCTGTATTCTGGAGAGATATCTCATTCTCAAAATAAAACGCTAGTTAATGTTTTAAATATTGCATTGACTAACATGGCCGAAATAGAAGAAATTGAGGACTCATTTGATTTTTTCATAACGGTTGATGTGACGCCAGAGAGATCTCTTAAAGATGGTATAAAATGTCTTATGACAATTGACCATCATAGGGTAGAAACGAAGCAGGCTAAAATAGCGGATATTCGAAATGTCGGCGCTGTTTGTTCTATTGTATGGGAGTATCTCAAGAAAGAGGGTGTTACGTTTAAAGAAAAAGACGAAACGGATTCTGCGATAGCTACGGCACTATTGGTTGGCATTAAAACAGACACTTCGGATTTTGTAGGAGAGAATGTGTCCGATCTTGATTTTGAAGCCTATAAGAATTTGATAGGATTCGTTAATCGTCGTCAGCTTTCATCTATTATTAATTACCCTATTCCTCCTCATTACTTTGAAATTAGAAGTAGATTAGATCAGTCTGAGAACACTAAGATTGATAATGGAGTATTTGTTGGGGGTGTAGGTTATATTTCGTATGCCAAAAGAGACGCATTACCTATGATGGCCGAAGAACGCTCCAGAGTGGAGGGCATCAATACCGCTTTCGTTTTTGGTGTCGTTGGAGATTATATAGAAGTAAGTGTTAGAAGTGTCGGTGTTGCAGTTGATGTTAATGCTCTTTGTCAAAAAATCTTTGGAAAAGAATATGCAGGAGGTAAAGCTGGAGCAGGAGCCAGTAAAATACCATTATCGTTTTGTTCTTTAAAAGAAACTTCAGATGTAGTTAAAAATAAGATGTGGGAGGGAATTAGAGATTATATTATAGAAAGAATTTTTCAAGAAATTCATGAGTAACGAAAGAATTTTTAAGGTAAAAATACAATGGATAATAAGACAGAGAGTATAGTGGCCGCTGACGTTGTTAAACTTTTTAATGAATTTATAAATGCTTATGACCTTTGGAGAGAAAACAATAATATTTCAGGTTCAATAGATAATGTATATGAGATTCTCACGGCAATGATGGACAAACTTGGTCGTATTTGTAGATATGTTAAGCATCAGGAACGTAATGATCCTAAATCAGACTGGCCAGAAGGAATGACTTCAGAGATGGCGGGACTTTTGGTTTATATGATTATTCTTAAAAATTATTATGATATTGATATCTCGGAAGGCATGAAAAAGGAACTTGAGAAAGCAATCAAACAACATTCTAAAATGATTGTTCCGACTTATCTAAAAAAGATGCGCAAAAAATACGATAAAGTTGCTAAAAGACTAAAAGATATTAGGAATGAAAAATGATTGGTTCAATTTCGGGTGATATAATAGGATCTGCTTTTGAGGCTTATGCTGCCCTGAAAGAGAAAGAAAAAAAGAGAAAGCCTAAGGTTCCTGTAAGAAAGCCTAAGGTTCCTGTAGGTGCTCTTTTTTCAGACAAGAGTACTTTTACAGACGATACTGTGCTTACTGTTGCTACGGCTGATGCAATTCTTAACGGCTCAGACTATTCCGATTATATTTATAGATATGCCAAAAAATATCCCGATGTTGGTTATGGAAGCATGTTTAAAGAAGCAATTGCAAGCGGCCAACTCAAGCCTTATAATAGTTGGGGAAATGGATCTGCTATGAGGATTGGTCCTATCGGGTGGGCCTTTGATACCTTGGAAGAGACATTAGAAGAGGCTAAGAAGAACTCTGAATGCTCTCACAACCATCCTGAAGGCATTCGTGGCGCCTGTGCTATCGCTATGGCTATCTATCTGGCCCGCACAGGATCAAATAAAGAAGAAATTAAAAAGGCTGTTTCAGAAAAATACTTCTATGATTTTTCTAAAAACACATCTGATTTCCCTCGTGGAGCATTTGACATAACTTGCGAAGGAACAGTTATAAGGTGTATGGCAATTTTTATGGAAGAAGAGGGCTTGGAGAATTTGATTAGGAAAACTATTAGGGTCGGCGGAGATGTAGATACGAATGCCTGTATAGTTGGTAGTATTTGTGATGCTTATTATGGAATGCCTTCTGATGATATTATTTATAATGTTTATGTAAGGTTGCCTAAAGATATGGCAGAGATCGTAACTAAATTTACTCAAAAATATATTAATAAAGATTTTAACCCTCCTAAAATTGGAAACGCTGATAATTCGATATTAAATCTTGAAATATAACTTTTTTCTGTATAATAAACAGAAAGGAGTTATTATGACTAAAATTGGTGTTGTTGGTTATTCGGATGATAAGATTTTTAATCATGACATTGCTAAAGCCCTTCTCGCAATCGTTTTTGATATTGTTGATAAAGAATATAGCGATATTGAAATTGTATCAGGCTTAACGAATATGGGCATCCCTAAGTTAACCTATGAGATGGCTGACAAAAGAGGATGGAAAACAGTAGGATTGACGGCAAAAGAAGCCAAAAAATATGATTGCTATGATGTTGACGAAGAGATTATCATTGGCGAAAAATTCGGAGATGAAAGTAAAGCGTTTATTGATTACATAGATTGTCTTATAAGAGTTGGTGGTGGAAAACAATCTATGAAAGAAACTGAAAAGGCAAAAGAAAAAGACATTCCAGTTTACGAATATGATTTGCCGGAGAAAAAATGAAAATATTTAGAAAATTATTATGTAGAATAGGGTGGCATAAGTGGGGGGCGCCTAAAGAACCAAATGGGGCAA
>Ga0307378_10006472_pt1 | contig 16017 bp, 13 predicted proteins | sample UN1MG_FD_202238 | JGI IMG/M metagenome (GOLD analysis project Ga0307378, IMG submission 202238) | Soil microbial communities from Risofladan, Vaasa, Finland - UN-1 | ecosystem: Environmental > Terrestrial > Soil > Coastal area > Acid sulfate soil | place: Finland: Risofladan, Vaasa | collected... | reverse complement strand
AATGAGGCCCGGCACAGGCGCTCTGCCCATCTTGCCTAACGCCCCGGCGGCCCGCCAGCGGACCTCATCGGCTTTGTCGTGGAGCGCATCGAGGAGCGCAGGAACCGCTTCTCCGGCAGCCAGCCCCACGTCCCCCAACGCCCAAGCCGCGCTGGCGCGGACGTAGGCATCCGGAGATTTCAATTCCTGGATGAGCGATTGCACCGTGTCGTGAGCGTTCCGTACCTGGGCGCAAGCGGCCACTGGCGGGGAAAGCAGCAGAAGGCATGAGACGAGTAGTGGCGTCTTTCTCATTGCCCTTGTCTCCCTCGTGCGAATCGCCAACCCCCTCATGGGCTTTTACGATCTGCGCGTGGCGATTGGCAACCCTTGACCGGCATGGCCACCCTATCAGTGCCAATTGTAGGGCGCGGGCTGTCTCATTGCAATGCCACTCACGGGTCGTTCCGACACTTCAGACCTTTCGCGGGTAGGTTAACATGTAGAAGGAGCACGTTAACAGGCCGCTCCAATGGAACCAACCCACCAGCGAGCGCGGCGGCCCCGAAGGGAAGGCCCACCTTCGCCAGCCGCCTCCGCCAAAGCCCCATCGGGCCTCCGCCCGCCATAGGGCTGCGGCCCGCAGGCGGGGCGGCGGCCGGAAGGCTGCGGCGGGTAAAACTTGGGGTGACAAAATGGGCCCTCGCCTTTCGTGCCAGGAAATCCAGCCGCGCCTACGGGGAGACCCCTGTGGGGCGTAAACGGTTGACTTGGCGGGGCGCGGGCCTATACTGGCGCCGTTTCGCGGTCAGGGGCTTTCCCGATTCATCGGGATTCGACGGCCCAGCGAGGCATGGAGGGTGGCGCGGTGCTCGACGAGAAACTGCTCGACGTTCTGGTCTGTCCGGCGTGCAAGGCGAAGGTCCGCCAGGAAGGCGACCGGCTGATTTGTGAGAATGCGGCGTGCGGTCTCCGGTACCCGATCCGCGACGATATCCCCGTGATGTTAATCGATGAGGCCGAAAAGCCGGACGAGTCCGGCGGGTGAAGGTGGGCTCGGCGGTGCAAACGGCGCCGCTCGCTCCCACCTCCGCCGAGGTTTACCCGCCTGTGGCGGGCTCCGGCGGGCAAGCACGCTCGCGGCTAGTTGGGGCTTCACGCAACGAAGGGCGCGGCGGGCGCAGGGCGAGGGGCGACGAGATGATTGCGATGGTGTCGGACATTCACGGCAACATCGAGGCGCTGGACGCCGTGTGCGCCGACATCGCGGAACTGGGCTGCGAGGCCATTTACTGTCTCGGCGACGTCGTCGGCTACGGGCCCGACCCGAAGGCGTGCCTGGACCGGGCCATGGAGTTCGACTTCACCATCATGGGGAACCATGACCACGCGGTCTTTATGGAACCGGGAGGGTTCAACACCCCCGCCGAGCGAGCCGTCTTCTGGACGCGCCGAGTGCTCGAGACCGAGCCCGACGAGGGGTTGAGGCAGAAACGGTGGGAGTTTCTCGCGCGGATGGATGTGACCCGTCAGGAGAACGGCGTTTTGTATGTCCACGGCTCGCCGCGCTATCCGATGCACGAGTACCTGTTCCCGGACGAATCGGACATGGGCCCGGCGAAACTGATGCAGGTGTTTGACATGATCGCGGTGGCGTGCTTCGTCGGGCACACCCACCTGCCGGGCGTCTTCACCGAAGAGTTGGAGTTCCTCACACCGACCCAACTGGGTCACACGTACACGCTGGGCGGCAAAGCAATCGTCAACATCGGCAGCGTCGGCCAGCCGCGCGACCTCGACCCGCGGGCCTGTTATGTGACGCTGCACGGCAGGGAAGTCCAGTGGCATCGCGTGCCATACGACGTGCAGCAAACGATGGAGAAGGTCTTCGCCAACGACGAACTGGACGATTTTCTGGGGAACCGGCTGGCGGACGGCCGCTGAGAGGCACGTCGCGGCGCAACGGGAAATCGGCCATGTTTTTAGGGTTGCCACTCTCTCCCACAGGTTGGAGATAAAGTTTGGATCGGGAAACCGTCATCCGCACGGTGTTGGTGATGGCCATTGTATTGGCCATCGTCTCGCTCTGGGGTCCGTTGATGCGCCGGTTCAACCCCGCCGCCGAGCGGCCGAGCGAAGCGCCGCGGCCCGAAACGCCCGCCCAGGCGCCGGCCGAGCGAGTGCCTGCCGAGGCGCCTTCCGAAGAGCCCGCCGAGGAAGTTCCTGCGCCGGTGCTCGCCGAGGAAGTTCCTGCGCCGGTGCTCGCCGAGGAAGTTCCTGCGTCGGTGCTCGCCGAGGCGGCGCCCGCCGTCCCTGTGATGAAAGCACCTGCCCTGAAGGTGGCAGGAGCCGGGGAGACAGAAGCCGCCAGGACGGTGGTCATCGGTTCGGCCCGCTATGGCGGCGATTTTGACCTCGAGGCCGAGATCACGTCGCGAGGCACGGCCGTCAGGCGGCTGACCTTGGCGCGGCACCGGGTGTTCAAGACCGTCACCGACCGCTACAAAAAGGATCCGGACGAGCGGGAGGCGATGGACCTTGTGGAGCCTGGCGCCCCGTTCCCCGCCTTCGGGATTGCGGAACTGCGCGTCAAGTTCGCCGGGTCCCTTGAGCGCGAGAAGGTGGACCTGTCCGAAGCGGTGTGGAGAATCGACCGCGGCAAGACGGGGCCGACGCAGGTGGCGTTTTCGATCGACGTCGAGACGGCCGACGGGAAGCCGGTGTTGACGGTCGTGAAGACCTATTCAGCGGAGCCGCGGCCGATGGCGGAGGAAGAATCGCCGGGGGAATCACCGCCCCAGTATGAGATCGAAATGCACCTGACGTTCACCGCTGCCGACCCGCGGGTCGAGGAGGTCGGCTATGTGCTTCAGGGCCCGCCGGCGCTGCCGCGCGAAGGCATCCGCACCGACTTTCGCCAGGCGGTGGCCGGTCTCTGGTCGGGAGGAGAGGTCGAGGTCAAGATGGTGCCCGGCGGCAAGATTAAGGCCGAGAAGGGCGCCCCGGCCGAGGCCGAAGCGAAGACCGAACTCGCCGGTCCGTCTCTCGTCTGGGTCGGCCAGGTGGACAAGTACTTCGCCGTCGTGATGATTCCGCAGAAACCGTCGGCCGAAGGGACCTTCGCCGCCGGGGCGGAGGCGTTTCGCTACGAGGTGACCGAGTCCGGCGAGGAACAGCCGCTGGCGGGCGTGCGGCTGCTGGTGCAGGACCTGCCAATCAAGCCCGGCGAGCCATTGCGCCACGATTACGTCATTTTCGCCGGGCCGAAGGACCCGGATTTGCTGCAAGAGAGTTACGGCCATCTCGGCTTGGCCGACCTGATTTTGTGGACACGATGCTGCGTCGATATTCCCGGCCTCAAGAACATCAGCAAATTTATGGTAGTGATACTGGATGGGTTTCACGCGCTGGTCCGGAACTACGGCCTTGCAATCATCATGCTCGTGGTCGTGCTCCAGGTGGTGCTCTATCCCGTGACGCTGTGGAGCACGAAGTCGATGTCGAAGATGCAGACGCTCGGGCCGAAGATGCAGGCGCTTCGGGAACAACACGGGAGCGACAAGCAGCGCCTGAATCAGGAGATGATGCGGCTGTATAAGGAAGAGGGGATTAACCCGGTCAGCGGGTGCCTGCCGATGGTTGTCCAGATGCCGATCTGGATCGGCCTTTACGGCGCCCTGATGGTGGCGATTAATTTGCGCCATGCGGCGTTTCTGCCCACATGGATGGTGCCGGAGGGTTCGATTTTCCTCCAGGACTTGGCCCAGCCCGATGCGCTGATTCGCTGGGGGACACCGTTCTTCATCCCCGGCCAGTCGATTCCGCTGCTGGGTTGGTTAATCGGCGCGCTGCAGGGGATGCTGGGCGGCGGAATCACGAGTTTCAACATTCTGCCTTTCCTGATGGCGGGGTCGATGTTTCTTCAGCAGCGGATGACGCCCACACCGGCGGCCGGCGGTCAGGCGCAGCAGCAGAAGCAGATGATGGGGTTCATGATGGTCTTCATGCTGGTGATCCTCTACAACGCGCCCTCGGGGCTGTGCCTGTATATTTTCACCTCGTCGTCGCTGCGTTTCCTGGAACAGAAGTTTCTGAAGAAGCGGTTCGCAAAACCCCGCGAGGGCGGCGCGGTGCCGCCGAGCCCGACCAAAGGCAAGCCCCTTGTCAGCGGGCGCAAGAAGTCCCTGGCCGAACACGCCGAAGCCTGGGTCCGGAAGCGCATGGACCAGGGCAAAGGGGCAGGCAAGAGGAAGTAGCCGGCGGCCGCCCACGCGTCAGCCCGCCCCCGCTCCACGCAACTTACACGAAATACGTTACCCTGCCGCTTCAAACCAGGGCTTGCCGAGGGCCCCCTTTGCGCCGTAAGATATGGGGTTCTGATGGAGCGTTGCGCGCGGCTCAGGAAAGGGCGCGTAAAGGGTGTCACGGTCAACGAAGAAGCCCGAGTCCGGCCCGGCGGCCCACGGCGACGGGAATGAGTTTATCCTCGTCCAGGGCGCCCGCCAGCACAACCTGAAGAACATCACCGTGCGCATCCCTCGGGACCGGCTCGTCGTCGTGACGGGCCTTTCGGGCAGCGGCAAATCGAGCCTGGCCTTCGACACCCTCTACGCCGAGGGGCAGCGGCGATACGTCGAGTCGCTCTCGGCCTATGCGCGGCAGTTCCTCCAGCAGATGGAGAAGCCGGACGTCGATGCCATCGAAGGGCTGCCGCCGACCATCGCGATTCAGCAGCGGCGCAGCGGCTTCAGCCCCCGTTCGACGGTCGCCACGGCGACCGAGATTCACGATTACCTTCGCCTCCTGTTCGCCCGCGTGGGCACGCCTTACTGTCCGAAGTGCGGGCGCCGAATCCGCCAGCAGCGGCCCGAAGAAATCGTCAACCACGTCCTCCAGTTGCCCGCCGGCACGCGCCTCGTGGTCCTGGCGCCGCTCATACGCGGGCAACGGGGTGAGCACAAGGAGGTCATTCGGAGCATCGCGGCCGACGGATTTGTTCGCATCCGCATCGACGGCCGCATGTATGAACTTCGCGGCGCGCCCAAACTCGTTAAGACCCGCCGCCACACCATCGAGGTCGTCGTGGACCGCCTCGTTACGAAGGAAGCCGCACAGTCTCGACTGGCCGATTCCGTCGAAACCGCCCTGCGAATGACCGACGGCCTGGTCCTTGTGAGCCATGAACTGCCGGGCGGCGCCCCGAACGGGCCGGGCTGGAAGGACGTCCTTTACAGCGAGCGTTACGCCTGCGTCCGATGCAACCTGAGTTTCGAGGAACTCTCCCCCCGCCTGTTCAGTTTCAACAGTCCCTACGGCGCCTGCCCCCGGTGCCACGGCCTCGGCTCGCTTCTCGAATTTGACGAGGACCTGGTGCTTCCGGACCTTGACAAGTCGCTCGAGGGCGGCGGCCTTGCGCTGTGGGGAAGGGGGCCACGCCGATACCGGGCCTTCCACGCCGAGGCCCTGGGACGATTCGTCCGCGATTTCGGCGTGGACCCGGACACGCCGCTTCGAAAGTGGCCGAAGCGCACCCGCCAAGCGCTTCTCTACGGCGGGACGCCGCCGCGCAAAAAGGGGAAGAAAGTCGGCGCCGAGTCGCGCGGCCGATGGGAAGGCGTCATCCCCAGCCTCAAACAGTTGCACGAAAAGAGCCGCAGCCCTTCGGTGAAACGGTGGCTCCAGCAATTCACGAGCCGCCAGCGGTGCTCCGCCTGCAAGGGGGCCCGTCTGCGGCCCGAAGCGCGGGCGGTCAAGGTGGGCGGCAAGGCGATTCACGAGGTCTGCGCGATGAGCGTCGCCGAGGCGGGAGAGTTCTTCTCCGGCCTGCGGCTCAAAGGGGAGCAGCGCAAGATCGGCCGGCAGGTTCTGGCCGAGATCCGCAACCGCCTCCGCTTCATGCTCGACGTCGGCGTGAACTACCTGACGCTGGACCGTTCGAGCGACTCGCTTTCCGGCGGCGAGGCCCAGCGAATCCGCCTGGCCACCCAGGTCGGCAGCGGCCTGGTCGGCGTCTGCTACGTCCTCGACGAGCCGACCGTCGGCCTGCACGCCCGCGACAACCGCCAATTGCTCGAAACGCTCCGTTCCCTGCGCGACCTGGGGAACACGGTCCTTGTGGTCGAGCACGACGAGGACACAATTCGCGCCGCCGACCACGTTCTGGACATGGGACCCGGCGCGGGGGAGCGCGGCGGTCGGATCGTCGCAGAGGGTTCCGTCCAGGACATCTGCGCCGCCGGAGCGTCGCTCACGGGCCGATACCTGGCGGGGCGCTGCGAGATACCCGTTCCGCGTAAGCGGCGGCGCGCCAGCCTCCGCCGCGCGGTCCGAATCAGCGGCGCCCGCGCGAACAACCTCAAGAGTTTGGCCGTCGCTTTCCCGGTCGGCTGCCTCGTGTGCGTCACGGGCGTCAGCGGCTCGGGCAAAAGCACGCTGGTCACGCAGACGCTTGTGCCGGCGCTCCGGCGGAAACTCTACGGCAGCCGCGAGAAACCCGGCGCGCACCGCCGCCTGTCGGGCGTCGAGCGGATCGACCGGGTCATCGAGATCGACCAGAGCCCCATCGGGCGGACCCCCCGCTCGAACGCGGCCACTTATACCAAAGTGTTTGATGCGATTCGCCGCCTCTTCGCCCGGACGCGCGAGGCAAAGGTCCGCGGCTACGGGCCCGGGCGGTTCAGTTTCAACGTCAAGGGCGGACGCTGCGAGGTCTGCCGCGGCCAGGGCGTCAAAAAAGTCGAGATGCACTTCCTGCCCGACGTTTACGTCACGTGCAGTGAATGTCATGGCACACGGTATGCCCGCGAAACGCTCGAAATCGCCTATCGCGGCAAGACGATCGCCGACGTCCTTGAAATGCGCGTCAGCGAGGCGGTCCGGTTTTTTGAGAACTTTCCGCGCATCGTGCGGCAACTTTCAATGCTCGAATCCGTCGGCCTCGGCTACATTGCGCTGGGGCAGAACTCGACGACGCTTTCCGGCGGCGAGGCCCAGCGGGTCAAACTGGCGGCCGAACTCGGAAAACGCGCCACGGGACAAACCCTCTACGTCCTCGACGAGCCGACCACGGGCCTCCACTTTGCCGACATCCAGCGACTCCTGGACGTCCTCGCCCGCCTCGTGGACATGGGCAACACCGTCGTCGTCATCGAGCACAACTACGAAGTCATCAAGACGGCCGACTGGGTCATCGACCTGGGTCCGGGAGGCGGGGAGGCCGGCGGTCGGGTCGTCGCGGCCGGCCCGCCCGAAAAAATCGTCCAAACCGAGGAAAGTTTCACGGGCCGATACCTCGCCCGGCGTCTGAAATGAGCGCGGTCGGCGGGCCTCCACGGGTCGCCACGGGTCGCCGCAGCGACTGGAGAGCGACTCGACGTGGCGAGCCGCTTTACACCCGCGCGAAACCGCCCCGCAGCGCCCTTGGCAAGAGGGCGGTTAGGGGTGTCCCCGAATATACGAAACGGCGAGGGAGATAAGGTGTGTGTCACCGGAACTCCCCAGGGAAATTGCACGGGGCTGTCATAGGCGCAGGGATTTGCTTACGGCGATTCTTGGTTATTGAGCAATGGTGTCGCCGAACGTGCTTCTGCCAGGCGAACCTCGATTGGGTACGAGGCGACATCTCTTTGCCAGTCCCTTTCGTCTGACTGACGAAGCCGCACCTTTATCTGGTAGACACCGGATTTCTTAAAAGGCGCGCCCGCCACTGCCAGGAACATCCTGTGCCGTGGCTTAGGCATTTCGAATTCAGCGTCCTGGTGGAATGTCTCCTCTCCGTCTGGGTCCACAAGACTTGTCCTTTGGACGTACTTCACGCCTTCCTCGCCCTCGTTTCTCTGCCAGAGTGTCAAAATCACGAAACTCGGTAGTGTAAGGGGCAGAGTTGGGCCGCCGATTTGCTCTAGAATCGAGTAAAGGCTGATGGTGTTGGTTTGGGCGTCAACCGCATGGCCCAAGGCAGCCAGCGTGAACACGTGGGTTGGCATGCGCTAGCCCCTTCTTTTCTTACGCGACCGCTTTTTTGGCATAGGTAACATCGAGTTCCGCGAGACGCGAGGGGTGCTGCGGCTTAGCCTGCCAGGAGAACTGGATAGACGGGGCAGGCTGATACGACTCCAACGCATGGCTGTCCGCGAAGCGCTCATCGCAATGCTCGGCCATCCTGCGCACCCAGATAAGCGAGCTCTCCGTAACTCTGCGCATCCGTGCGAAGAGGTTCCTTATAGCAGACAGTGGGCTCTGCTCAAGTATCACCAAGGTGGCGCAAATCGCTGTGTCCTCCGGATGTCTGAAACGAATGTCGTAGGGTTGCCCTAGCAGGTTCTCAGCCCACGCACAAAGCTCTCTAATCCTATCGGGATCCGATGCGAGCTCGCGCGAAACTCGCCGCACCTCAGCGGATCGCGCAAGTCTGCGCCATAGACTCCTGACATCGGAAGCCAAGGATGCCTCAAGCAGCAGGGAATCCGAACAAAGGACTGAAAAGGGTGTTGTGCTCATAGGGTCGGCCGCTCCGTCCAAAAGGTCACATCGTGGTCTTTGTAGGGGTCATCCTTCACCACGTGAATATATTCAGCCCCTTGGCCCCACTTGCTTAGGACCCAAATCGCTTGACCTCCCACGAGCGTGTTCGAGCGCTCAACTTGAATTACTGCGGCAGTGTGGGAGGTCTCCCGCCCGTCACGGTAAACGACAATATCCCCAGGTTGGGCCTCCATCGGCTTGATTTGTCGGTAGCCGTCGTCCTTAAGAATCTTTTCTATGTCTTCGGGGTTGTATATGCCGGTTCTCCGGCAGGCGAATGTGAGCCCGTGGCAGTTGTATAGTCCGGTAGGCGCTCGCCGCATTGTGGCCATTGGGTGGTTCCTGCGGTGGCCTTCAACCAGCCTTGCAGCGATGCCGGGTGGCTGGTCCAGGTCCTGGAAATTTGGTATCTCCCGCCCCAACCGTGTCGACAGTAGAATTGATTCAGGAAGGGCCATGAACTTACCTGTCCCAATATCGCGCCGAGTGAGCACCAGTACCAAACATCTTACCACAATCGTCTTGGAAAGCAAGCCTCAATTCTTTGGCTCTTGCCTCCGGCGAGTTTCGAGCCGGGTTTGTCCCAGTACGGACCCGTATGGACCCGGGAGAAGCGGACGTGCCAGCGCCTTGTCCAAACGCACGACCAAGTCCGGATTCCCCCAACGGCCGACCCGTGCCAACCGTGCTATACCGATATGCTAACATGAAAGGCGGCGGGCATCAAGCCGAATCAAGCATTGCAGCGCTGCAATCCCGTCGGTTAGGGATGACGCTCGCCCGCCGCCGGCAGGGGTGTCATCCGGACGTGATCTTCCTCTATTACCGAGAAGTGTCCGCCCCAGTCGCCCCGGCTTCCGAGCACCGCGGTCACCTTTTCTGCAAGACGCGCAGGCGTTGCGTCTCCCAATCGAAGCAATATGACTCCGCAGGAAGGGGTTGGCAATCCCTCACGAAATGCCAACTCACCAAAGTCCTTGTCAAAGGTAAGAAGGAGGCGATTCCCGGCGCGGGCCCTGGCTAAAACCTTGCGGTCAGTAGCGCCCGGCGCGTCCCTGCGAACCCACGCCACATCGTGGTTCTCTCTCCGGAGTGTTTCTACCACGCAGCGCGGAATGTTCTCATCGGCCAGGATGCGCATCGCTTACGCCTGAGCCGGGAAAACTTTTTGCATATGCAGGGCCTCGCTTGCATAGGCCAGGCACGCCTGAATATCCTCCCGGGTCAGGCCTGGGTAGTTCCGAAGAATGTCCGCTTCGCTCCATCCTTGGGCCAGAAGGTCGATGATAAACTCCACCGCAAGGCGGGTCCCTTTGACAATCGGCTTGCCCGCCAGCACCTCCTGGTCCAAAACAATTCTCTCTTTCCACATGGGACCGCACCTCCTCGCAAGCCGTCAGCCTTCCGGTTCCATCTCTTTTTCCTGATTATAGTTTTCGCCCCGGTGCTTTTCAACCTCGCGCGCTCGGAGGCGGGTGTCGATGGCGGCAATGGCCTTATCGGCCTTGTAGGTCATCGCGTGCGTGGGGAACTCCTTTTGGAGGCGCTCGAACACGTTGCGGGCCTCCTCAAGCCGCCCGTCGCGATACAGCACCGTGCCTTTCCAGTAAATGGCCACGGGAATCTCGGCGCTCCCCCCGAACCGGGCCATGTAGGCGTCGAGGTTCTCCAGGACCCGGGCCGAATCGCCGTCTTCAAGCGGCGCCATCGCAAGGAGCAGTTCTGCCTTGTCCCGGCGGCCGTGCTTGTTCTCCGGGTCCAGTTCGGCCGCGCGCTTCAAGAAAGGCGCCGCGCGGCGCAACTGGTTGAGGTCGGCAAAGGCCATGCCCGGCGAGAAGTTGGCTTCCAGGTCGTCGGGCGAAGCCTTCTGAGCCTGGATGAGTCCTGGCAACATGCGCACCTTCTCCATGATGTCGTAGAACTGGCGCGGCATGCGCGGGCCGAGCACCATATGAAGCGGTTCCCCGGCCGGGCTCAGGAACAGAACGGTCGGATAGACGCGGATTCCATACCGCCGGCTCAGCGGGCTGGTTTCCTCGGTGTCATCGACGCGAAGCGGAATAAAGTATCGCGAGATGTATGTCACCATCTTTTTCTTGCCGAACGAGCCGCGGTCCACCCAGTCGCACGGCTGGGACCAGTCGGCGCGGAAGTAGATGAGGATGACACGGTCGGAGGCGGCGGCTTCCTTGAGGGCCGACTCGAAGTCGCTCCGCCAGTCCGGCTGAATCCGGGGCGCTTCGGGTTCCAGCTCCGTCGTTTCCGCTTCGACCGGTTCCGCCTCTTCCGCCGGCGACGCTTCGCCGCCGCGCAGCGCCCCATTGGGAAGGCTGACTGCCAGGGCACAGACGGCGGCAAAACCCAGGAACCCTATCCTGCGGCGGGGCATGAAGGAACCTCCCTGCTTGAAACGCGCTCCTTCGGCCTGCGGCCTCTCAGGAACGGGCGGTCACCGACCCTGCGGCCGCTTCCACCACAACGCCGACGTGACGGAGTTTCTCGTAGCGCCGGGCGAGGAGTTCATCGGCGGGGATTTGCTTCAACTCGCGCAGGTACCGGCCGATGCGGCGTTCCAGCGTGATGGCCATTTCGCGCGGACTGCGGTGGGCGCCGCCGAGCGGCTCCGGCACGATGTCGTCAATGACGCCGAAGGTCTTGGCGTCTTCGGCCGTCAGGCGGAGCGCGCCGGCCGCCTCCTCGGCCCTTTCGACCGTCCGCCACAGAATCGCCGCGCATCCCTCCGGCGTGATGACGCTGAGGTAGGCGAACTGAAGCATCATGAGGCGGTCCGCCACGCCGATGCCTATGTATCCGCCGGAGGCGCCCTCCCCGACAATCGCGCCGATGATCGGCGCCTTCAGGCGTGCCATTTCGCGCAGGTTGACCGCAATAGCCTCGGCCACGCCGCGCTCCTCCGCCCCGATACCCGGATAGGCCCCCTGCGTGTCAATGAACGAGATGACCGGCAGGCCGAACTTTTCCGCCAGACGCATGCAGCGGAGGGCCTTGCGGTACCCTTCGGGATGGGCACACCCGAAGAAACAGGCGACCTTCTCGCGCGTGTTCCGCCCCTTGTTGTGGCCGATGATCATGACCTTTTCGCCGGCGATTCGCCCGAAGCCGCAGACGATGGCCCGGTCGTCCCGAAAATAGCGGTCGCCGTGCAATTCTTTGAACTCGGAGACGAACGCCTCAAGGTAATCCAGGGTTTGGGGCCTTTCGGGATGCCGCGCCACCTGGACGACCTCCCAGGGCGTGAGCGAGGCATACTTCTTTCGGATCATCGCGAGAAGGGTTTTGCGGATGTCGCGAATTTCGGCGCTCAGGTCCACGCCGCGCTTGCGCTGTTCGTCCTCGAGCCGGCGGATTTGCTCCTCCAGTTTCGCGAACGGCTTTTCAAATTCGAGACAGACGCGAGCCATGGCTTTTCCTGCTTACGGCGGGCTAGTCGATATCGTTGCAGGCGGCTGAAAAGGCCCGCAACTTTCCACTCAGATACTCCATCCCGTGGGGGCGGTCAAGGGGGTCCTTCGCCAGCATCGCCCGGACAAAGTCGTCCAGTTCGATGGGCACCTCCGGCCGCAACATCCGCGGCGACGGCGCCGCCGCCCACAGATGCTGCCGGAGCAGGTCCCGCGGGTCTTCGGCTGTAAACGGCATCCGCCCCGTGAGACACTCATACAGGGTCACGCCAAGACCGTAAACGTCCGACTGGCCGGTGAGGGGCTCGTTCAGGATCTGTTCCGGCGACATGTAGGACCACGTACCCGGCCGGCGGCGTTCAAACAGGCGGCTCATCAGGCGCTGGCTGAGGGTCGTGTCCTGCCGGCGGGCAAGGGCGAAGTCAATCACGCGCACAGGGCTTCCTTCGGCAATGATGATGTTCTGCGACTTGACGTCGCGGTGCACGTAGCCTTGATCGTGAAAATAATTCAAACCGTCCGCCACCTCCACCAGCCACGACAATGCCGCTGAGATGTTCGGTCGCTCACGGGCCAGGCAGTCTCGAAGGCTCTGTCCCGGCACGTAATCCATGACGAGGTGCGGCCGTTTGCTATCCAGCACCACCTCGTGAACCCGGATGAGGTTCGGGTGATTCAAGGCCGAACAGATGCGGTATTCGTTTTCGAGGTATTCGTGGTAGAGCAGGTCATCTGCGAACGCGGGCCGCAGGACCTTCAGGGCGTACTCTTTTCCCCGTCCCCTTCCCGCCGTGCGCTTCGCGAGAAAGATCTCGGCGCTTTGGGAGTCGGCCACCTTCCGTATGACTTGAAATCCGTCTATGGTTTCCGCCATGGCTGTCGATAGGGCTGGAGGACGTTGCGGGCGTCCGCCTGAGGTGGACTGAACCTCTATCCCTCCACGAGGGCGGCCGCACGGCTGTTATCGTCTGTTCCGGAGCAATGAATGATAACGGCCGGGTTCGCGGTCGGCAACCCAAAAATCTGTTGACCCCCCTTGGCTGGCGCCTAAAGTGGGGCTGATCGTCGTGGTTTGCCTTTGAGGGCTTCCGTATCCGCTCCCGCACATGACGCCTTGGAACCAGGTAACGATTATCGGGGTTGGCCTGATAGGCGGCAGTCTGGGCCTGGCCTTGAAAAAGGCGGGCCTGGCGCGCCGCGTGGTCGGCGTGGGCCGCCGGCAGGCAAGTCTCGACGCCGCGCGGTCGCGCGGGGCGTGCGACGAGACTACCTTTGACGCCGCTGCGGGCGTTCGAGGAAGCGACCTTGTCGTCCTGGCCACGCCCGTTGGAACGTTCGCCGAGAAACTGAAAGAGGCCGCCCCCGCCCTCGAGCCGGGCGCGGTCGTCATCGACGTCGGGAGCACGAAGGCCTGCGTCGTCGCCAACCTCGAACCGCTTGTGCCCGACGGATGCGCCTTCGTCGGATGCCACCCGATCGCCGGCAGCGAGCGGCGCGGCGTGGCTCATGCCCGCGAGGACCTGTTCCGCGGCGCCACCTGCGTCGTTACGCCCACCGCACGCACGCCGCCGGAGGCCGCCGAGCGCGTCATGGCCATGTGGCGCGCCCTGGGGATGGAGGTTCGATCGCTTTCGCCCGAAGCCCACGATCGGCTGCTGGCCGAGGTCAGCCACTTGCCGCACGTCCTGGCCTCGGTCATCGTCCAAGCCATGAGCGCCGAGGCGGAAACCCTCGTGGGGCCCGGCTGGGCGGATACGACGCGCGTCGCCAGCGGCGAACCCGTCCTGTGGCGCGACATCCTGATGAGCAACGCGTCGGAGGTGGGCGCGGCCGTCGAACGCACCCAGGGCATCCTGGCCGCCTTCCGCGCCGCCCTCCGCAAAGGTGACGCCGAACGCGTCGAGGCGCTCCTGGCTCAGGCCAAGCAGCGGCGCGACCGTCTCCTGGGCGAAACGAAAGGCCGCGCGCCATGATCTGGGAGGTCGAGATCCGCTGGGGCCGGCGCGCCCGCGACGTCCACGGCGAAGAGGTCCTCCGCGCAATCCGCGACCTCGGCATCGAGTCGGTGACCGCAGTGGAGTCGGCTCGCCTGTTTTACCTTGACACCTCCGCCTCTGCCGCCGACGTCCGCCGCATCGCCGCCGAACTCTTGGCCGACCCGGTCGTGGAGCAGTATGTGATCTCCGACGGCGAGAGCAAACCACAGGATTCGCGCCCCGTCGTGGTGGTGCGGCGCAAGCCCGGCGTGATGGACCCGGTCGCCGACAGCGCGCTCCAGGCGGTGGCCGACATGGGTCTTGAGGCGCGCCGCTGCCGCACGGCACGAAAGTATTACTTTTCCGGCGCCCCTTCGGACGCGGATCTCGGACGGATAGCCTCCAATCTTCTCGCCAACGATGTTATCGAGGATATCGAATACGTGGACGACCCCGCGTCGGTCCTTCGTGAGGCGGCTCCCTATGAGTTCCGCGTCGTCACCGTTCCCCTGTGCGAGGCGGACGACGAGGCGCTCGCGCAAATCAGCCGCGAGGGCGGCCTCTTCCTCAAGCGCAGCGAGATGCGGGCCATCCGGGAACACTTCCGCTCCCTCGGCCGCGACCCGACGGACGTCGAACTCGAAACCCTGGCCCAGACCTGGTCCGAGCACTGCGTCCATAAGACCCTGAAAGGCCTCATCCGCTTCTCGCGCCGAAATGGCGAGCCGCGCGAGGAAACCATCGACAACCTTCTGGGGAACACGGTCTTTCGCGCGACGAAGGAACTTGACCGGCCGTGGTGCGTCTCGGTCTTTGAGGATAACGCCGGCGTCATCGATTTCGACGGCCGATGGTGTGTGTGCTTCAAGGTCGAAACGCACAACCATCCGAGCGCGCTCGAGCCCTACGGCGGCGCGGCCACGGGGATAGGCGGCGTGATTCGCGATCCGCTCGGAACCGGTCTCGGCGCCAAGCCCATTCTGAACACGGACATTTTCTGCTTCGCCCCGCCCGACTATCCCGCCGACCGTCTGCCGCCCGGCGTCCTGCATCCGCGGCGGCTGATGCGCGGCGTCGTGGCGGGCGTCCGCGATTACGGAAACCGAATGGGCATCCCCACCGCCAACGGGGCACTCTATTTCGACGAACGCTACCTGGGCAACTGCCTCGTTTACTGCGGCAACCTCGGCCTCATTCCGCGAGACAAATGTTTCAAGCATCCCAGGAGCGGCCACAAAATCGTCCTCGTCGGCGGGCGCACCGGGCGCGACGGCATCCACGGCGCCACCTTTTCCTCCGGCGAACTGACGCACACGACCGGCGAAACGTTCAGCCACGCCGTCCAAATCGGCAACCCCATTATCGAAAAGAAAATGGTCGATACGCTCCTGGTGGCGCGCGACCGCGGCCTGTATTCAGCCATCACCGACTGCGGCGCGGGTGGCCTCTCGAGCGCCGTCGGCGAAATGGGTGAACATCTCGGCGCCGAGGTCTATCTGGAACGCGTTCCCCTGAAGTACCAGGGCCTCTCCTACACCGAGATCTGGATCTCCGAGGCCCAGGAACGGATGGTCCTGGCCGTCGAGCCGGAGAAGGTGGACGAGTTGCTCGCCCTGTTCGAGTCCGAAGACGTCGAGGCCACCGTCGTCGGCGAGTTCACCGACACAGGGCTCCTACGCATCCGCTACAACGGCAACCTCGTCTGTGACCTCGCCATGGAGTTCCTCCACAACGGTCTGCCGCGCTTCGAACGCACGGCCGAATGGACGCCGCCCGACCACCCCGAACCGGAGGTGAAACCCCAGGCGGATTACACCGAGGACCTGCTCAAGATCCTCGGCAGTTGGAACGTCTGCTCCAAGGAGTGGGTCATCCGCCAGTATGACCACGAGGTTCAGGGCCAGACGGTCGTCAAGCCCCTTGTCGGCGTCCGCGAGGATGGGCCCGGCGACGCGTGTGTCATCACCCCCCTTCTCGGCTCGACGAAAGGCCTGGCCGTCGCGTGCGGCATGAACCCGAAATACGGCGACGTGGACCCCTACTGGATGGCTGCCGCCGGCATCGACGAGGCCGTCCGCAACGTCGTGGCCGTGGGCGGCCGGCCGGACCGCATCGCC